>Ga0209225_1001415_pt1 | contig 23756 bp, 22 predicted proteins | sample WasSprMetagenome_FD_184732 | JGI IMG/M metagenome (GOLD analysis project Ga0209225, IMG submission 184732) | Sulfidic aquatic microbial communities from Washburn Spring, Yellowstone National Park, USA - WS (SPAdes) (version 3) | ecosystem: Environmental > Aquatic > Thermal springs > Hot (42-90C)... | reverse complement strand
GGATGTGGCTCGGATGTCCAGAGGCTGGAATAAGGCTCCGGGCCGAGAAGGGAGGGGAGGCTCCAGCAAAGCGGGGATACGGCTATATGCCGTATCTAGGGGCTGGTTTGACACAGCCCAGAACTCGGTAGGATGAAGCCTCGGGCTGACAAACCGAGAATCTCCCGGCTTCAGCCGTGGAGAGTGTCAAAAAGATGATCGCTGCGACGATGGCTTTTAGCCAGCCGCAGTCGAAGAAGTGCTTAATCAACGCGAGCCAGATAATGAGCATTATGATTGATGCGAGTATTCCGCCGACGAAATAGCTAATGATGGCGCCTGTGACTACGCCGAGGACCACTATCCATAGAGCGTCTGTGAATTTTGCCCTCTCTCTGCCGACGAGAAGTCTGCCGGAGATCCATAAAACAGGCGCGACAATAATGATCCCCACCACGACCTGTATGACCACTGCCCAGACATTCATGAACTATCCGTCTCCTCCCCACAAATCATTGGGTCTTTGGCTTTAAGTATATTTTTGCGCCTATGATGGCGCTGTTTGGGATCAAGACTCTTGAGCCATCATTCTTCACGACGATGGTGAATAGTGTTGATACGTCGTCTACTATTCCCTCCTCACCCGCTATGCCTACAGCGTCGCCGATCTTGAAGGGCCTCGAGATCATCAGGAATAATCCAGCTACTACCTGTCCTAACACCTGCTGGGAGGCAAAGCCTATTACGATGCCTATGAATCCGCCGAGTGCGACGCCAGCCGCTCCACCCGCGACTCCGCCCGCTATCGCGGCTATGAGTCCACCGATGCCAATGATCTTTACGATGTTTCTGATGGCAGCAGCTGTGGAGTGGTCATACTTTGCCCGCATAGACCAGTAGAAGAAAACGGCGATGCTTCCAACGATCAGGTATCCGAAGGCAATTGCTAGGAGTATCTGTACATACACCAAGTAGTCAGCAATGTTGATTCCATACCGTGGAAGAAGGCTCGTAAAGAACCATTGAAGAAGGGCGGCAACCAAGACATAAATCACCACGTAGACTGTTACCTTCACGATTGAAGCAGAAGCCTTCCTCGCAATCTCAGCCCTCTCTAAATGTTCATGCACAGTAGATTGAGCCTTGCTCACGCGTAATTTTATTTTACACATAGATAAAAATATTTTAAAAATTTGATGTCGTATCACAAAAAATCAAAAACTAGTTTAGATTGGTGATAAATTATAACGCTTTGAGTCTGTTCCTAGTGGTCTTTTGGGAATAATGAAAAATAGTCGCCGGGCCCGGCCGGACTCGAACCGGCGACCTACGGGTTAACAGCCCGCCGCTCTACCGACTGAGCTACGGGCCCAGACATTGATTAATTTAAACCGACTTGTTTTTAGTCTTTTCTCACCTTTAGAAGGATATATTAACAGAGTCGAGGCTAATATTCTCGTACTGGGCGGAAAACTGGATGGCCATCGTGAGGCTGCTCAAGACAGTCTTGGTCTGTCCGAGGTCTAGGGTCAATGACCTGCTTGAGAGTCTCTACCAGTTCGGCGAGTTTCATCTCGAGAGTCAGGAAAGCGTCAAGAGACTCGAGATCATCGAGGAGCTCTATCAACGTGCAAGGAACCTCTACAACGACCTCGAGTCCGTAGTCAGGGACCTCAACATCTCGGTGGATCAGGGAGTCATAGACATCCTGCTCCGAGGCGAAAGGATAGAGAGACAGACGCTCACCGTCAGCGGAGTGGTCGGGCTCTTCACGAGGCTGGAGGAAGATGCCAAGAAGATCGTCGGCCAAGTAAGGTCAGCCCAGCAAGAACTGGAGGAGCTGGAGAAGGGATTGCAGGACGCTGAGAGAGAAGCCTCGACGCTCAGGATGATCATACGCGCCGGCGTAGATTACTCACTGATCGAAAAGATTAGGCATTTCTACGTCGCTGTCTATACAGCCTCTCTCAGGGATGTCTCAGAGATTAGAAAGACGTTAAGCTACGCCTTCGTTATGCACGTGCCCATAGATAGGAACTACGCCGTGTTGCTAGTCGTGAGTAGGCCTGAGAACGCTGAGAAGATAGACCGCGTCGCTAAGAGCTTCAACATGAAGAGGATTGAGAAGCCGGAGGAGCTTGCCGGCGCGCCGTCAGAGGCGCTGAGTAGCATTGAGAAAAAGATAGTCGAGCTGAAGAATAGGAAGGAGACTTTGCAGAGAATGCTGACGGACATGGCCACGAGGGACGGCCAGCGCATATACGCCCTCAGGGAGGCGGCGTCATCGCTGAGGGAGGGCTTGGACAGGATGAGGGGGACCTACAGGAGGGCCGCCGTCATCCTTGGATACATCCCAAGCACAAAGAGGGAGGAGCTCCTCAAGTGCGTCGGAAGGATAGCGTATGTGGAGTTCTCAGAGGTTGAGCCTCGACACGATGAGAGCCATGAGTCTCACGAGAGCCCGCCGACGCTCCTACGTCATAATTGGTACTTCGAGGCGTATAGGCCGATAACGGAGATGCAGGGTACGCCTGGATACTTCGAGGTCGACCCGACGCCGTTCGTCTCAGTCTTCCTGGCGGTCTTCTACGGCATAATGGCCGCGGATCTAGGGCAGGGGCTAGTGCTCGCGGCGCTGGGGCTCGCTATCTATCTCCGCGCAAAGGGCAACCTTCGCACTTGGGGGAAGCTCCTACTCTTCCTAGGAGTATCCTCGGCGGTCTGCGGCTTCCTAATACAGGAGGCATTTGGCTTTAAGCTCTCAGAAGTCACGGGCGTCAAGCCAGTGGTCGAGCTCCTCGAGCATCACGGAGAGGCGGCCTCCCTCAGCAGGGACGGCGTGCTTAAGCTCTTCACCATCGCGCCACTTCTAGGCTTTGTCCACGTATCCATAGGGATCTTTCTCGGAGCCCTGAAGCTCCTCAGGCTGGGCGAGTACGCTGAGGCGATCTTCTCAAAGCTTGCCTCACTCCTCATGTATGCCTTTGGGTTGCTCTTCGCCTTAGGCTTCATCGGCGCCGACAGCTTTGAGGCATTGTTCACGAGCGGCTCGCCCGCGCCCGTGATTGGTCTCCCCTCGAGCCAGGTCGGCGTGGTTGGGCTCTACGGCGTCGTCTCATGCATCTTTGTTTTATTGCTGGGCAGGATGGTGGCTGGGCTTGTGGGTCTGGGTCCGCGGGTCTCAGTCGTCTCAGCGATAGGCGGCGGGCTCCTAGAAGTCTTGGAGAACATCATTCACTTCATGTCCAACTCGCTTAGCTATCTCAGGGTCTCGATACTCCTGATAATTCATGTCTCGTTGATGATGCTGATCAACGCCGCGTGGAACGGCTTGGGACCGGCCTCCATCCCAATACTCATAATAGGCAACATAGGCGTGCTGGGGCTTGAGGGAATACTCGCTTTTATCCAGGCGCTTAGGCTCCATCTCTACGAGTTCTTCACGAAGTTCTACGACGGCGTCGGCAGGCCCTTCACTCCTCTCAGAATATCCTCGAGGCTCGTCGAGGTAGTTTTTAGGGGCAGGGGAGCAGAGCAAACCATTTAGAGAGCGATTAATCAATAATCATGGCAGAATGTTAGCGATAAGGGGCGGTGATAGGGTTAGGAGCAGGCCTTATCCCCAGTGGCCCGAATGGTCGGCAGAGGAGGAGGCTCTCCTACTCGAGGCCCTAAGGTCTGGTAGATGGGGTATAGGTGGAAAGAAGGTCGAGGAGTTTGCCTCGCTCTTCGCCTCGTATCAAGGATGCAGGTATAGCGTCGCATGCATGAATGGGTCGGTCGCGATTAAGGTCGCACTCCAGGCAGTGGGCGTCGAGCCCGGCGACGAGGTCATAACTACTCCATACACCTTCATAGCTACTGCGACTGCGGCGATCGAGCTGGGCGCGGTCCCAGTCTTCGCAGACATCGAGGAGGACGGTCTGAACATCGCACCCGAGAGCGTCGAGGAGAACATAACTGATAGGACTAAGGCTATACTGCCGGTCCATATAGCTGGGATTCCTGTGGACATGGACAGCATCTGCAGAATTGCTAGGAGGCATGGGCTGAAGGTCGTGGAGGACGCGGCTCAGGCGCATGGCTCTGAGTGGAGGGGGAGGCGGGTCGGTGGACTGGGGGAGCTAGGGTGCTTCAGCTTCCAGTCAAGCAAGGTCATGACGAGCGGCGAGGGAGGCGCAATCACGACAAACATTGAGGAGCTCTCAGAGAGATGCTGGTCCTTGATAAACGTCGGCAGGACGAGGGGCGGCGATTGGTACCAGCACGACGTCCTTGGCTACAATTACCGCATGACTGAGTTTCAGGCCGCGGTGCTCATCGCCCAGCTGAGGAGGCTCGACAAGCAGATAGAGAGGAGGCAGGCTAATTACGAGCTGCTCTCGGGGCTGTTCAGGGAGCTTGAGGGCTTCGAGCTTATACGCCCGCCTAAGGATGCGACTAGGGTGAACCACTTCCTCGTCCCCATCAGGGTTAGGAGGGACGTCTTCGGGGACATCGATAAGCGAAGGATAGTCGAGGCGCTGAGGGCAGAGGGAATCCCCTCGTCTCCAGGATACACCGTCCCACTCCACCTCCACGCACCAATCATCAGATACTTAGAGAGGGCTCGTTCTGGGAGGGTTGAAGAGCTGAGGAATGCTGAGGCTGCTGCGAGGGACGTCTTATGGCTTCCCCACTACGTGCTACTAGGCTCTGAGGAGGACGTTATGGACATATATCGAGCATTGGATAAGATAGAGAGGCATAGGGGTGAGCTTTGATTGCAGTTGATAATCCTCGAGGACGAGTCTTGGAGGAACTTCAAGCCCCTCAGCTACACTAGGCCCTGCTTCGACCTGATGAATAGGGAGGGCAGACTGATCGACCAGCTAGTTGGGACGATTAGGCACGACGGCCTGACTGGATACGTGAGGGACTACCTCGCAGAGATCGAGGAGGAGAGACACCAAGGGATAGAGTTCAACAAGCCTCCACCGAGAGATGATGAGGCACTAGTGATAAACGCGCTGGTGAGGGAGCTATCGATAGTGGATAAGCTTTTGAAGAAGTCTGAGGGGAGAGAGTTCGTCCTGCTTAATAACGGGAGGATAATGGCTGCGAGGGTTAGGGGAGCCAGGCTGGAGGAAGCCCATGATCCCCAGACCCTCATATCACTCCTGAACGAGCTCGCCTCAAAAGTTGATGGCTACGTTATCGACGGTAGCCATCTCTACAGCTATCCATGGGAGCTGCTGGACGCAGGTGAGCCCCCGAGGCCGCCTAGAGAGTCTGGGCCGCCGATCGATCCTAGGGTGGCCGTCATGGGAGAGCCCTCGGAGCTCTACATCGCTGAGAACGTCGTGATCGAGCCGTTCACCGTGCTTGATGTGCGTGGTGGGCCGATCATCATCGAGGAGGGCTGCAGGGTTTCTTCAGGCTCGATAATCATGGGTCCGAGCCGCATAGGAAGGGGCTCAGAAGTCTTGGGCGGTCGCGTCGGCCCAGGAGTGTTCACAGGGCCAGTCTGTAAACTCTCCGGCGAGATTGAGCACACAATAATTTTGGGGTACTCGAACAAGAGACACTTTGGATACATTGGACACTCTCTGATAGGCGAGTGGGTGAACATAGCTGCTGGGACCGTTGGCTCAAACCTTAAGAACACGTATGGAGAGGTGAGGGTGAACACCGACTCGGGAAGGGTTTCTTCTGGCCGGCAGTTTCTCGGGCAGCTGATAGGAGACCACGCGAGGACCTCGGTCGGGACTTCCATCATGTGTGGCAGGAAGCTGGGATGCTTCACGATGAGCATGGGCTTAGTCTCTCAGGACCTGCCCCCCTTCGTCGGCGTCTCTCCAGAAGGCGGGCTATACGTCTTGGAGCTCTGGTCAGAGATTGCTACAGCCGAGAGAATGATGAGTAGGCGGAGCGTCCAGATGACAGACTCCTATCGAAGGCTCATTCAAATCCTATACGAAGTGACCGCTCCAGAGAGAGGAGGAATCACAAAGAAATAGCACGATATAAAGCCCACCAACGATGCAGACATAACTAAGAGTCGACGCAAAGTTATGTCTATCCATCACCTTTATTACACGCTGAGTACTTACTTATTCACTAATCAAGACGGTGAAACTTTCTGGCTGTATATTCTAAGCTGATCCTGAGGTCTTTTAGCTGGATGTCTATCGTGATCCTTATCGTGATGCTTCAGATGTTTGGCAGCTTCATTTTGTCCTCTTTGACTGATCTTGGAGGAATGATAGTCATGCAGATGCGAGTGCTTGGATCTATCCTTAGGAGCAATCCACTGCTAGGATCAATCCTGCTCATAGATGTCTCCATGATCGGCGTCGCCGGTGTGTTCCACGTCGTCAATAACAAAGACGCTGACAGGAGTAGTCTCTTCTTCATAGACATAGTCGGCGAGAAAAAACCACCATACTTAGCGTATACTGCTGAGAACTACGAAGCCACTATTTCGGCTCTTTTTGACAAAAAGCCGGAACACTTCATCGACCTGGCTGGATTCTCGTTGCTTTTCGGCGCCGTTCTACCTGGTGGGGCTATTGTTCATACTCTTTTCGACGGCATCGTCAATGCTTTTAAGTTTAGCTGGATAGTATCGACGCCGCATATAATGCTTCAAAACGCGGGGCTAATCGCCTTCAAGAAGAGCGACTTCTCGATAAGTAAGAGTAGGGTTGGAGAAAACTTGAATAGGCTTAGGGGTAAGAGGATAATCTTCATGCTGCCGACGAATGGGAGGAATCTTAAGACTGTTGCAAACACAGCCAGCTCGGTCATTTATTGGCGTGATTTCGTCAGCAAGAACTACGACGACGCGCTAATCATGCACTCTTGGATAGTGTGTGAGGAGGATGATTATGCTAAGGACATGTCCAGCTATGAGGCGCTTTCTTCTAGAGGATGTAGAGTAATTGTAGTGCCTAAAGCATTCCGGACAGAGAATGGGGACTCAATACAAGGCGAGGGCATTGATGTATGCGATGAGCATAATGGAGAAGGAGGGACTCGCAACAAAGGACACGTGGATCTATCATCAGGACGATGAGACGGTCGTGGGCGAGGACACACTGCTGGGCATCATGGACTTCATAGAGAATGCTGGCCCAAGCGACGTTTATGCCGCGGGAATAATTATATACGCTGATGGCTGGGAGAGCCGCGCATCGAGGACGCAGGAGCCCGCGAGGACATATGACGACCTCAGAATACTGATCACGACGAGGACTAGGGGATTGTTATCATTTGGTCATCACGGCTCACACCTACTCGTCAGGGCTGACGCTGAGAGAAGAATCGGCTGGGACTTTGGGAGAGTGAAGACGGAGGACTGGCTCTTCGGGCTGAAGCTCTGGCAAGAGTACAGTCCTGAGAAGACGGTTTTGAAGGGGTTCGCATATGAGAAGCCGCCGCTTAATGCTAGAGATTTGATGAGGCAGAGGAGGAGGTGGGCCCAAGGTGCTCTCCAGATCATTCGGAGGAGAGACGTCAGGTTGAGGTATCGCCTAGCAGCCCTCTACGGAGTGGTCAGCTGGTTGTCAGCTTTTCCCTCACTAGTAGCATTCTTTTTGAATATTGCTAATCCCACCGGCGGGCTCTTCGTTGGTTCAGGTTTCTTAGCGGGCTTTACTTGGTTCTCGCTTTATAAGTACTATGGAAACGGCTATGTTCTGAATGAGCCATACCTCCAGAACTTTGGAGACGGGCTTGGCTCGAAGATTAGGAGGACATTCGCAATAATTGGAGGAATGCTCCTCGAGAGCATAGCTCCGTGGTACGCCCTCCTGAGGCCCGCGAAGAACTTCGAGGTCATAAAGAAAGATGAAGAGAGATAGGTGGATAAATTGATCACTAAGGCTTCAGCGTTATTGATTCTTCTCTGGATGTTTTCTGCCGCTCTCGTGTCCCAGAGTGTTGTTGGCGGCGGCTCGGAGGACCTATGCATAGACATGAATACGGCCTATGACCAAGGTTTCAAGTGGTATAACACGGCTGGGCCTCTGCCTGCATACATGGGTGACCACTATTTATTCACTGGTAGCTCTTCGACCAACATGTATCAAGACGCGGTCTCCCTGAGGACTATTAAGGTCGGCAAGGCATTCGCCCTCTCAGCGAGGGTGAGTATCTACATTGACTCTAAGTCTCCGAGCAGTAGGGATGAGTTTGCGATCTTTGTGAGTGACGACGCTAAGGTCTTCACCGGTGATGAGTTTGGATTCGTCGTTAGGCAGGACTCTGCATCGCTCTTCGGCTACCTCCAGTCTCCCCGCCTCTATGAGTTCTTCAAGGAGTTTAAGCTGGCCGACATCCAGGTCGGAAGAGAGGAGACCTACAACCTTAAGGCTGTGTATTCCGAGCTAGACGGGAGAGCCATCGTTAGATACTTCATAAACGATGTTAATGTCCTCGTCTATGACTTTCCAGTCGTCACGGGTGAGGAGCTCTACTTGATCGTTAGCTCAAAAAAGTTGAGCGACCCGTCTCTCGATACCTCTAAAAACTTCATGAAGGTTTACTCCGCATGCGTGCTTAATCTGCCTGCCCCGAGGATAGACGTGGCTACAAACCCCGCAAGCCAGGTCATCGATGACTTCAATAAGATCATGGTGATGACAGATTTGCTGACTCTCATGACACTGCTAGTGGTGTTTATTGTCGTGTTGAGGATTTACAGAGTGGTCAGAAATACTCCAAATAAATCTTCATAGCTGGAAGAGTCATTATTTTTCTTGTTTATCTCTGCTCCTCCTGTGTTCTTCTTGTTCTTGGGGGCATGTATGGCATTGGTACGTATTCTACGCTGGGTCTTATGGCTGCTGGTTGTGGGTATAGCTCCATGAGTTTGTAGACCTCCTCGGGGATCTCTGTCTTTATGTTTATTCCGAGGCTCCTGGCCTCTTCGACGGTTATTGGATAGTCATGCGTCCATCTTCCCTCCACCATTATCTTTGCTAGCTCCCTCGCTTTCTCATCACCCATTTTGTCTACGACTAGCGTGTAGACTAGTCTCTCCATCTGGCTGACTGCTTTCTCGGCTATGTCTCCGAGTATGAGGTATTCTTCTCTAACCTTGTCCTTCCCTCTCTCCTTGATGGTTCTGAGCAGCGAGGCTGCGGGTATTACCCCATGTCTCTGGTCGCTTATCTGAGGGTCGACTGGGCCCAGCACTGCGTTTGGATCCATCCAGACCTCGTCTACTGCCAGGGCGATCAGCGTCCCACCGCTCATGGCGTAGTGGGGAATTATCGCGACCTTCTTTGCCTTATGCTCCTTGAGTGCGAGGGCTATCTGGGTGGCTGCGAGGACTAGTCCTCCAGGCGTGTGGATGATTATGGCTATAGGCATGTCTGGCGGGGTCATCCTGATCGCTCTTAGCACCTGCTCGGAGTCCTCGATGTCGATGTATCTATAGAAGGGAATGCCGAAGAGCCCAATCCTCTCCTGCCTATGTATTAGGGTTATGACCCTGCAGCCGATCTTCTTCTCGCATCTCTTCATCAGTTCTAGCCTCGTGGCCTGCAGCGCCTTCATCTTGTACTGTGGCCAGAGAAAGATCACCAATAGTAAGAATAGCCAAAAAACTATGCCTAAGTCAAAGCCGCCATCCATCACCCACACATAATCATGGCTTTATAAAAAATTTCTAGTTGACGGCCCCTCAACCCGTCGTGTCTTTGGCCAATCAGAGCCCCTGAACAATGCTGGGGGTGGGGGGAGTCCAATCTATTAAAATCACCAGCACTCAGTAGATAATCAGGGGATTTTCACTCGTCTTTGAAGCATGAAATCTTTTATATCGCTCCGCATAATTTACTAAACATCGGTGCGTAATCATTTGGTTGATGATGAACTGATTAACAGAGAATTTATAAAAAATTCAGTTAGATCAACTCTGAATACGCTTCTGGGTGAGACGTGCCTCGCGGCACTTGAGTTTCACCTATCAAACATCTTGGGGAGAGATCCTTATGATGTTTTTTGCGACTCTCCACGAAATTTTTATGAGGCTCTACAATCTATCTTTGGGCAAGGAGCGGACAAGGTCTTGGAGGTAATTTTCACCACAATGGCTCAGAGGGGCCTAATCAAGTGGGTCAATCCATCCCAGGTGGCTAGTTTGTTGAAAGCCGGAGACGAGGCGTCTAGGACAGAGCTATTAAAACTATTCAAACCCGAAAAGGTGAGTGAAAGATGAGTGAAGAGTTTGTAAAGTGTGGAATAGAGGGCCTAGACGCGCTGATTAAGGGTCTGCCGAGGGGTGGCCTTATAGTCATCTCCGGAGCGCCGGGAACCGGTAAGACTGCATTCGCGACCAGCCTACTCTACTACGGCGCATTGAGATGTAACGAGCCGGGAGTCTATGCATCGCTGATCGAGGATGAGGAGAGCTTCTACGCATACATGAGGACGCTCGGATATGATTTCGAGAGGCTAAAGATTGAGAAAAAGTTCAGCTACCTCGCGCTTCCGACGATGCTTGAGCCAGGCATCGCGACTGGGATAGGCATGGTGATGAATACGATAAAGTCGTTGGGCGCTAGGAGACTCGTGATCGACTCCTACACAGCGATGAGTCAGATGTTCAAGGACCAAGGCGAGGCAAGGGCGTTCCTCCACACCATTGTCTCAAAGATGGTTAGACAGCTCGGATGCACGACCATACTGATAAAGGAGGAGAAATCGCCAGGCGAGAAGACAGAATACGACTACGTGGACTTCATCGCCGACGGAGTAATTAGCCTCGAGATGGACACATTGGAGGACAAGCGGATAAGGAGATTAACCATCGTGAAGATGCGGGGATCTGAGGTACGAAACCCAAAAATCTGCTTCACGCTGCACGGCGGATTCACTCCATTGCCTCCAACGAAGCTTCCAGAGAAGCCTCCTGAGAAGCGAGTAAAGTATCCGGCAGACCCGCCCGGAGGATACAGCACGGGCATACCTGACCTTGACCACGAGATAGGAGGCATACCTGACAGATCAACCATTCTCTTAGAGATCGACCCAAGGCTAACGCCCAGGGAATACAACGTGGTAGGCATGCCACTGGCTGCGAGCTTTGTCTCAAAGGAGAGGCCATGCCTCGTCTTTCCGTCAGGAGGAGTGACATGGGCCACGCTGCGGGATCTTGGAAGAATCTATGGACTCACAGAAGAACACTTCAAGAACTATGTTCACGTCATCGCTGAGTCAGGCGTGCCTGAAGAGGAGACAAACGTCATCAGGCTGACCTCAGACGAGCAGATGATCAACAGGCTTGTAAAGCTAGGCACGTCTCTATCGAGGAGATTCAAGAGACCCATACTCGCCGTCTTTGGCATAGATAGGCTGGTCAGTTACATCGGCGAGAAGACCATAGACATGATCTATAGCATGCAGGACGAGGCGCGGAACAGGCCGGGCATCAACATGTGGCTAGCGAAGCCCACGAGGCCATGGATAGCTAAGAGCCTAGCACCGCTAGCAGACATGCACCTCAAAATAACTAGGAGACACGGCGCAATACTGCTCTACGGAATGAAGCCCAGAACACCACTCTACGCCGTACAAACCGCGGAAGACACGCCCATACCAAAAATAATACCAATAACATAAACATAGATGTTGATGGAGAAAAAGTCCATAGCTTATTTTGAGCAGCTTGAGAACGTAATGTTGCTCATCGAGTAAGTTCTATCAATTTCCTAGAGAGCTGCCAGTACTTGTCGCCCACGTAATGGAGGTTCTCTAGTATCTTTCCCCGGCTCAGGGCCTCGGCCTCCTCCGAGCTCATGAGCGCCCTACAGATCGCGAGCGCTCTCCTGTTCTTGATGTCCCTCACCACTACGATCTCGGATTTATTGAACCTCGAATCGAAGGTGACTATTCCCGGTCTCATGACGTCTGCGCCGTTGACCACGTGCTTGATTGCGCCCATGTCGACAGTCACGGAGGGTAGGCGTCTTAAGATCTCTCCATTCACAGACTCGTCGACGACTGGTATGTATCCACTCTCAGACTCGATGATTATAGAGCCTCCAACCTCGTAGAGCCTCACTTCATCCTCAGCCATGAAGGCGGCCCGCTCTCCCGAGACTGCTATTCCAGCTGCCCTCAGCCTCTCCACCAGTTCCTTCGCGTCCTTCTTGCTGAGCCAGTGAAACTGCATCAATTATAGAGGCGAGCCGCCTGGATATATCCTATGCATCGAGGCGCCGGGACGAATCTAATATTCATCGATGACAGTGATGGGGTTCAGGGATGAGCTGCCTTGAGGAGCTGGGAAGCATTGATGGCGGCTTGGAAGCCAAGCCTGACCACGCACTCGAGGTCCGCGAGGTCTAGGAGGAGGTTAGGTGTGTGGAGGTTCCTGCAGGGAGTTGATATAACTCCAGTCGGGACGCCTCTGCCCTGCATGTGTATCCTCCCCGCGTCCGTGATGCTTCCAGTCATTACTTGGAGCTGGTATGGAATGCCGTTAGCCTCGGCCTGCCTGACGAGGTAGTCCACCACGTCCCTCCGCGTCAGCATGGAGGAGTCCATCACCCTTATGGCCGCGCCCCTCCCAATCCTCGTGACGTGCTCTGAAGGAGGGTTGCCCGGAGTATCTGCAGCGACGGTGCACTCGAAAACGAATGCTATGTCTGGCTCGACCTGCTCGACTATCGTCGCCGCACCCCTCAGCCCAAGCTCCTCCTGTACAGTGAAGACGGAGTAGAGCTCACACTCCGCGCCCGCCTCGTGTATGAGCTTGGAGACCGCGACCTCGGCCACGCATCCCGCCCTGTCGTCGAAAGACTTGCCGAGGACCCGGGAGCCAGCCACTCTGGAGAAGTGGGCCGGAAAAGTGACGTAGGTGCCATTCACTATGCCGAGCGCCTCGGCCTCGCTCCTGCTTGCTGCGCCCACGTCGACGTAGAGGTCCTTGAAGGTTGGAGCGACCTTCTGCTCCTCCTGGGTCGTTATGTGGGGAGGCTTTGCACCGATGCATCCCTCGATGGGCGACTTTCCATGGACCACGACCCTCTGACCCAGGAGGACCCTCGCGTCGAGCCAGCCTAGGGGAGCGATGTAGAGGAAGCCATCCTCGTCTACGTGCTTGACGATCATGGAGACCTCGTCCATGTGTGCGACGAGCATGACCCTTGGGCCGCCCCCAGTCCTCACTTTGACGAAGAGGTTGCCCATGCCGTCTCGCCAGTGCCTCTCCACCGAGGAGCCTAGGTTCTTCAAGACTAGGTCCACGACCTTATCCTCATTGCCAGGCGGTCCATAAGCAAGGGAGAAATCGCGCAGAAGATCGCAGAGCCAGGACTCCATCGCGCCCATCAATTCCACGACGATAACCACCAACGACCCAAGTCAAATACTTTGAAGATGACTTCAGGGCGGGATTGTTCCATAACTAGTCAGCAATGAGTTCAAGATAATTCTTGGAAAGAAGAGTGGAGGACACGCAATAGTAGCCAAGATCTCCAGAAAACACTCAAGACGTAAACAGCAATTTTTAAGTAATTACTTACAAAATTAGTCCACTTAATGAATGTCTTCTCACTACAGGAGATAATGCTTGATAGACTTGCTTCGATGCTGAATTTTGCGATGATGCAAATAGTTAATGAATTTCACTTATCAAAAACACTTCACTGGAGGGAAGTAAGGGGGAGGGGTTGGCTAGGCCATCCGCGCGGCATCTGGGAAACCCTAGAGGAGGCCGGACGTTAAAGTATTTATCACAGCACCCGACATCGGGGTGCGCGTTAAATATCAGGTCATACCGGCCTCCGGGCTTTATCCCTGCGCCGGCATGGCCAGCCTCCCCAGGGCCTCCATCCTATAAATCCTCCAGACTCTTAATAGCACCTCCTTCTCCATCCTCACTGTAAGCTGAGGCGGTGATGTGTTGTTTGCCGAGGCCGTAAGCCTCTGCAACGCCTTCCTAAGACACCCACTATAAATCTTCTTTCTACCACGAATCGGCTTGAATAGGCCTACCAGATTCTTCGTCTTCCTGAACCCCTTGGATGGGTCGAGGTACACCACCAGCTCTGCCAGAGCCTCCATAGCACTGATTCTTCCAGCTAAACCGAGCTCATCGACTATTCTATTGTATGCCGGATACCTCTTACCAGCCTCCACAGCTATCTGTCTAGCCAATGCATCCATCTGCTCCTCAATAATAATGATGGCCGGCTTCAGAACATTCCTCTCAGCATCACTCAACGCCTTATATTTGTTTAGTAGTTGTTGATGCGTCTTTAATAGAGACCTATATACCAGTATCATCCTACGCAGTACTAGGAAGTCCTCGGTAACCCTCCTGAACCACCTATCCCCTATCCTCATCAATGCCCTGACGTCTCCCCTAGCAGTCTTTGGGAGCTTGAACTCCTCACGAATCTTCTCAGTCAGCGTAAGCCTCCTCAAATAATAGACCTCTACACCTCTCCTCAGAAGATATGTCACGCCGTCCGTATGGATTAACGGTATCGTATCCACGAACACCTGGTCTCCTAGCCCCGCCGGAAACTCGCTGAAGCTATCTACATATTTGAAAGTTATTCCGTCAGTAGAGTACGTCATCCTATAGCCCTCGCCATTCCTCTTAGTCCTATGAACATCAGCGTAGTACCTCACCATTCAGCCACCCCATCAAGATAAGTATCCACCTCTAGGTCATTGGCGAGGCGGTTGTGGTCGGCGCATACCTTCTGAGACGCTAGAATCACTAGTGGGTCCTCGCCCCCCTCGCTGGGTTATCATTATCCTGACATCGCCCCATCTATCATCCATAACCATGGCTAGAGATGCTACATAAGCGTTGGAGACTGGGCTGAAAATGGGGAGATTGTAGGGGTGGCGCTAACCATGCTTGGCAGTCTTCTTAGCCGGGCAAACTAAATGTTAGATGATCCATTCATGAGGATTCATATGCGTCACACCTTCAGGAGGATGGTGGAGAGGATTGAGGGAGAGGGAAATAAGAAGATAATTGTCGGGTGTCGTGGAACAAGCATTACTGGGCAATACACTACAGGACAGGCATGGAGATAGACAGAAACACACCATTCTTCATAGAAGGCTCTAAGGAACTGCTACCAAGATACGTAAAGACATCTAAAGGACTAATACTACCAAGAGAAATAGGAGTAGTGAAAGCGAGAAGTCGAAGATTAAATGTCTCTTGGGCTTAAAACACATCAATATTCTCATACAGCTAGACTTATGGGGCAACGAAGTAGTATTCAGGGAAACAACATACGGATATCCAAGACCAGAAGCATAAAGTCTTCGCCTAAAGAATCCTATTGATACCTATACATGACGAGTCTTGGCTTGGCTTAGGCTAGGTGATGCCCTCTAAAGTATAGATCTTATTCAGCCGTTTATCCTTTAATACTCGCCAAAAAGTTCTCTCATCCTTAAAACATGTAAAAATATAAAAACGAGTTAATAATGGAGTTGTTTCTGAATTTTTAACTTTATCATTCAGAATGGATGATCAGTGATGGATAGAGATGAGTGAACCGGTAAGAGACATAAAAATAGACAAGGACACTGACCTAAACACGATTTTTGAGATGATGCATAAGTCAGGGGGATTTATGGCCGTGAGCCTCGCGATGAGATTAATATCAGAGATCGAACGAGTGGTGAGAGAATGCGGACCCTGATGGTGCTGAAGATCGGAGGCTCGGTTCTGACCGACAAGAAAAGTAGGACGCCCAAGCTGAGGGAGGAGAAGCTGAGGGAGCTCGGCAGGTCCCTTAGGACTATCTGGCCCAAGCCGCTGATAATCGTTCACGGAGCCGGCGCCTATGGACACCCCCTCGCAAAGGAGTACGACCTAAACGCTGGATACAAGGATCCCAGGAGCCTGGAGGGCTTCGTCAAGACTTCCTGCTCAGTGAAGACGCTGAACAGCAGGGTCGTAGAGATACTCAACGAGGCTGGGCTTCCATGCATAGGTATTCCTGCAGGGCTAGTCTTTAGGACAAGGCGTGGAGCGATCGAGTCGATGAACCTTGATCCGTTCCTCGCCTCACTAGACATAGGAGTCACCCCAGTCACCTGCGGAGACGTAGTATTCGACGGAATCCTCAAGTTCACCGTACTTTCAGGAGACGCAATAGCGGTCCACATAGCCAAGAAGCTGTCAGCAAAGACGCTCGTCTTCGCGACAGACGTAGACGGAGTCTATGACTACAGAGACGGTGAGGGACAGTTGATAAAAGAACTAAAGAGGGGGGAGCATCTCAGACTACGGTACAGGGACGTGGAAGACGTGACTGGCGGAATGGCCGCGAAGATCGAGAGGGCATACGAGGCAGTAGAGGCAGGAGTAGACGTCAGAATAGTCAACGGAAACCACCCAGACCGGGTGGTCGAGTCCCTGCTAGGAAACCCGGCCATAGGTACTAGGCTCACCTTATGATGAGGTAGGAACGCCTAGAACGTCACGCCTCCGAATAGGTAGATCTGCGCCTCGACGCGGCTTGCAGGAAACCCGACGACGACGTCGAAGCCTCCTAGCCACATCTCTCTCAGCCTTTCGCCGATCAGTGACCTATCACCGATGAGCATCAACCTCTTTAGAGCCTCATGCGAATTCCCAGAATTCTTCATAATCACTGATAATCTCCTCCTCCTCGAGGCGTATGCCATTATCGTCTCCTCAGCCTCGCGGCTAAGGCCATCGCCGATAAAGAACGGTGCGTAGACCGCCACCGGCACGTCGAGGAAATTCCTATAGCTCTTCACAAAGTTCTCAACGCCCTCGTCTAGCAGGAAGAAGGGCATGCACCTATGCCTCATGCAGCACTTGAGGGCGGCGGACTCCACGTTCTCCGTCCCCACCATGATCGGCAGGTCTCCGAGCCTAGCCCGTGAGAGCGCAGCCGCCTCCATCAAGAGCGGACCGGCCCTCCTAGCAGCCTCCTCCTCAGATAGATAGTGAGGATTACCGGCGACGATGCAGAGACCTGCCCGACTGCTGCCGGCCAGAGACTCAACGAACTCTCGGATGCGCTCCTCGTAGTCGCTCCTCCTGACGGGGATCGTGGGCACTACAGTTGGGCCTTCAACGTCTTCAGCCAGGCGGACAAGCTCAGCGATATCACTCACGCTAAAGTCATCTTGCGCCCTCTCAGAATCGATCACGAACAAGTCGAGACCAGATAGCAGCGCGGCGCTGTAGAGTCTAAAAAGCCCAGCCCTCCTCTCCTGACGATCTACGCCGAGAAGGCTAGGCTTGACCGCGATGCCTCTATGGAAGTCGACCACCTATCTGGAAGACCCTCACCCCACATGTCAGCACCCCTCGAGAACTACAAAATACCATCAGTAATAAACTTTACGTCGGAGCCACTCGTCCCCTAACGACAGTCAACCACCGACGACGCCGGGGAATAGATAGTACTGCTCGCCCTCTTGGACGCCCTCCTCCTCAAGAGACGCAGACTCGGCCAGCACCCTGCCCCTAAAAGCGAGCCTAAAGCTCTCGACCGGAAGATTAAGCATCCTGCAGACAGCATCCTTCATGTTGGCGACCAGCGCCTTGGAATCAGTCTCGATCACGATCTTCCTCGGCCTACCCACCAGCGGAACAACAACCATCCTCAAGCCCAGCCCACTCAGAGGCAAGCATCACGAAAAGCTATAAAACAATTACCAACACCCGCCAAAAGATAGATCCGCAGTATATTCCAGAGAATATTTACATCATGCCATCCACCAGCGCGCCCTCAGCCTTTAGGGCACAGCTCCTAGACACCTCCGCCCAACAAGACTCCACATAAACAAAACATCCGTAACTTACCTTAAATACGGGGACGAACAAGGTAATAACAGATGGTCAGAGAATTCACCTACCGTGGATACAACCTACAGCAGCTACTCAACATGAGCATGGACCAATTCATCAAGCTACTGCCAAGCAGACAGCGGAGAAGCCTTAAGAGAGGACTGACAGAAGCACAGAGAATGCTGCTTGCAAAGATAAGAAAACTCAAGAAAATAAACAGCAACAAGCCGATCAGGACCCACGCTAGGGACATGATAGTACTCCCAGAGATGGTCGGACTAACGATCTGGGTCCACAACGGAAAAGAATTCCTGCCGGTCGAGATAAGGCCAGAGATGATCGGGCATAGGCTCGGAGAGTTCGCGATCACTAACAAACGCGTGGTCCACGGCCGGCCCGGAGTAGGCGCGACCAAGAGCAGCATGTACGTACCGCTGAAGTAGCCACAAAGAGAGGAGATGGAGGGAGCGCTATTCTCAGAGCTCGCCGAGCTGTGTCGCTCCCTTGAGAAGACTACGGGTCGAAATCTGAAGGTCCAGCTGGTTGCAAACTATCTCAGAAGACTATCCCCTAGCGATGCCAAAGTAGCCTCCTACCTCTTGATTGGACGCATATCTGAGGAGAAGAACAAGGCTCCGCCTAACATCGGCTGGGCGCTCATCAAGGCCGCGCTGGACTCCGGCCCCACGTCGACGCTGCTCCAAGGACCTTTGACTCTCCAGGGGCTCTGGTCCACGCTTAGGCTGCTGTCCAGCGTTAAGGGACAGGACTCTAGGTCCAAGAAGATGGCAGTGCTACAGTCATTGTTTTCTAGGTGCAGTAGCGAGGAGCTTGAGTGGCTGGTGAGGATACTTACCGGCGAGATGCGGCATGGCGTTAACGTCGGGCTGCTCCTCGACGCGGTCTCAGCGCTTTCAAGAATGAGTAGTGAAGAGGTGAGGAGGCTTGACATGGTCGTCGGAGATGTCGGAGAGCTCGTCAGGCTAGCACTGTCCGGAGAACTGTCTAGACGCATAGAGCTCAGAGTTTTCAATCCTCACAGACCGATGCTGGCGGAGATGTGCTACGACGTGCAGGACGCTCTTGACAGGCATGGCGGCAAGACCTGCCTCGAACCAAAGTACGACGGCGTGAGGCTGCAGATCCACAAGCTTGGAGACGATATTAGGCTATTTACCCGTCGCCTATCAGACGTCACGTCGAGCATGCCCGACATCGTCGCCACACTCTCTAGGTCAATCAATGCCTACTCAGCGATCCTCGACGGAGAAGTAGTCGCGGTCGACTCTTCTGGGAGGGCGTTGCCCTTCCAAGACACTATGCGCAGGGTGACTCGGGAGAGGGAGATTGATGCGGCGATCAGCGAGGTCCCGCTAAGGGTGTGGATATTTGATGTGCTGATGATTGACGGCGAGGCGACGATCGATAAGCCATACGTGGAGAGGAGGATGCTGCTTGAGAGAATCGTCAGTGAAGACGTCCTGGCGCCCACGCTTGAGGTCAATAATAGAGCCGACGCAGAGGCCTTCCTCAAGAAGGTCATAGAGCAGGGACATGAGGGCATAATGGCGAAAGACCCGATGAGTCCCTATACCCCGGGCAGGAGGGGAGCGCTGTGGCTCAAGATAAAGCCGGCGGAGAGGCTTGACCTAGTGATAATAGCGGCCGAGTGGGGCCACGGAAGAAGGAGGGGATGGCTGAGCAACTATCACTTGGCAGTGCTTGACGAAGAGACTGGACGATACTTAATGGTTGGAAAGACATTCAAGGGGCTGACCGACGACGAGTTCAAGCAAATGACTGGGCGTCTCCTCTCCTTAAAGATCTCTGAGTGGGAGTGGGGCGTCGTCGTCAGGCCAGAAGTAGTGGTCGAGGTCGCCTACAACGAGATTCAGAGAAGCCCTCACTACGAGAGTGGATATGCACTGCGCTTTGCCAGAATAGTGAGGATACGCGACGACAAGGGTCCTGAGGAGATCGATACCTACCAGAGACTCAAGGAGCTTTACGAAAAACAATTCGAGCTAAAGGGCAAGCCCGCCTCATAGGAGAATAACATGCGGATAAAAGCCAGTCAAGCATTGATTAAGACGATTATAGGCTTATTCCTCCTCGACATAGTCGGAGATCTTCGGCAGCTCGAGGGGCATTCCCTTCCTCTTCCTAATCTCCATGATTACCTTCTCATGCAGTGATGCTGGTACTGGTTTCCAAGCGAAGAACTCTGTGCCCCAGAAGGCCTTACCCATCGTTGAGCTTCTAAGGACCTCGGATAAATCGCCTGTCTCTGAGGCCGGGATCTCTCCGTAAACAACCGTTATGTACTCTGATTGTTTCACATCCAGTATCCTTCCACGCTTCGAGCTAACTATTGACGTAACAGCGCCCATCAGGTCTGGGGGCACCTTAACCTCTAGCTTAAGGACCGGCTCGAGCAGCACGGGGTCAGCGCTGAGGATGCTTGCATAGAGTGATCTCCAGGTTGCTGGAGCTATCTGGGCGTATCCTCTGTGTACGGGGTCTTCGTGGAGGTCGACGTTTACCAAGACTGCTTTGATCCCCCTCATTCTTTCTGCCGCAAGCGGGCCTTCCTGGACTACACGTTGGAATCCTCCAACAATCATCATCTTGCTCTCGTGTAAGAACTGCGCTCCCTTAGTCATGTCTACTAGTATGTTTCCGTTTGGGTCTACTGTCCATACGCCTCTAGCCTCGTCCGCGTCCCATCCATGATCCCTCAGGATCTTCGCGATCTGCTTCCTATCCATCTCGTCGAATATCTCGCCCCTCCTGATCAGCTCAACAATCTCCTCGTCGAGCTTCTCGACATACATGTATATCTTGTTGTGCCTGTTTGGTGATTTGCCCTCGAATACTTTTCCCTTCTTACTGATTGTCTCTCTGTAAAGTATTATCGGCTTCCCCGCAACCACCTCGAGCCCAGCCTTCTGAATCCAGGTCAATGCAATTTCTAGGTGGAGCGTGCCCATGCCGCTGATTAGGTACTCACCTGTCTCTGGCCTGACGACCGTGACTAATGTCGGGTCCTCGATGGTTAGTTTTTGCAGGAAGTCAACCAGCCTAGGCAGGTCTTTACTGTGCTTAGGCTCTATCGAGACCGTGACTACTGGCTCAGAGACGTACTTTAAGGATTCGAACGGAACCATCTCCTTAACAGCAAGAGTGTCGCCAGCCCTTGCGTCTTCAATTCCCAAGAGTGCGGGAATGTTGCCCGCCGGTAGCGTGGAGACAATCTCTCTCGCCTGCCCCATATAGACAGCCACTTGCTGCACTCTACTCTGGATATTTCGGCCCACTATTACTAAGGTGTCACCATCTGACACGGTGCCGCTGAATAGTCTGCCCGTCGCTACTACTCCTGCCTGGGGATCAACTTTAACATCGGTGACGGCCATGACTGTGGGCCCATTCTCGTCACACTCCAGCATCGCTTGCCCAATGTCTGATTCTAGCGGTCCTCTCCAGATCTTCGGAATCCTATACCTCTGAGCGACGTGTGGCGGGGGATGATGATTAATCACCATTTCGAGTATTGCCTCATGTAGGGGCATCGTTTCCTTGAGCCAATCTACATTATTATTGACGAAGGCCTGCAGGACATCGCTGAATTTTACTCCCTTCTTCTGTGCCTGCGGGACGGTGAAGCCCCATCTATCCTTCGCGCTCCCCATGGCTACTGTTCCAGACTGGAAGCTGAGCTTCCATTTTTCGCGATACTCAGGCTCAGCATACATGTCTATTAGCCTATTGACTTCTAGCACTATTCGGCCGAGGGTCTCCTGTATCTTTTCAGGAGGCAACCTTAGCTCTTTGATCAGCCTGTCAACTTTATTTATGTAGAGGACTGGTCGAACCCTCTCTCCTAGTGCCTGCCTGACGACAGTCTCTGTCTGGGTCATTACTCCCTCGACCGCATCCACGACGACGACCGCTCCGTCAATCGCTCTCAGTGCCCTAGTGACTCTTCCAGAGAAGTCAACGTGTCCAGGAGTGTCTATAAGGTTGATTATGAATGGCGTGCTGTCCATCTCGTAGTATAGGGAGACGTTTGCCGCCTTGATGGTCATCTGCCTCTGTTGCTCCTCCTCTAAGTAGTCGAGGGCAAGCGCCTTCCCTGCGAGTGCGGGCGATAGTAGCCCAGCGGCTGCCAGAAGCGAGTCGCTCGTAGTCGTCTTTCCATGATCTACGTGCGCAATGATTCCGATATTTCTGATTCTATCCTTGTTCCTAAGTATGTCCAATACTTCTGATATCTTTTTTATTCTCGGCATCTCCCTTCCTTACTCTTTCTCCATGCATCTACTCCTCATTTATTTTATATACCTTAATTCTCCGAGGAAAAGTCGATACGACTCAGGATTTTAATCCTCCTAGGCCATATTCCTCGTGAACTGCTCTGACAGCCTCGACTCCGTCCTTCTCCTTCACTACGAATGATATGTTTAGCTCTGATGATCCCTGAGCGATCATCCTGATGTTTATCCCTCTCTTGGCGACGGCTCCGAAGACTCTGCTCGCGACTCCCGGAGTCCCTCTCATTCCTTCTCCGACCACAGCCACGACGACTACGTCTGGCTCGCACTCGATCTCTTTCAACAACCCCGTCTTGACGAATTCGTTCTTTAGCTCGCTTACGGCTAGACTGCTTAGCCTCTTCTTCACTATGAAGGACATGGCGGACTCTGAGACGCTCTGCGAGATCATCATCACGTTTACGCCCAGCCTTCCGAGCTCGCTGAGAATTCTTCCAGCAGTTCCTGCCCTACCCACGACGGATGATCCTCTCAGCGTAATCATGGCTACGTCCTTGACGAGTAGGACAGCCTTGACGACGCTGTCAAATCCCTTGGCAGTCTCCGATATGAATGTGCCGGGTGCTGATGGGTTGAATGTATTTTTTATCCTCACCTTAATCCTGCCCATGCGGGCGGGCTCTAGTGCCCTTGGATGGAGTCCCTTTGCGCCAAAAAGAGCCATCTCCATGGCTTCCTCGAATGATATTTCAGGTATGACTTTCGCATCACTAACTATCCTTGGGTCAGAGGTCATCAATCCATCAACATCGGACCAGAGCCAGACCTCGTCAGCGCCTACTCCATACGCGATGAGCGTGGCTGTGTAGTCTGACCCTCCTCTGCCCAGCGTCGTTATCACGCCGTCCTCATTAACTCCTATGAATCCCGTGATGACCGGAGTGACGTTTTTGTCTAGCAGTTCTCCAACTCTCTCCCTCACCAGCTTAAGGGTGGTCTCCATGATCGGTACAGCCTCTCCGAATGAGGAGTCAGTGACTATTCCGGCCTCGCCGCCCTCCAAGTACCTAGCATCGACCCCCAGGCTCTTCAACGCTCCATACATGATCTTCGTAGACATCCTCTCTCCAAACGAGAGGACGTAGTCACGCGTCCTAGGCGTAGCCTCCTTCAAGTAATAAATGCTGTAGAGAACTTGTCTGAGGCTCTCTATGTCCTCAGAAATTTTTGAGTAGACCTCCTCCCTAACCCCATCAACGCTCACGGCCTTCTCGACAGCCTCAAAGTGTAAATTGCAAAGCTCAGAGAGCAGCTCATCAATCCTCTTCTTGTCGCCGCTGAGGGCGGCCTCTAACCCATCGATTAAGTTGTCGGTCGTGTCACCCATCGCTGAGCAGACCACAGCTATCTTATTCTCCCTGAGGTGCTTCGCCACCAATTCTGCGGCGTGCCTAATTCTATCACCGTCAGCGAGCGACGTGCCGCCGAACTTAAATACTAGCTTCATCTCTTTAACGATAATAAATTTAGAGATGGCTATTTCTTAAAGATTTATTAAGTAGGAATCGGATTAGCCGCTGACGTTCTTAGCCGGCACGCCCTCGAGTTTGGAGATCTTTTTGACGAGCTGGAGGTTCCATCTCCAAGTATCCTCATCCCTGACAGCCACTACTATGTTGCTAATCCTGTCACGCATCTTTATCGCG
>Ga0209225_1001412_pt1 | contig 23784 bp, 22 predicted proteins | sample WasSprMetagenome_FD_184732 | JGI IMG/M metagenome (GOLD analysis project Ga0209225, IMG submission 184732) | Sulfidic aquatic microbial communities from Washburn Spring, Yellowstone National Park, USA - WS (SPAdes) (version 3) | ecosystem: Environmental > Aquatic > Thermal springs > Hot (42-90C)... | reverse complement strand
AGCCTGACTAGGCATGATTTGAACATATGCGGAATGAGGTCGATACAGAATGCATGCGAAGTTGGGCACACGGAGTATGCCTTCTCATACGAGACCCAGGTCCCTGTTACGGTTCCGAATGTTCTTCCTGGAGTAAATGCGAATGGGTACGCATGGCTTCAGCCAGACATAAGAGGTGGCCTTGGAACTATAGGGTTCCTTGCCCTTTACGGAGACCAGAACCACGTTGTCGGAATGATTATGGGCCACCGCTTCGGCGTTCACCCGTTCGTCGCCCTGGTCCAGACAGTTCCGGAGTATCCGAGCACGCAGGCGGGATGGAACGGATACGAGCATAGGTGGCTTTACTACCTTTTCGAGAACCTGAGGTTCATCGCCGAAACCCAGGGAAAGGAGCTCTCGATCTGGAACTACAGGTACCCGAATGCGACTGCGCAGGCAAACCTTGTAAGATCGTTTGAGGATTTGATTGTTGATTTCACCCCGTATCTCAATTCAACGCTCAGTCTTCTCGTCCAGGCGCCTACGACCCTCGTCTATCCGTTCTTTGTCAGCACTATCCTCAGCGTGGGGGACTTCGGCTACCTGATGAAAATCACCTACAGCAACCAGACGATATTCAACAAGGGAATGGATGCGACTCTGGCTCTTATGACCAATTTGGGAAATATCCTCGGACCTCCACCGCCAAACTGCCATCTGACAAACCAGAACTGGAACGACCCCAGCAGCTACCCCTGCTACGGGCTCAACTTCATCTGGGCCGGTAGCGATCTTCTAAGTTACAGCGAAAGGGAGCTTTTCGCCTACAGGCTTGTGGAGCTCTTCAACACCCTTGTAAGTCTTGCAATAGAGCTGATGAAGGCATCTCCAGAGCTCAACAACACCTCCGCACCCTGGACTTATCCGAAGTGGAACTACAACTGGATATACCCGGAGTGAGATTTAGGTGAATGAAACGTTCAGGGTTGAGAGCATCTTGTGAAGTAGCCTTGAGCTCTCGTTCAGAGCCCTTGCAAGGCTTAGAGAGAGGTTCTGATCTACTAACTGCGTGGAGTTCTTAAGAACGGCCGCAATTCCCCTTCTCCCCTCGAGGTCACCGAAAACCGACGTCGCGTTTTTCCCGAGGAAGTTCAGCATCTCCGAGAAGTTTGCCATCGCCGTAGCGTTCTGGGTGGCGACATCGAAAACACCTCCGGAACCGATGAAGGACTTTGCAACCCAGTAGCCGAAGCTCAGTGCGGAGTAGCTTGCGTTCCATATGTCTATCGCCATTATCGATGAATTCGAAAGAACGTTCGATGAATTGGCAATTAGGCTGAAAATTGCCTTGAGCATTTCGATCTGGAGGATTGCGAAGTCCGTTGCGTTTACGGGCACAGTATCAGTAAGGATCATTGTAAATAAAAGTCTTTCGAATGGATACTTAACCAAAAGTTATTTAAAATTTCTCGGAGAGAGCAGATGATGACACCCGCAATAATAAGGCTGCTGCGCCCCTATGCATGGGCATGCTTCCTTCTGCCCTTCAGCGCCGGAATATGGGTAGGGGGGAAAGCGGAGATGGCAAAAATCCTTTACGGAATCCTATCGTTCTCGTTCTGGATGAGCTTCAGCTTCGTCGTCAACGCGATCTACGACAGGGAGGTTGACAGGCTTCACGACGGGAGGACGAAGGATCTTGACCTCTCGAAGCAACCCCTCGTTACGGGGGAGATAAGCGTCAGTACGGCCTGGATAATAGCAATTCTCTCTTTCTTGGCCTCCCAGTTCTTCGCCCTTCTAATAAACCAAGGCTTCTTCTTTGCAATGCTCGCTGCAAACGCAATCGGCTACCTCTACTCAGCCTGGCCAAGGTTCAAGGCCTACCCACTGGCTGACGTCATCTGCAACGCTCTTGCAGCGGTTCTGGTTTTCTACGCCGGGGTTTCTGCCTGCAACTCAGAGCAGCCGCTGCTCGTTTACGTCTCCGCATTCCTTCTCGCCTCGACTTTCTACATCCCGACGGCCGTCTCGGATTACGAATTCGACAAGAAGGCTGGGCTCAAAAACACCCCGATCTTCTTCGGCCCGGAAAGGGTTCTAAAGGCTCTTCATCCCCTTGGAATAATAACCGCAATCTCCTGGCTCCTTGTTTTCCTCTGGAGCGACTCCTTCGAGCTTAAGGCCCTTTCCGGAATAGTCATACCCTACACTCTGGTTTTCGTCGGAATCGTGAACAGAAGGTGGGATGGAATTGCCCTGAGGGTGACCCCGAATCTGATCCTGCTTCCCTTCTCCCTGTTCTCGATCTTTTTCCTTCTGGTTGTTGCCATCAGGTCTCTCACCTGAACAATTGAGGTTCTCGGCCAGAAATTCGATCATCCGAGGATGTCGATGAGAGTTACCTGCTTGTTCTCCTGAATCAGCGATCTTATCTCGTACTCTATGAGCCTCAGCCTCTGTCTGGTGTATTCGGAGACGTTGTATTCCTCGCAAAGCTTTTTCGAAAGCTCCAGATATTTGACTATGGAGCTGCTGTGAACGGTGAGCGTCAGATTTCCGCCGCACCTTCTGCACCTTCCGCTGAGCGGGAGCCTTCTGTACTTCTCGTTGCACTCAACACAGCGAAATTCCTGCCTTGAGAAAGCCCTTAGGTTCCCTATTATGTCCGGAAGGAAGTGGATCGTTATTATCCTTTCAGCAACATCGTGCTCTTCAACTGCCGAAATCCTCTTTGCAAGCTCCATCTGCCTTTCAACCTTCTCCTCCATAGTCTTCAGCCTCTTGTAGGCGCTTTCCTTCACTCCAAGCGCTATATCAGTGTCGTGGGTGAATTTTAGCGTACAGAACCTTGTTTCAAGGCTCAGACGATCCTTTACCTTCTCTATCAGATCCTCGCAAACCTTTGGATCCGAGAACTCGAGGGTTGCCCTGTAGAACTCTAGCGGGTAACCTGAAACGACGTCCATGTTGTGAACCTCTTTGTCAACCTCCCTCGGATCCACTAAAACGGTCAGGACGAGTGGGGCATCCATCCTCCCTCCTCGCTTCTCCGGCAGAAAGTGCCTTGAGAAGTTCAGGAGGCCATCGAGAAGGAACATGATGCAGTCCTCATCCCCATCGCAGTTCCTTCTCTTTGCGGCGTGGAAGTACGGATGAGCGTAGCATGCAAGGATATCGGCGAATCCTACTATCCTCCCAAGAACGCCTGCGGATGTATGCGGGGCGAGGGCTATAACGAGATGTCCGATCAGATCTTCGATCTTTTCCGCCCTATAGAATGGCTCGGTTTTGTAGAACTTCACCAGGAGGTCGTCTATGAACCTCGAAACCCTCAGCAGGTACTCCGCGCAGTCCCTGGATATCACAATGTCCTGCGGCTTGAGCTCAAGAATCTGGTCCTCGCTCCTGAGCTCTCTGCCCATGTAGTCTCTTCTGTATCCAAGCTCCCTCAGCTTTTCAACGCTCACACCGATCTCCCTTGGCTTGAAGTGCGTTAGAGGAAGATCTGTCATGTCGTATCTGATCGTGCCGTCTTTGAAGACGTAAACATCATGCTTTGCCCTGAGAATCCCCTTCTCTATCCTCTCCGGAATCTTGTTCTTCGAGGTGAGCCCGATAACCCCCTTTACAACCTCAAATTCGTCCCTTTCCCCGAGATTCTGAAGCGCCCTCTCGTAGAGCGCCTTTATGTCAACCGCCCTTTTCGCGTATCCCCTCATTTCCCCCCCGCATTTTTTACAGAACTCCGAGGTATCCCTTATCCTGCACTTCGGACAGTAGTAGAGCTGCTCTGTTTCTCCCCCGCATTCGCACTTAAGCCAGAAGGTCTCCTTTCCGCAGACCTTGCACCTTCTCAGCGCAATCTCAACCTCTATCAGCCCCTTCGCGGAATTGTATCCGTTTCTGTGATCCAGGGCGCTCTTAACGTCCCGCCTTTTTCCTCCGGCAAAGCTAACCGGGAAAAGCAAGTGGGGTGGGGGGCTCATCCTCCTCTCCTTTGATTTCTCCGGCCTGCCCATCCTGGCCCCTATCCTTGTTGGAGCCTTCGGCCTGACAGTTATACCTGAGACGTTCTTTATTGCCTCAAGAACACTCTCGCCCCTCACCTCCCCGATCTTTCTGAGCTTGAAGTCCAGGCCGAGGCATCTCACGAGCACCTTCCACCTTTCGATCACGATCCCGTCCCTTACCTTGTGCTCGACGAGGAGATTTTCGAGAATCTCCTTTGTCCTTCTGTCGAATGGCATGAAAAGGCAGCCCTTTTTCTGACCCTCTATCTTTCCCTTTTCGCTTATGTAGTCCCTTAGGTAGCAGAAGTCTTCAAGGCTTATGTCGTGCCATAGATACGTGAAATCCGGATGCATTGGAACTCCAAGTTCGTCCGAGAGCTTTAGGGCTGTGTCCTCATCGATGTGTGCATCCTTTATTCCGGTTTCAAGCTCCCACCACTCCCTTGTGTAAGAGGCCGGCATGAGGGGGTGGTTGTTTTCCAGAAAGTCCCCGTAGTTTATTAGAATCTCCCCGAGATCCAGGATTTTCTCAACATCGTTCTTCAGCTCTAGGGCTTCCTTGAAGCTGTTTATTCTAAGAACATCCCCGTTCTTCAGCCTGACAGTTGGGCCCTCAATCGTCGTCACCGGAACAACGCTTCCAGCCTTTCCGGGTCTCTCTATCTTTAGCTGGGTCCCTATAGCTATGAAGTCGATCAGGGCCATCGTCGCCGGGTTTATCCCTACGGTCGCAAGCCCGGAGTTTCTGGCCCTTCCGTACCTGAGCCTGAATCCTCCTTTTTTTGAGGGATGGCAAAGCACGGGCCTTCCTGCGACCAAATCCGAGAGGTACTTGCCCCTCGGTTTAACGTCGAATTCCTCCTCCGAATCCTTTTTTATCAGCCTTTCAAGCCAATCCCAGCCGTCTATTTTCAGCGAATCCACCATCTTTTTCAGCTTCGGGGCCTTGAGGGCTATTCCTTCGGCTATTATCAGGGCCATCCCTCCCCTTATCCTGTTCGTCTCAACTCTAGGAAGGTTTCTGTAGCCGGAAACCTCTTCCTCCTCCGTTGGCTCCCCGTCTATGCAAACGGGGCAGTTTGAGACTATCAGCCTTATTTCGTCGTCTGTGGGCAGGTACTGGAGGTTGGCAACCTTTTTGTAGAGCTGTATCTCCTCGCAGTATCTCAGAATTTCCTCATCCGTCGGAATGTATCTCCCGATTCCGAGCTTTCTCCTGACGTAATCCGCAATGAGAACTGAGATGACCTGAGCAGTACCGCCCGCACTCCTTATGGGGCCGGCGTAGTACACCTTCAGGTAGCTGCTCCCGTCGGCGTTTTTGTCGGTTGAGACCTTTGCGATGCCCTCTATAGGTGCCGCAACAACGCCTTCGGTCATTATTGCTACTGCAGTTCTTATGGATTTGTCTATTGCATCGAGAAAGTCCATCCTTCCGAATTTTCCCTCCGTTATCTCATCTGCGATTCTGAAGCAAATCCTGTCCCTTTCCAGTCCCTTCTCCTCCAGTTCTCTTATCCTCCTCGCCAGTCCTTTCAGCCCTATTAGCTTTTCAACCCTCTCAGCCATGTCCTTTGCGATCAGAACCTCAACTTTTGGCTCCGGATCAAGTCCTTTCGATCTGGCTGCCTCAGCAACCCTGTATGCCTCCTCAAGTTTTTCTGATAGCATCCTTTGGTACTCCCTCACGCTTTCGATTGCCCAGTTATCGTCTTCTTGCTCCTTATCGAAGAGAGTGAAAAATCTGTCAAGAGTAGCGTCCATGTCTGCTATTTAGCATTAATAAATAAATCTTTTTGCAGAGTGGAGCGTTTATCATCTCTATTTTTTATTTTTAAGGATGGGATTACTTCCTTTGCATGATAATCCTGATCACATCCTCCTCCGTGCTCTCATCTCCCTCGCTCAGTTCTATATCTGCCCTGAAGCTCTTAAAGCTCTCGAAGTCCGCAAGAAAGTTTGAGAATATGGAGTTCGGAATTATCCCTCCATCTTCCGGTGCCGTTTCGAGAAGCCTCACCCTGAACCTGAGCCCCCTGTTGCCCCTTGAAACGGCTACAACGTCCCCCTCCTTTATCCCGCACCTCTTCGCGAATTCGGGATTCAGGTATATCGTTGCCTTCCTTATTTCTTCCGAAACCCTCGCGACAACGATTCTCGTCTCGAACTTGATCAGTCTTGTCAGCCGCATCATCACAATCCCTCCAGAATTCTTTTCAGCACGTAAACGTCGTCAAATTCAGAACTGGCTATGGGCTTTAGCTTGATCCGAACCCCGTCGCTTCTAACCATTTCTCCGCCGCTCTCGATTCCGGAGAAGGCTGAGGGTATGACAACTTCGGCGATTCTTGATGTGAGCGTTTTTCTGGGATCGACTACGATTTTCTTGATCTTCGGAAGCTTACTCGAGGCTTCGTAGGGCAAAGAAGCAATCGGATCCGTTCCAACGATAAGCGCAGTATCGATTTTCTCTCTTTTTAACAGCTCTGTAAACGCGAATTCTGGTGAGGAGGACGCAGAGGAAAAGCTGTAGCTGTTCACAGCATTTACTGCTTCAAAAAGGGTCTCGTTGAAACCCCTCATGTTTGCGTGGAAACCTGACGGGATAAAGTAGAGGGGTGCAAACTTGTTGATATTTCTCAGGAGCTCAATGAAGGCCTTGAAGTTTCCCCTTAGCCCGTATTTTAGCCCCAGCCCGCCAAAGACGACGTTGAAGTCGGCCTTTTTCATTTCCCTTAGGACTCCCGCCACGTCGTATTTTCCCGCCTTCCCGTCTAGGGCCTTCATGAAGGAATCCACGAGCTCCAGATCGTTTTCAACCTTGATGAACTTCGCGTTCTTTTTTGCGAGCTTTGCGATCTCGGTTTTTCTGATATCGATAACCACAAGGTATCGATCCTCATCGTATCCCCTTTGCCTCTTCGCCCCCCTTGGGTAGTAGCTGTACCGGGACAGATGCCTGGGAAGGCTGTGGTAGGGATTCGTTCCCCAGTATACAATAACGTAGGCCTTGTCTCTGACATCCTCGAGGGTCGAGCTCGGGAGTTCCTTCCTGAGTATGGCCTCGACGAACTCTCCGAGGCAGAAGGAGGAGTTGTCGTCGATGTAGCAGTTCAGCTTTTTTGCAATCTTAACCGCAGTTTTTTGTGCCTCAACCGTTGAAGTGTCAAGCCCGTAGATCGCTGGATTTTTTGCGGATTTTAGCATTTCAATAGCAGCTTCTATTGCTCTGTCCAGATCGACCTCCTTTCCTTCAACCGCGGGCTTTGCCCTGTTTTCCATGTACTTTGAAATGTGCCTGTATCCCCTCTCGCATGCGTTCAGGATCTTTCCTTCGGCGATCTCAACGTCATCGCAGAGGCATGAACAGCCTGTACAGATCATTTTCACCCCTCCAAGAAGCTTATCGCATCCGTCGGGCAGTTTTCCCTGCAGACCACACAGAGAATTCTGTTCTTTCCGTACCTCCTGCAGGCGTGCATGTTGAGGATGACAAGCTTTCCGTTCTCGATGCGGTAAATCGGATCGGGTATTGAAGGTCCCTTCCCGATTCCGGCACCATGCGGATCTTTTTCAACGTGAACCGGGCAAACGACGATGCAGTTTCCGCATCCGTTGCATTTCTCGCTTCTCACAATCAATCCTGTTTCGGTTGCTTCGGCAAGTGGCTTCAGCATTTCTTGGAGCTTTTTTAGCTGTAATTCATATCTTTTATCTTCAAATAGTGGTTTGCAGTCTTCAAGTTTCTTTTCTCTGTTTATGAGCTTAAAAGCGAAACTCATGCAGGTTTGTTCCCCGCATTTCTTGCAGTTTGTTTTCGGCAGAAGCTTGTAGATTTCCATCGGGGTTAGGGGCATACAAATATCCTTAGCAGGTTTTTTAAAAAACTTTCCCGATTTTCCTAAACAAGGCATTTTCGTTGCAGGTGCTTGAAGGACACTAGGAACTATGGGATGGGGGAGCTTGGCTTTTGAACCGGCAGATGAGGGGAAGGGCGTGAAACATCCCTTAACGCCGGAAGCTCCAGACTTGAGTCGTGGAGCAGCTCGCTGTTATGATCCTGTCAGCCCTATAATTTCCCCTCTCATCGAATACCTCAGCCAAAAATTCCCTTCCTAGAATCTTCGAAGCGGAGAGGGATGCATCCCTTAGCGTGCCGTTGCATTTAGCCTGAACCCTTTAAGTACTTCCAGTACATCCTTATCGAAGTTCGATTCACCGCAAGGTGGACTGCGATTACGATCAATGACAGTATGGAGAACCAAGTGTGTAGCTCGGCCCAGCCATTTTTTGTAAAGCCAAGAAACACCAACTGCCCTGCTCTCGGACCGTGAGGCCAGAAGTACAAGATCAGGCCTGTAGCGAGGCTCAGGATGCCTAGAAGCAAAGCCAAGGCGAATATCGCAATCCTGATCTTCATCAGCATATTCTTGAATTCTTCTGGCAGTATAAAAAACGTTTAGACTTCAAAAACGTTTTAAACTTTGGGTAGATTTGGAGACATGCTCGAAATAAACGGTGTTCCTGTTGAGGACACTTATTGCGAGGCTTTTGACGGGATATATTCGAGATTTATCGTTACAGCAAAGCACAGGTGGCTTCTGGATAAAGCCGCCCATTCTGCAACTGCTCTGCCATCGACAGTCTTCGGAGAATCGGAGGGAGGAATTGAGAGGTGGCTTTCACCTTCAGAAACACCGGATGGAAGGGTTGGAGCGATCTGCCAGGTTTGGGTTCAGAAGTCAAGGAAGTTCATGGATGTGCTTATGCGTGAAATGAGCAAAAGGCTTAGGCAGGGAATCCTCGTTGTGCCTACAACAAGGGTTTTCAATGCAACAGAAAGCGAGACTAAGTTCGATGCCGAGCTCAACGTTGGACGCTGCGGTGATGGTTACGAGTGGGAGGAAGAGAGATGGGGCAGAAGGGTGATCGTGGTTCCTATAATGTTCGGTGAATTCGTGATCGAGCGATTCATCGGCTATGCGAACGGAGTTGCTGGCGGAAATGTCTGGCTCTTCTGCGAAAGCGAGGATTCAGCTTTGGAAGCGGGAGAGGCTTGCGTCGAAGCTTTAAAAGAGCTTGACGGAGTGGTAACATCCTTTGATATCTGCTCCGCCGGAAGCAAGCCTGAAACGAAATTCCCGGAGATTGGTCCAACGACTAATCACTACTACTGCCCAACTCTTAAGGGCAAGATTCCTGATTCCAAGGTTCCCGAAGGCGTCAGATCGATTCCAGAGATAGTCATCAACGGTGTTAGCCTCGAGGCCGTGAAAAAGGCCATGTACGTCTGCCTAGATGTTGCGAGCAGGATTGATGGTGTTGTAAAGCTTTCATCTGGCAATTACGGTGGCAAGCTTGGCCAGCATAGGATATACCTCAGGGACATCCTCAGGCAGTTCAGTGGAGAAGCTTGACATCTCGCTGACCCAAGCCTCGCCCTCCAGGGGGGTAAAGTTTTTAAGCTACTGTTTGCTATTTCTGTAATATGCCTGCTACTGAGCCGATTAGAATCGGGAAGGATACTAAAGAGGAGTTGAAGAAGTTGAAAGTCCACCCTAGGGAAACCTACGACGACGTTGTTAAGAGGCTCATTGAGGAGCACAGGAGGCGTGGGCATGAGAAGGACTAACGCAGTTAAACTAGCAGTGGATGAGGAAACACATGAGAAGCTGAGGGAACTGGGCATAATCACGGCGAAGTGCTGGAACGAAGTGAACTGGCTGAGGATGCGACAGTTCAAGAAGGGGGAGAGGGTAGACTTTGCCAGGACCGAAAAGGAGGCATACGAGAAGTACAAACACGTGTTGAAGGTCAATGCACAACAGGTTGCCAGGAAGAACGCTGAGAATTGGAGGGGCTTCTTCTCCTTAATTAAGGCAAAGAAGGAGGGAAAGTTGCCCAGGCGGTTCAAGCCAATACCTGCAGGCTACTGGAGGGATGAGAGCGGGAAATACAAGCTGATAATCGTCATTAGGAACGACCGTTACGAGGTAGATGAAGACAAGAGGGTTATTCATCTGAAGGACTTTAACCTGACCCTGGGGTTTAAAGGGAAGCTCAAGTGGCATGGGAAACGGGGTAGGTTAGAGGTAATTTACAATGATGCTAGGAGAGGTTGGTATGCCCACATTCCAGTAAAGGTCGAGAACGTAGCCGAAGCCAAAGGCAGTTTGAGGGCTGGTGTGGACCTGGGCATCGTTAACTTAGCCACGGTCTATGTTGAGGGCAAATGGTGCATCTTCAAGGGCGGTAGCGTACTTTCCCAATACGAGTGCTACAGCGAAAAGATAGGCAAAGTTCCTACATATCCCCGAGTCCCTGGGATCTAGGAGCAGGGGGCAACTCCTAGGGAGGGATAGGGGTAACGGGCTGAAGACCCAGCCCGTGGTCTACCGCTGGACGAATGGAGCGGGGTGGGTGCAAACACCCACCAGCTATGAAGTGATGAAAATGAAGGCGGTAAACCACGAACCCGTGATCCGCCCTAAGGGAACCCTCGCCCTTCATGGCGGGGAGGAGGTCAGCGTGAACGTATTTAACCCTATTCCCGTTTCCCATTTTTCCCAGAAAATCCGCAACCTTTTAAACTTCAGAAGCCCAGGGGGTTCAAATGCAAAAAGCGCTCAGGATAAGGCTGGTCGGGATCGTGCAGGGCGTCGGCTTCAGACCCTTCGTCTACCGCCTAGCCGTGGCTAACGGCATCTCGGGCTACGTTCGCAACATGGGCGGCAGCGAGGTGGAAATAATTGCCGAAGGAGACGAAAATGCGCTTAAATCCTTCCTTGAAGGGCTTAGAAACGAAAAACCTCCGCTGGCCAGATTCGATCAGGTTTCAATTCAGGAACTTGAGCCTGTTGGCTACGAGGGCTTCAGAATTCTAAAGAGCGATCCCGATTTCGAGGAAAGGAGCATAGTTCCCCCTGATTTCGCCATATGCAGCGAATGCACGGCTGAGGTTTTAGACAGAAACAGCAGGTTCTACGGCTACCACTGGAACAGTTGCGCCTTCTGCGGCCCAAGGTTCTCAATGCTCTACAGGCCTCCCTACGACAGGGAGAACACATCAATGGTCCATTTTCCCCTTTGCGGTGATTGTGTCAGAGAATACGCAGATCCGGGCAGCCTTAGGAGATTTCATGCCCAGGGAATAAGCTGCCCGGCCTGCGGGCCGAAGACCCTTGTTTACAGCATCAGCGGGAAAAGGCTTGACGTCGATGATGCAGTCGATTTCGCAGCCGAGAAGATCCTTGAGCATGGGATTCTGGCGATAAAGGGCATAGGCGGTTACCACATCGCCTGCCTGGCCTCAGAGGATTCAGTTGTGCTGGAGCTCAGGAGGAGGAAGAGGAGGGAGAACAAGCCGTTCGCAATCATGGCGAGGGACTATAGCATCGTGGAGAAAATAGCATCTCCGCCATCCGGGGCAAGGGAGCTGCTGGAGTCACCAGAGAGGCCAATCGTCGTGATGCCGAAAAAGCCGGCGGTTTCGGAATTCGTCGCCCCCGGGCTTTCCACGGTCGGCGTGATGCTCCCGTACTCGGCATTTCAGATCCTGCTCCTGCAGAGGATTCCGGATGGATTCCTGATAATGACAAGCGGAAACGTTCACGGAAAGCCAATGTGCACCTCGCTCGATGAGGTTTTCTCCCAGCTTTCGGGCATAGTCGACTACGTTGTTGAGCATGAAAGGGAGATCGTTCACAGGGTTGACGACAGCGTGATCAGGTTCAGCGACGGCGAGCCCGTGTTCCTCCGCAGGAGCAGGGGCTTTGCCCCGGAGTGGATCAGGGTATGCAGAAATCTCGCGCAGGGAATCGCACTCGGCGCAGAACTTCAGACCGCTGGAGCTGTATCCTTTGAGGACAAAGTCGTCCTCACACAGTTCATCGGGGACATGGACGAGATTGAAAACCTTGATTTCATGAGGAAGGAGCTGGAATGGATGATAGGCGCTTACAGAATAAGGCCGCAGTTCGTAGCAATCGACAGGCATCCTCTCTACCACAACAGGATGCTGCTGAGGGATTTCGATGCCGAAATCTTCGAAGTCCAGCACCATCACGCTCATGCCGTTGCGGCAATTGCCGAGCTTGGATTGCAGCCAGAGGCGAAGGCGCTTGCAATAACGATCGACGGCACGGGCTATGGCGATGACGGAGGAATCTGGGGCGGAGAGCTGCTAGTTTCAAGCTGGAGAGACTACGAAAGGGTCGGAAGCTTCAAACCCTTCATACTCCCGGGCGGGGACAGCGCTGCGAGATTTCCCGCGAAATGCCTTGCTGCCCTCATGGCCTCCTGCGGTTTCCGGCATTCGGAAGTAATGGAGCTGTTGGAAAAGAGGAATCTCCTGGACTCACTGCCCTACGGGTCCCAGGAGGCAGAGATAACGCTTACTCTCGCCGAAAAGGGAAAGGGAGCCATTACAACGAGTCTTGGCAGGATTTTGGACGCGTTTTCGGCCCTTCTTGGAGCCTGCACGGAGAGAACTTACGAGGGGGAGCCACCGATGAAGCTCGAGGCCCTAGCAGACAGGGGAAGGGATCTCGGCCTCACGCCGGAGCTTCGCAGGGGTGAGAGGATTCTGATAGACGTTAGAAATCTGCTGGAGTGGTCGCTGGAAGCTGAGGCAAAAAGGGAGGACATTGCAAGGACGGTTCTGCAGGGAATCGGAAGGGCTCTGGGCCTGGCAGCGCTGAAGGCGATGAGGTTCAGGAATCTCGACTACGGGAATGTAATCGTAACAGGCGGCGCCGCTGTTAACAGTTATGTGATGAGGGGAATAAAAGAGATGCTTTCGCCTGAGGGGATAAAGGCAGTTCTGCCAAGGAAAACCCCTCCAGGGGACGGCGGAATTGCGCTCGGCCAGATACTTGTCGCTTCTTCAATGCTTGGCGAACTCTAGCAGATTCTCGGGACGAGTTCTCCCCTCGGAGGTTCAACAACCCTGAAACCTCCGACAACGGTTTTCATCAGCACGTATCCCCTGTACTTCTCGCTCTTCCTGACTTCGCCTATTATCCGCGCGTTCTCAAAGCCATGTTTCCTGAGGTCCTCGACGAAATCCTGGGCAGCCTCGGCTTTCACCGAGAAAAGCGCTGCACCCTCGCTTGCTAGGTATATCGGATCTATCCCGAGCATCTCGGAGTACCTCCTCACGGGTTCCCTGATCGGAAGATTGCCCTCGACAACAAGAACAGTCTCTGAATTCCTCGCCCAGTCGTTCAGAACTCCCCCAAGCCCGCCCCTTGTTATGTCCCTCGCCGCATTTATCTGCTCTGAATGGGCCTCTATGACGGGAAGAAGGGGCGTTAGGGGCTTCGCATCGCTCTTCAGCATTCCGCACTTCAGCTCCTCGGCATTGCCCAGCCCCATCTGGAGCATCATTATAACGGCCCCGTGATCGCCAACGAAGTCGGTCACTACAAGCCTGTCCCCTTCCTTCGGCAGATCCACAATCGGCCTCTCCGCCATTCCCAGAACCGTCGTCGTTATCACTATCCTGTCAATCCCGCCCTTTGGCATCACCTTGAAGTCCCCGCCAACCAGCGCAACCCCCTCTTTCTTGAAGACGTCGACGAGGGAACCGAGGATGGTCTCGAGATCCTCAATCGGAAATCCCTCCTCCACTATCACCGAATCCAGCCCCGCTATCGGCTTTGCCCCCATCACAACGACATCGTTTATCGACCCTGTTGCGGCGAGCATTCCTATATTTCCGCCCGGAAAGAAGGGCGGGTTTACCGTGTAGGAATCCGTGGAGACAACAAAAAATCCATCCTTCGCCGGAATTACGGCCCCGTCATCGGGGAGATCTATCCCAAGGCCGCCGGGAACCCTCTTCATCGCCTCGGGAACCCTTGAGAATAGAAGCTCCGACAGCAGCTCGTTCATCTCCTCCCCGCCGGAGCCGTGGGACAGGCGAACGAATCTCATCCTTCCGCCTCCAGGTTCTTTGAAAGCCTCAGTATCCTTTCGTAGTGCTCCAGCAGCTCGGAAGCCTCGCCAGCGGTTGCTGCTATGTCCCTGAGCATCTCGGCGGTTTTGCTTGCATCCTCGTAGCTCAGCTTCGTGATCACAACTCCGGCGTGCACTATGACGAGGTCCCCCTTTTTCAGCCTTTCCTCGGCTATTCCGACAATAACCCTCCTCGGCACTCCGTCTCCGTAGTCGATCTCCGCGAACTCGCCCTCGATTTCCCTCACAACCGCTGGAACACCCCAGCACATGATCTCACCTCAGATCCAGATCCTCCGCAATTCTGTCTGCAAGACCATCTGCGCCGAATCTGGCCCAGATTGCGCACGTCCCCTCGAGGGATACCATGCAGGGGCCTACGGGCGAGGAAGGTCTGCACTTCTTCATGAAAAGCGGGCAGTTCGTGGGCTTTTCCTTCCCTATCACTATCTCGGCACACTTGCAGCCCTTTGGCAGATCCTCCCGGCAGTATTCTGGAGCAATTTCGGGAATTCCATATTCCCTGAAAGCGTCGCAGGAGCTGTAGGATTCCGAAATCCTGAGTCCGCTTTCGGGCAGGAATCCAATTCCCCTCCACGCATCTTCAACGACTCTGAAAGCCTCTGCAATCATCTCCTGAGCCTTGAGGTCGCCTTCCCAGCTTACGGCCCTCGTGTACTCTATCGAAACCTTCGCCTCATTTCTGACAAGCTGCTTCAGGGCTTCTGCAATCGCTATGAGAACGTCTATCGGTTCAAAGCCTGTAACAACTACCGGAATCCCCAGCCTGTCCGCTACGGGCTTCCAGGCCTTTGCCCCCGTGATCGTCGAAACGTGGCCGGGGGCGATTATTCCCTTCACCGCGCTCCTCTCTTTTGCAAGTATTTCGACGGCTGCCAGCATTGCCGGAGGTGTGAGCTTCACCAGGCTCATCAGTTTCAGATTATCGGGCAGAAGACCCCTTATCAGCGCCTGCGCGTAGCCTGAGGCGACAGTTTCGAATCCTATGCCGAGGAATACGGCATCCTTTCCATGGCTTCTGGCGTCGGCGATTGCATCCGCTATTCCCGTCACTATTCTGACATCCGCTCCCAGAGCCCTCGCTTCTGCCAGAGAACCTGCCCCGTTCACGCGCTTGAGGCTGGGAAGCCTGAAGACGTCACCGTACGTGTAGACAACGACACCCTCAAAGCCGAGCTTCAGGGCGCTCTGAATGTAGTGGGAGGGAGTGACGCAGACTGGGCATCCGGGGCCCGCAACGAGTTCCAGGCCTTCGGGCATGAGACTTCTCAGCCCGTAGTGGGTTATGGTCCACTCGTGCGTTCCGCAGAAGTCCATGATCTTGAAGGTACCGAAATCATTCTTCAGCCTGTTGTAAAATTTCCCTATGTACCCTACAAGCATTTTTGCTAGCTCTGCGTTGTTTCTGAATACCCTCTCAAGGCCCTCAATTTGCCTGGTGCCGGATTTTTCCTCTTTTCCCATCACCATCGACTTCCCGAAGAGATTCTGCCGCCTACTTAAAAACCTTTCATCGTCACTCCTCAGCGTTTGGAAATCTCTTTGCAGGAGATGGCTTCAGAAGCTTGCTGCCGTCCGAGGTTATGAGCATGTTGGTGAGCGCGCTTAGCGAGCAGAGCGTTCCCCTGCCGACAAAACCCTCCCCGGGGATCTTTGCGATGATGAATCCTTCTGAAGTAACCTCTATCTCCATTCCGATCTCGCTCAGGCGGTGGAGCACTATGTTTCCCATTGCGCCCATGGACTTCTCCATCCAGCAATGCTTCATCGGGCAGAGGTTGCAGGAGGCCTTGAACCTCTTCGCGCTCTCTTCTGGAACAAAGCCTGCAGCGATTTCTGCCTTTGTTGTTGAATATGCAATGCAGCAGCCCAAAACGTTCTTTGCCAGCCATTTTTCCCCTTTAAGTATGCTAGCCTTTACCGCTCCTCCCTTTGCAGCGTAGCGGTTCTCAACACACTCTTCAAACTTGATCTTTCCCGTGTTTCTGGCATTTTTCAGCTTCTCCTTCACGAAATCCTCAAGTTCATCGTTTCTGACAATTGCCTTGACTATAGCACAGGTGGGGCAGTAAGAAATCGGAGACTGGGCAATCAGGCTGTCATTTCTGTCAAAAAGCCTCGCAACGACCCCTATCCTTTCCCTTCTTATAACGGTTCTCCCTCCAAGATCCTTCACGTATTGGAGCGCAATAACAGAAGGAGTCACAACCCTGCCGTACCCGTAAACGTCTGCAATTGCCTTAATCTCCTCTTTCCCGCTCAGGGCCTCCCTCAGCTTCTCCTCAAATCTTTCGGGAACGAGTTTGCCGTCTATCTCTGCAGCAAGGATAGCCGAGGACCACACTATATCGAAGCCCTCGCCCACTACGTTCCCTTCATCGTCTTTGATCACTGCAAGTATTCCGTCTGGCCTTTCATAGGCTGAGACGATTCCATTTTCTTCCGTGATCGCCTCAAGGGTTCCGTGGCAGATCCCGCAGGCACCCTCCACCTCCCGGAGCTTTTCGGTTTTCTTCCTAACTCTGCTTCTGAAATCTTCATCAGAGGTCATCTGTTAAACCTGTTTTCAGGGTCTGATAAGCCTTTCGAGCTTTTTAAAACGCTGAAAAATCGAGCGACCTTCAGTGGATGGAAATATATTTAAATCAGCCCCGATTATTGAGTGACCATGAGTTACCTAAGCAAGGAAGAACTGCTCAGGCAGTACGGCAGCCTGCCATGGGTTTCGCCGTATTCAAGGGTCGTTGCTATGACGGATGGGGAATTTGTTGAGCTTCACGAGTTCCATGCAAGGGACAGATGCTATGGGGGTGCCTCCTGGGAAGTCCTCCACTATCCAAGGGTAAGCGACCTAGTGATAAATGCGAGAAGGGAGGGGGCCAGGAATATATTCGTTTTAAGACCGGGAAAAACCGAGCTGAAGCTAATCCCCGGAATCGCAGGGGCGGGAATCGAGGAGGTGAAGCTCACAGACAGAATCGAAATAACCTACGCTGGTCTTGCCGGAGGCGGAATTGCAGCTACAGTTTGCCGAGGTCTGGCCGACGATGTTGACGGAATCGAGATTCTGGAGCTCGGCGGTGGTGCGAAGCTGGGGAAGGCAAAGATCAGGCTGAAGAAGTATTCGAAGGTCATCATAGGCGTTGACGACACGGATAACAGGGAAAAGGGGGCGACGTGGGCTCTTGTAAACGAAATTGCCTTCAAGCTTGAAAAAGCGGGCTACGGGCATTATCTGCTCCACACCATAACCCAGCTGTATACGAAGAACCCCGCAAAGACGACGAACTGCGTCTCCATCTCCGTTACCTTCGCAACGGAAAGACCCGAGGAGCTTGTAGGAGCATTCAGGAAAGAACTGGAAAGGACCACGCTCAGCGATAACACTGGCATGGTCGTCTACAGAAAAATCCTTATTCCGGAGAAACTGAGAAAGTACGGCGAAAAAGTGAAATCGCAGATTGTCGAGCTTGAAGAGGCAAAGAGGATTGCAGAAGAGCTCGGAATCGAGACCTTCGTTATAACCGGGGAAAGAGGGCTAATCGGTGCAGTAGCGGCGCTGGCATTTTCAAATTCGCTGGAGGAAGCGGTAAAGATATATGCTTGATTACAGAACCAAGCTCGAGCTCCTGGTTCTCGGGGTAAGGGCCCCGGTGGCTCCGCTCCGCAGAGGGGGCGGAGGACCCGTTGGCGGCGTGGGTTTTGCGGTAAAGGATTCCATAGTCTCCGCCCCAGCAGTTCAGAGCTTTGCAAAAGCATCACCTTACGCAATACTCGAGAAAGAAGGAAGCTTCTGGCTTTACAAAGGAGAGGAGAAAATCGGGAAGGTGAAGCTGCCGAAGGCAAGGTACTACGAGCACAAGATAAAGGGGATTTCGGCAGGAAGATATGTGGCCCTCGATGGTGTGAATACCCTTGTAACGGCCGTTACGAGGAGATGCATACACGTCGATTCCGGAAAGAAGTGCGTTTTCTGCGTGATCGAGGAAAATGTTCCCGAGACCCAGATTCTGGAAAAGGCTCCTGAAGACATTGCTGAAGCTGTAAAGGTCGCCTACGAGGAGGACAGGTCCAGGCACCTCACGCTCACGACGGGGACCCCGAATCCTGTCGACAAGGGCGCTTTGAGATATTCGGAAGTTGCGAGAAAAATAAGGGCCGAGATAGACATCCCGATGCATGCTCAGCTTGAACCAGTCAGCAGGGAGTATCTGGAACTCCTTTACTCTTCCGGAATAGACACTCTTGGCATCCACGTTGAGACCTTTGACGAGAGGATAAGGAAGGCGGTTGTGCCCGGAAAGCCCGAAATTGAAGCCTACCTTGAATCCTGGGAGAATGCCGTTGACATCTTTGGAGAATGGAATGTCTCCTCCTGGATCCTTGTCGGTCTTGGGGAGAGTGTTGAGAGCGTGGTCAGCGGATTCAGGGCCATGGCGGAGAGGGGCGTTTACCCCTACATCGCCCCCTATCGCCCCCCTCCAAATGCCACAGAGAAAACAGATTTGACGCATGTTCTTAAGGTCTATGAGGCCTTGGCAGAGCTTAGAGGGGAATACGACATAAGGCTGAAGTTCAGGGCTGGATGCCCCAGGTGCACGGGCTGTTCCGCGATCTTAGAGCTTCTCAGCTGAGCAGATTTCCCTCACTTTCTCCACAACCTTTATCGCATCCAGCTTTTTTAAGTTGATCGCGTTCTCCCTGATCTTCCCCAGCAGCTCTTCGGCTTCACTCGGGTTCAGAAGGTTTCTTTTAACGGCTTCTGCAACCAGATTTTCGTAGCCTCTCCTCGAATAATGCAGGTTCTTTGCCAGCCGGATCAGTTCGTTTCCGAGTTCGGCCGCCAGCATACCTTTTTTGACCATTGCAGAGATCGTTGCCCTTATGTTTACCAGTGGTTCTGAAATGGCCTCCAGCGTCTCGGGATTGATTATCACCGCCACCTCATCATCTGAGTCGAGTTCCCCGTTTTTGAACATCCTGAAGATATCTCCGACACCTATCATTCCCAGCTCGCAGAGCTCCGCAGCTCTGAGGGCCCCAATGCTGCCACCTCCGACCACAATAACGCCCTCCCTCATCACTTCAAGGATCTCTCTGGGAGATATTGCCACATCCTGATGGAAAACCCCGTCAATTATTCCCAGAACCTTCTTGCCCTCTTTCACGGCCTTTATCGCATCTCCGCGCTTTATTGGCCCCCTGTATTCCGCTTCCCCGAAGATCTTCCTGGCCTCCTCATGGCTCAGGCTGGGGCCTGTGAATATCACGGCCTTCATTTCTTTAAAAATTCCAGAGCTCTTTCCCCGATCCTCGTTGGGTCCATCCCGAAAACCTCGAGTCCGGGCACTATAACCCTGACTGTAGGGACTCCGAGCTCCTTTCTTGTCAGATCAACGACTATTACTCTCTCGAATCCCCTCTTCCTGAGCAAGCCTAGAGTAAATTCTATGTCCTCCTTTATATCCTCGGTTGAGAATCCTGAAAGCCCTCTCAGCTCTATTTCTTCGCCTCTTTCAAACCAGTGTCTGTTTATCCTCTTCATTCTCTCGTATCCAGCCCTTCGCATTACTTCAGCCTTGACTGTATCCTCTCTTGCACCCTGAATCTGAACAAGCCTGCTCTGGGCAACCTCCAAAATTGCCCTAATGCATGCAACCTCCGGCTCCGAGTGCGCTCCGAAGCCGATGGTGAGCAGAGCCGGATCTTTTAGCACAACATCGTCAGAAACTGCAGCCACAACCGGGATTTTGAGATCGGTGGTTATGTCCCTGAGCAGTATCTCGACTCCGGCCTTTCTGAACTTCTCTATTAGCCCGTTAACAAGCGGGCTGTCGGAGGCAATCACTTTCCCGCCCCTCTTTGAAAGCTCCGCCAGGCTCCAGGCATCCCTCTCTATGACCTCCATAAGTCCGTGCAGGATTGCCTCCTCTATCGTGTTCCCCGAGGCAAGACCGTTCGTATTCGTTCTGAAAAGATGCAGGTCGCCCAGAGGTGTGTAAGGGTGGAAAACTGCGCTTACCGGAACCAGAATCTCCTCCTCTTTTAAAATATCGTAGCCCCAGACCCATCTTAGGACGACATCCTCGCTGTATGGCAGATCCCGCGGCAGTATGAGGCTTCTGGGATCCAAAGCATTGAACTCCTTAGAGATCTGGCTGTAGTTTCCCTTAACGGTCTTTTCATTTCTGAACTCGGCGGAATATCTCTCAAGGCTCTCCATTATGGCTGAGATCTTTGCAAGCGTCTCCGTAAGCCCTTTGCCAGAGTAAACTGAAACTGCCCCTTCAGCTGCGGTTGGTCTGACTGCCGAAAAGATCGGAATTCCGATTCTGTCCAGCCCTGTTATGTTTGCCAGCCTTGTTACCCCAGCGATCGCCATCTTTGGTTCGATCCAGCCGAGGGTTTCTTCAGGTTTTCTTGCTCTGTGAGTTCCATCCTTGTAGATCTTCCGAACGCTGTTTATCGTAATCTTTGCCATCCTCTTTTTGGTATGTCTCGGAGTTAAAAAAATTAATTAGAGCTGAAGTCCACGGAGACCATGAAGTATCGATTTCCAAGAGGAATGAGGATTTCGACGATCTCCGAACGGGAACAGTTTTATCGCAATGAGTTCGATTTGGAAAAGGTCAGATCATGGCTTTCATGGAGAGAAATTCAGAAAACGGTCTTTGCGGTAATAGTTGGCAGGAAAACGAACGTCTATCTGAAGGAGTTCGAGTATGTAAAGGACAAGGCCCTCATAATTGACGAGCATCGCGGTCTGGAGGAAGTTCTCGAGTACATATTGCACTACCTCCCTGAAGGAGTGTATTACGACAGAAACCTCTATTCCGATCCAAGATTCTGCGAAAATTGCCCGAAGGATTGCTGGAAATGCAGGAATTTCTTGGGCCAGGAATTGGCCTTCGATTTAGATCCTGAAAACGTGGACTGCCCCTATCACGGTTCTCTGGAGGAAAAAGCGGCCCGGAAGGACACCATAAGCTTTTGCATGCTGGAATTCAAGAGAGTGAGAAGGAACACCGCTAAGCTTTACAAGGAACTTGAAAAAGATTACGAGAATTTAAGGATTGTTTTTTCCGGGAGGGGTTTCCACATCCACGTGCTCGACGAAAGAGCGATGAAGCTGTCGAAAAAAGAGAGAGAAGAAATTGCTGAAGCCTTTGAAGACTTTGGCATAGACGAGTGGGTCACAAGCGGGGAGATGAGACTCATCAGGTTGCCCTTCAGCCTCAACGCCCTGGTCTCAAGGATATGCATTCCGCTTTCATTTGAAGATCTCAGGACCTTTGATCCGAGAAAGCTCGCTAAGCCATCTTTTTTACTCTCTACTTCTTCTTAGCCTTCTCTTCTCCCTTCCCGTATTGCTCCTTCTTTTTCTCCTCCTTCGCCTTCTTTTTCTCGGCCATGCTTTATGTTCAATCGTGGAATATAAAGTTTTGTATCCTAAAAGCAAAATTTTTGGCAGAAACAAAATGACTGGGGGAGGTGTATCGTGTGATCTCGGTAGAGCTTCTTGAAGTCTCTGGGAAGAAAGTGCTCGCCATAAGGATAGAGCTCCCGAACGCGCCTCTGCTTTTGATGTTTTGCGATGAAGTTGTGATAGGGTGTGGATATCTTAGCATTGAAGCCATGGAAAAGCTCGGAAATTGTGCATGCGTCGTTAGAGGTGTTAGAAACTTTGAGGAGATGCTGAACGCAGAGATTCAGGAGACAACCTCGAAGCTCGAGAAGCTCGGGGCGAGGAAGGGAATGAAGGTTAGAGAGCTCCTTGAAATAATCGGTAATTAAAGAGAAGCTTTCCCAAAGAGCTTGTATTATGCGAATTTTCTTAGCAAAACGGGCCGGGAGGGATTTGAACCCACGACTGCGGGATTAAGAGTCCCGCGCTCTTCCTGGCTAAGCTACCGGCCCTATGATGTAGCGAACCTTACGGAGTTTAAGATTTTCTGTCCATCGCTCTCATTCTTACTTGAGAGCGAGAAACTGTCGGCTTTGAACTTAAAAACTTTGTGATCCTCTCTGGGGAGGTAAGAGAAAGAGGCCATTATTATAAGAATAAAAATTTAATCTCTTCTTACCAGAACGTTTTCTGGCTTTCCGGCTGGCGGAGTATATTTCGGCGGATAAATTCCGACTCTCTGGGCCTCTTTTACAAGCCAGTCTCTGTGGTCGGGATGGGCTATGCTTATCAGGGCATTCGCCCGCTCCCTTATAGGATATCCCCTTAGATAGGCCACACCCCACTCCGTTGCCACATACTGCACAGCTGTTCTCGGCACAGTAACAGCGGAACCTTCTGGCAGCGTTGGAAGAATTCTTGAATTGCCATCGTAAGTCGAATATAGGGCCAGGACGGATTTACCTTTTCTGTCCTTGCTGAAAAGACAGCCCAGTACAAAGTCAAGCTGTCCTCCAGTTCCGCTTATCTGGAAGAGCTTACAGGAAGGTGTCAGCAGTCCTATCTGTTCTGAGTTTACCTGCCCCGTGAGATCTATCTGGGCCGCTTGGTTGAGCGAGAACATCTTGGGCTGCTGCGCTATTATGTAGGGATCGTTTGTGTAGTCCACAGGATAGGCGGCAAAAGCTGGGTTTCTGTTTATGTAGTCGTATAGCTTTCTTGTTCCGATCGTAAAGGTGAATGCAGATCTGCCTTTGTCGATTTTCTTCTGAGTGTTTGTGATTATCCCCTCTTCGACAAGTTCCATTGTACCATCTCCGACCATCTCGGTATGCACACCGAGCTCTTTGAAATCGTACTCTTTTAGCAGCCTCACAACTGAATCTGGTAGAGAGCCAATTCCTACCTGCAATGTTGATCCGTTCTCAATTAGATTTGCCTCTATTATATTTTCTGCAATCATTTGGTCCTGCTCCGTTGATGGGGGCGTAAAGGGAAGCGCCGGAGTCGGGGTTTCATCTTCAACAACGTAGTCGACCTCGGATATGTGGATTGTTTCGTCGTAACCCCCGTTAACCCACGGCATGTCTTTTTTGACCACCACAACAACCCTCTTTGAGGATTCGGCAAGAGCCTTCATGTGGGAGCACGTCACTCCGAAGTTGAAGTATCCGTGCTCGTCCATTTCGGAGGTTACGAGGAAGGAGACGTCGACTCTGCCGTTGTGAACTTCTCTCGTTATCCTTGGAACATCGAAGTACATATTCGGCAGAAATATCGCCGGCCCCAACTCTTTTGCAAAGCACCTACAGCCCATGTGCAGGAATCCGCTCATCCATTTGAATACTTCGCATTCGGGATCCGCTTTTAGGAATTCGTAGGGCAGAATATCTATGAAAGTCGATATGATAACTTCTTGCAGTTCGCTTTTTCTGGCCGCTAGGTGTACATCGATTGCTGTAGCAAAACTCATTGACCCACCGAGTGCTATTGTGGAGTTGCTATTGACGAGTTTTGCTGCCTCCTCCGCGGATATCAGCTTATTCTTGTATTCCTCACTAAAGCCCATACCTATCCCCTCTCGGCTGAAAACGAATCGCAATATTTAAAATTTACGGCTTTATATTATTAATGATAAATAAATTTAAAAATTTTATGTTTATAAAAATGGGTGCCCAGAAAACCCAGAGCTTTAGCTCTGGGATGAACGGGCAAGGTTTAAATAGTTCTGTGTTGAAAAAGCCCTGGGGATGACCCCTTGCAGAAGGAAGCCCAGATATGCGTTGTAGGCAAGGTCTTCAGGCCGAATAAATCAAAAGTCCTGGCTTTGAATAAAACTCTCAGCGAGTATTTCAAACTCGTTAAATGGTATCTGGGCTACAATTCCACATCGAAGAAGTTTTTGCA
>Ga0209225_1001407_pt1 | contig 23850 bp, 26 predicted proteins | sample WasSprMetagenome_FD_184732 | JGI IMG/M metagenome (GOLD analysis project Ga0209225, IMG submission 184732) | Sulfidic aquatic microbial communities from Washburn Spring, Yellowstone National Park, USA - WS (SPAdes) (version 3) | ecosystem: Environmental > Aquatic > Thermal springs > Hot (42-90C)... | reverse complement strand
TTAAGACATTTAATTTAAAGACAGGAGAAATCGAAGACAAAAAAGTAGACTTCGTTTTCAAAAGAAAATACAAAGGAATAATGTACAGGTTAAGAAACAGGATTCAAGATCAATTGATTTCGCCAGAGCACAGAGTTTTGAGGAGAAAATTCAATACTCAAAATTATGCGCTACAACCAATTGAAGAAGTTTTAAAGTTGAAATCTCCCATTATTGTTCCCATCGCTGGGAAAAATCCAAGGCCCGATTACCCGATTTCCGACGAACAAATAAAATTGATGGCCTGGATAATAAGTGAAGGGAGCGTGGAAAGAGCTGGGAAATACCGATCTTCTTATAGGATAAGTATTTATCAGTCAAAAACTAAAAATCCGGAAAATTACAATGAAATAATTAATCTTTTAAATCATTTTAATTTTGTCTATACAAACCATCCAGCAAAATCTCTAGGAGGGGAGGTTCAACAAATTAGGTTAAATGCCGAAAGTTCTAAAAGAGTCCACCAGTGGTTTGGCACCAGAGAAAATGTTCATTTTATTCCAAAATATCTTTTAAATTTGAGCGAAAGGCAATCGAGATTATTTTTGGAAACTTACCTAAAAGGAGACGGCAAAGAAGGATGTAAAATTACGACTAGCGATCCCACTTTATTAAACGCTCTCCAAACAATTATTGTCAATGCTGGTTGGGGATTTACTGTTCGCAAACAAAAAGCCACGAATCCTAAAATTAGTCAATCCGATATTTATATTTTGAGGATCATTCGTCATCCCGAAACTTATATTTCCAAAATAGAAAAAGTAAATTATGAAGGAATAATCTGGTGCCCTCACACTGAAAATGAAACAATAATTGCTCGAAGAAATGGAAAGGTATTTATCACTGGTAATTGTCCTTTCACTAATATTACTCTCGATTTAAAACCCTCTCCGGTTTTTGCAAAAATGCCAGTGATCATTGGAGGAAAGCCACAAGACAAAACTTATGGAGAGTTTGAGGAAGAAATGAAAATTTTTGACAAAGCCCTCTATGAAGTTTACATGGAAGGGGATGCAAAAGGAAGGCCATTCCATTTCCCAATTCCAACGATAAACATTACAAAAGATTTTCCTTGGGATGATCCTGCTTTTGATGGAATCTTTGAAGCTTCGGCAAAATATGGAACTAATTATTTTGCAAACTACATTAACTCTGAAATGAAACCTGAAGATGTCAGATCGATGTGTTGTAGATTACGTCTCGATCTTACCCAACTCTACAATCGAGGAGGTGGAGGACTTTTTGGTTCAGGGAGTAAAACTGGTTCAATTGGAGTAGTGACAATTAATTTGCCAAGGATTGGATATTTGTCAAAAACGAAGAAAGAGTTTTTTGAGAGATTGGCAAAGATTATGGATTTAGCAAAAGAGAGTTTAGAAATAAAAAGGAAAGTTTTGGAAAATTATATTGAAAAAGGACTTTATCCTTATTCAAGATATTATTTACAAGACATAAAACAAATGAGGGGGAAATATTGGGCGAATCACTTTTCAACCATTGGCCTTGTGGGAATGAATGAATGCCTTCTGAACTTTATGGGAGAAAACATTGCATCAAAGAGAGGAAGAAAATTTACTTTAGAGGTTTTAGATTTTATGAGAGAAAGGTTAGTGAAATATCAAAAAGAAACTGGAAATATCTACAATTTAGAAGCAACTCCAGCAGAGTCGACTGCTTATAGGCTTGCCCTAAAGGATAAAGAAAGATATCCAGACATTATTACTGCTGGCACAAAGACAGTTCCTTATTATACAAACTCTACTCAACTTCCGGTAAATTATACTGATGATGTTTTTGAGGCTTTAAAACTCCAAGATGAAATTCAATGCAAGTACACTGGAGGAACTGTTTTGCACGTCTTTTTAGGAGAAAGAATGCAAAGCGGAGAAGGTGTGAAAAGATTGGTCAAAAAAATTTTTGAAAACTTTAAATTACCTTATATTACAATCACTCCGACTTTCTCAATTTGCCCTGTTCATGGCTACATTCCAGGAGAGCACTTTTTCTGTCCAAAGTGCACGATAAAACAGCCCTGCGAAGTCTATTCAAGAATTGTTGGATATTACAGGCCGGTACAACAATGGAATCTGGGAAAGCAGCAAGAATTCAAACAAAGGAAAGAGTTTAAAATTAAAGAAACAATTTTGAAATGAAAATTTTAGGACTTCAAAAGCAAAGCCTGATTGAATATCCAGGCAGAATTTCTGCCGTCGTTTTTTTAGGAGGATGCAATCTGAGATGTCAATTTTGTTATGTTCCTCACTTAGTTTTGCCAGAGGAAATTGAAAAACAAAAGGAAATTTCTCAAAAAGAATTTTTTTCTTTTTTAAAAGAAAGAAAGAATTTTCTAGAAGCAGTAGCAATTTCAGGAGGAGAGCCAACTATTAACAAAGAACTCCCAGATTTCATCAGAAAGATTAAAAAACTTGGCTATTTAGTTGAACTTGAAACTAACGGGACAAATCCAAAAATGGTAAAATATTTGATTGAAAGAAAATTAGTAGATTACGTCGCGATCGATATAAAGCACAGGCTAGATAGCTTTGAAAAATACAAAGAAATCACGGGATGGGTTTTAACAAAGGAAATGTTTGAAAACATCAAAAAATCTGTTAAGATTCTAATTTCAAGCAAAGTAGATTATGAATTTAGGACGACTATAATGAAAGAATTCCACAAAAAAGATGACATTTTGGAAATTTGCAGGGAAATTCAGGGAGCAAAAGTTTACTATCTTCAAAATTATCAAAAAAATCATACAATTTCAGGAAAAACATTCACCCCATTCGATGAAAAAGAAATTGAAGAAATTGTAAAAGAAGGCCAAAAATTTGTAAATATAAAGTACAGGAAATATCTATGAGAAACATCGTTATCGAAAAAGGAGATTACTTACCAGTAGATGAAAGAGAAGTCGAAATCGTAGAAAGAAAAGGAATCGGCCATCCGGATACGATTTGCGATTTGGTTTGCGAATCAGTTTCTCAAGCATTGAGCCAATATTATTTAGGGAGGTTTGGCAGGGTTTTGCATCACAATTTAGATAAAGGACTTTTAGTTGCGGGGAAATCCCAACCAAAATTTGGAGGAGGAAAAATTCTAGAGAAAATAAAAATTGTTGTCGCAGGCAGAGCAACTGATAGGGTTGGAAAAATAAAAATTCCAGTAAAGAAAATATCAGAAAGAGCCGCTAAGGATTGTTTAGAAAGAATCGTTAATTCTTCAAAAAACATAATTAAAAATTTTGAAATCTCTATCGATTACAAACCAGGAGCTGCCAATTTGCAAGAGGTATTCAAAAGGAGTAAAGAAATTGCTTTAGCCAACGATACTTCTTTCGGAATCGGCCACGGTCCTTATTCAAAGGCTGAAATTTTAACTTTAAAAATTGCTAACTTTTTGAATTCCCAGAAATTTTTAAAAAAACATCCATTTTTCGGAACTGACATTAAAGTAATGACTTTAAGGGAAAAAGATGAAATAATCTTAACTGTTCCAGCTGCTTACATTGACAGGTACATAAGAAATCCAAAGGATTATTTTGAGAAAAAGGAAATCATAAAAAAAGAAATTGAAAAATTTGTTAAAAAAATTTCGAGTTTCAAAAGAGTAAAGATTGAACATAATACCTTAGACAATCCTAATGCAAAAAGCGAGCAAGAAATTTATCTCACGGTCTTGGGGCTTTCTGCAGAACAGGGAGACGATGGTCAAGTTGGAAGGGGAAATAGGGTTTCGGGCTTGATCACTCCTTGTCGAGAAATGTCTTTGGAAGCTGCCTCTGGAAAAAATATCAACCATCCTGGAAAGCTCTATCAAATTTTGGCTCATTTGATCGCTCAAGAAATTGGAAAAATAAGGGGAGTTAGGGAATGCTCAGTGAGGATTTTGAGCCAAATCGGAAAGCCATTAGATCAACCACAGGTTGCAAGCGTGAAAGTTATTGCCAAAAATTTCAATCAAATAAAAGATAAAATTTACAAATTGGTCGATGAAAAATTCAACAATTTGCGAAAAATCCAAATGGAAATCGTTAAAGGGAAATATCCAATTTGCTAATTATGGAAGAATGGGTAAGAGAAATTCAAAAGAGGGTAAAAGGGGTGCCAATAGCTAGTGGAAGGGGAAAAAAGTACGGAAAGATCTCTTTTGAAGATTTGGTTTTTGTTCCAGCTCAATTGGCAAAAAGACCGGTTGACTATTACAAAGAAAAAATTTCTTCAAAAACAATCGTTGGGAAACATTCAAAAAAACCAATCGAATTGGAAACACCGATTATCATTGGAGCAATGAGTTTTGGAGCGATTTCTAAAGAGGCAAAAATTGCTTTGGCAAAGGCTTCGACAATTGCGGGAACGATGGCAAACACCGGAGAAGGGGGAATGCTTCCAGAAGAAAGAGAATTTGCAAAATATTTGATAGTTCAATATTCAACAGCTAGGTTTGGAATCACAGAAGAAGTTTTGAAAAAGGCAGATGCTATTGAAATTAAAATTGGGCAATCAGCAAAACCTGGGCAAGGAGGGCTTTTACCAAAAGAAAAATTAACAGAAGAAATTGCAAAAATCAGGAATGTTCCGATGGGAAAAGATGTTCATTCACCAGCATACCATCCTGACATTAAAAATATCAACGATTTAAGAAAGAAAATTGAGTGGTTAAGGGAAACCACTGGAGGAGTTCCGATAATTTTAAAACTGGGAGCTCCTGTCGAAAAAGATATTGAACTAGCGATCAAAGCAAACCCGGATATCATTGCGATAGATGGAAAAGGAGGAGCAACCGGAGCAGCGCCAGAAGTGATGCTGAATGAAGTTGGAATTCCAACTTTAGCTTGTTTGGCAAAAGCAAGAGAAATTTTAGATAGAAAAAAAGCAAAACAAGAACTTTGGATTGGTGGAGGTTTAAACACTGGAGCAGATTTTGCAAAAGCACTGGCTTTGGGAGCTGATGCAGTGTTTTGCGCTACTCCTTTGTTAATCGCAATGGGTTGTATTCGCTGCAATCAGTGTTATCTTGGGAAATGTCCTGTTGGGATTGCAACCCAAGATGAAAATTTAAGGAAAAAATTGGACGTTGAAGAGGCGGCAAAGAATGTTGCAAATTTTATTAAAAATTGCACTGAAGAAATAAAAATGATTGCAGGAGCTTGCGGAGAAAATGATATTCATAAATTAAACAAAGGTCATTTAAGAGCATTAAATTCAGAAATTGCAAAAATTGCCAAGGTCAAATTTATTGGAGATTAAAATGGTAAAGGTAAACAAAGAAAAATGCATAGGTTGTGGCTATTGCGCCTCGGTTTGTCCTGAGGTTTTTGAGTTGGGAGCCGATGGTAAATCTCAAGTTAAAGAAGGGGCTGATTTTGAGAAAAACAAAGATTGTATCAAAGAAGCAAAGGAGGGGTGTCCGGCTGGAGCCATTGAGGAGGAATAATCTCAAAATTTGCTAAAAGTTGAGAGTGGATTTTTTCCAATAGTTTTTTAATTTGGTAAAATAATTTCGATGAAGAAAATTTTATTGGAAGTTAGAAACTTGAAGGTGATTGCAGATAAAAAAGAAATTTTGAGAGGAGTAAATCTTGAAATAAGAGAAAAAGAAATTCAGGCCCTTTTGGGTCCGAACGCCTCGGGAAAAAGCACCTTTGCTCAGGTAATTTCGGGGAATCCAAAATACAAAATAACAAAAGGCAAAATTTTATTTTTGGGAGAAGACATTACAAAATTTTCTCCAGAAAAAAGAGTAAAAATGGGAATTTCTTTAGCTTGGCAAACACCCCCTCCAGTAAAAGGGGTGAAATTTTCCCAATTGTTAGAAAAAATTTCAAAAGAAGAAGTTGAGATTGAAGATGGAAAAAATCTTTTTGAAAGAGAAATCAACGTCGATTTTTCAGGAGGAGAAAAGAAAATTTCAGAATTGATCCAAGTTTTGGCATTGAAACCGAAATTGGCAATTTTTGATGAGATAGATTCTGGGTTAGATATAAAAAGAGTTGAAAAAGTAGCAAAAATAATAAGAGAAAAACTGGTAAGAAAGGGAGTTTCAGTTTTATTAATTACCCACTCTGGTGAGATTTTGAATTATTTAAAACCAAATTTAGTTTCAGTAATGCTAGAAGGAAAAATAGTTTGCCAAAGCAAAGATTTTAAAAAGGTTCTAAGAACTATTAAAAAATATGGCTATGAGAAATGCAAAGAATGCCTCAAAAAAATTTAATTTTTGGCAAATAGACCATAAAGTTTTGCAAATTTTGAAAGTAAAAGGAGTTGAAGTTTTAACTTCCCCAGAAGCTTTTGAAAAATACAAAATCGCAAGAGAAATTTTTAAAGAAAAGCCAAAAGAAGGATACTTTGTTTGGGTAAAAGAAAAAATAGATTTTCCCTTAACAACCTGTATCACTATTGCCACCAAAAAAATTTCTCAAGAGCTTCAAAATTTGCTCATTGTTGAGAAAGGAATAAAAGTTATTGCCAACGTTCTATGCAATTCAGCAAAAAAATTTTTGCACGGAGCCCATTTTGCAAAAGGAAAAATTTTGTTGAAAGAAGGAGCTTTGCTAGAGTACAATCATATTCACAGATGGGGAGAAAAAGATTTTGTCAATCCAGATTATGAATTTATTTTGGAGAAAAATTCAAAAATAATTTACAATTATCAGAATTTGCTGCCTCCTGAAAATTTGAGATTAAAAACAACCTTGAGATTGAAAGAGAATGCAGCTTGCCAAGTAAATGTTATTTTAAACGGAATAAATTCAAAAATAAAAGTTGAAGAGACAATCTTTCTTGATGGAAAAAATTCACAAGGAATTTTAAAAGTTAGGGCTTTGGCAAGGAAAAATTCAAGAATAATAATAAACAGCGCAATTTTAGCAAACGCGAAATCCCAGGGACATTTAGATTGCCAAGGTTTGATAGTTGATAGAAAATCGAAAATTTCTTTGATTCCAGCTCTAATTTGCCAAAGCAAAGAAGCTCAAATCACTCATGAAGCCTCAATCGGAAAAATTTCTGAAGAACAATTGACTTATTTGAGAATGAAAGGACTCTCTGAAAAAGAGGCAATCGATCTAATTTGTTCTGGATTTTTAAAAATATGAGAAAAGTTTTAGTTTTAATGTCTGGAGGAATCGATTCCTCAGTTGCTGCCGCTCTTTTAAAAAAAGAAGGATTTGAAGTAATTGGAGCTTTTATGAGATTGGCAAACCTTCCAAGGTTTGATGAAGCAAAAGAAAGAGCAGAAAAAGTTGCAAAAATTTTAAAAATTCCATTTTACGTTTTTGATTTAGAAAAGGAATTTAAAAAGAAAATCATCGATTATTTTTTAAAAGAATACAAAGCAGGAAATACTCCGAATCCCTGCGTTCTTTGCAACAAAGAAATAAAATTTGGCTTGATTTTAGAAAAGGCTTTAAGTTTGGGCGCTAATTTTGTTGCCACTGGTCATTATGCGAGAAAAATCCAAAATCCAAAATCCAAAATCCAAAAACTATTGGTGGCGAAAGATAAAAAGAAAGATCAATCATATTTTTTGTGGATGCTAAACCAAGATCAATTAAAAAGAATTTTGTTTCCGATTGGGAATTATACAAAAGAGGAAGTTAGAAATTTTGCTAAAAAATTTAAATTGCCAGTTTTAAAAGCAAAAAAATCAGTTGAGATTTGCTTTATTGGAAAAACTGTCAACGATTTTTTGAGAAAATATTTAAAAGAAAAACCTGGAAAAATTTTAGATACTCAAGGGAAAGTTTTAGGAGAGCATAGGGGCCTCTGGTTTTACACAATAGGTCAAAGAAAGGGAATTGGGCTTTCTGGGGGTCCTTGGTGGGTGGTTGATAAAGATTTAAAGAAAAATTTATTGATCGTAACAAAAAATGAAAAAGATCTTCTAAAGAAGGAATTGTTTTGCAAAGATGTTAATTGGATTTCTGGGAAAGAGCAAAAATTACCATTAGAAGCGAAAGCAAAAATTCGCTACAAAACAGATTTTGCAAAAGTTACCATTTATTCGACATTTGCACATTTGCGCAAATTTGCAAATATCAAAAATAAAATTTACAAGGTAATTTTTGAAAAACCACAAAGGGCAATCACTCCAGGTCAATCAGTTGTTTTTTATAAAGGGGAAGAAGTTTTGGGAGGCGGAATAATTTGCGATTTAAGGGGAAGGTGTTAAAATTCAATTATGCTAGAGGATCAAGAACTCATAGAAAAATATTTAAAAGGGGATGAAAAGGCTTTAGAGATTTTGATTTCAAAATATTTAAAACCAATCTATAATTTTATTTTTAGTTATGTTCAAAATCAACAAGATGCAGAAGACCTAACCCAAGAAACCTTTTTGAAAATGTGGAGAAATTTAAAAAAATTCAAAAAGGAGAAAAATTTTGAGAATTGGCTTTTTACAATTGCAAAAAATACCTGCTTTGACTTTTTAAGAAAGAAAAGAAAAAATTTGATTTTGAATGCAGAAAATTTAGAAATCGTTGCTGATTTAGCTCCTTCCTTGCTTGAAAAAATGGAAAAAGAAAGTTTACTTGAAAAATTAAAAAAAGAAATAGAAAATCTTCCATTTAAAATGAAGGAAGTTATTAATTTGCATTACAATTTTGGTTTAAATTTTAGAGAAATTTCTGAAATTTTAGGAGAGCCAGTGAACACTGTAAAAAGCAGACATAAAAGAGCAATCTCAAAGCTGAAAAGATCAATTTTGAGATAATTTTATGAGAAAATTTTTATTTTTTCTCTTTTTTCTAGCCCTTCTGGGTTCTTTTATTTTTTATTTTTGGCCAAAAATAGAAAAATTTTTTACTTTTCAAATTCCGGAAATTAAAAACCTTCCTCAAAAAATTGAAGAAATAACAAAAGTTCCAGAGGTTACTCAAAAAGAAGAAAAAGAAATTTCGCCTCCGCCATTGAAAGTTATCAAGGAAGAAAAACCAGAAGTAATTTTAACTCAAAAGGGAATAATAGAGTGGACAAACAAGCAAAGAGAAAAATATGGTTTAGCGCCTTTAAAAGAAAATCAAATTTTAGATAAAACTGCAATGGCAAAGGTCGAAGATATGTTTCAAAACCAATATTTCGCACATGAATCGCCATCTGGAGAAGGAGTTTCAGATTTGGCAAAGAAATTTGGCTACGATTTTTTGTTGATCGGTGAAAATTTGGCAATGGGAAATTTTTCATCTGAGGAGGATTTGGTTTTAGCTTGGATGGAAAGCCCGGGACACAGAGAAAATATTTTGAACGAAAAATATCAAGAAATTGGGGTGGCAGTTAAAAAAGGAATTTTTGAAGGAAAAGAAGTCTGGATTGCAGTTCAACATTTTGGTTTGCCTTCTTCTTTCTGCCCAAAACCAGATCTATCTTTAAAAGAGAAAATTGAGGAAAATGAAAAGCAAATTTCAGAACTTCAAAAAGAATTATTAACCTTAAGATCTGAAATTAGAACTTTGAAGAGGTGGCAAATGGAAGAAATTTCGCAAAAAATTGATCAATACAATAAATTGGTTTCAGAATACAATAGCTTGGTTGAAGAAACAAAAAATTTAATCGATCAGTACAACTCTCAAGTGAATTCATACAATCAATGCCTCTCTGAAGTTTTGGAATAATGCACCAAAAATTCTCCTTTTTCGTATTAATATTATAGAAAATGTAAATAGAAAATGGAAAAAGATAATAAAAAATTTTCTAACCAACTTTTAGATTTAGAACCTTCTCCAGAACTTTTTGATAGAATTATTCTGGCAATTAGAAAAGAAAAAGAGTTGCGAAAGACTAAAAGATTGCTATTTGGTTTTCTTTTCCTCTCAATTTTCTCAATCTCAATAATGCCCCTTTCTTGTAAAATGTTAATTAATCAAATGAGAAATTCTGGAATTTTCTATTTTATTTCTACAGCGGTTTCTGATTTGGAAACTTTCCTCATTTTCTGGCAAGATTTCATTTTTGCAATTCTCGAATCTTTACCAATCGTAGAAATCGTATTTTTCGTAACCAACCTTATCATTTTTCTCTTTGCTATTCGTTTCTTCTCTAACCGACAAAAATTATTTTTGGCTTATCTAATTCAAAAATAAAACATGGAGGAAAAAAGGCATGATATTTTAAAATGGATTATTGTAGGATTATTCGCAATCGTTGTCATTGTTTTAGCTTTTGGTTTAGGAGTTTTTGTTGGTGAAAGGAAAGCAAAATTTTCTTATCTTTGGGCAGAAAATTACCATAGAATGTTTGCCGGACCTAAAGCTGGATTTTTAGGAAGTTTGAGAATGCCACCCTTTCCTCCTTTTGATGAATTTATAGAGGGACACGGAACCTTTGGAGAGATCATTAAAATTGAAGGAAACAGTTTAGTCGCTAAGGGAAGGGAAAATGTTGAAAAAGTTATTGTAGTAACAGAAAAAACTGTTATCAAATCTGGCAGGGAGGATATTAAGTTTTCCGATTTAAAAATCGGTGATATGATAGTAATTATCGGTTCTCCAAACGATAAAGGTCAAATTGAAGCAAAGTTAATTAGGGTTTTCCCACCAAAATCAAGTTTTAAAGGAAAATTCTATGAATAAAAAAATTATTATTGGAATTTTAGTTGTTTTGATAATTGGCGGAAGTTACTTTTATTTTGCAAAAGTTTCAAAAAACAAAAATCAAACTCGTTATGTTTTAACAAAGGTTGAAAGGGGAACAATTTTGGTTTCTGTTTCAGGTTCTGGTCAAATTTCTGCCGAGGACCAGGTAGAAATCAAACCAAAAGTTTCGGGAGAAGTTTTAAAAATCTATGCCCAAAAAGACCAAAGAGTAAAAGCTGGAGATCTGCTTTTGGAATTGGATTCGAAAAATTATCAAAGAGCGATCGATGATGCAAAATTGGCTTTAGATAATGCCAAAACAACTTTGGAGAATTTAAAGAAGAATAAAGAAGATGCTCAAAAAGATTTAGACGATGCTTATGAAAACTCTTTCAATTCAATTTCTCAAACTTTTAACGATTTACCTCAAATCATCCAAACTATAGAACCAATTTTTACTGAAAGCAGTTACGGCGGTGATCAGGGAGACATTGATTACTATCGTTCTGTAGTTGGTTTTTATAGCGGACAATCATTTCCTAAAAACGAGAAAGAAGATCAATTCTCAAAATTGAAGGAAAAATATGAAAAAACTCGCGACAATTTTCTTTTGCTTTCAAAAAATTCACCAAGAGAAGTTTTGGAAGAATGGCTAAAAAATACAGAGGATTTAGTTAAGGAAATTTCAGATTTGACAAGGTCAGCCAGAGATATCATTTCTTTTTACAAAGAAACAATTAAAAAACAAAATTTAACTCCTCCAATTTCTCTTTCGGTTACTGAAAATCAACTTCTAACCCTTTCCAATCTAACTAATTCTTTGGACCAAAAATCAGCAAATCTTACTTCTCTATCAAAAACGATCGATCAATTGAAGACATCGATTTCTAATTACGAAGATAGCATTCGATCACAGGAAAAAATTGTTGAGCAAAAAGAAAATGCTTTATCAGATGCCAAAGAAAATTATGAAAATTGTTTCATTAAAGCGCCCTATGACGGAATCGTAGCCAAAGTTAATGTTAAAGAAGGGGATAATGTTTCTCTTACCACCTCCCTTTTTACTTTCATTTCAACTCAAAAAATTGCAGAGCTTACTCTAAACGAAATCGACGCTGCCAAAATTAAAATCGGACAAAAAGCAACTTTAACCTTCGATGCTCTTCCAGATTTGACTTTGACTGGAAAAGTAACAGAAATCGATACTCTCGGAACTGTCAGCCAAGGGGTGACGAGTTATGGAGTAAAAATTGCTCTAGATTCAGACGATGAGAGAATAAAACCTGGAATGTCAGTTAATGCTGAAATTGTTGTTGAGGTAAAACCTGATGTTTTAACTTTACCAAACAGCGCAATTAAATCAGAGGGAAATTCACGCTATGTTCAATTGATAGATGCTCCAAAAGAAATAAAAAATAAATTAAAAATTGGGGGAGCTATAGTTTTGCCAAAAGAAGTCAAAATCAAAAATCAGCCAGTAAAAATTGGAATCTCAAGCGAGACAATGACAGAAATTTTATCTGGAGTTTCAGAAGGAGATATTGTTATTTCTTCAAAAGTTACTCCACAAACTCAAACAACCCAAACTCAATTCAGATTCCAAATTCCGGGAATGGGAGCGCCAGCCACTCAAAGAAGATGAAATTGATCGAATGCAAAAACATTACTAAAGTTTATAAAAATGAAGTTGAAACCTGGGCATTGAGAGGAGTTTCTTTTTCAATCGATGAAGGAGAATTTGTGGCAATTATTGGTCCTTCTGGTTCTGGAAAATCAACTTTGATGCACATTCTAGGATGCCTTGATACTCCAACTTCTGGTCAATATTTTTTTGAAGGAAAGGAAGTTTCAAAATTATCTGAAGAGGAATTAGCAGAAATTAGAAAAAAGAAAGTTGGTTTTGTTTTTCAAATGTATAATTTGCTGCCGAGGGCAACTGTTTTCAAAAACGTTGAATTGCCTTTAATTTATGAAGGTTTGCCAAAAAAAGAAAGGGAAGAAAGGGTTAAAGAGGCTTTAAAAGCTTCTGCTTTTCCAGATGAATTTTGGTTTTATTTATCAAATCAATTGTCAGGCGGAATGCAACAAAGAGTGGCGATTGCCAGGGCTTTGGTAAACAATCCAAAATTGATTTTGGCAGATGAACCAACTGGAAATTTGGATTCAAAAACTGGAGATACTGTTTTAAAAACATTGATTGATTTGAATAAAAGAGGCCATACTTTAATTATTGTCACTCACGAACTTTATGTTGCACAATATGCAAAAAGAATCATTGCATTGAGAGACGGTCAAATTATTGAAGATGCACCAAGAGAAAAGGCAAAATCTTTAAAACTCATCAAAGAATAAAATGAGAATTGGAGATTTATTAAACGAAGCAATTTTTGCAATATCCGCAAACAAAATCAGATCGGGTCTGACGATTTTAGGTATTGTCATTGGTATTGCTTCTGTAATTGCAATGATTTCAATTGGACAGGGGGCAAAATTGCAAATTACTCAAAGCATTGAAGGTTTGGGTTCAAACATTTTAACAGTCATTCCAGGAGCAGCTAGGGTTGGAGCGATGCTTTATGGAAGGGGAACAGCCCAAACTTTAAAAGAAGATGATATCAATGTTTTAAAGCCAATTGAAGGAGTTTTGGATGTTGTTCCAATTACTCAAAGAACTTTTCAAATTGTAGCACCAAACGGAAACAACACCAGAACGACAATTATTGGGGCAAGCGAAGGAATCTTTGCTGTCAGAGAAATTTCTATTGAATCAGGTTCAACTTTTAACGAAGAACAGGTAAAAAACATTGCTAAAGTTGCAGTCTTGGGGAAAAATATCGCAAACGATCTTTTTGGAGATGAAAACCCAGTTGGAAAATTAGTTAGAATTTCAGGAATTAATTTTAAAGTTATTGGAGTAGCGGCGCCAAAAGGGGGGGCGATGGGACTTGTTTTTGATGATATGGTTTATGTTCCAATTACGACAATGCAAAAAATGTTGGCAAGATCAGATTATTTGACCTCGATTTTAATTAAGGCAGAGAAAAAAGATTTATTACCTCAAATCCAAAATGAAGCCCTTTTGAGATTGGCAGAAAAACATAGAGTAGATCCTCAAAACCCAGATTTTTCAATAATTTCTCAAGAAGACATTTTGTCGACCCTAACTCAAGTAACAAACATAATGACCATTTTTTTGGCAGCCATTGCTTCAATTTCTTTAGTCGTTGGCGGGATTGGAATTATGAATATGATGCTAACTTCAGTAACTGAAAGGACAAGGGAAATTGGTTTGAGAAAGGCAATCGGTGCAAAAAACAGAGAGATTTTGGCTCAGATTTTAACAGAGTCAGTTTTATTAACATTTCTTGGCGGAGCTGTTGGGATTTTCTTTGGCTGGCTAATTTCTTTGGGAATTTCAAAATTTGCTCAGATTTCAACTCAAGTTTCTCCTTTCTCTATTCTTTTAGCATTCGGAGTTTGTACTGCAATCGGAATTTTCTTTGGTTGGTGGCCAGCAAAAAAAGCAGCAAAATTGAACCCGATTGAGGCGTTGAGATACGAATAATAATAACTCAAAGTTTAAAAATTAAAATCGATTGGATAAAATTTACTAATGGGAAAAGCAAAGGCATTAGTTTTATTTTCTGGAGGATTGGATTCGATTTTAGCTTGTAAAATTTTGGAGGAACAAAAAATAGATGTGGTTCCAGTTTTTTTTAAATCTTATTTTTTTGGTCCAGAGATTGCTCAAAAATCTGCAAAAGAAAATGGGTTGAATTTAAGGGTTGAAGATATTTCAAAAGAGCATCTGGAAATGGTTAAAAAACCAAAATTTGGATGGGGAGCTTCGATGAACCCTTGTTTGGATTGCCACATTTTAATGTTAAAGAAGGCAAAAGAGATAATGGAAAAGGAAAATTTTGATTTTGTGGCAACCGGCGAAGTTTTAGGAGAAAGACCATTTTCTCAAACAAAAAATGCTTTGGCAATTGTTGAAAGAGAGAGTTCTTTAAAAGGATATCTTTTAAGGCCACTTTCAGCAAAACTTTTAGAGCCAACGATTCCAGAAAAGAAGGGGTTAGTAAAAAGAGAAAAGCTTTTTGACATTCAAGGAAGGTCAAGGAAAAGACAAATTGAATTGGCAAAAAAATTTAAAATAAAATGGTATCCACAACCTTCAGGAGGTTGCATTTTGACTGATTTGGAATTTGGAAAAAAATTGAGAGAACTTTTGGAAAAATATCCGGAATTTAATGGAAACGATGTTGAGACTTTAAAATTGGGAAGACACTTTTGGGAAGGAAATGTAAAAATAATTATCGGGAGAAATCATGAAGAAAATTTGAAACTCGAAAAACTAAAAAGGAAAGGAGATTTTATAATAAAAATGAAAAATTATCCAGGCCCAACTGCTCTAATTAGGCCTTATCAAAGCAAAGTTTCAGATGAAATTTTAGAAAAAGCAAAAGGATTGATTTTAAAATATTCAAAAAAGGCAAAAGATAAAAAAGATGTTAAATTTCAAATAAAAAATTTATTTCCTTAAACCTTGTTTTATTCATTAGATAGGAAGTTTTTCTAATTCTAAATTCACTTGAGAAAATTAATTTTTTATGAGAAAATAGAAAAATGGGAAAATTTTCTCGAGAAAAAGAAGAATTATTTGTGAATAAGCCCGAAGAGCGAAATATAGGTTATGTGAGAGATTTAGGAACTCTAGAAGCCATTTCAGTACTTCCCAGAAGAAGAGAATTTGGAATGCATCTTACCTCTGTTGAGATTTTTAAAAAGTTTATTTTACCGGAAATCAAAAATAAACTTTATAAATACAGTTGGATAGATTTATTTGCTGGTGAGGGAAATCTTATTTTGCCAATATTAGAACTCATTCCAAAAGAAAAACGGGCCTCTTTTTTTAAAGAACATATTTTCCTTTTCGATATCCAAAAAGAAATGGTTAAGAAATCAATTGAAAATGCAAAAAAATATGGAATTCCTTCTAAAATAGCAAAGCAAAATATTAAAGTAAGAGATACTTTAGCAAATTATCCAAAATTTATAACAAACTTTAAATACCCTCCGTTCCATATAACAAACCCCCCCTATCTTTACCTTGGGTATATTGTGAAATATTCTAAAAGAAATCTTCAGTATTTTTCAGGAATAAATGAAGGGTATCAAGATTTATATCAAATCGCTTTAATGAATGATCTTAGACATGGTTTAGAAAAAATGATTTATATCATTCCCACCAATTTTTTATTTGGTTTTTCTGTTTCGAATAAAATTCGGAACGATTTTCTTTATTTTTATACTATTAAAAAAGCAATAATTTTTGAACGACGAATTTTTGAATTTACAGGTACAAACGTTTGTATATGTTTTTTTGAAAGAAAAAAAAATCCACGACATGAACCGATTTCGTTTAAGGCTTTAAAAATTAACGAGGGAGTCTGGGAAAGAAATTATTATCTAAAACCGGATAATTTTTATAGAGCAGGTGGAGAATTTGATGAATTTATTTCTCATTTTAAAAGTTCATCTCCATTAAAAGTGAAATTTTATCTAACTCTTGAAGAAGTGGTAGAAAATAAAGGAGAAATTCCGGTTAAATTATTAGATGCTAATAGTTTTTCGAATGGATATTTTAAATTTGACGTTTACAGAATTAATGACTCCCTTTATAAAAAATTAAAACATAATCCTCTATTTGTGAGGACAATAGACACAGGGGGATGGGAGGGACGAGTAGGATTATACAATATAAAAGAAGTTTTTGGTGTCGATGGAATAGTAGTGACAAAAGCAAAATACAGAACGCATCCCATTCAAATCTTCTTCGAACCCACTCTTCGCAAAGAGGATCTAACTCTTCTTAAAAATTACTTTAATTTGATGCTTGAATATTTTAGAAATGTTACTGATAGCGAATTTCTAACTACTTTTAAATATTCAACCTCTGCCTACATTCGAAAATACTTAGGATTATCTCAGGTTAGAAAATTAATAGAAACCTTTCCAGTACATCTGATGTCAAAAAAACAAAAAGATACATTAAAAGTTCTAATAGAACAAAAAAATATAGCAGGAATTAAAGAAATGTTATCTTCGTTAAGTAAAGGAAATGAAAATCAACTTAAGCTAAAAATATGAATAAATGGATTAAACAAAGTATAAAATTAGCTAATTCTCCTGGATATTTAGATAGACTTTTTGAAATTTATCCCGTGGAATTAGGAATGGATAGAGCAATTTCTGATGAAGTCTCATCAAAAATTAAAAAAGCATTCAGAAATAGGGATAAATTACTTTTATTAGAAACTCTTTTAAAATTACCGAAATTTCCGATAGATCATCCGTATGTCGCTTCACTGAGAAGACATCCTTTTTTAATAAAAAGAAATCCAAAAACAGTAGAAAGAATTGCTAAAACATTATTTTCTGCCGATTTATCTACTATCTTGATATTGCTTACTCGGCCGAAATCTCCTACACGACAACTTGGACGAAGTTTCAAAAATTGGCTTCAAACAATAGGATATCCTTTTTTAGAGAAAAATAAGTTTGAGAAATATCAAGACATTGCTTTTTTAAAGGGAAGTGAAAATCAATTAAAACAATTTGCTATTGAGACTCTCAAGGTGAAAAATTTAAAAAGGAGGCCAGACTTTATTTTAAAAATAAAAAATAAATTTATTATTGGCGAGTCAAAATTTTTAACTGATTACGGAGGATCTCAAAATAATCAATTTGATGGAGCTCTAGAAATAGCAAAGTTGAGAAAAAATAATGTGATTGGCATTGCAGTACTAGACGGTATTGTTTGGTTTAAAAGTAAAGCTTACATGCATCGCACAATAAGAAAATTCAATGGCATAGCTTTAAGCGCTTTGTTATTAAAAGACTTTATTGAAGAACAAAAATTAGATTAAATAATAACCTTCTTCTAAAACGATTGCTTAAGAAGAAAATTAAAATAAAATGGAAAACAAAAACAGTTTTAAAAAAGAAGAAACTGAGCATTTAAAGCAATTTATTGAATGGTATAATAAGTGGCACGTCAAAAATGAATTTTTAAAAAATCAAATTTCTCAACTTGAAAAAATGAAAGATTTCCCAATTTTTATTTTTGCATCGTTTATATTAAAAATTGTTTGGATTGAGTTTGAGCTAAAACAATTAATTTCACATCTTGATGCGTATTTATCGACTATAGAAATGCGATCTCGATCACCACTCTCCCGGAAAATACGAATGCCTAAAGATCTAGACAAACAGTTATTTACATTCGGTAAGCTTATAAAAGAAATAAATCAATATGAGGGGACTCCCCTTAATAAACTTAAAAATAATCTTCCGCTTTTGAATAGATTAAGGAAAAAGTTTATTCATCATCTTTTCAGTTCAAATTCCTCTTTAGGTGATTTAATAAAAGAAGCAGAAAAAGGATTAGAATTAACAGAAATAATTCTTCAAGATATAAATGAGATTTACAAATTTTTAGAAAATAATCCTCCTATTATGAGGTAATGGTATTAGTTTATTTTTTTGGAAAATAAAAGGCTATTCAAGAAAAGAGCGAGGCTTTGTAAAAAATTATGATTGAGGGAACAAAAATTTTAAAATGCAGAATTTGTCAAAAAGTGAAAGAAGGGGTTCACTTGAGAAGTTACAATTTGAAAATTTGTTTGGATTGCTTTTTGGATTTTTTCAGAAAAAGAGTGAAAGAAACGATAGAAAGGTTTAGAATGTTTTCAACAGAGGATAAAATTGCTGTGGCAATTTCTGGGGGCAAGGATTCGATGGCTTTGGCAAGGGTTTTGAAAGATTTGGGATACAATATTACTTTGTTTCACATTAATTGCCAAATAAAGGAAAATAATTATTCAGAGAAATCTCAAAGAGCGGTTGAGGAATTTGCAAAAATTGAAAATTTGCCATTGAGAATTTTGGATTTTAAAGATGAAATTGGAATTGATGTAAAATTGGCGGCAAAAATTTCAAAAAAAGAAATTTGCGGAGTTTGCGGAATGATAAAAAGGTATTTGTTAAACAGGGAAGCAAAAGATTTTGATGTAATAGTTACAGGTCATACTTTAAACGATGAAGCTGCCTCTTTGTTGAAATCCTTGATTTTTTGGCAAGAAGGTTTCATAAGAAGGCAATTTCCAGTTTTGAGAGAAGAGGAATCTTTAAAGAAAAAGGCAAAACCTTTAACTTTATGTTTTGAAAGAGAAACAAAGCTCTTTTGCGAAATTTTGAAATTGCCCTATTTAAAAGAGCGCTGCCCTTTAAGAGGAGGAACTTATGTCCTTTTTAAGAAAATTATCGAAGAATTGGAGGAAGAAATGCCATCTTCTGTTTTAAATTTTTATAAGGGATTTTTAAAAAGAAAAAGAATTTTTGGAAAAGAAAAGCTTGAAAAACTTTCTCCGTGTAAAAAATGTAGTTATTTGACTGTGGCAGAAATTTGCAATTTTTGTAAATTGAAAGAGAAAATTAAGGCAATGATGCAAAAATGAAAGAAGGAGAATTAGTTTTACTAAAAGACAAAAAAGGAAAAAAATATTTAATCACTTTGAAAAAAGGGGGAGTTTTTGCATTTCACAAAGGGAAAATTTTTCACGATGAAATTTTGAAAAAGAAAGTAGGGGAGAGGATAATTTCTTCAAAGGGAGAGGAACTTTTGATTTTAAAGCCGACTTTAAGAGACTTTGTTTTGAAAAGATTAAAAAGAATTTCTCAAATAATTTATCCAAAGGATGTAGGTCAAATTTTGGTTTTGGCTGACATTTTTGAAGGATCGAAGGTTTTGGAAGCAGGAACAGGATCTGGGGCTTTAACATTGTATTTAATCAGAGCAGTTGGGGAAAAAGGAAAAGTGGTTTCGATAGATGAAAGGGAAGATATGGTAGAGAACGCAAAGAAAAATATTGAAGAGTTTTATCAAAAAAAGATTGAAGAAATAAAAAACTTGATTTTAAGGAAACAAAACTTAGCAGAAATTGAAGAGAAAGATTTTGACAGGGTGATTTTGGATTTGCCAGACCCCTGGAATTATTTACAAAAAGTGAAAGAGGTTTTGAAAGAAGGTGGAATTTTGGCTTGTTGGTTGCCAACTGTGCTTCAAGTTTTTGAGTTAACTGAAAAAGTGGAGAAAGAATTTTCAAATGATTTCATTTTAGAAGGAATTTTCGAAACTTTACAAAGAGAATGGCAAAAGATGAAAATAGCTCTGAGGCCAAAAGATAGAATGGTAGCCCATACTGGTTTTTTGATAATTTTCAGAAAAATAAAATCTTGATAAAATTGAAAAATGCAAGACATTTTCGAGGATCTAAAATTTAGGGGGCTAATTTATCAAATAACAAATGAAAAGGGGCTAAGAGAGAAATTGAAGAAAGAAAAGATTGTTTTATATTGCGGTTTTGACCCTACTGCTCCCTCCATCCATCTTGGAAACTTAGTTCCGATTTTGACATTGAGGAGATTTCAAATTTTTGGACACAAGCCAATCGCCTTAATCGGAGGAGGAACTGCTTTAATTGGCGATCCTTCGGGAAAAATAAAAGAAAGAATTTTAAATCCAATAGAGAAAGTCAGAGAATGGGGAGAAAAATTTAAAAAACAGCTTGAGAAGTTTTTAGATTTTGAAACAAAAGAGAACCCTGCAAAAATTTTAGACAATTTTGAATGGCTCTCAAAAATCGACTTAATTTCTTTTTTGAGAGATTATGGAAAACATTTCCAGGTGGCTGAAATGATTTCGAAAGAATCAGTAAAAAAGAGGCTTTCTACTACCGGAATTTCCTTTTGCGAATTTTCCTACATGATTTTGCAAGCGATCGATTTTTTAAAACTTTATGAAATGGAAAATTGCGAACTTCAAATTGGAGGTTCTGATCAATGGGGAAATATTGTTTGTGGAGTAGATCTTATAAAGAAAATAAAGGGAGCTGAAGTTTTTGGCTTCACCCTTCCCTTGCTTTTGACAAAATCAGGAAAAAAATTCGGAAAAACAGAAAAGGGAGCAATTTTTTTAGACAAGAATTTAACTCCGGTTTATCAGTTTTACCAATATTTAATCAACACTGACGATAGAGATGTGATTCAACTTTTAAAATACTTTACTTTTTTCTCAAAAGAAGGAATCGAGGGAATCGAGAAAGAAATGAAAGAAAAACCAAAAGAAAGAAAGGCTCAAAAAATATTGGCAAGAGAATTGACAAAAATGGTTCATGGAATGGAGGAATTAAAAAGAGTGGAGAGAATTTCAGAACTTTTGTTTTATGGAAAAATTAAAGAATTGAAAGAAGAGGAAATAAAAGAAGCCCTTTTTGATGTTCCAACTAAAAAAATCGTTCTTGAAAATGAAATTTCGATTTTGGATTTGTTAAAAGAAGGGGGAGTAGCAAAGTCAAAAACCGAGGCAAAGAGATTAATCCAGCAAAAAGGGATCGAAGTTAATGAAGAATTAATCGAGGATAAAGAGAGAAAATTTTCGAGAAAAGATGCACTGTACAATAAATACTTTGTGATCAAGAAAGGAAAGAAAAATTATTTTCTCGTTGAATTGGTTTAAAACCAACTAATTTAATTTCTTCTTCAAGTTGAATTTTAAATTTTTTCTTAACCTCCTTTTTTATTTTTTCCATCAATTCTTTCACATCACTCGCTTTTGCATTCCCAACATTTAAAATAAAGTTTGCATGTTTTTCTGAAATTTTTGCTCCTCCAATTTGAAAACCTTTTAGCCCTGCAGCATCAATTAAAACACCAGTTGGCAAAAATCCATCTTTTATTTTTTCTTTAAATTTTTCTCGAATTCTTTTTGAAACTTTTTCTATTGGCACATTTTTAAAAACAGAACCCGCTGAAGGAAATTCAAGAGGCTGCTTTTCTTTTCTTAACCTTAAAATTTCCATTATTTTTTCTTCAATTTCTTTTCTCTTTCCTCTTTTCAATTTCAAAGTCGCCTCCAAAATTATCAAATTTTTCTTTCTTTTGAAAATACTATCCCTGTATCCAAATTTACAATCCTTATTTTTTAATCTTTTAACCTCTAACTTCGAACTTCCAACATCCAACACTTTAACTTTCTCCACTAAATTTCCAATTTCTCTTCCAAAAGCTCCAGCATTTCCCCAAATCGCTCCGCCAACAGTTCCAGGAATTCCTGCTAAATTTTCCAACCCAGAAAGTCCTTTTTTTGCTGATTCCAAAACTAATTTTTGTAATGGAACGCCAGCCTCGGCAATGATTTTCGTATTTCGTATTTCGTATTGCGCATTTTGGAGTTTTATTACCAATCCATTAAATCCATTATCAGAAAACAAAATATTACTTCCTCCACCTAAAATAAAAAATGGCAATTTTTTCTTTTTCGCCCACAAAATTGCATTTTTCAAATCTTCTTTGTTTTCTGCAACAAAAAAATAACGAGCAGGTCCTCCAATTTTGAAAGTAGTGTATTCTTTTAAGGGAATTTTTTCTTTTATCTTGAGCATTTTTTATTTTATCAAAAATTAAAAAATTTAGAATTGTCCTTGACAAATAGTTTTATTTTGAATATATATTCATAATAGAAAGGTCGAAAACTTAAAAATAAAAAAATTATGCCTTGGGGAATGGGAGGAGGCCCTTGGTGGGCTTATCCAGAATTTAGAAGATATTGGTGGAGATGTTGGAGATTTCCTTGGTTGCCAAGAGGTTGGTGGGCATTTCCTGAATATTTCGAAAATATAACCCCTGAAGAAGAAAAGAAAATGCTAAAAGAAGAGCTGGAAGCATTAAGAGAGGAAATGAAGGCAATTGAGGAAAGGTTGAAGGAATTGGAAAAGAAAAAATGAAAATTGGAATTTCGGCAAACGGAAAAAATTTAGAAGATACAATAAGCGAAGTATTTGCCAGATGCCCTTATTTTATCATTGCTGAAATTGAAAATGGAAAGATAAAAAGTTTTGAAGCAGTAAAAAACGAAGCAGGAGGAGGATCAGGAGGGGCAGGAATTTTTGCCGCCCAATTGATGGCTGAAAAGGATGTTAAAGCAGTAATTACAAAAAACATTGGGCCAAGGGCTTTCGAAGTTTTGAAACAATTTAATATCGAGGTTTATCAGGGAGAAGGGGAGATCAAAAAAGCAATTGAAGAATTTATTCAAGGGAAATTAAAAAAATTTGAATGAAAATAGCATTCGCTACAGATGGAAACAATTTAAAAGATAAAATTGCTTTGCATTTTGGAAGGGCAAAGAATTTTTTAATTTTTGATACTGAGAAAGAAACTTTTGAAGTTTTTGAAAATCCAGAGATTGAAGGGAAAGAACTCCCGCCAGATTTTTTAGCAAAGCAAGGAGTGAAAGCAGTTATTGCTTTTAGTTTGGGACCGAGAGCATTTGAAAAATTCAAAAATTATAAAATTGAAGTTTTTAAAGCAATAGAAGGTACGATTTTGGAAAACATTGAAAAATTTAAGGAAGGTAAGTTGAAAAAATTATCGAAAGAGGATATTTTTTAAGGATGGAAAGGTCGGACACAAAATTTTTAAGATTTCATGGCTTTAATTTCATCTTTGGAGAAAAATCAAGTTAGCAAAATTGCCAAAGAAGTTTATGAAAGGTTTGAAAAAGAAACTGGAAAAGTTCCAGAATGGGTAAAAGTAATGGCTCATAGGCCCGAAATTTTGAAAGAATTTGTTGAACTCTTTAAAGCAATAATGGGCCCTGGCACGATCGAACCACTTTTGAAATGGAAAATTGCCTTGGTAGTTTCTCAAACTTTGAAATGTCCTTTTTGTGTTGATGTTTCAGAGAAAATGTTAAGAAAAATGGGATGCGACGAAGAAACATTAAAGAAAATAAAAGAATTATCTAGCGAGGAAAAAGAAATTTTAGAATTGGTCAAAGATGTTACTTTAGATGGTCATTTAGATAAGCCAGAATTGTTTGAAAGATTGAAGGAAAAATTTAGCGAGGCTCAAATTGTTGAAATTATTTGCGTGATGGGCTTTTTTAACTTTATCAACCGATTCAATAATACCTTGGCGATTTTACCTGTATAGAATTAAAAAATCGTGAAAATAACAATCACTGGAGGAAAAGGAGGGGTGGGAAAGTCGATGGTGGCAACTTCTTTAGCAGTGGAGTTTGCGAAAAGCAAAAAGACGATTTTAGTTGATGCGGATGCGGAATGTCCAAATTGTCACTTGCTTTTGTCGATAAAAAGAAAAGAATACAA
>Ga0209225_1001406_pt1 | contig 23856 bp, 25 predicted proteins | sample WasSprMetagenome_FD_184732 | JGI IMG/M metagenome (GOLD analysis project Ga0209225, IMG submission 184732) | Sulfidic aquatic microbial communities from Washburn Spring, Yellowstone National Park, USA - WS (SPAdes) (version 3) | ecosystem: Environmental > Aquatic > Thermal springs > Hot (42-90C)... | reverse complement strand
CAAAAGGGGCAAGCGTGGAAAAAATCTCCCTCTATCAGCTTAAATTTTCACCCTGCATTGAGTGCGGAGGCTGCGACGAAACAGGAGAGTGCGTCTTAAACGATGACCTAACCCCTATCTACGAAAAAATCCTTTCTTCTGATGTGATAGTCTGTGCAACCCCCATATTTTTCTACTCCCATCCGGCGATGCTACAAGCCTTTTTTGAACGCTTTCAAGCCCTCTGGTGCCGAAAATACCGTTTGAATGAGCAACATCCCTTCGGGAAAACACCCAAGGGCTTACTCCTTGGTGTGGGAGCTACAAAGGGTAAGAAGCTTTTTGAGGGGCTTGTCAGGTCCTTTAAGTATGTGATGGATGCCTGCTGGGGTGTTTATGTAGGGGGATTATTCTTCCGTGGTGTGGATGATAAGGGAGCGATCCTTAAATTCCCAGAACACTTAGAAAAGGTGAGAGAGCTTGGAGTTGCCGTTACCACACTTCCTGAAGAGGAATGGCCAGTTGATAGAAGCGCAAGCCCATAAATCTTATAGTTTCCCATACTTTTTGAACAACTCCGTATAGGCTCGGGCTCTTTCTTCAGGGTCTTTGCTTGTCCAAAGGTCGCTTACTACGGCGATAAGGTCTGCTCCATGCTTTAAAAGGATTTCTGCTTTTTCGAGGGTTATGCCGCCGATTGCACAGATGGGTATGCTTAGCTCCTTCTTAGCTTGTTCCAAAATTTCAAAAGGGGCTAAGGAAGCCTCTGGTTTGGTTGGAGAGGGGTAAAAGCTTCCAAAGGCAACATAGCTTGCCCCAAGTCTTTGAGCCTTCTTTGCGCGCTCAAGGTCAGCATAGCAGGAAACACCAACCACCGCATCCTTTGGTAAAAGTTTTCGCACAAGGGCTATGTCTTCATCGTCCTTCCCCACATGGACCCCGTCTGCAGAAACCTCCTTAGCCAACCTCACCCTATCGTTAACAATAAAAAGGGCTGAATAGGCATGGCAAAGTTCTCTTAGTTTTTCAGCAATCGGAATGAGCTTTTCATCTGGATTAGTTTTATCTCGAAGCTGAACTACTCTTGCCCCTCCCTTTAAAACCTTCTCTACTAACTGAAAGATCTTTCCCTTTTCATAGGGGGTCAGCCTTTCATCGGTTATGGCATAAAGACCAGCAAGCTTCATAACTAAGTCTTCTTTTTCTTAAGCTTTTCAAGAATTCGAGGATTGATGGAAAAGGAATGCTCCTTTGTTGGGAAGGCTCTTTCTTTTACTTCTTTTTTGTAGGCTTCAAGGGCTGATTTGAGAAGCTCAAACCCGTTAATGTAAGATTTTACGAACTTTGGGCGAAAGCCTGGCAAAAGTCCAACCACATCATGGAAGACAAGGATCTGACCGTCGGTGAATGGACCAGCTCCTATGCCGATTGTAGGAATACTTAGGTTTTCAGTGATAAACTTTGCAAGGTCAGAGGGGACGCACTCAAGGACGATGGCAAAGCAACCAGCCCTCTCAAGAGCCTTTGCCGAAGAAAAAAGATACTTTGCGGTTTTTAAATCCCTTCCTTGAGCCTTAAGCCCCCCAAGTTCTAAGCTCCTCTGAGGTGTTACTCCAATATGCCCAAGAACGGGTATCCCAAAAGATACCAGGCGTTTGATAAGCGGGACGACTTCACGTCCGCCCTCGATTTTAACGCCGTGGCATTTACCTTCTTTGACAAACCTTCCTGCGTTCTCGATTGCCTGCTCGACCGAAGTCTGGTAGCTAAGAAAAGGCATGTCGCCAATTCTTAATGTGTTGGGAGCACCTCGAGCTACCGCCTTGCAAAAAAGGAGCATCTCTTCCATGGTGATGGAATAAGTGTCCTCTTCTCCGAGCATAACCATGTTAGCAGAATCACCGATGAGGATAAAGTCAACGCCAGCACTTTCAGCAAGCCTTGCCGAAACATAATCGTAAGCTGTGATCCCGCAGATGACTTCTTTTCCTTTTTTAGCTATCAGAGTTTGGGGGCTTAATTTAAAAAGGGACATAGAGTTGCTTCTTCGGAAGGGCTAAGCCTTGCTCTAAGATGTAGCGTTTGCCAAGCTCGGTGAGCACACGTCCCCTCCTTGTGCGAGAGACAAGCCCAAGTCTGATGAGAGGAGGCTCAAAGATGGTCTCAAGCTCCGAAGGAGAGATTTGAGATGCTAAGGCTAAACTTTCAAGCCCAGCTGGACCACCGTTAAAGTGATAATAAAGGGTGAATAGGTAACGTCGGTCTTCAGGGGATAGCCCCCATTCATCTATGTCAAGAAGCCTTAAAAATTCTCGAACGGTGTCAGCGGTTATCAAGTCTTTTAAGCCCTGGTTTGTGCCATTTAAGTAATTATCCAACCTTCTGAGTAAGTTTAGAGCCTGCCTTGGTACACCCTTTCCAGCTTTTGCTAAAAGGAGCGATGCTTCTCGCTCAAGGTTTAAACCAAGCTCCTTTCCTGCTCGTTCGATTATCTCCGCAAGCTCAGCCTCGTCGTAGAAATCAAGCTTAAAAACAAGTTGAAAACGGTCAAGCAAAGGTGGCAGACAAAGGTTAGGCTTGTTTGTAGCTCCAATAAGGGTGAACTTGGGAAGCTTTAAGCGAATCGTTTTTGAGGCAGAGCCCTTGCCAATGACGATGTCAAGGGCAAAATCTTCCATGGCGGTGTAGAGGATTTCCTGACAAACCTTGGGGATTCTATGGACTTCGTCGATGAAGAGGATATCGCCATCGCGAAGGCTTGTCAAAAGGCTAGCGATGATGCCCGGTTTGTCAAGGACTGGTCCTGAGGTTTGTTTTATGTTCCGTCTAAGCTCAAAGGCTATGATTCGAGATAAGGTTGTTTTTCCAAGCCCAGGTGCCCCGATAAATAGAGTATGAGGAAAGGCATCCCTCCGCTGTTTAATCGCCTTTATGTGGATAGAAAGCTCTTCTACGACTCGCTTTTGTCCAATAAACTCTTTAAGGCTTGTTGGCCGAAGGTTCTGCATTTAGTATTTATATTATAAAACAACTTGAAGAGAGGGGAAGAAGGATTTATAATTGAAATGTGCCTATATACGAGTTTAGTTGTGAAGTTTGTGGTCATTTCTTTGAAAGCCTTATAAAGGCTGGAGAAGATTTTCCATCCTGCCCTCAGTGTGGCTCAAAGCAGGTGCTGAAGGTGCCTTCAATCTTTTCCTTTAGAGATGCTTCTTCAACGAGAGCAGCAAGGGAAAAAGCAATCCTTAAGAGGGCAAGGGATTATCTTATCGACGGAAAGTACAAGGATGCCCAAAGGTTCTTAGAGAGGGCCAAAGAATTCTTACCTACGGATAGGATAAAGAGATTATCCGATGCTCTAAGTGAACGCAAACCAACCCCAGGATACTTTGTCTCAAAGCCTGAAGTAGTAATTACTAAGAAGAAGGGGAGCTAAGCATGGACTGGCAGGACGACTTTTCAAGTTTAATAACCTTTAGCACCTTCATCCTTTCCTTAAACACCGCAGCCCTTGTTCACCTTGGAGAATTGCCAGACCCTTTAACTAAGGAAAAGAAGGTTGACCTTGTTTTAGCAAAGCAAGTGATAGAGACGCTGGAGATGCTCCGAGAGAAGACAAAAGGCAACCTTACCCCTGAAGAAGAGGAATTGATTAAAAGCATTCTCTTTGATTTGAAACTCCGTTTCGTTAAGCTCTGTCCTTAAGCTTTCTCTATAGGTTTCATGAATTCAGAGATTTTGCTTTCTCCAGCCAAAATCAACCTTACCCTTCAAGTTCTTAAAAAACGCGAGGACGGCTATCACGAAATCTACACCATCTACCAAAAGATTACTCTCTTTGATGAGCTTGAGGTTAAGCCTCAATCGAGCTTTGAGCTTGAGTTTATGGCAGAGGAAACCATACCTTTAGAAAAGAACTTGATCTTCCGGGCCTATAAGCACTTTTCCGAGGTTTATGGAATAAAGGATGGTTTTAAAGTAAGGGTGATAAAGCGAATTCCCATGGGAGCAGGGCTTGGGGGTGGAAGCAGTAACGCTGGAACCTTTCTTAAGTTCTTAGGGAAAAGGTTTGGTGTACCCAAGGAAGAACTCCTCTCCCTTGGGAAAAAACTTGGTGCCGATGTTCCCTTTTTTATCGAAGATTATTTTTCAGCCTGCGGTTTCGGCATAGGAGAGGTCTTAAAGCCCTATCCTAATTTTCAAGCCTTCTATCTCCTTTATTATCCAGGTTTTAAGATTGAAACTGCCTGGGCTTACCAAGCTTTAAACTTTAAAGGTGAGAAAAAGCCTTATCTATACAGCGAAAACCTACCTCCTTGGAAAGACCCAAAGGGGCTAATAAACGATTTTAGAGATTTAGTGTATTCTAAGTATCCTCAATTTCAGGACATCGAAAAAAGTTTTGAAGTTGTTATCTCGAAGGTTCTACGCGAAAGTTCCTCTTCTTCTCTCACCCCAAAGGCTTTGCCCGAGGGTTCCCTCGCTTCGCTCGGGATGACAAATAGTGCTAAAATGACGGATAGAGTTGGGATGGTAGATAGTGCCGTGAAAAAAGATAGATCCCAGATAAAAGATAGAGCTGGAATGAACGGGGATATCGGAGTAAAAGGGAAAATAGGTTTAAGCGGAACGGGTTCAACCCTTTTTGCAGTCTTTGAGGATGAGGAATCTGCCTCTCAAGCCTACGACCTACTAAAAAATTTTTTAAAGGGTGGTAAAATTTATCTTGCTCGCAATTTAAAGGGGTAAACTTTGTGTTTTGCCTTTTGTCATCCTAAGCGTAGCGAGGGGTCTCATAAATTTTGGTTTTAAAAAGGAGGAGGAAGGATGTTTTTAAACCATATGAAGCTCATCTCTGGGACGGCAAACCCTGAGCTTGCCCAGAAGATAAGCGAATACTTAGCTACTCCTTTAGTGCAAACGAAGATAACCCGTTTTAGCGATGGGGAGATCTTTGTGGAGATCAAGGAAAATGTGCGCGGGGCAGATGTTTTTATCATTCAGCCTACTTGCCCACCAGTTAATGAAAACTTAGTAGAGCTACTCATCATGATCGATGCGGCAAGGAGAGCCTCAGCAAGAAGGATTACTGCGGTCATCCCTTACTACGGATATGCAAGGCAAGATAGAAAAACTGCCCCTAGGACCCCGATCACCGCAAAGCTCGTAGCTAATGTCATCGTCGTGGCTGGGGCAAGGCGAGTCTTAACGATGGACCTGCACGCTGGACAGATCCAAGGTTTCTTTGACATTCCCGTTGACCATCTTTACGCTATGCCCGTTTTCTTGGAATATCTAAAGGATAAATTCCGCGGGGAAGAGATTGTTATTGTCTCGCCAGATGCCGGAGGGGTTGAGAGGGCAAGGGAATATGCTAAAAGGCTAAACGCCACCATGGCTATCGTTGATAAAAGAAGACCAAAACCAAACGAAAGCGAGGTCATGAACATCATCGGAGATGTAAAGGATAAAATTGCGGTAATCATTGACGACATGATCGATACTGCAGGAACCATCTGCAAAGCGGCTTCAGTCATCATGGATAGAGGCGCAAAGGAGGTTTACGCTGTGGCCACTCACCCGGTTCTTTCAGGACCTGCGGTTGAAAGGCTTGCCCAATCACCGATTAAAGAGGTGGTTGTTAGCGATACCATCCCGCTAAGGGAAGAGGCTCAAAGGCTTGATAAAATAAAAGTGCTCTCTGTCTCTAAACTTTTAGGGGAGGCTATAAGAAGGATTCATACGGACGATTCTATTAGCTCTCTATTTATATAACATCACTTTTAAGGGGGGAAGAGATGAAACAGGTAGTGCTTCCGGCTCAGAAAAGAGAGAAAGTTGGGAAAGAGATTAGCAAAAAGCTCCGTAAACAGGGGAAAATCCCAGCCATAATTTATGGACCTGGGATAGACCCACTTCCTATCGCTGTAAACTTTAATGAATTCGAAAAGGTTTACAACCGTTATAAAGGAGAAACGGTGCTTTATCTTCTTGAAGTTTCTAATGGTGAGACCCAAAAGTATCAGTGCATCCTAAAGGAACTTCAGAGAGACCCTGTTACGGACAGGTTCATTCATCTTGATTTCTATGCCGTCTCAACGGAAAATGTTATAGAAATTGAGGTTCCGCTTGAATTTGTTGGAAGACCTGTTGGTCTTACTAAAGGCGGAATCCTTGAAATATTCATGCATGAACTTACCGTAGAATGCTTGCCTACTGCTATTCCAGACAAGATCGTTGTAGATATAAGCCATCTTGACCTTGGAGATAGCCTGCATGTTAGAGATATCAAGGTTCCAGAGGGAGTAAAGATTAAGGACCGTCCGGAGGAGACAGTCTGCACCGTGGTTGTGGAAGAGGAAGAAAAAGCTGAAGGTGCTGAAGAAACTACAACCACAGAATAGATGCGCATTGGATGTGGGTGTTTTGCGGTCTTGGCAATCCTGGCAAAAAATACGAAAGGACAAGGCATAATTTTGGTTTTATGGTAGTGTCTGCCTTTGCGGAAAGACATCGCTTACGGTTTAAGTATGATGAGCTCTACCCTGCTGAAGTGGCAAGTCTAAACAGGACCTGCCTCCTTTTTAAACCCATGACCTATATGAACCTCTCAGGAGTTGCGGTTAAAAAGCTTCTAAAAAAAGAAAAGATAAAGCCTGAAGAGCTTTTGATTATCTACGATGATATGGACTTACCCCTTGGCAGGATTAAGCTACTTCCCAAGGGAGGAGCTGGTGGGCATAACGGAGTAAAGTCAATAATCTCAGAGCTTGGAGTTAATACTTTTCCGAGGCTAAGGCTTGGTATCGGTCGTCCACCCGAAGGGGTAGACCCAAAAGACTATGTGCTTTCGCCTTTTACTCCTGATGAATCTTCAATCGTCGAAAAGGTGATAGAGATAGCTACCCAAGCCTTGGAAGACCTTTTGCAACAAGACCTACTAAAGGTTATGACTAAATACAACTCTCTAAAAATTTAAAAGGGATAAAATGGACGAAAAAAACAAGAGTTATCAAAATTTTAAACTTTCCTTGAAAGAGCAACTACTAAGGATAGAAGAAATCTTATACCTTTTAATTTCTCTTGGTTTGTTAATTGTCTTTGGTCTAATCCTTGTTGATGGTTTCTTTGTTCTTATTTCCTTGTTTGATGTGAAAGATATTACTTATAGTGTGGTTAAGTTTCTAGATAAAATACTTGTCGCTTTGATCGTCGTTGAGCTTTTTTATACGGTTATGGTTGCTATCGTTGAAGAGAGCGCTATTAAGTGTGTTGAGCCATTTTTGCTCGTTGGTGTAACTGCCTTAGTTAGAAGGCTCCTTGTGCTAACCTTTGAAATAGCTCATCCAGTTGTGTATTCTTCAGAGAGAATGACCTTTTATCTTATTGAGATGGGTTTGATAGGCTTTTTAGTTATAGTCTTTATGATCGCTATCTACTTATTTCGGAAAACAAGGAGAGGTTAGATGCATCCGCAGGGTATACTGGTCCTTGATTTCGGCTCCCAAACAACTCAGCTCATTGCAAGACGGGTTAGAGAAAACAATGTCTACAGCGAGATTAAGCCATGTTTCATCTGCCTGGAAGACCTAAAAGCCTTTAATCCAAAGGGCATAATCCTTTCTGGTGGACCAGCAAGCGTCTACGACGAAGGGGCACCCCTTCTGCCAAAGGAAGTCTTTGAGCTTGGTGTTCCTATCCTTGGTATCTGCTACGGAGCTCAGCTCATGGCTTATCTTCTTGGGGGTGAGGTTGAACGGAGCGAAAAAAGGGAATTCGGTCCGGCAGAGCTTTTTATCCTTCGTGAAAGCCCAATCTTTAAAGGCTTAAGCAAAGAGAAGTCTTATCGCGTATGGATGAGCCATAGCGACCGGATTATCAAGCTTCCCCCAGGTTTTATCGGTCTTGCCAGAACTGAGCATTCTCCCTACGCCGTGATAGCTCACGAAAACAAGCCCTTCTTCGGTGTGCAATTTCATCCTGAAGTTGTTCATACAGAGGTCGGAGAAGAGATAATTCGGAACTTTCTCTTTGAGGTTTGCGGATGCACTCCCAACTGGACCATGCCTTCCTTTATCGAAACCACGGTTGCCGAGATAAAAAATCTTGTAGGCAAAGATGAAAGGGTAATCTGTGCCCTTTCAGGTGGTATTGATTCAACCGTCACAGCTATCCTTGTGCATAAGGCAATCGGAGATAGGCTTATACCTGTTTTTGTGAACAACGGTCTTTTGCGCAAAGGAGAGGTCGAAGAAGTAAGGTCTTTAATGGAAAGCTTAGGGATTAAGCTTGTGTATGTGGACGCAAGCAAGCTTTTCTTAGAAAGATTAAAGGGGGTCACTGACCCTGAGAAAAAAAGAAAGATCATAGGCGAAACCTTCATTGAGGTTTTTGAAAACAAAGCAAAGGAGTTTGAAAATGTAAAGTATCTTGCTCAAGGCACCCTCTATCCGGATGTCATAGAAAGCGTTTCTTTCCGTGGACCTTCTGCGGTGATAAAGAGCCATCATAATGTGGGCGGGCTTCCTGAGAAGATGAACCTTAAGTTGATTGAGCCTTTGAGGGAGCTTTTTAAGGATGAGGTAAGAAAGATAGCCGAGCTCCTTGGTCTGCCAAAGCATATTGTCTGGCGGCAACCCTTTCCTGGTCCGGGCTTAGCTATAAGGATCCTTGGGGAAGTAACGGAAGAGCGCCTGCAAATCCTCCGTGAGGCTGACGCCATTGTTCAACAGGAGATGTTAGCAACCGGTTGGTATTACAAGGTATGGCAGAGCTTTGCGGTTCTCCTTCCAGTAAAGACGGTAGGAGTAATGGGAGATTATCGGACCTATGAGTATGTAGTAGCCTTAAGGGTAGTAGAAAGCCAGGATGCCATGACCGCAGACTGGGTTCGCCTTCCCTATGACTTTTTAGCAAGGCTCTCAAACAGAATAATCAACGAAGTAAAAGGCGTAAACCGAGTAGTTTACGACATTTCCTCTAAACCCCCTGCAACCATTGAATGGGAATAAAGAAAGCTTTTTCCTTCGCAAAATCATCCATGTAGCCTTTTCCTTGTTTCTACTTTGCGGAACCTATTATCTTGAAAAAAGGACATTTCTTCTTCTTCTTTTTGTTTGTTTCTTAGGAGAAAGCCTCTGGGAATTTGTGAGACTAAAGAAGCCTGATAGTTTACCAAGATTTTTACGCGTAAAATCCTTGCTTAAGGAAAGGGAGGCGAAAACTTTCACGGATGCTTGGTATTTTATTTTAGGTATTTTGATAGCAAGCCTTTTTCTTTGGGAAGCTTGGCTACAAGCACTAATTCTTATAGTTGGAATTTCCGATACAGTTGCCTATTTCATAGGAAAATCTTTAGATGGACCAAAGATATTCCATGGGAAAACTTTATACGGTTCCCTAGGCTTTTTTATTTCTACAGTGTTAATACTCTACGCTTTTGGTCTATCAAAAGTAGCTGGTGTGGTTTATCTTTTTCTGCTTGCAGCCCTTCTCACTCTCTCTGAAACCCTTTTTAAAAGGGATAATCTGTCTATTCCGATTGTATATGTTTTATTCTGTTCTTCCTTATAGCAAATAAGTTGCTTATAATTACCGTTTTGGAAAATCAAATCTTGACCCTCGTCTAAGTCACCGAGCATTCTTTTTATGTCGTTCCAAGGCGTCAGGCGAGGAACCTCCATCTCATGACCAAACAGGGGATGCCTCGCTACGTTCGGTACGACAGAATAGGGGTGTCACCCCGAGCCCTTTTTTGTCGCCCCGAGCGAAGCGAGGGGTCTCCTCGTGGGACGCCGTCCCGAACGAATTGAGGGATATCTCGCTCCGCTCAGCATGATAAGGTAGAGGGGGAAGAGCCGTTAAGCGATGGGGCTCCTTTGCAATCTTGTAGGAGCGAACAGCCGTTTGCCCCTACATATCCTCACCTCCGGCGAAGGATCTTATCATGGTGCTGCTTTAAATGGAATGATAGTCCTATTTACAAATTTTGGTGTATAATCTATTTAGGGTCGATAAACGAGTAGGCTCAAAAACAAAAATCTTTACGATTTTTCTCAAAACGGAATGTTTAAAAGAGCAGAATTTGTAAAAAGCGTTTTTAACCTTTCTGACCTTCCTCCTCCGAAGTATCCTGAAGTTGCCATTCTGGGGAGGTCTAACGCTGGTAAATCTTCCTTAATCAACGCCCTTTTCAACCAACGAAATTTGGCTAAAGTATCTTCAACCCCAGGTTTTACCAAGGCTCTTAACTTTTTTCTTGTGGACAGAAAATTCTATCTTGTTGACCTTCCAGGCTATGGGTTTGCCAAGGTTTCAAAGGAGATGAGGTTAAAATGGAAAGATCTTATAGAGGGATACCTAAGAAGCGTAAGAGACTTTCGCCTTCTAATACTCATATTTGACATAAGACGAACTCCCGACGAGCTTGACCTATCCCTGATAGAATTTGTAAAATCTTTGAAAAAGCCTTTTCACATCGTGTTGAACAAAATCGACCTTCTTGAAAAAAAGGAGCTTAAAGAGAGGACACAGGTTTACAAAGAGATTTTTCATCTTCCAGATGAAGAGATATCCCTAACCTCCTGCAAGGAAAGAATAGGGATAGCTTCCATAAAAATGAAAATTCAGTCAGTTATCTGAAGAGAAAATCTTCACTTTGGGTAATTTTTCTGTAGAAATTTTCTTCAAAAAATAGAATATTGCTCAATTTTTCACATTAAATTTTAAAATCTTTTACCTACCAGTAGCTTTCCTAAAAACTCTTCAAACAAAAAAAATGGATGGAGGTGAAGCATGAAGGAAGAGCGAACAGAGTTTAAACAGGTCCTACCCGTGGCCATCGTTTCTTGGTCGGGTGCTCTTCTTGAGTGGTTGGATTTTTACACCTATGCTATTCTCGCTAAGGTTTTAGCTAAGGTCTACTTTCCAAGCAGCGACCCTTTAGCAAGCTTGCTTGCTGCCTTTGCCGCCTTGGCAATCGGTTTTCTCTTCCGTCCTCTTGGAGCTTTGATGTTTGGTAAGATCGGAGACCAGTTTGGTCGTAAGGTCTCTTTCTTCACAGCAATCACCATGATGATGGTGGGCACCTTGGGTATAGCCTTTTTACCAAGTTATGCCGCTTGGGGTATATTAGCCTCAATTCTTCTTTTTGTCTGCAGGATCGTTCAGGGTTTAGCCCTGGGAGGAGGATTTGGTGCGGCCATTACCTATCTCGGTGAGTTTACCCCCGACCATAGAAGAGGTTTCATAACTGGATTTCTGTTCACGACCGCAGCCCTCGGTATGGCTTTAGCTGGGAACATCGTGTCTATCCTTCAAGGATACTTCGGTAAAGAGGCGTTTGAAGCTTATGGTTGGAGATGGGCGTTCATCATAGCGGGAATTCTTGTTTTTGTGGTGGCTACCATCATTCACTTGCTATACAAAGAAACACCCGTCTTTACTACCCTAAAACAGATCCGTAGGGTTACAAGCTCTCCAATCAAAGACCTTTTTACTAACAAACACTACCTTTGGCTATTTATCCTTGCTTGGATCGGCGTTATAGGTGCCCACGGTCCAATTTGGTATACCAACCAGCTTTATGTGTCTTACTATATGCAAAACTTTGGAATGTCAGCCGGAGATGCAAGTAAGATCCTCGCCTATGCCACTTATTTAGCTATGTGGATGTACCCCTTCTTTGGGTGGGTTTCTGATAAGGTTGGAAGAAGACCTATCCTTCTCCTTGGTATCTATGGTAATGCCCTAATATTTCCTGTCGTTTTTTATGTAATGAAGAACTATCTTAACCCCCCCGATACTTCTATGCTTCTTTTCTTGACCGCAATCTTAACCTACTTTAACGGTGTTGGATACAGCGGTGCCATGTCAGCCTTCTTGCTTGAGCTCTTTCCCGCAAGGATCCGCACAACCGCAATAGGTTTCACCTACAACATGGGCTATGGAGTTACCGGCGGTTTAACCCCATTTATGATTACGCTCCTCCAAAAGATCACGGGAGATGTTTACATAGCCATTATAATTTGGTCAACCTGCGTCCCAATGCTCATGGGATTGCTTTATGTCTTTAAAGGATGGGAGACGAAGGGGGAGAGACTTTGGGAGGAGCTTTCTGCTGGAAAGTTTGCCCAAAAGGCTATGCTTGTCTCCCCTAAGGAGCCACTTGGTGAGGTGATGAAGAGGATGCAGATTGAGGCTCAAAGGATGGCTGTAGTCGCAGAAAACGGTAAATACCGGGGTATGATTGAGGAAAGGCTCATCCTTAAAGCTCTAGCGAACGGAAAGAGCATCTCTACCCCTGTGAGAGAGGTCATGGCTCAAGTAGACGCTGTTCTTCCTTCGGCAAGGATTATCGATGCTATGACGCTCCTTCAGGATTATGGGCTTAAGGGCATTGCCGTTGCCGATGAGCAGGGCAATGTGATAGGTGTGATCGACCCAAGGTATGTCTTCAACGAGGTTGCCCTCTTGACCGCAGGGCTTAAGAAAGGGTTTACCGAAAAGGTTAGAGTGGAAGAGTTCATGCACAGTCCAATTACGATTAATGATAAAACTAAAGTTGCGGATACATTAAAGACGATGGTTGAAAAGAACATTGGGTTCTTACCTGTTATTAGTGCCGAAACCGGAAAGCTTGTAGGAGTTATATCTGAGAAGGACCTCTTGGCTGTGCTTTGCTGTGAGCCTCAGAATGCCGAAAAGCCAGTCTCTGAGTTCATGATTAAAGATGTCATAACTGTCACGCCTGAGTCTACTCTTAAAGAAACCCTTGAAAAGTTTATCGACCACAAGATTAGGCACTTACCAGTGGTAAGAGATTCAAGGGTTGTAGGAGTTGTCTCTGTGAAAGATGTTCTAAAGCTTGTGTAATAAAGGTATAACAAATAGTGTTTGCCGTCCCGGTCCAAAGCTCCGGGCGGCATTTTTTTATTTTCATTTCAAAAAACTATGCCTAAAAAGGCTTTTCATTTGGGCAATTGGTGTTAAAGTTTTCAAAAATAAACTTTTCTTAAGGGGGGTAAGGTATGAAGGTCTATTACGACCAGGACGCAGACTTGACGATACTTAAGGACAAGGTGATAGCGGTATTAGGCTACGGTAGCCAAGGGCATGCCCATGCTCTTAACCTTAGAGATTCTGGTCTAAATGTTATCGTTGGTTTGAGACCGGGTAGCCCAAGCTGGGAAAGGGCAAAGGCTGACGGCTTTGAGCCAATGCTCCCAAGAGAAGCCTGCGCAAAGGCTGACCTAATCATGGTCTTAGTGCCAGACCAAACTCAGCCTGCCCTATACAAAGAGTGCATAGAACCGGAGTTAAAACCCGGCAAGATGCTCCTTTTTGCCCACGGCTTTAACATCCACTTTGGACAGATTGTCCCACCTCCTGAGGTTGATGTTGCCCTTGTTGCCCCAAAGGGACCTGGGCATCTTGTTCGGAGGGAATTTACTCGCGGAGCAGGAGTCCCTTGCCTTGTAGCCGTCCATCAGGACTATACCCAGACCGCCATGGCTAAAGCCTTAGCCTATGCAAAGGGTATCGGTGGAACAAGGGCTGGAGTGATCGAAACTACCTTCAAAGAAGAAACAGAAACTGACCTTTTTGGAGAGCAGGTAGTGCTTTGCGGCGGGGTTACAGCCCTCATGAAGGCAGCCTTTGAGACCTTGGTTGAAGCTGGCTATCAGCCTGAGGTAGCCTACTTTGAATGCGTTCATGAGCTTAAGCTTATCGTTGACCTTATCTATGAGGCTGGCTTTTCCTTCATGCGCTCCTCCATAAGCGACACCGCTGAATACGGAGACCTAACCCGTGGTCCAAGGATCATCAACGATCAGGTAAGACAGGAGATGAAAAAGATCTTAGAAGAGATCCAGAGCGGGCAGTTTGCCAGAGAATGGATCTTAGAGAATCAGGCTAACAGACCTGTGTTAAACGCTCTGAGAAAAAGGGAGGCAGCCCACCCCATTGAAGAGGTGGGAAAACGGCTAAGGAGCATGATGCCTTGGCTTAAGAAGCAGAGCTAAGAATGAAGCCTTTTTAGAGCTTTTTCAAAGGCAAGGATGGTGCGATCAAGCACCTCCTTGCCATGGGCTAAAGACACAAACCAGGCTTCAAACTGAGAAGGCGGAAGATAGACCCCCTCTTTCACCATCTCTTGCCAAAATCTGGCAAACTTCTCCGTGTCTGAGGTTTGAGCTGAGGCAAAGTCTACCACCTCTTTATCCGTAAAGAAGAGGGTAATCATCGATCCAAGGCGATGAAGCCTATAGGGTAAAGCTAACCTTTCAAGGACTTCTCTTAGCCCCTTTTCAAGATAGCTTGAAAGCTCTTCTAAAAGCTCATAGGTTCCGGGTTTAGAGAGCTCTTTTAACACCGCAAGACCAGAGGCTACGGCTATAGGATTTCCGGCAAGGGTCCCAGCTTGATAGACCGGACCATCAGGGGCGATAAGCTTCATGATCTCCCGCTTTCCGCCATAAGCACCTATGGGCAACCCACCACCGATTATCTTGCCAAGGGTGGTAAGGTCGGGCTCTACATTGAAATAGGCTTGAGCTCCCCCTAAGGAAAGCCTAAAGCCGGTTATCACCTCGTCAAAGATGAGAAGAGCTCCATACTTTTTGGTAATTTCCCTTAAAAATTCAAGAAAGCCTGGCTTTGGGTAGATAACCCCCATGTTTGCAGGAACTGGCTCAACGATAACGCAGGCAATCTCTTCTCCCTCTTTCTTGAAAACCTCTTCCACAGCTTGAAAATCGTTGAAAGGAAGGCTTATGGTTAAGCTTGCAAGCTCCTCTGGAACGCCTGGGCTTGCTGGGATACCAAAGGTAGCAAGACCAGAGCCAGCCCTAACAAGAAAACTATCCGCATGCCCATGGTAGCATCCGTCAAACTTAACGATCTTTTTCCTGCCCGTGTAGGCTCGAGCCAGCCGGACTGCGCTCATCGTTGCCTCTGTCCCCGAGGTAACAAGCCGAACAACCTCTACGGTGGGCACAACCCTTGTGATAAACTCTGCCATCTCTACCTCAAGCCAGGTTGGAGCTCCAAAGCTTGTTCCTCGCTTGCTTGCAAAGTAGACATTTGCTATGACCTCAGGGTGGGCATGCCCAAGGATGATTGCCCCCCAGCTGCAAACATAATCAATGTATCTATCTCCGTCAGAAGAAATGAGGTATGGACCTTCTCCCCTTTCAAAAAAGATGGGCGTTGCTTTTACCGCTTTGCAGGCTCGGACTGGGCTGTTTACTCCACCGGGCATAAGCTTTATGGCCTTCTCATAGTAGAGCTTTGACTTTATCATGAGGTCCTCCTTTTTATGGGTTAATGCTTAGCTCTTAGCTTAAGATACTCAAGCTGGCACAACTTTTCAAGAAGAAGGATAAGATTTACCGCCTCTTCTAAGGAGCTTCCTCCGGCAACAACTCCGTGGTTTCTTAGAACTACGATTTGATAGTTCACAAGAAGGTTCCCGGCAAACTCCCAAAGGCTTTCTGACCCGGGCTCAAAGTAGGGTAGGACCGAAAGCTTACTCAAGAGAAGCTTAGCCTCAGGATGAGAAAAGCTTCTAAAATCAAAACGCAAAGCATCTAAAGTGAGAAGATAGGGAGGATGAGCATGGGCGATAGCCTTTAAGTTTGGATTCTTTAAGTAGGCTTTGTAATGAAGCCCCCATTCAGAAGAGGGGTTTCCTACAAGAGCTTCCCCCTTCCAATCGATGAAGGCAATATCCTTTTTCGTCAAAAGAGCCTTAAGCCTTCCTTTAGGGCTTATGTAGAAGCCTCTTTCATGCCGGATGGAGAGATTTCCCTCAGGTCCTGCGTTTAAGCCGTATGCGCAAAGGAGGTTGCTAAAAAAACATATTTCTTCCCTTGCATCCTTAAAAGCCCTTTTCATAGCTTTACACCCTCACCTGCTTAACCAAGTCTATGTTTTCTAAAGCCCATTCCACGGTTCTTTTTAAGCCTTCCCTAAGGTCAACCTTTGGCTCCCAGCCGAGAAGCTTCTTTGCCTTGCCAACCTCAGCCCAAGTCACCTTCATGTCAGCCTTATGAAAGGGAAGATAAACCCGCTTTGCTTTCTTTCCGAGATATTCTTCAAGGATGTCCAAAACTTCGTTTATGGAGATGGGGTTTTTCCCTCCGCCAAGGTTTATAATCTCATAGCCTAAGGGTTTTAGCCCAAGGATCGTCCCGTATGCTATGTCGTCGATGTAGGTAAAATCCCTGGCTTGGGTCCCGTCACCGTAGATTTCAATGGGCTTGTCTTCAAGCATCCACTTGATGAACCGGAAGATGCTCATGTCTGGTCTTCCTGCAGGACCATAGACCGTGAAGTAGCGTAAAACGGTGATATCAAGGTCGTATAGATGATGGTAGGTGTAAGCAAGGAGCTCGCTTGCCTTTTTGGTAGCCGCATAGGGGGAAAGAGGCTTATCAACCTTTAGCTCCTCGTGATAGGGCGGAGTATGCCCGGCGTAAACCGAGGAGGTGCTTGCCAAAACCATCTTTTTTATTCTAAATTCTTTCATCAGATGAAGAAGGTTTAAAGTGCCGTTTATGTTTGCCGAAACATACGCCCAAGGGTTTTCAACGCTTGCCCTCACTCCTGCCCTTGCGGCAAGATGGATAACAGCTAAAAAAGTAAAGCTTTCGAAGAGTTGTCTTAAGGCTTCTAAGTTAGCAAGGTCTAGCTGATAGAATTTAAAGTTTGAGTACGCCTTAAGACGCTTAAGCCTCCATTCTTTTAGCAATGGGTCGTAGGCATTATTTAGTTCATCAACGCCAACAACAGCATAGTTTTCTTTAAGCAAGAACTCAGCAACCCTCCAGCCGATAAACCCAGCACACCCAGTGACTAAATAGGTCATTATATCCTCCATTGCTTTAATTTTTCGCAAAGCTGAAAGCTAAGATAAACTGCCGCTCCCATGGCGTTTTGAATGAATATAAGCCTTGCCTGCCCAAGAAAGTCTTGCAGGTTTGTGCAAAAGAAGTTCCTACAAAAAAGAGGAGGCATGGGTAGTTTGCAGCCTCGCTCCCCTAAAAAGAGGCATCTTTTAGGCAAAGAGTTTTCTAAGTCAAGGCTTTTCCTTTGCCTCTCAAGCAGAGCAAGATTTAAGAAAAACTCTTCTTTGCTAAGCTTCCATTCTAAGCCCTCGCCACAGCAAACTACGCCCTGTCTTGCACACTCAGCGCAGTAGGCAAAGGAGCCCGTAGTTTCAAAGGCTCTGTTTGCTTGCGCTAAGGCACTCTCCAGTTCAGCTAAGCTTCTAACCATTTCCTTATCAGTTTGAAGTTTAAGCCTTATCCTTTCTTCGTATTCCTTTTTTAGGCTTAAGAAGTAAAAGAGGCTATCCATAAAAGGTTTTAAGGGCAAGGTTCATTCTCTCTTGGTAGAGGGTTCCCTTTTGCTTCATAAAAAATGGTTCCGGTAAGGATTTTGGGATAAAAGTAGGTTGACTTATGGGGCATAAGCCTTCCGCTTGACACAACATCCCTCAAAACCTGGGGTGAAACCCTCGGGAATAGCACAAAAAAACTTTCCCTTGCCTTCATCGTTTTTAGCTTTTCTAAAGAGTTGCTAAAGAACTCAACCTTACCATTGGCTTTAAGCTCCTCTTCAGTTTGCCCAAAAACCCTTTCAAAAAGTTTTAAAAAATTAAAAAGAGGAAGCCTTGAAAGAATAGGTTCATCCCTTTCAATCTCAGACATCACCTCTTTTTTAATCTGAAAGACCATCCCCTGTCCCTGGTAAAATAAAAAAAAGACGGAGTTTTTTTCGGCAAACCCTTCGAGAAAAGTTTCTACTTCCTCTAATTTAAAACTTCTAAGCTCCTCAGCATACTCTTTCAATCTATTAAGCACACTTTCCTCAAGAAGGAAGAGATAGTGTCTGTGCGTAGGGAGCATAAACAAGCTTTCCTCTTCAAAGGGAGTAAGATAAAAAGGCACATACTGAAAATCGTAGCTCCCTTTAGTCCTAAAAAGCCTTTCCATGTGGGCTTTATAGGCTAAAGCGGTTTGATACCTGTGGTGACCGTCTGCGATGTAAATCGGCCTACTTTTAAGATGCTCCCTAAGAAAATAAATAAAATCTCGATTTGTGATGCGATAGAAGCAATGCCTTTCTTCGTTGAAATAAACCTCAAACACCAATTCCTTTTCTTCGGGAAGGCTTAAAGTTCTAAGTCCTTGGTCCTCATATAACCCGAAGATCTGGCTAAAGTAGCACTGAGCAGTCTTAAGTAAAGCAAGCCTTTCTTCCTTTACAAAGGAAAATGTCCTCTCATGGGGAAGAATTTGCCTATCTTCAAAGGGATGGAGCTTAACAAGTAGGATAAAACCCCTTCTTTTTAAGAGTTTTTCGGAAAACTTAAACTCAAGCTCATAGTAGTAGACGGTTGGTTTTGCATCCTTGATGAGGACACCCTTTTTTTTCCATTCTTCAAGCAAAAGTTTTGCTTTCTCTGGGTTTTCGGCAAGTTCTAAATGAAAGGCATTGTAGGGGCTAAGGCTTTTGTAGTAGGAGATTTCTTCTTGGGAGACTATGTCATACTGAGGAGCAACGACTTTTTCTGGTGGAACCTTTTTTAAGTCGTAGTAAAGGGCACAGATGGGCTCACAGTCCGGCAACTTTACTCCTTTTATTATATTTAATTTAAGAAAAAGATTGCTCTTAAAGACATAACAGGGCGAGCAGTTTCTCGCCCTAAAAATTTGGTTGGAAAGTTTACTTCATTTTTTTAGAGGTTCAAGAGAGTATAAAAGATTTTGTTATTATTTTTGCTGCGGTAGCATGCCCTGCACAAAAACGACCAAACGCAGTTTGCCTCTACCTTGTCTGAGGGTGTACTAAAAATTTTTTGTGCAAGCCCTCCTGCTGTCGCCCCGAGGCGTCAGCCGAGGGGTCTCCCCCTAGGGACGCTGTCTCAAACGAAGTGAGGAGGGACGCCGTCCCGAGCAAAGCAAGGGATGCCACGCTATCTCTCGGCACGACGAAGTAGGAGGCTTTTTTTTTGAACAGCTCCCCTCTTGTCTTGACTTTAAAAACAACTTTTTTAAACTCAAAAATATGAGAATAAAGGTCTTGTTTGAAAGCAAAGTTAATTTAAATCTTCCTAGGGACTACCGTCGATACTTCCTCTCATTTTTGAAGAAGGTCTTCGAAAAGGCTGGCTTTGAAAAAATCTTTGAGATGAAGAAGTATAGACCCTATACTTTTTCCGTATGGCTTGGAGAAAACTTTAAGATTGATGAGGAGGTTCATACTGATACCAAGATTTCGCTTTTATTCTCAAGTGGGGACCCTGTAATCATTACCCACTTCTACAACGGTGTTCTAAGATTAAAAAATGAGAGATTTAAACTAATTGGAGAACTTCTTGAAATTAAAGATGTAAATTTGCTTCCTTATAAAAAAATCAAAGCCAATAAAGCAATTTTTAAAACTATCGGGGTCTGTGTTTTCAACAACCCTCAAGCTTCAAAGAAGGATTTTAAAAGTTGGTATATTACGCCTTACGACGATTTAGATAAGTTTAACGAAATTCTTTATCAAAGGACAAACGATAGGTTTAAGTATCTAACGGAAGGGAAGGATGCACATCCTATTAAAGTTAATTTGCTTGAAGATTACCCAATCAAGGAGATTATGGTTAAGCATTATAATGGGTATGTCCGAGGGTTTAAGGGGGTTTTTGAGCTTTCTGGCTCTCCTGAAATTCTTCAGTTTGTATATGATTATGGATTGGGAATAAGAACCGGACAAGGATTTGGATTGTTAGAGCTGGTTAAGGAGTTATAAACATGGAAGACAAGATAACTCTATATCCTTCAAACTGGCTTTATAATGCTTCTGTTATTGGATTTTTAAAGATTCTAAACGAAGAAGATTTTGAACAGGTAGAATTTAACGATGGAGCCCTCAAACTACCCAAACAATGGTTTATTGCTGATGAAACTTATCCTATTTCTTATGCCGGAAGGTTATTAATAAATAAATTAGTTTCTCAAGAAGATCTCGAGGATTGGTTAAAACAAAATGAAGAAAAATATAAAGAGTATGTGGAAAAGCATTTTAATGCTAATCCTGAAGAGGGATATAAATATGTGCGAGCTTGGGGACATTTGTTTGGTTCTGGAAAGCCTTTTCAGAATTTAATTCAAATTAAGAAAAAGGAGGAATGGCTTGAGTTTCAATTTTTTAAGTTGGTAGAAAAATTTGTAGAAGAAGAAAATGGAGATTTAAGATGTAGTTTTTGTCAAAAAAGAAATATATCTTTGGAATTTTTAAGAAGAGAGAAAACTTTGGAAAAAAGATTGATTGTTTTTGCTAACTCCCACACATCTAAATTAGGAGCATCTATAGGTGAATTTCCTAATTCTTTTTGGAATAATAAAAGTTCTATTTTTATATGTCCTTTTTGTGTTTATTTACTAATTCATCATGATAGATTTGCTTTTATTAAAACTTCTGAAGGTGAAATTTTCATAAATGCTCCTGATTTTAGCCTAATTTGGGACCTAAACAACTTTGCTGAAAAAATTTTAGCGAAATCAAAAGAATATGAAGTAAGAAAAATTCTTGGCTCCTCGCTTTTGCAATGGGCAATAAAGAGAAGGACATTACTTGGTGCTTGGACGATGATGAATATTGAAGTGATTGTGAAAAAAGGAAGTATTATTGATTACTTTGACCTTCCACCGGATATAACTAAAATCTTACTTGATTATGAAATAGCCAGTTTAATTGAAGAAATAAATGAAGAAAAGATATTTAATTTAATATTAGCAGGAAAATTTTCAGAGCTTGAAAAAGCAAACTACTTTGTGCTGAAGACGATTTTGAAGTTGAAAAAGAAGGAAGAAATAAACGAAAACGATCCTATAACAAAGTATTTTACTAAGTATAACGATTTACAGTATCTTAGGAAGGTCTCGCTGATTTTGCCTAAACTTTACGGGAAAATTTTAGAAAAAATAGGGAGGTAAGTATGGAAAGAAAAATTGATGATTTAATAAGGAAATTACAGCAAAAAGGAAAGAATATTAGCGATAATCTTGCAGAAGCTATAAACGACTTAGGTTTTAGACTTCTTGAGCAAACTCGTCTTGGAAACAAAGATAATGTGTATTACATGCTTTTAAGATGCTTCCATGCTAATAAACAAGAGTTTCCAAATGAACTTGTAGAGGTTTTCAAACCAGAAAACGAAAAGTATTTTAAAACCCTTATTTTCTCTTTTTTAGCCCCAATTTTAGGTAGAGAAGAAAAGGAAGCTAAAGAGTCACAGGAAACAGAAGCAGAAACTGAAGGAGGTGAAGCATGAAGAACATAACCTTAACCATTATTTTTGAAGGGTCAGCTTTAAACAGGGATGAAAAGATTGGAGGGAACATTCTCTCTATCAAAAAGCTTCAGATAGGTGGTAAAACGGTTAGTTTTATCGGAAAAACAGCCATAAGACATTATTTGTTTACTACTCTGCATCAGGCTTTTGGCTGGAAAGAAACAAAGGTGACAGCAGAAGGAGAAGTCATCCAGTTTGATATTACCCAAGAAGACATTTTAACTTCTCCGGAACTTGATGCCTTTGGATATATGTATACTATCGGAAACCAGATGTCAATTACAAGAAAAGCTCCCGTAGGAATTACAAAAGCGGTTGCCTTAACAGAGTGGAATGGAGACATGGCTTTTTATTGCAACCATGATTTAGTAAATAGAGCTATAAAGCAGGGGGAAAATGCTTTTCCTAATCCTTTCAATAAAGAAGAGCATCTATCCCTTTATAAGGTAAGTTTTACAATTGATGCTGAAAGGTTAGGAAGGGATGAGTGGATAATAGAAGGATTTTCTTATGACTCTACCAAAAAGAAATTAATTCTAACGCTACAAACACCTAAATATGCAATTCTTAAAGATGTAAAAAAAGAAGAAGACGAAGAGGCGAATATAATTTATAAAATAGAAGAAAAAGAAATTTACATTGATGGAAGGAATGTGAGAATTTCAAAAGATTTAATGGAGCTTACTTCAAAAAAGAAAAGAGAGGAAAGAATTTCTTTAAAATTTAAAAACATTTATCTTGCTAGTGAATCAAAAAGTGGAGGTAAAAAAACTAAAAAGCCAAATATTGAGGTTAAAGATTTTGAAGAAGAAGAGAATTTTTACATTTTTAGCGTTTCAAAAGAGCCTGTGTATGACGAAGAAAAAAAAGAATTAAGGATTGAAATTGGTTTACAGAAAATAATTGAAAATGTTGAAGAAAGTCAAGAGGGATACAAAATAAAGATAGATGATAAGTCTGAAGCAACGATTAAAGTTGAAAAAGCAGGCAATAGATATAAAGTTATTTTTGAGATTCCAGATACCGAAAAGAAAAAAAGAATAGAAAACCTCCTAACAGCTATTAAAGATGGTTTATACGCTCAATCTTCTGGCGAAGCAAACACGATAGTTCCTTTGTTTATGATAGCTGCACCTGTTAAAGTTCCTTGCCCTATATTTCACCCTTTTATCCAATTAGAAGAAATAGAAAAAGGGAAAATTTTTAAAGTTTTAGGAATTTCCGATTGTCTTAAAAACAGTTGGCTTGATGGAAAAGTGTTTATTATGGAAAGTGAAAGAATAAAATGTGAAATCAAAGAAGATCAAAAATCAAATGTAACTAACGATTGGGATGAATTTCTTAAGGAGTGTTGGATAAATAATGAAAGTTCTTAAACTTAAAATCTACCAACCTACAGCCCATTATAGGATACCGTTTACCTTTGCCAGAAGACACACTTATCCTATTCCTCCCTATTCAACGGTTATCGGTTTTATTTGCAATGTATTAGGAATAAGAGACCAACAGCACGAAAATTTTGAAAGGCTTAGAGAAGGCTTATCACTTGCCATCTATGGCAATTACGAGTATCTAAACAAGGAATATGTGTGGTTTAGAACTTTAGATAAAGATTCTCACATTGGTAGATTTGGGTGGCAAGAAAACAGATTTATCAACCAATTTCCTGAACATCCCGGAGGGCAAATTCCAACACGAGTAGATGTTTTAGAAAATGTGAAATTAGCGATTTATATAAGACACGAAGACGAAAATTTTCTTGAGATTTTAAAAAACGCTTTTGAAAATCTTTCAAACAGGATTTACCCCATCCATCTGGGGAGGGCGGAAGACTTAGTCGTTTTTGAGGAAATAAAAACTCTAAACATTGAAGAAGAAAGAAAACCGTTATACGGAAGTCTTAAAGGATACCATTTTACTTGGCTTGTCGACCCAGAAAGAGGTAGAAAATATTTAGACTTTAAATTTTATCCTGAAAATTATGGCGAATTCTTTAACAAAATCCAAGGAAGCTATCATTTAATCACCTCTTTTTATAGAATTGTGGAAGGATTTAGGGTTTTCGAGCAAATACCTGTTAAGCTATTTGAAGGCGGTTCCTTTCCGTTTTCTTTTGGAAAACCATTTAGATTTATTTTTGACGAAGAAGAAGACCTCCCTCTATTTTTTGCCAAAATGATTTATCCAGAGGAGTAAAATGATAGAAATATGGGCAAAAAGACCCAAAGATGGAAAGATAATAACTTTACGCGAACATACAAAGGATCTATTAGACAATCTTGAAAAATTATACGAAAAATTATACGAAAAATTGCCCGAGAGATTAGGCTCCATATCCAAGGAAAATTTGTTTTATTTTCTGAAATTCGCTTGTTTTTATCATGACCTGGGAAAAGTCTCACCAATCTTTCAAAAAACTTTAGGAAATGTAGATTATTATAATGAGTATAATAAATATCTATCAACAGAAATAAGACATAACATCCTTTCTTTGTTTTTTATTAACAAAGAAAAAGTAAAAGAAA
>Ga0209225_1001390_pt1 | contig 24044 bp, 20 predicted proteins | sample WasSprMetagenome_FD_184732 | JGI IMG/M metagenome (GOLD analysis project Ga0209225, IMG submission 184732) | Sulfidic aquatic microbial communities from Washburn Spring, Yellowstone National Park, USA - WS (SPAdes) (version 3) | ecosystem: Environmental > Aquatic > Thermal springs > Hot (42-90C)... | reverse complement strand
CTGGAAGTATGACCTAGGCAATGTCTGGTCCGTGTCCCTCAGCAAAAGGATAGCCGTTGGGTTGGGAAGCGGCTATATCTACCTGATACTGCCATCTGAGCAAAAGTCTTCCAAAACCACAACCAAGCCTTCTGAGATCATAACAAAGCCTTCCGATTCCTTCCCTCAGCAATCATCACAGTTTCAAGATAATCTAAGACTGATCCTGCTTGCAATAGTGTTTATTTCCGCTGGAGTAGCTCTCCTATTCATAAGGAGAGGAAGCAGGAAGAAAGAGCTTGTGAAGAGATTGGAAAAGCTGATAGAGAGACCTTGATCATGAATCATCCTTTGTTTGTCGAGAGCTTAGCCTACGAAAAACTTAAGAGCTGAAGGAAGCGGATTCTGTGATGGCTTCCAGCTTGGACGAGGTGGAGAAAAGGATAAGAAGGCTTGAGAGGCTGATGGTGGGTGGCTACGGGTTCTCCTCCGCAAAAAGCTTCTTAAAAAAGGCTAAGGAATGTCTGATAAAGGACGATGTTGAGGGATGCCTAAGCATGCTCAAAAAAGCGGAGGAAAGCGTGGAGAGGGAGAAGAAAATACTATCCCAGCTTGAAAATCTGCCTGCATCCGACAGGAGATCCATGGAGATCCGGCAGAAAATCCTGAGCCTGATAAAGGAGGGAGATCTGGGCAGTGCTGAGGATCTTGTTGAGGAGCTCAGGCAGATTGGCATCAGATTTCCAGAAAGAAGGCTGGTTCTCATGGTGAAGCTTCCCCCGGAGCTTTCTGCAAGGTATGAGGATGAGGGATGCATAGGAGGGGGAGGATTTGCCTATGTTTTCAGGGCCAGAAGGAGGAGCGATGGGATGCATGTTGCTGTGAAGGTGCCATTCAGGCTGGATGAGTTCTCTGGAAAGATGTTCATAAACGAGCTGGCGAACTGGACCAACTTGGTTCACAAGAACATAGTCAGAGTTTATGACTACAACATCTTCCCAGTTCCATACATAGAGATGGAGCTGTGCGACTGCTCCCTTGCTGATATAAAGAAGCCTGTTGATCCTGATCATGCTGTTAGCCTTATCTCAGGGATAGCTGATGGACTCATTCATGCGCACAGCAGGGGAATATTCCACAGGGATCTGAAGCCTCACAACATACTCTTGAAAGATAATGTCCCGAAGATCTCGGACTGGGGTCTCTCCAAGGTGGCCGGAAAATCGGGCTCTCTTAGCGGATTCACAGTTGAGTACGCAGCTCCTGAACAGATACTTGGAGAGAGAACGGATAACAGAACGGATATATGGCAGCTAGGCGTCATATTTTACGAGCTCATAACAGGGGAGCTGCCGTTTAAAGGGGATTATGAGGAGATAAGAAGGGGGATAATCGGCAGCCAGCCACCGCCTCCATCAAAGCTATCAGTTGTAAAGGGGTTTGATAAAGTTGTGATGAAATGTTTAGAGAAGGATCCGGAGAGGAGATATCAGTCCGTTGAGGACATGAAGAGAGATCTGGCTGAAATTATGAGAAGTTGATGCCTAAATTTATCCCGTGACCCTTCCGACAGGCCCCAAGAGCTCTATAACAACGGGAACTTTTTCACTCCCCTTTCTGCTGTAAACACCGCTTATCTGAAGCTTTGCACTTTTACCGCAGAGAACTCCACGATAATCCACGTTTATCGTCTTTCCCTCTGCTATCAGGAAGGCTGGCATGGTTCCCAGATTCCTTATGAAAAGCTGGTTGTTCAAAACCCCTATCTCCACATGTCTGCGGTGCGTGCAGTCCATATCGTTGGATGAGCAGCCCCACCTGCACACAGTGCTCCTGAAGATCCTTATTGACTCATCTGTTTTTATCGCTAGGCAGTCAGCTGTATAGCCAGAGGGATCCGTGAGGGGATCATATCTTCCAAGTATGAAAGGAGCTCTGGCAACAAGAGTTTCATCACCGGCTGTAACTCTTATCAGGTAGATCCCTTTGACGTGCTCTTTTTCAACCAGAGTAAGCTCTATTCTGTTCAGTTCATCCTTTATTCGATTAAGCTCATCTCTTAGATCGGGAAACTCAACTTCAAGCTCCTTCAGGCCTTTTTCCACTGTTTTCTTCTCTTCCAGAAATAAATATTTCTCTTTTTGGTCAATATCACTCAGGATATCCATCAAAAGGTGAAGAAGGGCTTTTCTCACCTCATAGTCCTCTCTCGCCTTTCTTGCTATCTCATCAACCTGACCTTCCAGACCCAGCTTCTCCTCCAGCTTTTTAGCAGCCCTGTCTCCTATCTTCTCCCTGATCCAGTCGAAAACGGCAGATCCAAGTTCTCCCACAGCCGATATGTATGGTCCTGCGATAAGAATAGCTGCTAAGGAGAAACCTAGCTTTGTTAGCTCCGGAATACTGCGGAGAAACCTGGTTGTTACATCCCTGTCCACATTCTGCTTTTGAAAGGGAGAAATATAAAGTTTTTCGTAATATCAGCGAGAGAGGCAATAATTTTAGAGGTAGATCTTAAGCTCTAGAAAGCATAAAAGCCTCGGTTCTAGCTAATATAGACCTCTCCAAGGAATTTCTTTCACGACAATCAAAAACTAATAGATGCATTTATCCATTATCATCCTTAAAAATTACTCAGCCCTGACTTTAATAGAAACCATATGAAAAGTTTATATAAAATTCCCTTGAGTTTAGAGCGAGGCGTGTGGCTGTGAGCAGGAGCATCCTGGCAGCCTTACTTATTGCCTTATTGCTTCCAGCACCGATATTATCCCTTGCGACTCCTGCTGATGTTATATACAAGGCCGGTGACTGGCTTCTTTACAGGTATGTTGTTAAGCTCGGTGGTGGAGGGGACTTTGAGTTTATTCTCAACGTCACCATCGAGGAGGTCAGCGCAACACGGGTGAAGTATGATGTTGAGCTGGAGGAGTTCTTATCCAACGGGATTCCTATAACATTTATCCCTCTTCCTCAAAAGCTTAGCTCTAGTACTGTGGATCTCAGCACAGCTGCACCCTTGTCTGGAGAGATTCTGATAAACCCGAGCTACACGGGAACCTACAATTACAATGAAATCTACAATGAAATCTGGATTTATATTATCTACAATTATATCTATAACAAAGCCTACAACAAAATTTATATCAAGTGCAACTACTGTACAGTTACCTACTATAAAGGTGTGACTACCAAACTCAGCATAAATGTTACACTCGGCGTAAGCACTACACCAACCACAGGCGCAACAGAATCTACGATCACAGGGATGATTATAGGTGAGATAGACCTTATTGGGACCTCCATTGAGGAGCTTAAAAAGGTTGAAGCTGAGAACAAGCCTCCAGTAGCAGACTTCTCGTACAGCCCCTCGAACCCCCTAGCCGGTGATAGTGTGAGCTTTAATGATAGATCCTACGATCCTGATGGAAGCGTGGTCTCCTGGCACTGGAACTTCGGAGATAGTACAACTTCTAGTGAGAAGAATCCTACACACGTCTTCACCTCCCCGGGAACATACATAGTTACCCTCACTGTGAAGGATGACAGGGGAGCTGAGGAAAGCATCAGCAAGACCGTATACGTCAGTCAGGCTACTTCTTTCGACTTTTCAGTTTCGACGAGTGGCACCTCGTTCAGCATCATGCAGGGTGGTGGCTCTATTACAGTCCCTGTTTCAGTGTCACTGATTGAGGGAACGCCGTCTAGCGTTTCGTTGTCGCTTTTTGATTGGATGACCGAGGAAGGTAATTCGCTGGGTTCTGAGAACCTATGGTTTACAGTAGAGTTTAATCCGAGCTCGGGGACTCCGCCGTTCGACAGCACGTTAACGATTAAAGTTGCAAAAGAGGTTCCACCAGGCACATACAAGGCGGATATAGTCGCTTACCATGACGGAATACCCAAACATACAACGATCACGGTAAACGTTATTCCTGCCTTAGAAATCATAAGTTATGGCTACTGGATTATACAAACAAAGGCTGAACAATACCAGCCTACAATTCCTGCAAAAATAGCAACTCCATCAACACTCCCGATTGAGACGTATTCTCGCGCTATTAGACCTCCCGTTCAAGGAGAAGACTTTCTAGTCTCTATAGTGGTGAAAAACAGGGGAAACTTCGATATAATAATCCCAGGCTCATTATCCACCACTATTATATTGCCATCGGATCATTCTAAATATGGCGTAATCATAGATGACCCTCGGCTGGTTGAAGCGACTCAATTAGACGAGAACACTGTAGCCGTAAGTGGCACGCGTTCAAGCATTACCATTAAACCCGGCGAAACAACAACAATATTCTATCGATGTAAAGCACAATGGCACTTCATTCCACCACCAGAGGTAGTCTCATTAGATGATATAATAAAGCAGATTATGGATGCGAGTTTAGGAGGATTACTTGATTCATATAGCGAAGTTTATAAAACAATTTTTAAAGTAATTTTGTTAAATCCTAAAGAGGCATCAAGGATGATTGAAGTCACAAGCGGAGCTTATGCAATTGGAGAAACTGCAGAGATTATAGGAATACCTTTAGAAGTTCTTCAAACTTATCAGAAATTGAAGGAGTTAGAGGCCATTACAGCCCCTTGTACAATATTTACTCTTTCCTTTCCCCTTGACATTACAAATGAAAAAATTTCCGTTATAGTTTCTATGCAAGAGCAAAAAATTAAAACATTTAATGATTACAAATTAATTCGCCCGGCAGTTACCGGTTTAGCTACCGATATAGGTATAATTGTAGGGTCTGCTCTAGGATCTGCTGTAGGACCTGAGGGAACTGTTGCAGGGGCCTTCATAGGAAACGTTGCAGGAGTTATTGTAGGTAAAGTTATAAATTCTGCTACAGATTCTTTAGTCTTAAGTTATTTGTATAATGACCCTTCTCTTAACTACACTCTTCTTGTTCCTCCTCCAACTGTTCCTGAGGCTTTTTACAAGCTACCTAACAACACGGAGTCGAAAGCTTTGCTCTACGAATACTTGTACTTGGCTTACTTGAATGCCTCCACCGAGTCTCTTGCGAGGGCTAACGGAGCTATAGAGATGAATAATACAAAGTACTACTATCTACAGCTGAGGAATGCCAGAATGTACGCTGCGAACGCTTCTACTTACTACAGCAAGCTTGTTCCACTTCTAGAACAAATAGTTGAGGAGCTGAACAAGTCTGGCTACTTAAACGAGGTGTCTTTTATAAAAGGCAGAGAATACATAGCTAAAAATGGATTGCCAAGCAACGTAACGAAGCTTCTAACAGAACTCGGATTTACAAAGTACATCAATATACACGAAGTTGAGGAGCGTCTCAAGAGTGCAAAGTATGAGCCTCTCAATGTTACAGCATTTAAGGAGGCTCTTGAGCTGAGCAAGAAGTACAACCCAGCAGCCTTCTTCAACGAATCCCTTGCGGAGGAATTAGAGTCAGTCTCAAACAAAACACTATGCCAAGTCATTCTCAACGAGACTGGACTAAGCAAAGCAGTTGTTAAAGTAGATGGGAAGGATTATCCTCTGCCTACCTCGCTTTACTTGAACTTAGGCACAAAACATAACATAACCTTTTCACAGGTCATTTCCGAACCTTCTTACAATTACGTTTTTAAGGAACTGCATGTTGGAAATGAAACTTTCACAAGCCCAAGCTACCAGCTTGATGTTCTTGAACCTGTCAGCATCATTGCTGTATATGAAGGCAAAGGAGGTGTTGAGCCATTACCTCCTGAGACCCTTTCCCAAATTTATATCTTAGTGATAGCTATAATATTAATATTAGCTATGATACTTGGGTACATTAAGTGGGGGACAGGGAAATCGACCTATAGTTAGTTTGAGAAGGCAAGATTGTCTAGCCGATGAAATTTCGCTTGGCCTGATAGGAGACGAAAAGATTTAATAGAGGTTAGAAACTGTAGACAAATCTGCGAAAGAATTTTATATTTTAAGTGCTAAATCTGTGAACTTTGATTTTAAACTACTATATTTGAAAAGAATTTACTCACGGCTTTAACTTCACTTCTCAGTTCAGAGTTCCAGGAAAAACACGAATCTTATGGTTCTTTTGATTGTATACTAAATATATAAAGAAGGACACCGTCAGGGGATTCTTTTAGGACCCCATTTGACCTAAGCTCCATCAAAAGGGAGGAAATGCATCTTTTTGAGAGTTCTTTGGCCTCTTCCGGCTTTAACCCTGTTGTCTCGAAAGAGATACACTGGATTCTATATGCTTTGTTGCTGTGAGCTTCTACATGGAATGTAATAACAGGATTTCCTCTTATCCTTTTGATCCTCCAGATTGCTTTTTTGCTTCCTCCGGAGAGATCAACGAGCACCTGATCGAATTTCATTTTCCTTCCACTCGGAACCTCACAGTTCAGTATACTTCTTATATCCTCCTCGCTTAGGTCCATCTTGAAGAGGGGAAAGTACTTTCTCTCCTGAAGGTTCCTCGATGCTAAGAGTATAAGGAAAGCCAGCAAGAAGAGGATGAGTCCCCAAACAAACTCATTTATTCCGGGAGGAAGTAGCTTAATTAGCGTGCTTATGCTTCCAGAGAAACTTATTGCTATGCCTGCAGCTATTATTATGTTTATATAGTTCATAATATCATTAAAAATATTTTGTAACCTGCTTATCGACTCTATCTCCTTTAATATATCTGCTGAGCTCCTCTCTGCTCTAAGGCTTATCCTTGATCCCATATAATCCTTGAGCGTGTCAATTCTAGCCTCAACCTCATCTTTGAATTTCTCTATGCCAGATATCCTCCCATATTTGATTAGAAGCCCCGCACAGAGCTCTGATCTCACATAAGGAATGAGTTCCCCGTTAGAAGAGCGTCTTCCAAGGAGAATATACTCATCACATATTCTTGAAAGTGCAATGATGTCTTTGGAGAACTCCTCATAATCGGTTATTGACAACGTGCCCTTTAGCCTCTCTAGGGTCTCATCTAACTTCTTTCTTATGCTTGAAAGCCTGTTAGCAATTACTATAGTAACAGCTGCAACTGATATAAGGAGAGAAGATAACTCATTGACCTGATCCTGGGGTTCGTTTTGCATTATGGCTCCAAGCCTTCTCACTCCTCCTAATATCTTCGAGCCCATCACTTGTTTCGAGTAAAGAAGCCATCCTTTTTCGGGATCTCCGGGAAACCTTGTGACCTTATAAAATTTCTCCTCGCTATCAGTTATATAGACTAGGAACTCCAGATACTGTCCGGTTTATATTTCTCAAGCTTCTCAAAGCATTCACTTTCGAAGCTTCTTAAAGCACTAAAATCTTCTATGTTATCTTTCGACACAATCAATATCTCTTTATCTTCTATTCCTATTTCCTTTTCAGTTTCATCTTTCTTTTCCTCCCTTAGACTTATGAGAATCCCTTTAATTGAGTCTATTTCGACATCGCTTATGCTTATTAAATCTGAGTTGAGGTACTTCACTAGCAGAGAAGTGAAAGGATCCTGTATATTTTTTGTCTTCTTTATCTTGGATTCAAGAGGTATCAGGAGGAACAGCTTCGACATGCTGACGCCTACAGGTAGATATAAGCAGTTTCTATACATTTTCCTTTCTTCTCTTCATTCTTTATATGGTTTTTTATAATTGTGATAGCAATATCTCTTACTATCGACAGTATACTCCGATCAATACGTCGGAGACTACGAACAGCTGTACCATGAGCCTTCGTTCGAAAAGTTTCCTCTAGTCTCTCAATAAAACTATCCATAAAATCCCTCATCTCCTCGGCAGTTAGAATTTGTTTCATGTATGATAGGAATGCATTAACTTTCTGACACACTCCTTCACCTAATATTGAACAGAGATCGTCAGGTAACGACATATTTCCTCCCCCCTTTTCAGGGGGAGGAAGCTTAAAAAGATTTCTTAGGCGTAGCTGAGTTTTCTCTTAATTCGATTTCTTAAGTTTGAATTAAATATATTTCCCTGAAAGACGCACTGCAGGGTTTATCAGAGGCTATCCATGCCCTTCTCTTTGCCGGCCAGTATACTGAGGATGAGATCACCGGAGGGTGGTTATCAGATCCATGAAAGCATATCTCAGGATCATGAGTTCCCAGAATATCTATTAAATCTTCAGGATTTCTCGGCCTCCTCTTTTTCAGGAAATAATATACCTCCTTCACTCTTTTATAAGATGGAGAGTTAATTTGACCTTCGAAATGGTTTCCGGCCACAAATATGTCATCACTTATCTCTATTACCTTTAGCTTTCTTCCTCCATGCACCTCCACTTTAACTGCCCTGTCCCCATCGGATGCAAGGAAGTTCCACTGTAGGAGATGGGGAACTCTTCTGGCCAGATTGATGAATTCATCCACACTTCTGCATGAATCAAGTGCGATTCTGCAGAGAAGCTGAGGGGATATCCCTATACCGCATATTCTATCCGATACCTTCAGGCTTGTCAGTGCTAGACCTACTCCGTTCATCCCATCAGTCGCCCCTATGTAGCAGTCCGTGCCGCTCACAGAAGGCAGCCTGGAGATTGGATTCCTCCTGAAAAAATATCTGAACACCTTCAGCTCCTCCCACTGCTCATAGTTTAGGGCTAGGATATACCCAAGCTCTGATCTGACAGCCATCGAGATGCACATCTCCTTCAGTTCAAGATATTCCCTAGATCCGCACAGGACTATGTTTGCTAAAACCACTGGATATTCATATCCCGTCTCCTCAGCAATTCCCCTTATCTCCTCAAGGATCTCCGGAAATATCTCCCTGAGTATTGCCTCTATTTTATAAGCTATGAGGATGGAGTCCTTGCTTGGAATCTTGAAGACCCAACCGGTAATTTTGGAGAGTTTTATCTGCTCTTTTCCGAATATCCTTCCCATCTCTTTATAGCTTGTGCTTGGATATTCCACATACTTGTCCTCGCTCATATCAGTGCCCCCTATTCTCCTCCCTATCCCTATGATCTTGCCTAGGCCTGAAGCTAAACATTGCGAAGCACTTCCTTATGATAAGCTTCATATACCTCATGCGGGATCGTGAAACAGGGGATCAGATCCTTATAAAGCTCCTACTTAATCTCAATAAAGAGCCTTTCAGGCGTCATAGCTGGCTTGATAAACAGTGAGATAACGCTTCCTGCAACAGCAGATAACTATTGTGCTATGAACTTATTGTCCTGGCCTAAGAATTGCCTCGACTTGGAAAACTTGAACAAATCGAAGATATTTATGTGGACATCTCTGACTGTTCTCACTATCACGACCCCTGTCCTCTGCTTTCCAACCTCATACCTCCTCCCAAGGGCCAACTGAACGGCAGCATAAGGGAGATTTACGCCAGCAGCTGCTGTCAGTGAAACCCAAGCTGGAAACCTCAGGTTTATGTCCGTAAGATAGAGCTTATCCCTTCCCCTGAACTCAAGTTCCATGGGACCTATCCAACCCAGTTTCCTTACAAAATCCCTTGAGATCTCGAGAACGTCCTGTCTATCCACGGTAACCCCTACTAGGGTCGCTCCTATGTCCGATTGGGCCATCTTCTTCTGGATCACATACCCATATATCTCCCCCTTCGGGTAAGCTAAGAGACAGATGCTGTATTCATCCCCCTCCACATACTCCTGCACGACAAACTTCCTTCTCTTCAGCCTCCTCATGATAACACTCATTTCCTCCTCATTAAATGCGGGAAATGCACCATCTTCACATTTTATCAGAACCGGAAATCTGATATCTGTTAACTCATTAAGATTGTGCAATGATGCTACCTTGCTTTTGGGATAAGGTATACGGTTCTCTTCAAGAAAGCGCAGCTGAGCTACCTTATCCCTCACCCTCATGATGCAACTCGGATCAGGAATCAGAAGCCTTATTCCAAGATCTGACTCAATTTTCTCCTTCATCCTAGAGAGGAGAATAACCTCTGCATCAAGAGATGGAATCATCACATCTATTCTATCGGTCTTCGCTATCCTTCCCAGCTCTACAAGGAATTTGCTATCCTTAGGAGTCGGAATTACATAAGTTCCATCAAGCTGACCGCTGAAAAAACCATCAGAAAATGGAGAATAATCAATTCCTATTATTCTGAGGCTTTTATCCTTGGATAACCTCAGGGCATGAACTATTCCCATACCAGGAGCTCCTAGAAATGAGTTAAGCCCTGTAACCGCTACTGTAATCATCTGATGACCTCCACCAGCCTGTATTTCATCAGCTTTTCAAGAAAATCCTTCACATCTCTCTCCAGTATTGCTTTGTCCACAGCATATTCTTGGAACATTCTCTTAATTATCTCCTCATCGGTAAGTCCATCCTTAGCTAAAATCCAAATTTTACAGGCTGTTTCATTCAGTTCATAGACATAACCTGTTTCCTCATCAAAAAGATACCCGATTTCTTCTTCTATCTGCTCTTTGACCGTTTTCTTAGGGAGTACTCTCAGCATAATGCCACACTGCGATAAGCTAATGAAATTTAAAAAGCTTAATTTAAAAATTTAAGCTAAACCTTTTTAAGAAAAACATAGGAATTTTTTAAGGATGGAGGCACAGCAACCAAAAATGCAGCAGGAGAATCTAAAGGAAAGATTAGGAGGAAAATTGGATAAGAAAGAGCTGGAGGAAATTATTCATGATATAGAAGAGGTTGCTGAAAGCTGGCTTGAAGAACCTTGGAAGATATTTGGGGTGCTTCCCGAGGGCATATCGCTCGGCGATCTTAAGCAACAAATAATATCTGAAACGTGGAGTATAAAAAAGTTCACCGAAAAATGGAATACTCTTGAAGAAAGACAACAGCTCACATTAGCAAACATATTAGGGATTTATCTATCACAGGCTTTTGTAATATTTGCAGAGGAAAAAGAGAAAGAGAAAGCAACGATAGATAAAAATATTACAGATATAATCGAATTTATTTGTGAATGCACAGATATTGCAACGAAAAAAGGAGGATTTTCCTACCCAGCTGAATATATAGCGGGAAGAAAGTTCCCAGAAAGTTTAGTTCCCGTAGGAAACTGCACTGTCTTAGAAGCACTTGTTAAAGCCAAGGAGCTCTTAATGGATAAAAAGATTTATCAGGAGAAAGGTTTAGAAGAAAGGATAGATAATGCTGTTAAGAAGATAATAAACCTTCTCATAAGCGATAAATTACGAAGAAATGATTCCTACGGTCATGTGTACATTCCCGGCTATGAGGATATGCACTTCTCTCCCGATCTATGGAGTACTGCAACGGTAATTACTATATTAAATTATTATTATAAAATATATAAAGACTATAAAGTAAAGGAAAAAATCAATAAAACTGTAAAGTCTATAGAAGAACGTTCCATATCCACGCTCAAAAAGGGAAGAAAAAAAGGTTACTGGAGAGATATACCTAAGGAAATAATAGAAGAAATACCTGAAGAAATGATAAATGCAACACTTAGTGGACTTAGATTGGAAACAGAAAGTTTAAGATGGAAGAGAGTAGATGAAGACGGAAATAGAGTACCAATAATTCCACTTGTTGCTGTTGCTATGATCTTCTTACAGGGATTAGATGTTATTGATGATGAAAAAGAGAAAAATGAAGTAATATCATGGTTAAATATGACTCTTTTAAGAATTATAGAAAAATTTGAGGATCTTTATTATAAAGCCCAGCAAACCGAGAAAGCAAAAGAGATTTTGAAAGAGTTGGTAGAGGGAACACCAAGATTTACGGTAACTGAACAGGCAGGAAAGATAGAATTTCAGAACATAATAGCACTACCTATTATAGTAAAATTTCTTTTGGAACTTTATAAAAGAGGTGTAAAAGAAGAAAATGAAATAGTGAAGAGAAGTTTGTTAAGATTTCCTGAATATTATCCAGTTATTGGTATTTGTCTGAGGACACTAAATGTCCTGTTTAGAGAAAGAAAAGATAAAGGATATGTTCTTTTTGGTTATGACATAGATAAACCCGCTGATATGGGACTTACCCGCCTAATCTATTCGCTCTTGAAGGAGTATTACTCTTCCTTTGATGATATAGAGAGATTTTTCCTCAGAGAGCCAGGAAAGTTTATAGAGCAGTGGAGATATGATATAAGATTTGAGATTAACATAAAGGGCATGAATCCCAATCCACTAGAAGTAGAAAGGCAGCTACACGCCGAATTATTAAAAGAAGGGTTAGATAAACTGGAGCCAGAAGAATTAGAAAGCCTGATAATTAATGTAAGAGACAGTATAGAACATGTAGTATTAAAAACAGATGAAATTTCTATAGAAAGTTGTATAGCGAATTTTTATGATGATAGAAACAATATAAAAATACCAACAATACCCCGAAAAAGTCCTAGTATTAAAGTAGCCTCTCTCGTATATTCCACAGGACTTCATTACATAGCTAGAGGAAGCTATTATAGGAGTGGTAGCTTTCGAGGTAAAGAAGAAGAGAAGGAGAGATTTGAAGAAAAATGCCGGGAGACTGAAGAAGAAAACACAGTATGGGAGTCTCTTTTTGAAAAAGAAAAAGTACTTAAAAAAATTGAAGAAAATAGTGGAAGAGTTATCGGTATACTACACCTTCCCAAGGAAGCTTTAAACATCCCTTGGGAAGCATTTCCTTTAGGCAATGAACCTCTTGGTATTAAAATACCCATTGGCAGGGTTTTAGAGGTGAAAGTAGAAGCCATAGGAGGAAGAGAGAGAGACTTTATTTTAAATATACTATTAATAGGCGATTCGGGAAAGAGGGCAGCAAAGAAATTTGCAGAACTTAATGTTAAAAAGGAGATAGATAGCATTGAAGACAAAATAAAAGATTTAGGGAAAAGACTGGAAGGATACAGCATCCATGTAGAGTCGTATATTGATGGAGATGAAAAATTGAGTGATATCTTAAAGGAGCGCTCTTGGGATATTCTTCACTTTGCCGGTCATGCAGATATAGCAGGGGAGAAGGTCAAGTGGGTAATTAGAGACTATAAATGGGATCCGGACAAACAACTTGAAGGAATTCCCGCACCGCGTTTGGTTTTTGCGAATGCATGTGGGACAGCAGAGGTGACAGATGCACAGATAATGAGCCAAGCAGAAGCATTTATGAGGCAGGGGACTAGTTTATTTATAGGTGCCCTAGCACCCGTTCACGATGATGATGCAATTAAATTTGCTACTGAGTTCTACGAACGATTGATAGGAGAGAAGAAGCCTGTAGGAGAAGCTCTTCGTGGGGCAAGAGAAGTGCTATACAAGGAAAAAAGTCCAGTGTGGAGGTTGTATGTCCTCTATGGCGACCCAAGGATAAGAATTATCACATAACCATACTAACCTAATGCATGTGCTTGTGCATTACAGGGTACATTATGAATGAAGCTCATGGGATTACTTTTCCTCCTCTCTTCCTCAGATCCATCACCTTGTCCTCAGGCCTAAATCTAAATAATATAGAATATTTTCTGATTCTTGGCTTGACGTACTGCTTCATATCGATCCCGAATAATAGAGGGAAGGTAAATTTAAATATTTTTATCTTGCCTCGTTCATATGGGCATGTTTCTCCGCACTGTGATGAAGAAACTGAGACAGGGAATGTTCGATCCGCCAAAGACATTCATCTGGCCTCCCACTGTTTATTATCTTCCAAGAAACTACAGGGGACAGCCCTACAATCTTCCACTAATAGAGCTTGAGACAAGGGGGTGCAGCTGGAACATAGAGAATGGAGGATGCACCATGTGTAATTATGGGGGGCAGGGAAGGGATTTGCCAAGTGAAATCCTTGTGGCTCAGGCATCATTTGCCCTCAGCATTGTGAGAGGATCTCCCTACATACATTTGGTGCCAATAGGATCTTTTTATGATGAAAGAGAAGTTCCTGAAGATGCAAGAAGAAAAATAACAGAGCTTGTAAGGGATTCAGGATTCGTGGAGTATATGGGGACTGAGAGCAGGGCAGGCTTCGTCACAGAGGAGAAGATCACCAAGACCGTTGATATTCTTGGGAATATCCAGTTTGAAGTTGGAGTTGGATTAGAGAGCAGTGATGATATCATAAGGGAGCTTATAATAAACAAAGGAGAAAACAAGGCCTCTTTTCTGAGATTCTACAGAATTTGCAGAGAAAAAGGAGTTGTTTCAGCAACCCATGTCCTCCTCAAACCTCCTTTTCTGACGGAATCTGAAGCCATTGACGATGCAGTGAAATCAATCAGGTGGTCCATCGACAACGGATCCGATTATGTCATACTAATGGTGATGAACTTGAGAAAAGGATACACTCTGACCAACTGGTTGTATGAGAGGGGAAAGTACAAACTCCCAATGCTATGGAGCCTGATAAAAGCGCTTCTAGATCTGGGCGAGGAATACTCAAAAAAAGTAGTGATAGGGGGCCTTATAAGCAGCGAAACCATGGCAATTTCAGCTAAAAACTGCGAAAAGTGCACCGATAGGATTCTCTCTTTGCTGAGCATGTATCAGTACACTTGGGATCCCGATTACCTCGAGGAGGCCTGGGAATACCCGTGTGATTGCAAGGAGAGGTGGAAGGAGCTCATGGAGATGAGGGATGTTGATCTTCCGGATAGGATACTGAGGTACTATGAGGAAATAGCACTGGAGCTGTTCGGCAGGGATTGGTGGAATGAGAATAAAGGATGGATTGAAAGGGAGGTGTATGAATTTGAGCGGGTTGGATGAGTCTTTCCTCATGGATATAGCAGGGGAGCATGGTACTCCCGTATATTTATTCTTTAAGAGCAAAATTGTAGAAAGGTATAAAGCATTTCAAGAGACGGCTGCAAAGTACTTTGGAGACTTCTCCATAGCCTACTCTTATAAAGCAAATAGATTGTATGATGTATGCAGTACATTTAAGGAGCTTTCTGCAATGGCTGATGTGCTATCTGACCTAGAGCTTGATGTAGCAGAGAGAGTAGGACTTGATCCAGCAATGATAATATTTAACTCCCCATATAAGACGGATGAGGAGATAAGCAGGAGCATCAAAATGGGAATAGGCTCCCTCAATATAGATTCACTGGAGGAGCTGAAAAGAGTGGAATTTTTAGTGGAAAGGGCTAATTCTGGACTGAATATAGGGATAAGGATGAGGCCTAAAATTCCGCCCCCTAAAACGTTCGCCCTGCCCGCCCACTTCGGACTTGACAGGGAGGATCTGCTAAAGGCTGTTGCGAAAATTAGGGGGAATAAAAAGCTCTTCTTTACCCAGATCCACTCTCATGTGGGGACACAGATATCCGAGCTGAATGTATTCAGGCAGAATGCCGCTTTTCTTGATGAGACTGCTGACTTTTTGGAGGAAAAGGGGATAGAGGTTCCGGCACTAAATGTAGGTGGCGGCTATCCACTAAAGGAGACGCCCGGCCTCTTGGATCCGAACACTCCTGATCTGGATGACGTTATGCAGGAGATAAGGAGAGGTTTGAGGGGAAAAAGACACATCATATTTGAGCCGGGAAGGTTCCTTGTTGGCCCAGCTGGCCTAATGTTGACTAAAGTGGTGAGCGTTAAAAAGGACTGGAATGGGAACCAGCTAGTAGTTGTTGATACCTCTCTTTACTTTGTCAACTCAGCATCCTATGTATCCCACAGAATTATCCCTGTAGGAATGGGTGGAGCTGAGGAGGAGACCGATGTATATGGATCAAGCTGTGCATCAATAGATCTGATTAGAGCAGGAGTCGATCTTCCAAAGCTAAAGGAGGGAGACCTCCTCGCGATAATGGACTGTGGTGCATATTCCGTGTTTTTAGCCCCGGATTTTCACAGAAAAAGGCCGAAAGTATTGTTTGTGGATGAAAAGGGCTTGAGGGAGGTGAGGGAGTAGGATGGCTCAGTTAAGTCCAGATCAGGTGATTGAGGAGTTCAAAAGAAAGACAAGGAGATCCTATGAGCTCTATATAAGGGCAAAAAAGCTGATGCCCCTTGGTGTGAGCGCAAGCATAAAGCACATGGAGCCATATCCTCTCTACTTCACCAAAGGAGAGGGGGCAATTGTGTACGATGTCGATGGAAATGAGTACATAGACCTGTGCTGTGCGTATGGAGCTCTCTTTATAGGACACTCAAACGAAATGCTGGTTGAAGCAATAAAGAAGAGGGTGTCGGAGGGAGCTCTGTTTGGAGGGGAGTGGGAGGATTCCTATGAGGTCTCAAAGCTCCTTACATCAGCGTGGAATTTGGACATGGTGAGGTTCTCATCGACTGGGCTTGAGGCAGTGCTTCATTCTCTCAGAATTGCAAGAGCATACACGGCAAGGGAGAAGGTGATAAAGTTTCAGGGATGCTATCATGGTGGAGTTGATCAGCTTCTTGTCTCAGTTTCTCCCCCTGTGGGGATGCTTGGCTCCAGAAAAATGCCTTTAGCTGTGAGAGAGAGCCTTGGAATACCATCAGATCTTCAGAGGAACACTCTTGTAGCTCTTTACAACGATTTAAACTCAGTTGAGGAGATCCTTAGAAAGCATGAGAATGAGGTTGCTGCGATCATAGTGGAGCCTGTCGCCCTGAACATGGGTGTTGTTCCTCCTAAGAAGGGATTTTTGGATGGGCTCAGAAAGCTCTCCGATGAGTATGGGATTGTCCTCATATTTGATGAGATAAAAACAGCTGGGAGGATTGCAAAGGGAGGGGCTACAGAGAAGTTCGGGGTGAAACCCGATATAGCAGTTGTCGGAAAGGCTATTGGAGGAGGACTTCCATTCAGCGCTATAATTGGAAGGGAGGAGATAATGAGGGTAATAGAACAGAGAAGGGTGGCTCACTCGGGCACCTTCAGCGGAAATCCCCTCTCCTTAACGGCTGCTAAGGTGGTTATGGAGAAAATACTGACACAGGACGCTTACTCCCATGTATACAGGTTGTCGGAGGAGATCTCGAATGCTTTCTCCGATATATTAAGGGATAGCGGGGTAAAGGGTGTTGTTCAGCATATCGGTCCATCCGGACACTTCTATCCTGGAGTTGAAGATGTAGTTGAGAATTACAGAGGTGCATGCCGGCAGGATCCGGTGAAGTGGAGGACATATTGGATCTATATGGCGGTAAAAGGTGTGATAATAGAGCCATCAATACCTCTGGATTGCTGGACTGTCCCAATATCGTTGAAAAGTTCAGACTATATAATAGAACAGCTGAAGAGACTTCCGCAACTGCTAAAGAATTAAAGATATCCACATTAGATTTTTAGGATATTTTACCCTTATTTAAAAAAGAATTCTATAATATTAGAAACTTTTTTACAGATATTTTTCTGCCTTTCTTCTTCTTTTACAAATTTTTTGACTGCTTCACGAAATATTTTTTCTAATTCATCTGGTTTAACAGGAGACTGTAATTCCGTGCCCGAGCCTATAACCTGAATACAAACACCACGCATTTTTGGTTTACTGGGTGTTATATATTTTTGTATATACCTATATATATTATTATATTCCTCATCGCTTAGATATTCTCTTATTCCCTCAAACACTATACCGATAGCATGTTCCCATTGAGACTGAACCATAACGACACTAAGATGAGAGGGATGATAATCAATATAAATCTTTTGCTAGGTTTATTTCTTTTAAAGAAATTTTAAATAATCCTAAATTTAGTGGCCGGTTTATGGAGAAGTTTAAGTATTAGAGGATAGCTGAACTGCTGATGGCCGATGAAATAAGGTTCACGGAAGTAGATCTTATTTTTATGATATCATTTGACATGGGAAAAAATATTGAGATAAAAAAATTAAATGAATTAATACCTGAATTAAGAAAACTTCCTGATGAAACATCCGAAACTATAGGAAGAGTAGTTGATCCAATATATTTACAACAGAGCAAGTACATCCAGCGAGAGTTAGCTAATCTTAAAATTAAGGTTATTGATGATGATTTTAAGGAACTCAAGGGTCGAGAACTAATCTGTAGGTTGCACCTTTTCATGCACAGCACCGGAATTGCTGTTGTGATAGCTTGGATTCACTTAAATGATGTGGATCTATCAACAGATCAGATGATCAAAATGACATACGAACTCCAAAAAGCAAAGTGCCTCATTTCTAAGGAGGGCACGAGAACATCACAAAATATCAAGATCAGAATTTCTAAAGGAGACCCCTTTGGGCCCCCTGTAGGTTCCCTTTATGACTATATCCGTAGTAATCTTAGGCGATTACAGCCCCGCGTTGAAAGAAGATATCCGGCATCTAGAGTTTATCCAATGGTGTTTATCAGGAAATATAACTGCAGTTGTAATACTTTAGAAGAAGTTGTCGAAAATCACTCTAAAGAGCTTGCTGGAATTCTAACAGGATTAGACGAGTGGAAATTATACAGAAAAAGCGCAACCGAAGAAGTACTTAAGGTAAATCTATCCCCTACCGAGGATCTTGCTTTCTTTATGACTGTTGGTCGCTTTCTGGGAATTTTTTCTCCGAAATTAGATGCCTATTGCGATGGAAAATTAGATCATTATTTCAGACAACGTGAGGAGGATTTCATCGTGCCTGTAGAACTCTCCGTGCTTATGGAGATGATGATCAGCACATACTACTCCTATCTTATGAAGAAAATGAAGGATATCGAAAGAACTGCGCAGCCTAGCAGGATTGTGTCGCTGAGAAAAGAGATTGAGAAAGGATTAGACGAATACTACAATATCGTTACAATAGAGGAACCAGCTATAACAATAATAAAACATGCTAGAGAAATCCTACGCATATCTGAAGGAGTTCAAGCGATCAAAGAAAGGCTATCCGTCCTAGATCACTATATTAGGACAAGATACGAGGAGGAGGTTACTAGAAAACAGGAGATTTTGACGATACTGTTATGTGTCGTGGGCATTCCCCCAGTAATAGAGATAGTATGGGAGAAGACATCATCAGTCCCACTAGTTATCATATCAGGATTTATTTTCTTGATGGCTGTAATCATTATTTATAAGTATTATAGCAGTATCTATAAATATTGTAATAAGATCTCCTCATATATATCAAGACTATTCAGAAAATAGTCCAATAGATCCACGATGTCATGGCTTTATCGTCCTAGTCTCGGAGAACTTGACCTCAACGGGGAAGAATAGAACATTAACCTTCATGGTTCCATTAACGTTTACATCAACCTTTCCCTGAAGAAGAAAGCTCACAACTGCTTTTCCGAGCTCAGAGTAGTACAGATCAAGGAGTCCGCTGTCGCATGAAGTGGTTTTAGGGAGAATGTCAACCTTCTCTACAGTTCCATTTCCCACCTTTGTCCCCTCAACATAGACATTGTATCTTATGTCCTCAGCTGAGTAATGGTAGCCAGAGGGATTCTCCATGCAGAAGGTCACCCTCACAGTTGCCTTCTCAAGTCCTGCGCTTACAATTTCTATTTTATCAACCTTAACGCTTATCTTCTTGGCTGAGGAGACCATATCATTTATGTAAAAGCCTGCTGCAGCAATAATAACGATAATAATCAGGACTGCGAGGATCTTCAGCCCCATACCACACGAAAAAAGGAGGAAAAATATAAACTTTCGACCAACAGATAGGTCGGAGATTAATCCTCTTTCTAAAGAGAAGATAATAGAAGCTAACATATCCAGCTATTTAGACCTTTTTAGATGTTTTCCTACTTCCCTTGCCTTTTTTCTTTTTCCTTTTTTGGTATTTTTGCCCTTCCATACACTTCTAGTAAGGCATATTCGCCACAATGCCACTCTCTCACATAATTGATTTCTATTTCAATTCTATTATTGTGTTTTGTTTCATCAGAAGATTGATCAGTTGTGCCAGCCTTAGGCCCGCTACTTAATCTTCTGTATGCTGCAAGAGGACACAAATAGTCCCTATTGCACCATTCTTCGCTGTCAGCTTCATTGATGAAGTCCTTTAGTCTCTCCCTTATTGTTCCTTCGAGATCTATATTTTTCTCTATTATTTTTGGAGGAAGCACGACAAATTTCATCAAGAATTTTTCATCGCGGTCCTTGGAATCTATCCTCAGACCCAATTTCCTTGTGCATACTATTTGCCACTCATTATCATTCAGAGGATATTCATTGCACCCTTCATTAGCAGGGGAACGGGGATTTAAGAGGAAATCCTTGAGCTTTTCATATGGAAAACATGAAAATAAATAATAGGATTTACTGCTCGACTTTTCTTCACATCCCTCTTTATTATCCTTAATTATATCTAGATATTCGGTCACAAATCTCTTTGGGGTTAGATCACAGGAATACAAAGTAAAGAAATGCATGTGATGTTCCTCCTTTTTCTTCTGATCATTTTCCTGCTTTCCGTCACACATCCTTAAAAGAAGCTTTTGAAGGGCACCTCTTGAATTCTTTATACAGAAGTATGCGTTAAATGGCAATGAATTTTCATCATCAAACATAACTCTCGCCACCGCCTCAAATGGTTCCACACTTCCTGAGTATGAGTCAATTGCGTGGAAAAATAGCTTAAGATAATCGCTTTTGTTGCAACTTTTTATCTCTTTGTCTCGGTGATCTGATATCTTTTGGAAAAGGGGGCATTTTGATATATCTACAGGGCAGTTTAACTCCTTCCTAATTTTTTCTATTTTTTCCTTTATATTTTTTCCTTTAATATCAATTTCATATCCAAATGATCTCATGAAGCGGGCACCAAGCTCGTCGTGAATATCACTCATAATAATGCATTTCCCATCTTTCAAAATAAATTGGATAATATCAGCAAGTAGGAGAGAATACTTGGATCTTATAGCAGACTCTGGAATCACTATAATATCATATTTATTTATATTTAGTAGTTCTTTCAACAATGAGTAATTTATATTACCCCTTCATAGGTGAACTTCAACATTTCTTGGAGGTTTATTTTCCCTTCTAAGGAAATACTCCACCTTAAGAGGAATTCTAAATCCGGCTTTTTTCAGTTCTATCTTAGGCGATATTCTCTCTACATCTTTCTCATTTTGTAGAATAATATCTATATCAAATTTTTTCTTTATTATCTCAGAGAGAAGTATGATCCTTCTAACAATATACCCTATATGATATGCATCTCCTGCTATTAATATTTTATAATCTTCTTTCTCCTCCTCAAGACTTGCCAGGATCTTATAGATGAAGTTGCTTGCCAGATCGTCAAGATAAAGCTCAAAGAATCCAACAGGCACATCTTCCTGCCCTTCTATATCATTCATTTTATCATAAATTAATTTGTGAAATACTGAGTACTGAGTACTTTGCTCTAGACAAGTAATAAAACAGCCAGTATTAATGCGTCTAGAAGGGTCAACTGTATCATCAAGGATCTTCCTGAGAACCGAGTTCTGGATTTTTACATTCCTGCTGAGCACTATAACTCCTCTGTACTTTTTGTTCAGCAATCTTTTGTTCAGCAATCCTATAGCCCTCTCCATGAATGGAGCTCGCTTTTCCGTTGGATATAAGCATACGATTCCCCATTCTTCGTAGGGTCTAAAACCTATTCCGCCCAATAAGGAATCCTTATAGAAGTTAGTTGTGTATTCTCTCCCATAATCAAGGACAATAAACCTAGTATTTACGTTAATAATCTCACCATTCTCACACATTACTGGAAGACATGCTTCTTTCATTACATCAGGATATTCCTTAAACATCTCTACAAAAAATGCCCTCAACGGCTTTCCCGATCCAATAACTAGTATTTTTTCATCGCCTCCTTTAAAAGCTATTTCTCTCAGTGCTCTCCCTATACCGGGCTTTATAACACCCTCCGAAAATAAGATAGAGGCTATAACAGGGGCAAGCCACATTATTGCTGCTGCTGCAAGTATATCAAAATTCTGAAATAGAGATGGAAAGTCAATCTTAGGTGGATGGGTAACATTTGCTTGCGCTTGAAGAGCTGGGTAGATGAGAGGGAACAGACAGATGATGAGGTATAAGGGTAACCCAAAAAGGAAAGAAATGGCTAGCTCTCTGTGTCCTAATAACACTTGATAATAAAATAGATGGGGAAGGGAAAAAACTGTATTCAGACCTTCCTTAAGTTGTCCTAGATTTTTTCGTTGCTCTCTTAAATTTTTCTGGTCATTTCTATTCCTATTTTCAAATTTCTTTTTTATTAGAGAACATTTTATTATATAATATAAGGGAATTATCGAAAGAAATATAAATACTATTACCGAGATAGTGGGAAAGAGAATAAAGAAAATAGTAATAAAAATAAAGAAAAATTTTATTATTCTTTCTTTGATAAATCTGCTCTCCTTAATTCTAAGGTTGGACAGGTAGAAAATAAACGGAAGGACAGGAATTAAATACATCACGATGAGGAGAGCGGAGAGAGATACTGTAAATGCGTAGACAGATTCAGTTACTCTTGGAATCAAGCTCCATGAAATCCCTTTAAAAAATCCAAAAAAGGATAATATATAAAATATAGCATAAATTATATAAAATATGGACATGTAGCGGAACATATTTTTAATTCCTTTATCTATATCTTTTACGAGAATACTATAAAGAATATATAGACAGATGATAAAAATAAATAGATAGATAATAATACTAATATCTATTTTCATTAAGCTTAATTGTATACAGACCTCCTGTAATGAGAATATAAATAATCTCAGAGAAAAGAGGAAGAGAATTAAGAGAAGAATTAAGAAGAGACTAAATGAAGAAAAGATCTTAGAGAGAAACTTTGAGATCTTTTTAGAGATTGATTTAGAGGTTGATTGATAATCGTTATCTTGATAGCCTATTGTTAATTTAATAATCATAATATATATACCTATTAAAAAAATAACTATCAAAGAAATAATATATGGGATAAGGATGTTTATCCATATGTGTCGACCCAATAGTTGAGAGTAAAATTTAGAGAGCCATTGTATTAACGAAGATAAGGTTATATTATATAATTGTGGAAAAAGATATTTTTCTGGAAAAGAAATATTTTCTCTATAAGTTTTTTGGTCTATTCCAAAAAGAACTTTGCCTTCACTTAAATTATTAATAAATTTATTTCTAAAATCTTCAGATAAGTTAAGTCTCTTAATGTAAATTCCTTTCTCTATGGAAATATATAGAGGATACCACACGATAAATGGCAGAGATAGTAAGATAAAAAATACTATAAATTTTGGAATAAAATGTATAATCCTGAGAATATACTTTCTCCCCACTACTTCCACCCTGAAAAATTCAGTAGTTTGTCTAAAAATTTTATAAACTTTTAGGTCTGATGTAAAGCAGCAGGATAACAAGAGCAACTATCATTATGATGAGAATCGCTCCTGCTGCAATATTAGGGACACCTGCAGCACTTACCTGCCCTTTTTCCATTCCTTCAGAGAGGTTCTGCTGGTATCCTGCCGGCATGCTCTCAGAAAACTTCACCTCTATCCCCTCCCCTCTTTCCTCCCCTATTCCCACATTCACCAACCTGAACTCCTTTGTAAGAACAGCTCCTGAGAAGCTCCCGTTCAGCATGTACTCGGGAATTATCTCTAGGCTCTTTCTGCTTCCCTCCACTGGGATAAGGATAACTTCACCATCATCATGATCCATCAGAAAAATCCTCCCAGATGCGTTTATCCTGAGGCAGGAGAAAAGCTCGATCTCAGGCCTGGCCACATATGCTATTGTCACCGGGCTGAACTTGTAGGAGAATGCCGGATTCATCCCTCCTATCTCAATTTTCATCCCCTCAACCTCAATAAAGGAGCTCTTCCTCACAACCTCAACTGCTATTGTGTAGTTTCTCCCGGGATCCATTGTCTTCTGTCCCCAAACCCTGAAGAGAAGCTCCACATATAGCTTGAGGTTAACGGTCCTGTTCCCCACATTGAAGCTTCCTCTTATCTCAAATCCCTCCTGTTTCTCCGCAAGAAGATTTCCCCACTCAGCGCAGACCTGTGTTAACGTTATAATCAGAAGGAAGAGCGTTATTTCAGCCTTCCTCATCTTCTCAGACCCATCTTCCCCATCCTCCTGAGAAGAATGTCCCTTTCCCTTTTCATTCTTTCAATCTCCCTGATTACAGCTGAGCAATCCCTTCCAAGTTTTCTCATCTTCTCAGCTCTCTCATGAGCAAGCCTAA
>Ga0209225_1001380_pt1 | contig 24156 bp, 23 predicted proteins | sample WasSprMetagenome_FD_184732 | JGI IMG/M metagenome (GOLD analysis project Ga0209225, IMG submission 184732) | Sulfidic aquatic microbial communities from Washburn Spring, Yellowstone National Park, USA - WS (SPAdes) (version 3) | ecosystem: Environmental > Aquatic > Thermal springs > Hot (42-90C)... | reverse complement strand
CGGTGAATGTTCGCTCCATAACCAAGTCAATTTTTCTCTTCTTAGCGTCCCATCCAATGAGGCATGGCTGAACAATTATTGGTGAAACTGGATCATGCATGGCTTCACATTTAAACCAAAGCTTTGCTCTAACCATTCCCCGTTCGCCTTAATCATGTTTCAAGCAATCACTATTATTGAATTTAAGTATTTTTGCAATCATCACTTTAAGAGTTGAAACTCGTTTTAAAGTAGCCTCTAGACACGCATGTTTGCAAGCCTTTGCGACTTCTTAGAGTAAAGGTATAGTATTGATATTAATGGCACGATCAAGCCAATAGCCGCTGTGAATTGTATTGTTAATCCCCATATGTCGAAAGCTATGGTTGCAGCACTAACAAAGATTGTGCCCCAAAATCCCCATTTCCGCCTTGCTAAGAGGCCAAAAGCAGCGATGAAGCCTAACACTCCCAAGAGTAGAAACATAACAAATAATACAAGTGAGGTAGTATCTGAAATGGGTGCATCCAAAAATTGTCCCATTCCCGTAGGCATGCCAACTGCTGCGAAAGAAAGTCTACCGAAAGATTGAATGATCCATAGAAAACCAATAGCGACTGTTCCCTTAGCTCTTTTCCCTAAGCCCACTATTTTCTCACACTCCCTTCTTAAGCAGAGCTGCTACATTTTTCCCAAATTCTTTGCATTTTGGAAGCTCGCCCTCCACGATAGGGCCCTTCATTCCATGAACTTTTACGGATAAGCCAGCGGCTATCTGCTTTAACCCTGGAACTTTTTCGTTTATTCGCTTCTCCATTTTCTTCACAGCCTTTCCGAAATCCTTTCCCATATATGTGTCAAAAACAGCAAACATTTTCCCTTCCAACCGCAACTCGCCAAGCTTGTCAATAAAGCCCTTAATGCCCCTTGTGGGTCCACCCATATGATTTGGAGACCCAAGCAAAACAGCATCATACTCGAGGATTTCGTTACGGTCAACTTCTTTGAGTTCTCTAACAGAAGCTTCTATTTCTCCCACATCCTTCATGCCTTCTACGATTGTTTCTGCTACACGTTTGGTATTGCCATAATTCGACTCGAAAACAACAATTACTTTTACCATTACAATCGCCTGCTATTAAATCTCTGAATGAGTTTTTAAAATTTATGCACATTTCATGCAAAAGGCAAAAACAAAACTTGGAAACGAAATTCAAGTCAACCACTAAGCACGGTGCTTTAGGTTTAAAACTTCGTTTAAATATTGGAATTGTCAGAGGCTATATCAAAATTTTTTATGTGGTTTACTATTCTTTCTAATGCAGAAATTAGAATGCGAACAGTTTTTTCTCTATGAGTTAATGCTTCCAGGGCTGCAGACAGAGTCTCAGGATCCTTAATGAAACCTTTTGCGTCCTCTCTAGTGTTTTGAAAATAATCTGCAAGTTTTCCCAGCGTAGTTATTATAAAAGGAAGTTTGGCCATAATTTTTTGTGCCTTTTCTTTTTGCCCAGCCTCTACGAAGCTGGAAAGATTTTGGAGTTCGGCAACCAGCTCATCGCTATTTTGAACCCAATCTTTAATGCTTAAGCCGGATCGCTGCTGGAAAATACGTTTTGCCCATGTTCTTGCAAAGAAATTTTGCTCATCAAATTCTTTATTAACCGTTTCCAAAATCTTTCTTAGCTCATTGGCAAGTTCAACTGCTTGGGAGTAAACGGCTGACATTCCGGGAATTACTGGTGTTTCAGGTTTTACAGGTGAGAGTTTTCCGATAGGCTTATGCAGGATTTCCCGTTTAATCGGCAAAAGTCCGAATTTGTTAAGTGGTTGAATCGCATCAGCCATCTGACCATGAAAATCTTTGGCGTGGACAATGGCGTATGCTAAGCCTGCTGCGCAGTCTTCAGCAGGCATGAGGCCGTCGTATCCAGGATTTATGCGTTGACTAATAAATGCCTCATAAGTCATTCCGTAAAGTGGCGCCATTTCACGTGCAGCTTCTCTTATTCCGGGAGTATCCACCATTCCTGGGGCAAACACAAACACCGACACATTTGATGCTTCACCCAATTCAGCAGCCAAAGAAAAACCGAGCGATCTTAGAGCAGCTTTCGAAGCAGAATATGGCGCTACATATGGCATCCCTTCTTCAGAAGTGATAGTAACAATGGTGCCCTCTCTTCTTTCTAACATGCCAGGCAAAAAAGCCTTTATAGCGAGAACAGCAGCCCGCACATCAACCACCCAAGATCGATTCCACTCCTCTAGCGGCAAATCTAATATCGAACCAATTTTTGCAACAGTAGCATTATTGACCAATATGTCCACCTTGCCGAATTTTTTAAGCGCCATCTTCGCCATTCTGTTCACATCATCCTCATTCGCAACATCCGTCTTCACAAATAACGCTGTATTACCTTCAGAACGAATCAACACCTCAACCTCAGCCCCTGTATCTGCTATTTCAGCAACGACAACTTTGGCTCCCAGCCAAGCCAGCGCCCTCGCCACCTCTTTACCAATACCACGTCCAGCACCTGTAACGACCGCCACTTTCTCACTAAGGCTAGCACGGGATAGCCCCATTCTCTCCAATTTCTCAAAAAACATCAAAACTAATCCTCAAGTAGAACAATTATCATTCAGAACTATTAATATTTCTATTGCACGGTATGTCTCGGATTTTGCAGAGCTGCCCATTCTCTTAATGATTTAGAGAAAATAGTAAGTAGTACAGCGCCATCAATGCAGAGTTGGGGCTCATCGGGTTGCTAAAATGGAATGCGAAACCTCTATCCTTAACTTAATTCGCTCCTTTCATTTTCTTCTCCACGACACATTTTGTGTTACCATAATTTGACCCCAAAAACCACAAGCATCTTTGCCATCAATAACCCATTATCTTATCTCTTCTAAGATTTGCGGGCGTGCCAACCTTATGGGTAAAGGTTATATTTTGCTGGAAGGGTATTGTGTGTATTTGCGGGTGCATGGGATGAAAGGTGACCGCCAAATTCGAAGCTGATTCTGGAAAACTGTTAAGCGAAGATTATCGCCCGCTTGAAATTGAAAGAGAAATCCGCGAGTTCTGGGAGAAAAACAACATACAAGAGAAGCTTATGAAGTTCCGCGAGAAAAACAACCTAGGCGTGGCAGGCTATGTTGAAGGCCCCCCGACGTTAAATGGTATACCCCATGTGGGTCACGCTAGAGGACGCGTAATTAAGGATTTACGTTTTAGATGGAAAACCATGCAAGGCTATTTTGTTCCTTTCTGGGCTGGGTGGGATTGTCAAGGCTTACCCGTGGAGCTTGAAGTTGAAAAACTTCTAGGCGTGAAAAACAAGCGGGAACTCGTTGAAAGAGTAGGCGAAGAACGCTTCATAGAAGAGTGCAAAAAGACGATTATGAGGTATCACAAGGAATGGGTTGAAGCAGACAGAAAGCTTGGAATATTCATCGACCAAGAGAAGGCTTACTGGACTTATTTGGACAACTATATTGAACGGGAATGGCAGTACCTTAAACGTGCTTGGGAGCAAGGCCTACTGGAAGAGGGATATTATGTGGTGGCTTACTGTCCCGGATGCCAAACAAGCTTAAGCAGCGCAGAAGTAGGCTATGAAGGCTCTTATAAAGAGGTGGAAGATCCATCGCTTTACTTTAAGTTTAGGCTGGCTGAAAGCCAAAACGAGTATTTCCTTGTTTGGACAACCATGCCCTTCACCATAATCACAGACATGATGCTCGCAGTTCACCCAGAAGCAGAATACGCGAAAGTAAAAGTGGGCGACGAGAAATGGCTAATCGCAAGGCAACGTGTAGAACCAGTAATGCAGGAGCTGGGCATAGAAAAATATGAAATAGCTGAAACAGTCACGGGCAAAAGCCTTGAAGGACTAAAATACGAGTATCCGCTTAAAGATTTGATTCCAAAACAAGCAGAGCTTGATAAACACCCGCTTGTGCACAGGGTTATATGCGAAGAATTTGTGGACGTGAACACCGCAACGGGAGTTGTACACCTTTCTCCTGGAAACGGTGAAGAAGACTTTTCCGCTGCACAGAAAAGAGGTGTTCCAGTTTTCGCTCCTTTCGATGACGAAGTTAGATTTACAGAGGAAGCAGGAGCATTTAGCGGAGTGTTTGCAAGAGACGCTGACGCCATGGTTGTTGAAGAACTACGCAAGAAAGGTGTATTGGTGGAGGTTAAAACCATAAGGCATGAGTATCCCACATGCTGGCGTTCCCACCACAAAATTGTTTGGCTTGCAAGAAGGGAATACTTCCTAAGAACAGACAAGATAAACAGTAAAGTGGTGGAAGCCGCGGAAAAAGTCGAATATTTCTTCGAAGCTCCGAAGAACCGTTTCCTCTCCTTCTTGAAAGAGGGAAAGCCATGGTGTATTTCAAGGGAACGCGTCTGGGGTGCTCCTCTTCCCATATGGGTTTGCAAAAAATGCGGGGCAAAAACGTTTATAGCAAGCAAAAAGGAGCTTATCGAAAAGGCTGTAGAAAGTCCGCCGCCGAATTTTGAGCTTCACAAGCCATGGATAGACCATATCCTCATAAGATGCGAAAAATGTGGAGGCATAATGCATAGAGAACCCTTCGTGTTGGACACTTGGCACAACAGCGGCGCTTCGCCTTACGCCAGATTCACCGATGAAGAGTTTCAGAAATATGTGCCCACAGAATTCCTCACAGAAGGGATAGACCAGACAAGAGGATGGGCAAACTCGCTGCTTTTGGAGCACGTGATATTGACTGGGAAAGCAGAAGCCCCATACAAGGCTTTCCTTTTCCAAGGGTTAACCCAAGATGCTAAAGGCAGAAAGATGAGCAAAAGCCTTGGAAACATCATAGAAGTGAACAGGCTTTTAGAGAAAGTCTCAGCGGATGTTTGCAGATTCTACTTAATGCGAAAATGCTCCCCAATAGAGTTCATGAACTTTGATTTGCATGAGCTTAGCCGCCGCCCATACCAAGTGCTTTCCACCCTCTACCACTTGAACAGGTTCTTCGTGCAGAATGCGGAATACGACAACTTTAACCCTCAAAAGCATACGCTTGAATGGGCAAAGGAGCACGGACATCTGAAAAAGCCAGACATTTGGCTTATTTCAAAACTCCAGAAAACCATAGAAGAGTGCACGGTTGGACTGGAAAAATGTGAATTCAACACTGCGCTGGCGGAGCTTGAAGACTTTGTCGTTGAAATTGTAAGCCGCTTCTACGTGCCAATGATTAGAAAGGAACTGTGGACAGATGATCCTGAAACCCTTAACCGTAGACTAGCCATATACGCATGTCTATGGCATGTTTTGAAAACGGTTATGCTTCTGTTCAATCCGGTAACGCCATTCTTGAGCGAAGCCCTATATCAGAAAATCTACAGAAGACTTGACCCAACCCTTCATGAGTCGGTGAACTTTGAAAGCTGGCCGAAGCCAGATGAAAAATTGCGGGACAAAGCCTTGGAGGAAGACTTCGAAGACCTCTTTCAATGCCTCTCCATAGTTTATTCTGCTAGGCAGGCGGCCAAGCTAAAGCGAAGATGGCCTCTAAGAATGGCGGTTATCGTTGCCTCTGAAAAAGTCTGTGAATCCCTCAGAAACCTCCACGAAGTTTTCGTTGAACTTGCAAATGTTAAAAAAGCCGAATATTTTCAACAATCCCCAGAAAATGTCAAAGCTGAAGCGACAGCTGGAAAATGGTCTTACGTCACTGAAAAGGGCATAACCGTCTTCCTCGACGTCTACCGTGACGAAAAGCTTCTCGGCGAGGGGCTTATGCGTGATGTAGCCAGAAGAGTTCAATCTTTAAGAAAAGAGTTAGGCTATGTTCCAACAGACATTCTGAACAATGTTCACGTAGCGGGGCTTGAAGAAGAAAACGTAAGGCTTCTAAGACCTTATTTAAGCGATATGGCAGAGTTGGTTCGCGCCAAAAAAGTCCACTTACACAGCGGTTTACCCGAAGCCGAAGCAAAATGGCACGAATACCCATTAGACGAAAAGAAAATTTACATCGCTATAACTTAACCTAAAAAGTCAGCCAGCTTTTCCATGCGTGTGAAAAGGATTTATTCAAGCAAACGAAATTTCAGTTCGGTGTCAAAATGCCAATAGTCCACGTGAACGTTTGGGAAGGATTCGGAGAGGAAAAAGCCAAAATCCTGATACAAAACATAACGAAAGTCTTCGAAGACTTGGGAATTCCAAAACACGCTGTAGAAGTAATAGTGCACCAAATTCCGAAAACCCACTGGGGAATTGGCGGAGAACCTGCCTCAGAAAAAATCAAAAATCCACAGCCAAAATAGCAAAACCATAAAAGCAAAAACAGAAAGCACTAAATCCTTTAGAAGAGGCTTTCTTATCCGATTAAAGCTTTTCCATTGGGCCGGTAGTTCAGCTGGTATGAACGCCCGACTCGCACTCGGGAGGTCGCGGGTTCAAATCCCGCCCGGTCCACAACTTTGTGTTGAGCCTTTTCGCCCAATACTGGTGTAGAAAGTGGTTTTATGCCTTGGGCCGTATTAGAAGGGGAAGCTATAAGCTTGTAGTTTTATGGCAGCCATTTATGATTTTTTACAGTGTTAAGCTTTTTGAACGGCGTGCTTTTTTGGGAAAGTTCTTCGGTTGTTGTTTTCTCGTTTAAGCCAGAATATGCGTAATTGCCAAGTTCGCTTGAGGCTTTGGCTCTTAAGCTTTCAACAGTCTTTATCACCTCTTTGAGCGCTGAAGTTTTGTCATTTACGCCTACAACTTTGAGACCTTCAGGGGTAAGTGCAACGAATACTGGTGGAAGCCCAAACTTTAACTCCTTTTTTAGGAAAGCAGTTATCGCTGGATATTTAGCGCCATCTCGGAATTTGAAGGAAACCTCCTCGCCAGAAGCCTCTGAGCATCCATCAGCCTCGATGGGCAGTATGACGCTCGCTAATCCTGATAGGATTTCGCTGCGAAGTTTAATCTTTTCGGAGGAGAGGCTTTCAAGTTGCTCTTTTAGGGATTTAGCCTTCTCTTCAAGCTCAGTAGATTTATCTTCGTATGGGATGCCTGTGAGTTCGCTGAATCTTCTTTCAAGCTCGCTTTTCTGCCTAAAATCGGCAAGTTCCCTCTCAGTGCTGGAAAGCTTACTCTTGCATTCCTCAGCAAGCTTCTCAACTTCCATAAGGTTGAAGGCCAGCTGTTCGAGACGCGCAAGAGAGGTTGCAGCCGCCTTACGTTGCTCCTCAACTAAAGTCACTTTCAATACCTCTTCACTCATGCTCAAACACCCTAAAATGGACTCAAGACAAGAGCTAACCTATAACCGTTATTAACATGCAGCTATATACCAGAAAATTATGAAAGCGTTAATTCAAAAGTAAGCTATTGCAAAAATCTTGGAAATCGTTTTATAAATTGCCCAAAAGCAATTGACTGGCTGGTGTATCAGCAAAACCAATTAAGTTTTGAAGGCTATTTACAAAAGGGGGGTACAGCATGCTAAAATTTGAAAAAGTCATCAAGCAAACCAGAATTCTAAGCCCCTTAAAAAACTTTGAAGAAGACGCTTTAACTTTTGAGTATAGAACAGACCCCTTAACAGGCCGCAACACCACTGTTATAAAAGGAATGATAGATTATGTGGGAAAATTCTTAACCTCAGATTGGGAACTCGTTAACGCTCTAGTTGAGAAAACAAAAGCCACATGTCCCTTCTGCCCAGAAAAAGTGAAAACAAAAACACCCATGTTTCCCAAAGATTTTATTCCGGAAGGGCGCATATTCTTCGGCGACGCTGTTGTTGTCCCAAACTTGCTTGGTCATGCAGAGCAAAGCGTTTTAGCAATCCTGTCAAAAGAGCATTACTTGAGGCTTAGGGATTTCACGCCTAAAATGTTTTTTGATGGTTTCAAAGGAGGAGCAGAATACCTTAAACGATTATGCCAAAAGGCTCCATCAACACGTTTTCCAGTTTTCATTATCAACTATTTAACGCCTGCAGGCTCTTCCATTTTTCACCCTCACATGCAAGTCTTAGCCAGAGATAGACCCTTCTATCTGGTAAAACTCCTCATTGAGAAAAGCAAAGCTTATTACGAAAACAACGGAGCCAGCTACTGGCAAAACTTAATGGCAGAAGAGAGAGGCGGTTTAAGGCATCTCTTTGAAATTAACGATGTAGAGTGGTTGGTTCCCTTCGCGCCTCTACGAGGCCTCAACGAAGCCCAAGCTATGGTTAATGGGAAATCAAATCTTCTTGAATTAAGCGATAAGGAGTGGCTTGGACTTGCAGAGGGCTTAACAAAAATTCTGCGTTTCTATGACAAGGAAGGATACGTAAGCTTCAACGTTATCATAACCTCTGGGCCGATGGACGAACACTTGGATTATTTCGACGTAAACCTAAGGATTATCAGCAGACCGGGTATACAGTCTCTAAGCTTCACAGATGCTTGGGCCCTTCCATATCTCCTCTGGGACGGCGAAGCCGTGGAAGAACCGGAAAAATTTGCGGAAAAACTCAAAGCTTTTTTAGAAGAGAAATGAAAAGGGTTTGGAATTAATCAATTGTGCTGTTCCAGAAGTAAATTTTAGCGTATTTCCCTTCAAAATTGAATTTGGGATCATCATAGATTATGTCTAGTTTTAAGCCGTACTTCTCGATAAGCTTGTTCATATTGCTCCAGATTTGATGGGATAAATTGTCTGGAAGCCACAAGCCCCATATCCTGTCTTCTGGGCTTCTCATGCCCCAGCCGTAATCTTTAGGAAGCACAAATGCCGCTTCGCCTCTTACTTTCCAAAGCATTTTTCTCGAACCGTGAATCAAGTTCCAAAATTTTTTCATGGCGTTGAAATGTTCCTCTGTTAGTATGCCATACTCGTTTATTTTTGGGTAGTTGAAGATTACTAGGTATTTTGCTCCTGCCTTGTATACGTTAATCATGTCTTGAAGCAGTTGTGTCCCGTTTTCCAAGTAGGGCGGGTTTTCATAAGTCCATGTGATTATGACTCCCCAATCTTTGCCCTGCATGTTTGCTGCTCCTCTGCCTAGGGCTATGTGTTGGGTTCTACTGTGATTCCAGCCGAACTCAACGAAGACGCAGTCGTACCCCGCCAAATAGTCAAACCAGTAAAGCGCATAATCAGACGTAAACATTGGAATTCCTCTTCTCTTCAAGTCTTTCGTGCTGTTAATTGAAGATATGGTGTTTACGAAGAGGGTTGCTGCCTCGCTGTAGTTTGAAGCGTTTTTGAAAATTTTTATCATTTCCTCGTTCCACCCGCCAGTGTCAATTTGTTTTCCGCCAGGCTCATCGAAGAGATAAGCCCCTAGGAATTTGTCTCCCCAACGCGCTTTCGCCGTGTCTAACCATGTTTGGTGCCATGGATATATTATGCGCGAGACGAAACTGAAGAACACGATAAACTTCAGGTTTGCTTCAGCGGCGTAATCGCAGATTTCGTTTAGGGCTGTTTCGTTTGTGCTTATGTCCCAAGAGTTTATAACAAAAAGGTTAGTGTATCCTTTCACCTTGTCTATAAGGAGTTTGGCTTCGCTTGTTGTGTTGAGGCCGAAGGAAACTCCGAAGAAGAAGTCTTCATTATAGGGACTGTCGTCTGCCACGTAGTAGACGTAAACCAATGGTAAACCTATAGTGGAAACAACTAGCAAAGCAATGAGTAGAAGCAAATAGGCTTTCTTCATATGATCTCATAGACATGCTAATCTTTTAACTAAATATATCTTTTGAAGCGGAAAAGCATTTAGGCAATCTCGCTTAAGGCTGAACCACACGTTACATTTTTATTTAACATGTTATTTAATAGTGGCTAAACTTTAGGGTTTGGGACGCCAAGATGCTTTCTGAAATGCCTATAAAAATGGAGAAGGTTGCAAAGGAAAAGTTGGATATGGAGATTTTGAGGGCGGCGATAATTGCAGAGTTAGACGCCATAAACCTTTATGAACAGTTCGCTTCAACAACCGAAAACAAGGATTTAAAGAAGGTTCTGCTTGAAGTCGCCAAAGAAGAAAAAACCCATGTAGGTGAATTTCAAGCTTTACTTCTCAAAATGGACAGGGAACAAGTGGAGGAAATGGAGAAAGGCGGAAAAGAAGTTGAAGAACTAACAAAATAGCCCAATTAAAATAATGCCCCAAAAACAAATATTCCATATTTTTCTGCTATTAGCGGCGTTAACTTTCGCCCCTAAATCAGCTGCAGTAGGTTCGGTTAAAGTGCGTGGGATTAGGTTTAAATCTCGGTTTAAATTCTCGGAATCTTTCCTCCTAATTATGGTCCTAGCCTTTCTCTGCGATTGGCTGAAGTAAAATTTCTTTTACTAAAATTCATTTCACGTAGGTGTTTATAATCGACTCTGGTTTATACTGATTTTAGGTGGAGTGCATGGGAGAAAAAGAGGATCAAGAATTTGAGAGTCTTGAGCAAGAGGTCTTTAAAGCACTGGACCATCAGAAGAGAAGAGATATTCTCAGATACGTTGGTGAAAAGAAGGCAACTACCTTCACTGAGATTCTGAGTGCAAGCAAAATACCTGATAGCCCAACTCTTTCATATCATCTCCGAAGTCTGGCCCCTTTTATAAAACAAGAGAACGGAAAATACAGCCTCACCCCAATAGGGAAAGATGCTTACAGCCTCTTACTCAGAACAACAACATATAACAAGTTGGCTTTATTACACAAAAATAAGTATGAAGTCGCATTAGGAAATGCTCTGATCTGGGGTGCTGCGATTGCCGCCGCCGCATTTTTAAGAGTAGATGCAATTCTGTCCACTGTTATCCTTCCAATCTTAGCTGGCGTTAGCCTATCCATAACCTACAAGCTGTTCGAGTAACTCCGATAGCATACTTCGCTTTCAGTCAAACAAATCTCTAATCGCTGCTGAAACCATGACCTTTTTATAATCTTCCATTTCAAACAAAACCCCGACGTTTTAGACCCATATTTGAACCTAAACTGAGCTACAAAACTAATACCGGTAGCCTAGAATAGAAAGCCGAGAATTTAAACGTGTAGGTTCAGTATAGGTGCAGGGGGTGGGATTTGAACCCACGAACGCCTACGCGACAGGCTCCTGAAGCCTGCGCCTTTGACCAGGCTCGGCAACCCCTGCCTTTCATGGAATTGTCTGTTGGGAAAGGTTTAAGAGTTACTGTTTGCCTAATAGCCTTTTTGAGGTGTGTTGGTTGCCTACGCATGGATCCCTTTCGAAGGCTGGTAAGGTACGGTCTCAGACTCCTAAGATTCAGCCTACTCCTAAGAAGAGCGCTGTTCCAAGGATTAGGACTAAACGTAACTATGAGAAGCGGGTTGTTTTGCAGCGTAAACCTGGACAGAACTGGGTTTAGCCCTTTTAGCATTTTAGTTTTGTTTATTTGTCTGTTTAGCGTTTAGTTTTTGTGGCTGCAAGGTTTGGCTATGGTAGATGCTGTTAGGGAGATTATTGAGGGTTTGATGCGGGTTCCTTCACCTAGCCAAGAGGATGTCAGTCGCGTTAAGATGCAGGTTGCAGCCAAATATCAGCTTTCGAAGATTCCTTCAAATCCCGAAATAATTGCTGCCTTAAAGCCTGAGGAAAGGCGTAAGCTTCTTCCTGTTCTACGCCGAAAAGCCACGCGGACTGTTTCAGGCGTTACCGTAGTCGCTGTTATGACCAAGCCTTATCCTTGTCCACAGCAGGAACCATGCACTTATTGTCCGGGCGGTCCGCCTTTCGGGGTTCCTCAAAGCTATACTGGTTTTGAACCCGCCGCCATGCGCGGGCTGCAGAACGCCTTTGACCCATATTCGCAGGTTAAAAACCGCATTGAACAAATTAGGGCTATTGGGCACAGAGTTGACAAGGTTGAGCTAATTATTATGGGTGGGACTTTTCCAGCCACGCCTGAAGACTATCAAACATGGTTTGTTAAGCGTTGCCTAGACGCTATATGCGGCGTGGATTCCCAAAATCTTGAAGAGGCTAAGCGGTTGGCGGAAACAAGCTGCATAAGGAATGTTGGGATTACTGTTGAAACGCGTCCAGACTGGGCTAAGGAACGGCATGTGGATAAAATGTTGGATATGGGCGTTACACGCGTCGAGCTGGGTGTTCAGAATCCAGACGATGAGATTTACAAGCTTGTTGGCAGACGACACACTGTTCAAGATGTGATTGAGGCTACTCGGATACTGAAGGATGCTGGATTAAAAATTGTTTATCACATGATGCCTGGCTTGCCAGGCGCCAGCATGAAGAAAGATTTAGCCATTTTCCATAAAATTTTCTCTAATCCAGCCTATAAGCCAGACATGATTAAGATTTACCCATGTCTAGTTTTGAAGGGCACAAAAGCCTATGAGTGGTTTATGCGGGGCGATTACAAGCCCTACACAACTGAGGAGGCAGCTAGGCTTATTGTTGAAGTTAAGAAGATTATTCCGCCATGGGTTCGGATAATGCGGGTTCAAAGGGATATTCCAGCCCCGCTCATAGTGGCTGGCGTTAAAATGAGCAATCTCCGCCAGCTCGTCCAACAAAAACTGAAGGAGCAGGGCTTGAGGTGCCGGTGCATAAGGTGTCGGGAGGTTGGACACCGCTTGTTGGCGGACGGCGTTAAACCAGACCCGGGAAAGGTTAGGATTTTGACAACGCGTTATGAGGCTTCCGAAGGCGAGGAAATTTTCATTTCAGCCGAGGACACGGAAAACGACGTGCTAATAGGCTATTTGCGGTTGCGTATACCGTCTGAAAAGGCGCATAGACCAGAAATAAACCAGCAACCATGCAGCATAATCCGCGAACTCCACGTTTACGGCCCGCTAGTGCCCGTTGGAAAGCACATGCCAAAAGCATGGCAACACAAAGGCTACGGAAGCATACTTCTCGCTGAGGCGGAACGCATAACACGTCAAGAATACGGCTTTAAAAAGATATTTGTTATAAGTGCCTTAGGCACAAAACAATACTATAAGCGGTTCGGATACCGACACGACGGACCATACATGTCAAAAATATTGGGGAATTAAAAATGGGCGTGGAAGAGTTTTTAGGGTATAGAGGTTTGGCGCTTGAAACTCTTAAGAAAATTGGAGCTGAAATAGGTGACTTTATTCGCGTGACCAAAGGCAATCAAGTTTATGAGGGAATACTTATTCCCCGCTCTGAATACGGTGATGAGGAACACATAGTCATTAAGTTGAAGAGTGGCTATAACATCGGCTTGCGTATAACGCCGGAAACGCGTATAGAAAAAATTGGTAAGGGCGAAAAACCTGCTTTTGTAGCTCCGCCTTTGCCTGAGCAGAACCCATCTCTTCCAAAAATAGCCATTATAAGTACTGGCGGAACCATAGCCAGCCGTGTTGATTATAGGACCGGGGCTGTTCGTCCAGCTTTGTCTGCCAGCGACCTTTACAGCGTTGTCCCCGAATTAAGCAATATAGCCCGTATAGACGCACAAATTCTCTTTAGCCTCTACAGCGAAAACATTACGCCAAAGCATTGGGAGGGGATGGCTAAGGCTGTAGCCACACAAATAATGAACGGCGTGGACGGCGTAGTCGTAGCACATGGAACTGATACTATGGGTTATTCGGCTGCAGCCCTAAGCTTCGCTTTGCAAAACCTCCCAGTTCCAGTGATTTTTGTCGGCTCGCAGCGTTCAGCCGACCGTCCCAGTTCGGATGCAGCCACAAACCTTACGGGCGCTGTTCTGGCTGCTGCTAAGGCGCCTTTTGCAGAAGTGGCTGTAGCCATGCATGAAACAGTTTCGGACACCTCCATAGCCATTCATCGGGGCACACGGATGCGCAAGTGTCACACAAGCCGCCGGGACGCTTTCAAATCCATAAACATCCCGCCCATAGCAAAAGTGGAAAACAACAGCCTAAAAATGCTTACAGACGATTACTGTAAACGCGACCCATCGAAAAAGCTTGTTTTAAAGCCGGAATTCAACGACAAAGTTGCCCTCCTAAAGTTTTATCCAGGTTTTAACCCCACCACAATCGACTGGTATGTTGAAAACGGCTACAAGGCAATAGTACTGGAAGGAACAGGCTTGGGCCACGTGGGAAACACTTGCTTCAAAGCCATAAAGAACGCTGTGGAAAACGACGTGTTGGTGGCTATGGCTTCACAGTGCATTTGGGGGCGCGTAAACATGAACGTCTACGATACGGGCCGCGATTTGCAAGCTTTAGGCGTGATCCCGCTGGAAGATATGTTGGCTGAAACCGCCACAGTCAAACTTATGTGGATTTTCGGCCAAACAAGCAACATCGAAGAGACAAAACGCCTTCTAAAAACAAACATAGCTGGAGAAATCTCGCAGCGCACTCAATATGGAGAGGCAAGCTTCAAATAAGGAAGGAGGCAAAAGGCGATGGAGCTGGATTACGAGAAAATCGGCTTAAAAGTCGGGTTGGAAATCCACCAGCAGCTAGACACCTCCACTAAGCTTTTCTGCGCGTGTAAACCAGAACTCTTCAAGGAAGAACCAGAAATCACCTTTCTAAGAAGGCTTAGACCAACCCAAAGCGAGCTCGGTCAAATAGATCCCGCAGCATATTTTGAATTCCAAAAGGGCGTAAAAATCCTATACGAGGCAGATAGCCGCACTGCTTGCCTAGTGGAAATGGACGAGGAGCCGCCGCATCCGCTCAGCAGGGAAGCCGTAGAAATTGCCTTAACCGCAGCCCTCATGATGAACGCTTCGCCAGTCGAGGAAATCCATGTCATGCGCAAAACAGTTATAGACGGCTCCAACACAACGGGTTTCCAACGCACATGCGTAATCGCCCTAAACGGAGCAATAAAAGTCAGCGAAAAAACAGTGCCCATACAACACGTAAGCCTAGAAGAAGACGCCGCCCGTAAAACAGGCGAAGAAGGTACGCTTATACGCTACCGCATAGACCGTTTGGGCATACCATTAATCGAAGTGGCAACAGCCCCGGTTATAAAAACGCCGAAAGAAGCAGACGAAGTCGCCTTAGCCATAGGTAAAATCCTACGCGCCACGGGAAAAGTTAAGCGGGGACTGGGCACAATACGCCAAGACCTAAACATCTCAATAGTTGGCGGAGCCCTAACAGAAATAAAAGGCGTACAGGAACTTGAACTTATACCACTGGTTGTAGAATACGAAGTTCAAAGGCAGCTGAACCTAATAAAAATCAGCGAAGAACTGAGAAAGACAGGCATAAGCGAAGAAGACTTAAAATATGAAGTTTTCGAAGTTACAGAAGTTTTCAGGCAGACTGCATGCAAAGTTCTACGTAAAGCCATAGATAAAAACCAGAAAATCCTAGCCTTGAAACTGCCAAAATTCAAAGGCTTCCTAAAATGGGAGCTCATGCCAGGCATACGCCTCGGAACAGAAATGGCTGACCGCGCCAAGTTCTGGGGAAGAGTCGGCGGCATATTTCACACAGACGAGCTTCCAGCCTACGGAATAACAACCCAAGAAGTAGAAGCGCTAATGAAAGCGGTGCAGGCTCAAGAACACGATGCAGTAGTGTTAGTTGCAGACGCCCAAGAAAACGCTATGGACGCGTTAAAGGCTGTTCTAGAAAGAGCCCGCGAAGCCTTAAAAGGAGTTCCAGAAGAAACCCGAGCGGCAAACCCCGACGGAACGACACGCTACATGAGGCCGCGTCCCGGAGCAGCCCGCATGTACCCTGAAACAGACATACCGCCAATAAGATTAACAGAAGAATACCTAACCCGTGTTAAGGCGTGCCTTCCAGAACTTCCAGAACAAAAGCTTCAGCGTTTAATGCGCGAATACAGCCTAAACCAAAAATTAGCCAAACAAATCATGGATTCTGAATACGCAGAGCTGTTTGAAACGATAGCTGGAGAAAGCAAGGTTTCGCCAACAACAATCGCGGTTTTCCTAACAGAAACCATCAAAGCCTTAAAACGAGACGGCGTACCCGTGGAGAAAATCTCTGAAAACCAGATAAGAGAAATTTTCAAAAGCTTAGGCCTAAGCGAAATAACCAAGGAAGCCCTTCCAGAAATCGTTGCATGGCTAGCGAAAAATGAAGGAAAAAGCCTAAAAGAGGCTGTTGAAAACCTCGGCTTAAAAACCTTATCAAGGGAGGAGCTGGAAAAAATAATTGACAAAATGATATATAGCAATAAAGATTTGATTAAGGAAAATAAAGTGAAAGCCTTCGGTGCGCTCATGGGCATTGTTATGAAGGAGGTAAGGGGCAAGGCGGACGCAGAGCTTGTCAGCAGTTTAATCAAAAAGAAGCTGGAAAAGAACGCTTAGCCCCTTTTTACTTGTATTTCTCTAAGGGGACTATTTTCTCTGGAACTGGTTTTAGACCTTCTCCACAGTATGGGCAAATTTTAAACTCTGGCATTACTGGTTTTCCACATGCAAGGCAAAGGCTTGGATACTTCAGTTTTTCCTCAAAATTTTTAAGTTCCCTTTTCAGATAGCCAATTTCCCCTCTAACCTTTTCCATGGCTTCTTTTAGCGGCTGGATTTCCTTCACTTCAGTTCTTATGTTGTAGATCATGTCTTTAACTTGGGCGAGTATTGCATTATTCATTTCCACAGTTTCGTTCATGGCGTCTAAAAGTTCGCTTTTCTGTTCTAAAATTTGGGTTTCCACGGCGCTTTGTTGTTTGGCATCTGAAAGAATTTTGTTTAGGAATGTTTCCACAGGGTTTTCGAAGGCTATGGCGCATGTTATCCCCCATAATATGAGGGTTGCGGCTGCGCTTATGATGAAATAGGTTGTGGGGGTTATTGCTTGAAGTTTAGCTTCTATGAAAGGGTAAAGCTTCAACAAGGTGATGGGGTTGTTGAAGATTAGGGCGTTTGCCGCGTCTGTCAGGTGGGCTATGGCGATGGCGGTTAGGGAGCTGAAGAGCCAGACACCTATTCCCTTTTTTGACAAGGGTATTCCTCTAGCTGAATATTCCATCTTAATATTTAATACGATATTCCGATTTCCGACATATGCAAACACGCGTAAATTCTAAAAAGGGAAAGCACCCTTCTTATACGTGTGATAAATTTGAGTAAAAAAGTGACTGAACGTTCAGGAGAAGGGTTCGCCCTCCGAGTGAGAGCCGGCGAATACGAAGTTGAGGTTAAGGGTTCCCGCAGCGAGGTTCTAGAAACCATTAAGGAACTGCCAAACTTTATGAGTGATTTCTGCAAAGCCTTTGAAAACCTAAAGCCTAAACCAGTGCCCACCATAACTGTTAAAGCTGCTGCTGCCGCTGTTAAGGAAGAGTCTCCAGTGGAGAAGTATCCTAAAATTCCAAATGCGGAAAGTTGCAGTGAAGCCGTTTTAAGGATTCTTGAAAGTGACTGGGGGAAGTGGCGTCCCAGAACCCTTACAGAGTTGAAAGAAGCTTTAGCGGCTAACAAACTGCATTATCCTGGGCGTGTTTTGGCTGGAGATTTGCTCGGTCTTGTCAAGAAAGGCACGGTTAGACGGTGGAAAACGGATAAAGGGTATGTTTACATCCTAGCCGAAAAGGAGGGAAGCCCATGAAAAGGGTGAAAATTCATGTTAAAACACCCTTCGGCGAAATAGTTGTTGAAGGCGAAAATCCCCAAGAGGCCCTCAGCCTATTAGAGGCTTTTCCAAAGGATTTTGTAGAAAACATTTCAAACATTGTTTCAAGCAGGTTGGCTCCTTCGGCTGCAGCCCAGCTTAAAGGCATAATAGAGTTTACCACTGAAGGCCCTGTGCTTATAGCCCGCGAGAAGCTTACCCATTATGAGGCTATTGGGCTGATTTTGTATGCTTCTGAGGGGAGGCAGAACACCGCTGCACAGGTTCAGAAGCTCCTGGAATCCAGCGGCGTTAAATGTATGGTGCCAGCTCGCCTAAACGAGATGACTCGGCGAGGGCAAGTTTTCAAGCCTGATCCTAAGAGGCCTGAGTTTAAGCTGACTGTTCAAGGCGAAAGATGGATTGAGGATGAGGTTTTGGCTAGGCTTAGAGGGAAAGCTAGTTGAGCGGTGAAACGGCTAGGCTGACAGTTCATGTTAAGTATAGCGAAGTGGAGAAAACTTTCTCTGGCAGCGTTGAGGATGTTTGGGTTGCTGTTAACCGATTTTTCAGCGAGTTTATTCCCGCCTTTACACTGTCGAAAGCTTTGGTTTTAACGGTGGATTTGCAGCGGCTTGTTGAAGACTGTAGGGGGCTTATTGGTTTCGCTGATAACATGCCGTATTTGCTAGTTTCTAAGGAGAAGTTGACGGATAATGAGACTTTGGCTTTGCATCTTCTAGCGGCCTATTTGGGTTATAGGCTTGGCATGCTAAAAAGTGATGTTCTCACAAGGGAGGAGCTTCAAACAAAGCTGGGTAAAAATCCCAAAATTACAAGCACACGGTTAGGCGAACTGGTTAAGGGTGAAATTGCGGAAAAAACCAGCGAAGGCGGTTACCGCATTACTGGTTTTGGCGTTGCCCAAATGCAGAGGGAATGGCTTCCAAAGATTAAGGCTAAAGTAGGCTTGTAGACTTTAGTTTTTAGCAGTTCAACTTGAAAAGTTAAGCCTTTTTATCGTCTTTTCCCTTTGCCTGGTTCATTAACTGCTTGGAGTTTTTGGCGTTTCCTTTTTATTTGACTTTTAGGCAGTATACCGCATATTGGGATGCGCTTTGAAGACTCCACGGAGAATCTGCTATTTCATATTAGCCGTTGCCATACTGCTAGTGCTTTGGATTTTGACTCTTCCCTCGATACTGCCTGAAGAATTCCGCACTGAATATCTAAACTATTTCAGAATTGTTAGGGCGTTGACGATTATAGTGTTTGGCGCTTTGGCTCTTGAGTTGGTGGCTTCAGTTATAACTCGAAGGCTCAAGCATCTTGGCAAAGAAGTCTACCTCATTAGAAATGTCATCCTTGTGATTGGCTACATAGTGCTTGGGCTTATGGTTTTGGCAGTGTTTGAAGTGACAGGCATAAGTGCGGTTGCTGGCGCGACGGTTTCAGGTCTTGTGATTGGTTTGGGTTTGCAGCCGATTTTAGCTAACTTGTTTGCTGGTTTGATTATCCTTGGAACTGGTTTTCTTAAGCCTGGAACTGAGGTGAAGATTTCAGGCAGCTTGCCCTTGTCAACTGTTGCTTCTCCAGCGTATAAAATGTTTAGCTTAGATGAGTTCATGCCAACTTTGAGGGGTGTTGTGATGGAAGTTGGGTTGCTGCACACCAAAATTCTTTCCGACAGCGGAGAACTTGTGAAAATTCCCAATAACATGGCTTTTTCCAACAGCGTTGTCATAGAAGAGAAGGAGGAGTCGAAAACAGTCCGGGTTAGGTACGAGTTTCCAGTGGAGTATGACCCTGACATTGTGCTTGAAAGGCTTCAAAATACTTTAAGCAAGGATTTCCAAGACTTTAAGATTTATGTTGAAGAGCAAAGCGACAAAAACTATTATATAGTTCTTGTGTTGGCGAGGACGCCTCCCGACGTTAAGGTTAGAGATTATAGGTCGAAACTGCTTAAACAGATGATCCAAGCGCATAGGGAACTCATCAGGACAAATCCAGCGGCAAACTAGGCTACGGCGCCTTCTTTACCTCGCATATGCATTCCTTGAAAGGCGGGAATCCTGAAATTGGGTCCAATTCCCTTGAAATCAGCTCATTAACGTTTGCTTCGGGCCAACCGTGGAGCACATCCACAACGCCTGGGGGCACGGCGGACGTGATATGAGCTTTCACTTTGATTTCTCCCCGAGGTGAACAAACTGTCACATCATCGTTTTCCTTTATACCTCGCTTGTTTGCGTCTTCTAGGTTTATGTTGACTTTTGGGTGGGGCATAAGCCTTTTAAGGTTGGGGATTTCCCTGCCCCTACTGTGGGCGTAGAAGGGAACTCTACTGCCTGTTATAAGTATTAGGGGGTATTCCCCCGTGGGTTCCATGGGCTTCTTGAACTCAGGTAGAGGGTTGAAGCCATAATCACGAAGCACTGTGGAGTAAACTTCTATCTTTCCAGTAGGCGTGGGGAAACCAGGTTTTCCATCCTGCCTAAGCTTTCCAGTTTCGTATTTTCTGTATGATTGGGGTTCGGAGGCTGACAGCTCCACGCCTTTCTCAAGGTTTTTCTCCAAATCTTCCAGGGTTATTCCAAACCTTTCAAGTATAGAGTTTAAGCCTTCCCTAACGTTGCCGTTCCAAAACTCCTGGGCATAACCCAGTTTTACTCCTATGTCGAAGGCTATTTGCCAGTCTTCCCTGCACTCTCCCAAGGGTTTTAGGGTTTTTCTGCCATAAACTTTTCTGCCAAAGAAGGCAAAGGGCGCCTGCCTTTCAAGGCAAGTGGCCGCCGGTAGCACCATATCCACGAAGTTGTGGGTCCAAGGCCTGTAAAAGTGGTCTATGGCAACTGCAAACTCTAAGCTTTTAACAGCCTCCTGATATTCGTGGGTTTGGGGCCACATCATGAGGTTAGCTCCCCACATAAGCATTGCCTTCACCTTTCCAGCTTTCACATACTCTGGTAGGAGGTTTATTTGAACCTCAAAAATGTATTTTGTCCATACTGGGAAGTGTTGGCGGTCAAGCCTTTTATCTTGGATTTTGGGCAGCAATTCGTTTCTTCTGCAGAACGTTGGGTCTCCTGAAATCCAGTCTGGAAGCGGCGGGTGTGTTGGTATAGTTAATCCTCCAGGCACGTCGATGCAGCCTGTTAAAGCTATAAGCGAAAGTATAGCCCTATGGTTTTGAACAGCGTTTCTGTTGTGGATTGTCGCCATTGGGCTGAGCAGAAATGTTAAGGGGTTGTTTTTCGCCATCATGTATGCGGCTTCTTCAATTTTATCGGCAGGCACCCACGTGAGTTTTTCAGCTTCTTCAAGCGTAAAATTGCTTGCATATTCCCTCAGCTCCTTGTAGCCATAAACCCATTTTTCAACGAAATCCGCATCGTAAAGCCCGTCTCTAAACATGACGTTTACAATTGCTAATGCGAGGGCAGCGTCAGCGGCGGGTCTTACCTGCAAATGTAGGTCGGCAAGCTTTTCCACAGTCACGGTTCTTCTGGGATCTACAACTATAAACTTAACCCCTTGCCTTTTCGCATTCAAAAGCCTAGGCATTAAAAAGTGATGGGACCATGCTGGGTTGTGACCCCAAACCACGCACAATTTCGACTCAGGTGAGGGCATGGTGCCCATGGTTGTAAAGCCAAAAGTTAAAAGTTCCGCCAGTTCGCCGGCTCTTCTGCATGTAGAGCTTTCCGTGGCATAGTTAGGCGACCCAAAAGTGTAGCATAGCCTCTGAACAGCTGCACGGGGCTCTTTAGGGTCGCCCACATAAAAAACCACGGATTCAGCGCCGTACTTAGCTTTTATGGCGTTAAGCCTAGAAGCTATAATGGCGTAGGCTTCATCCCATGAAATCCTAACCCAGCCGGGATCGCTGTAATCTTTAGGCCTAGTACGTTTGATGGGCCAAAGAAGCCTTTCTGGATGATGCCTAACCTTGGGAAGGGCATAGGCTTTTACGCATAAAGACGAACCGGGGAAGCCTGGCCAGCCCTCAACCTTCTCAACAGTGTCATCCTTAACATGAAACCTTACGCCGCACATGGGCACTTGATTGCAGCCATCACAAAACGTATAATAGTAGGGTTTTTCACTTGGCAAGCAAACGCACCATTAGCAACTCTTTTGGTGAAAATGTTTTATACGCGTTTCCATGGTTTATTGAAGCTTTTCATTGAAATGCTTAACTTGCCCAGAGACAGCTAAAAAGCGTTTAAAGTTTAGTTCTGATTAGCTAGTTCCATGACTTTCTTTTTTATTTGTTCAAAGATTTTCCACATGGCTTCCTTTTCCATGAGATATGGGTCTGGAATGTTCCAAACCACAACCTTGTTCCTGCATTGGGGGCAGAGGCTTAAAACGTACTCTTTATGGATGTCTTCCATAGCAACGATAACATCGTAGTCCATAAGCCTTTTGCCGCTTAATGGTTCAGGACTGGTTTTCAGAAATTTTTCCGCCTTTTCCTCTCGCAGAAACTCTTTGACTTCTTCAGCTATGGGAATAACTAGGCGTATTCCAGCGGAATCCACAACCCAGTTAGGCCTAAATTTTCGCAGCAAAGCCTCAGCTAACGGGCTTCTGTAAACGTTACCAGAGCAAACAAACAAAACCTTCATGGCATGAGTCCTCCTAACAGCGAAAACAAGCATATGCCAACATTTTCCAAACATATAACATTTTCAACACAAAGCATAGAAAATACGAGCCAATATACAGAAATCGCTTTTAATTGCCCAGAGCCTTCATCATTTCTTTCTCGTCAGCTATTTCATCCTTCTCTGCTATGGCTTTTCTTTCTTCTGGCGTTGGCTGTTCAGTTGATATGAGTTTTTCTACGAGTTCTTTGTAGAGAAACCTTAATTCTCGTAGTTCTCTTCGGATATCCTCTAACACTTCAGCACGCATGATATGAAAACCACAAAACATATGCTTACTCAATTCGCACTTACATCTATTATGAACCGCAAAATTTTTGGGCGCATGCCTGATGCTAAAAGTCTTATTTGGTGTTTGCCCCATTAATCTGTGAGGATAGGCAAAAAGGTAACCGCTTAACTATAGAGTTATGTTGGCGGTCTTTTTTGGGCGTATTGGTATCTTCGTGGTTTTCCTTCCCTTGTTAGGATTCCATCTTTGACTAAATCAATTAGGGCGTGCGCTACCGCCGTCCTATCATAGTGGAAGCCTCTTTTTGCCATTTCGCTGTGGACTTCACTTAAGCCTTTAGCCGTTGCGAACCAGCCTTCTTCCCATAGTTTTTGGATTACGCCTTTGCATGTTTCTGCTCTTGGCGGCGCCGCCTTTTCCGTGGCTGTTGCTGCTGCTACTTCTTTTAGTTTTTGGGTTATGGTGGATAGGATGCGGTCTACGGCTGTTTGCAGTTGGTCTTCTTGGCATTGGATTTCGAATTCTATTTCTCCTACGCGCATTTTCACGTGGATTGGTGGTTTTTGGGGGGGTTCTGTCAATTTTCCACCTTATTGTTTATTGAATTGTGCATCTTGCTCATGCACAACACTTAAATATACCTTCCCCAAACAATTGGCTATTGGTGAATCTTGGTGATTGAACAATACACTATAACAACAACACCAAAATATAATTTTCCACCGCCAGCCATGGACGTAACGCTTCCCCAACGCTTCATAGAACTAAGCATCCACTCGCTTAAACACATGCAAAGCAATCCTTTTCAATTGAATCAACAAACCCTTCAACAAAACAGCAGCCTCGAACAACTACATGCGATGCAGCCAAAAATACAGCCAATCCCCATAAACCCAAAACAGACAGAAACCACAATAGCCGCAGTCGACACCTCAAGCATAAAACTAGGCGAAACAAGCAGAGGCATAATAATCGCCATACGCGGAACAAGCGTCTGGAAAAAAAGACGAAACTACGGATATTTACGCGTAGGCCCCTTCATATTCCACATAACAGAAGAAAACCTAAAAGAAGTCTACAACACGCTCTTGAAAGCCTATTTCCCAGAACAAAACAGCCAAGCCAGCCCCGGATTCGCCCATATACCCGTGCGCATAGCAAACCTTCTAGAAAGATGGCTTCAGGCTTCACTGGCCAAAACAGTAAGCAACGGAATAATCCTCTTCGACGGCTCGCTTACAGCGGGAACACCCGACACCCCAGTGCACCAGCTAAAAGAGATTTTAAACACTGCGAGAAAGATGGGCAACACAGTTCTAGCCTTCACAAAAGTGACAACATTAAGGTTCAACGGATACCTAATAACCGATGCATGGCTTAACCAAAAGCCTCCATGCCTAATAGAAATAGCAAACCTAAAGCCCAAACCGCCACTTGTCCTGCTCGGCGACGTTTACGTGGCAAAATTGACAAATGGAAACTGCGCCTTCAGACTTGACATCGACAGGGAAGTGCCAACCCCACATAAAATCGAAGCCGTTGAAAAACTCCTAGGAAACGACTTGATAACGCACAGTTATCCGGAAACCCTACGCTTAGCCCACATCCTCTGCACCTTCACAGCTAACGAAGTTATAGCCATGCAACACTTCATCCAACAAAAATACAGCCTAAAACTGGTCAACAGACCAGACATGCACCGGCTGCTTTTCGGACCCTTCGGAAAAGGTG
>Ga0209225_1001374_pt1 | contig 24270 bp, 28 predicted proteins | sample WasSprMetagenome_FD_184732 | JGI IMG/M metagenome (GOLD analysis project Ga0209225, IMG submission 184732) | Sulfidic aquatic microbial communities from Washburn Spring, Yellowstone National Park, USA - WS (SPAdes) (version 3) | ecosystem: Environmental > Aquatic > Thermal springs > Hot (42-90C)... | reverse complement strand
GTTTGAGTAAAACTATGGAAAAAGCGCCGCCGGTCGGACTTGAACCGACGACCGACTGGTTAACAGCCAGCCGCTCTACCACTCTGAGCTACGGCGGCACCTATGGCTTGCCTATTTGTGTTCTGGTTTTAACGCTGTATTTAAGTTTATTCGCTTAATAAATTCCCTTTTCTTTTGCTTTTCGTTCAAGGATTTTTACGAAGATTCTGTAGAGGGTCTGCATTGGCTTTGCGTACCATTTTCCCGCGAAGGATAAGCCTATCAAGTCGTCTATCCAGTAGAAGTCGTGTTTTAGACACTTTATTAGGAGTTCTTCATGAAGCTTTGTCATTTTTGCTTCTCTAAACCACTCCTCATTTTTAAGCCTGCCCAAAGGGACGAAGAATAGGGGCACGATAAGGCTTCTAACATGTTTGAGGTCTTCGACAAGCTCTATGGTCTTAATAAGGTCTTCTTCAGTTTCTTCTGGCACGCCAACGATAAGTGTGCATGCTGGAACAAGCTTGTTGTCGTGCATTAAGCCCATGCCAAAGCGGACAACATCCGGCCATTCTTCAGGCTTGAAGGGATGGGCCTTCGCAGGCATCACCTTCTTCGCAAGTTCTGGTGAGCCTGTTTCTATGCCTACCTCGGCACCCCACCATGGCTGTTTTTGAAGTATTATTTGGGCCACTTTTTCGAAAAGTTTTGGTTTTGCGGAGACCGTTGCCAGTGAACAGTGGCTCCAGCTGAAGCCTCCATCACATTTCTTTATGACAGCCTCATGGAGTTCTATGAGTTTTTCATCGTTTGGAATTGTGTTTTTTGAACCGTAAAGCATGACGTCTTCCGCGTGGAGACACGCATTATAAGCGTAGTTAAATTTAGCGTTAACATCTATTTCTTTAAGGATCTTCTCAATCGGGTACCATCTTAAGGGCCTTAGGGTGACGCTGCAGAACTTGCACCCTCTACAGCAGCCTCTTCCAATTTCTACCAGACCGTTAACGGATGGGTTCACAATGTTTGGAATTTCCTCTAGGCTTGGGGTTTCTTGGACGCTGACCTCATAGTATTGGGGAAGCTCCTCGCCGTTTATGGCTGCCCTCATAATTTTTCCAACAACCTTTTCGGCCTCTCCATCAATTATGCAGTCAATCCCGCAATCCTTAACGAATTTTTCTCTGTAACGAAATTGCCAAACGCCCGGACCGCCAACAATAATTTTTAGTCCACGTTTTTTCGCCCTCCTAATCTCGGGCTTGGTTATCAATCTGCGAAAGTGCTGGGCGAGGAAGGGTTCCTTTTTCAGAATGGAAGCGAAAGTGCTGGATGCCGGACCAAGCCCAAACGGGTCCATAACATGTATGCCTAAAACCTTGGCATTATCCAAATATTTCCCAATATGGTCCGGGTCCACTGTTAAAACATCAAATCCTTCGCTTAAAAGTTGGGCTTCAATCTTTCTCAGTCCGTATGGCGCAGCCACTGGAACGCCATTTCTAGTTTTTATGGGTGGGAAGAACAGGAAGCTGTAGAGCCAGTCAGGTATGACGTTTGGAGGGGCACACGTTCCAAAGCCAATAAACTCGTTGTGGTGGTAATCACTCATCAAGGTGCGGTCAGCCGTTAGAATTATGTCAGCCAACCCCAAACCCCTCAACAATCACGTATATTAATAAATAAAACTTTTAAATTTTGATATAATTCAACCAGCATTCTGCTTTTCATCCTTCTCAATCAAGTCCAAGAGAACTTGTTTTACTGGTTTGCTGAAGATTTCTTTAAATTTGCAAAGGAGGTCTTCCCCATTCTTGGTTAGGGAGTAATGCCTTATCCTCTTCTTTCCCTTTACAATCCACTCTGCGCTTGCGAATCCGCCCCTTTCAAGCTTGTGAAGGAAGGGATAAACTATGCTTGGCTTTAGCTTCCTCCCAGTCAGCCTCTTAAACTCCACTATTAATTCGTATCCATGCCTTGGTTTGTGCGCCAAAAGCCAAAGTATTATTGGCTTCTCCAAACCCCTTAGGAAAATGTTACTTACCTTTACCATAGGCCTTCAGAAATCTATATTTTAGTTTTTGATATATCAATTTTCCGCTTCACAACAGCACTTATATCCTTAAATGGTAATTTAAGCCTAAGACGTTTAGGCGTTTGAAAAGGGCGAAGGTTTAAATGATCGACATGGAGAGCGAGCTGGTTAAGTCAGCTATTCGAGGCTTTAACAGAGTTATAATTTTGTGGCTCTTAAGCCAAAAACCTTTGTCCGGATACAGCGTAACAAAGGAATTAAAAAAGTTGACGGGATGGAGTTTTCACTCTGGGGTTGTCTACCCGCTTTTATACGAGCTTGAAGAGAACAAGTTGATAGTTGGAAAATGGATTAGGAAGGGGAGGAGACGCATAAAATATTATTCTGCAACTAAAAGGGGTTTAATGGTTTTGAACCATGTTAGGGAACTCCTCAAAATGCCAGTGAAAGAGGTCTTAAAAGATTTCATTTCCCAAGCTTAAAAGGGGCTTCTGCACTAGAAAGATGTATATTCAAGTTTTTCCAATGTTGATGGAGTCACTGGAGAGTTAAACCTTGAAAAAACTGTTAGAAGTTAGGTGGCATGGTAGAGGCGGTCAAGGGGCTTGGACAGCCAGCGAATTACTCGCGAGAGCAGCCGTTTACGAGGGAAAATATATCCAATCTTTTCCAGAGTTTGGCCCTGAGAGGATGGGTGCACCAGTTTCAGCCTTCACGAGGATAAGCACAGAGCCAATTAGGCTGCACTGTGCCATTTACAGTCCAGACGTCGTGGTTGTTTTAGATCCTACGCTGATTAAGACTGTGCCGGTCACCGATGGATTACGCGAGGATGGAACACTAATAATCAATTTTAAGGGCGAACCGGCAGAGGTTAGGAAAATGCTTAAAGATGATAAGGGGATGGTTTGGACTGTTCCAGCGACGGACATTGCCATAAGAACCTTAGGCTTGCCGATAACAAGCACAGCCATGCTTGGGGCTGTTGCCCGTGTGACCGGCGTCGTAAGCCTAGAAAGTATTGGAAAGACTGTTAGGGAGCGTTTTAGAAGCGACATCGCCGAGAAGAACTTCGCAGTTATTAAGGAAGCCTACGAGGAGGTTCGTTCAGAATGACATCCAAAGAAAAGGGTTGGAAAGAAATCTCCATAGCCGCAGTATGCTGGAAACCTAGCACAGAATTCCTAACCGGAGACTGGAAAACCTACAAGCCAGTTCGGGACGTAGAGAAGTGCACCAAATGTTTATTATGCACCATCTTCTGTCCAGACGGAGCCATCCACTGGAATCCCGAAAAGGAGGACATAGAATTTGACTACAACTTCTGTAAGGGCTGTGGCATATGCGCCAACGAGTGCCCAGTGAAAGCCATAGAAATGAAGCTTTAGTGAGGTGCGCAAAATGAAAAGCGTTGTTGTTGAGCAGAAAACCCTAGCCCTAAACGGTGATGAGGCTGTTGCCTATGCTGTTAAGCAGTCGGATGTGGATGTTGTCGCTGCCTATCCCATAACGCCCCAAACCATAATTGTTGAGAGGTTCAGCGAGTACGTAGCCAACGGCGAGGTTGAAACAGCCTTTATCTGCACAGAGTCAGAGCACAGCGCGTTAACAGCTTGCCTTGCAGCCTCACTTACTGGGGCGAGAACTTTTACAGCCTCGGCTTCTGCCGGTTTAGCACTTATGCATGAAATGCTATTCGTGACTTCTGGATGTCGTGCACCAGTTGTTATGGCAATAGCCAACAGAGCCCTATCAGCACCAATAAACATTCACGGAGACCAGTCCGACACTATGGCACAGAGGGACAGCGGATGGATACAAATCTACGCGGAAAACGCCCAAGAAGTCTACGACTCTGTTATTCAGGCTTTCCGCATAGCTGAACACCCCGACGTCCTATTACCAGCCATGGTATGCCTAGATGGCTTCCAGCTAAGCCACTCCGTGGAAAACGTGGATGTGCTTCCAGACGATGTTGTGAAAAAGTTTGTTGGCGTACGCCAATTTCCAACAGTGCTAACTCATGAGGGGAAGATGGCTCCACTCAAATTGGACCCCGAAAACCCCATGACTATGGGGCCCTTGGCTTTTCCAAACTACTACTTCGAGTTTAAAAGGCAGCAGGAGGAGGCCATGAAAAACGCGTTAAGGGTTATCCGCGAAGTGCATGACGAATACGCGAAAATCAGCGGAAGAACCTACGGCGACGGCTTGCTGGACCCATACTTTTTGGAGGATGCCGAAATAGCCATAGTCTGCCTAGGCTCAACAGCTGGAACAGTGAAAACCGTCGTGGACGAGTTGAGGGCTGAAGGCGTTAAGGCGGGACTGTTACGAATGCGAACCTTTAGGCCGTTGCCAGTCGAAGGCATAAAGAAAGCTCTTGAGCATGTTAAGGCTGTAGCCGTCATGGATAGAAGCATGAGTTTTGGCGGTTTCGGCGGGGCCGTCTTCCACGAGGTTCGCCATGTGCTTTACGACTTGGATAAGAAGCCCTTCGTTGTGGATTACATTTATGGGTTGGGCGGAAGGGACACAAGTCCCATGCAAATCCGCATGATATACAAGGACCTTCAAGAGATTCTTGCGAAAAAACGTGTTGAAAACCCGATAAATTATGTTGGATTGAGAGAGTAGGAGGCGAATGGAAATGCAAAGCGAATGGAAGTTTACGGCTAAGGACATAGCAGAAAAACCAGACCTATTCATGTCCGGGCACAGGGCGTGTGCTGGCTGCACCCCAGCAACTGTTATGAGGCTAATAATGAAAGCCTTAAGGGGACCAACAATTGTTACGCAGGCTACTGGCTGTATGGAAGTGGTTTCAACAATTTACCCGTACACTTCTTGGAGTGTTCCATGGCTCCACACAGCCTTCGAGAATGCCGCTGCAAACGCTTCTGGAATTGAAACCGCTATAAAAGTGATGAAGAAGAAGGGAAGAATAAAGTACGAGCATGTGGACGTTATCGCAATAGCCGGAGACGGAGGCACATACGACATTGGCATACAAGCCCTTTCCGGGGCGGTGGAAAGGGGACACGACTTCCTCTTCGTATTATATGATAATGAGGCGTATATGAACACTGGCATACAACGGAGCGGAGGAACACCACTAGGCGCGTCCACAACAACTTCGCCAGCAGGCAAAGTTATACCAGGCAAGCTTGAACCCAAAAAACCCATAGCCGACATAATGGTGGCCCACGAAATCCCATACGTGGCTACAGCCTCGCCCTACTACTGGCGGGACTTAATAACAAAAGTTCGCAAAGGTCTAGAAGTGGAGGGACCAGCCTTCCTCCATGTTTTTGCACCTTGCCCGCGCGGTTGGAGAAGCGACCCAGCAAAGTCCATAGAGCTATCCCGCCTAGCGGTGGAAACATGCATCTTCCCACTATGGGAATGCGTAAACGGCGAATACCAGCTTTCGGTTCCCAGCAAAGTTATAGCCATGGCACCCCAAAAGAAAAAGCCAGTAAAAGAGTACTTGGCAGTGCAAGGCCGCTTCAGACACTTGTTCACGCCAAAATACGAGAAACTACTGGACGAAATACAGCGGATAACAGACCAGAGATGGCAAAAACTCCTCAAAAAATGTGGAATAGCCTGAGCTTTCTGCAACCTTACATTTTCTCTTTCTGTAAGCCGCTAAATTGCTATCATTATGGTTGCCGGGTCTTTATCAGAGACCATAACCGTGTAGTCGCTTTCTTCAAGCCTATAAAAATTGTATATCCTAGTTGGGATTAAAATAACGTGCTTACCCTTCTCCTCGAAAACTTTAACCCGTGTTTTTGTGATAGCCTTTTCCTCCAAGGTTTTGTTTGGTTTAGCCGTCAAAACCATGTGTTCTGTATCTACGACATAAAGAATCATGGTCTCAGGTAGCTTTACGCCCTGTGTTACTTTTCCGCTAATCTCCACTTTATACTCAACAAGTTTCCGCATCTTTCTCATTCCATAGGTTAAGTATAAGCTTATCACGTCGAGTTTTTTAGGAATTTTTCTATTTCTTTTTCTGCGTTGTCGGCTTTTATGAATATGGGTACGTTTTCTATGCCTGTTGCTATGTAGCTTGAAAGGAGCCACTCGCCCGGTGCGAATTCTAGGGTTTTTTCTAGTATGCCTTTGTCTATCATGAAGGTGTCGCTTATTAGGGCTCTGTCGTATGGGCGGGGCAGTGTTCCCACAAAGTATGTGTGCAGTTGTTGTAGGGCGTTGGTGTTTAGGTAGGCTATGCGTTGGGTTGCTATGCATACGCCTAAGCCATATTTGCGTCCTTGTCTGAGCAGCGTTTCCACTTGTTTGCTGCATTTTTTGTCTATGCCCGCTGCGCCCGAAAGTTCTGGTATGAATTCTTGGGCTTCGTCGAAGACTAAGAGGATGTAAGGTTTAACTTGGAACATGCGTTTTCTTCGAATAAGCAAGTCATTGGTTAATGTTACGACTAGCTCTTTTATGGTTGTTGGGTCTGATATGGAAATGCAAACAAGCCTAGTCTCGCCTTCCAGAAGCTCCCTTATTTTTTCGGCTGTCAGTCCACCTGTCTCCTCTTTCATTTCCTCTTGCCGTCTCCTTATTCTGTCTATTATTGTGGTTCTCGTTGTTGCCCAGGCGTATAGGCCGCTTTTTTCGTGAACTTTAAACTCTTCAATGGTTTCTATGCATACTTTGTCTATGTATTTGATGAAATCCTCGCTGACTTCCTGGTTTTCGCTAATCCCGTGGGTCTCCATATAATCCAGTATAGCATCGTGAATTCTGTCTATGGCGTTCAAATAGTGGGGTTTGTCTGCGTTGCCTTTTCTCTGTTCGCTTAACTCGTCCAAGAATTGGGCGTAGGTGGGAATCTTCTGTTTAGGCCTTGTGTAAAATGCCACTTTGTCCTGCTCCATTATACACTTTAACCCAGCCTTTATGCGTTCATCCGCCTCATACTCGCGGGGTTTGACAACAGAGTTGAAGAACTGTTCTATGGAGTCTATTCTGTGTTCAAGAATAACCTTCGCCGGAACAGTCTCGTCTGCCAGCAAGTCCAGGAGCAGGAATATGTACTCACAGCTTATGTCGAAAACAACCACTTTAACGTCATTTGTGTGGAGGAGGATGCGTCTCAAAATGTTTGACATCAAATTGCTTTTTCCACCGCCTGTGAAGGCGAAAACACCGAAGTGGTAGCGGACAAGTTTCTCGAAGTCCACGTATATTGGGATGACCGTATTGCTGGTTTGGAACATTTTTACAACGCCTAGCCTCGGGTCAAGTCTTGCGTCTTCAACGGTTTTGGATGGGTCTACGCCGAGCTTTTCTGTTATTTTCTGGTTGTACATGCGGTTTATCATTTCGCTATTTAGGATGTAAACTGGGCTGCCAACCACCGGGTAGGAGAAGCCCTTAACAAATCTGAAGTCGCAGTTTTCGCCTATGACTAGGTCGTAGTTTATGGGGATGGCGTCTATCTGAATCATCATTGTTGAGCGGTCGTCTGTCTGCCAATCCGCCTCAGACTGCTCAATAATTTCGAACTGCATGGGGTAATAGCCATGATCCGACAATCCCCTCAAGCCAAAATGTTCGGGCCAGACTCGGCTAATCTCCATAAGCGTGTAACGTTCCTCGCCCAGAAGCGTCTGTTTAAAGTTTTTTGCTGCTAGAAGCATGCCTTCCTCCAGCAGCCCCATTAAGTCTTTTTGGTATTCCACTTTTATTCGGCAGCTATATCGTGCGCTTGTTCCAGCCAGTTTTGATTCTTCCGCTCCTCCGAAGAAGCGGGGCATAACGGCGGCTAGTCTGGCCCGGAATTTTCCGTCGAAGTCGGTGAAGCATAGGCTGTTAAATTTGTTCTCTCCTTGCCGCTTCAATGGCTGTTCGCCTCTCCCTAAAGGTGCTCATATAGAATATGAATCTTCTCAATTTATGGTTATTGAGGATCCACTCGGCGGTTGTGTCCACAACACGCTTGAATTGGCTGTAGTTCCATTTGGCGATTTTGTCTGCAATAAAAAGTGGTGTGTTGTGCCCGAAGGCTTCTGGAATGTTTGATGGCGCCATAGCCACCAAGACGTTCATGGTTAGGTTCTGCAGCCTATTTGGCACGTTCTTGTCTATGAAGAGGATTGCTTCTACGGGTTCTTTTGTTCCGTCGCTGAGCTCGTTCCAAAACTCCACAATGTTTTCTGGTTTGTAGTCGTATTCTGGGTAGACGAGGCGGTCTACGAGGAGGACGTTGCTTCTCAGCATGGGGTCTGTTTTTGCTTGGCTTAGCTGCACATAGGTTTTTAGGAAAACCCTTTCTAAGCCTATCTTGTTTTTTATGGCGCCTGAAACGTAGCCTTTTCTGTTCTGCCTATCTGGAACCATTGTTCTAAAGGCTGAATCGTACTCTATTAGGCTCCATGGGGGCGTTATTTTTTCGGCGTTTAGGATGCTTGCCGACTGGAGGATCATGCGGTCCGTGTTGGGAAGTTTTTCCAGCTCTTCTCTTGAAATGTTGGTGTTCAGCAAGTCGTTGTTGCACATTATTGGGATGAGCTGCCGCTTGAAGTCTCTTGCCGCAGTGTCTTTTGTGACGCCAATGAGGAGTATGTGCCTACTCCAGCATTCCTCCATAAGCATGTGGAGTGTAAAGAGTGTTAGGAAGGCTATGTCAAGTGTTGTGAGCCAGTGCTCCTTTCCGTCCTTGACTATTTTCATTAGGTTTGCTGTTTCTGGGTTTTCCGCGAAGAAGAATCTGTCTCCTATGCTTTTCACAAGCTTTTTTACGCGTTCCCATGTTCGCGTATATTTGCTGTTTAGCGTGTAAATCTCATTCTTCTCGTTTAGAAAGCCCTTTTTTATTAGGCTTTTTAGGTTTCGCTCCACCCTTTTCGCTCTTTTCTCATCTTTTATGCCGAACTCGGCTAGTATCTGTCCCTTTGAAAGTGAGCCTTTACGTTTTAGGAGGTCTATTATGGCGTAGCGTATGTAGTCTGCCCTTGGTGGTGGCAAGCCTAAATGCTCATTGCAGACAAGGTGCCTTGCCACTGTCAGCTCGTTCATGTCTATTGGTTCGCCATCAATTTTGTAGCCTAGAATGTTGCTTTTTGCCTCCCATAGGGCCCGCTTCGAGGTGTCGTAGAGGAGGCTTGCGCGTTCTATGGATAGGCTTCTGTCCATTAGGATTATTCGAAAGTTTTGTTTGTTGTCTGTGGCGAGTTTGTAAGCCAAATAGTATTCGGCGAAGGTCATTATCCAGTTAGCCACCGTCGCATTGTTTATTATTGACTCTTCTGTTAGGGGTTTTGCTAGGCTAACCTCGTCTGGCTGTGAAACCTCAAAGAAGGTTTGGTCCACATCTGGAACCTCGTTAACATAAATTGGCACCACGCTTGATATTCCAGCGCCGTGCTGGGCTGTCCGCTCGTCGTATTTGACTGTGGGCGGCTTATTCTCGTGGAAGGTTATTGTTCCAGTTGAGGCGTAGGCTCCTCCGAAGAAGACCACTAGGTCGAAGAGGGGTCGTGAATACATGGTTCCATCTATGCCAGCAAAGCGCACGGAGGTGGCTCCAAAGAACTCTTTTGCTGTTTCGTAAGCCTCTTTTGGTGGGAAATCCATTTTTATCAAGTTTGAGAGGAGGCTTTCGTAAAAACTTCTTAAAGATGAGAAGCGCTGTTCATAGTCTAGGACCTGCATGGAGGCTCCGTGTTTTAGTATGTTGCATGTTCGCCTAACAGCGTCGCTTAGGGGGGATGGCTGCACATGCTCACCAAACTTAAGGTTTAGTGTTTGGCGGGTAAAAACATTTTTTGGAGCTGGAAAAAGCCAATAGTTGGTAGCCCTCCTCTAGGTTTTGCGGTTTTAAGTTGGAAGCTGAAGGTTTTTATTTTTGTATATTGATTATTTTGTTTGCCGGATGATGAGAAGGCATTAGATTGACGTTTGGATGAAATTTCAGAGTTACTCGGACGGCGCTGGTTTTATATTCCCTAATTTTCAGATTAGGGATGTGAAGGATTTGCTTTGGTTGGGAAGGCTAAGAGGCGGAAACGGGCTGGAAGGCGGCGGAGTGAGATTGAAGTTAGGCAGATGACTCTAGAGGATTTGCCTGAAGTTTGGCATTTGAGTGAGAAGATTTTTACGCCTTCTCAGTTGCAGTTTACATATCGCACCTGGAATGTTAACGAGCTGCTTTCGCTTTTTCAGGGGGACCCGGAGCTCTGCCTAGTGGCTGTGGATGTGAACTCTGGTAGGATTGTTGGCTTTGCCTTGGGGACTATTTTGAAGCGTCCTTTTAGTCCTTGGACTTATGGCTATTTTGTTTGGGCTGGTGTTAAGAGGATGCGGCGAAGGCAGGGTGTTGGGCGGAGGCTTTACCGTGAGTTGGAGAGGCGTTTTAGGGAGAAGGGTGCCCGCATAGCCATTGTAGATGTTGAGGGCACTAATTTGGCTGGTATGCGTTTTATGGAGAAGTTGGGCTTTAAGCAGAGCCAAACCTATGTCTGGTACAGTAAGCTTCTTGATTAGATAGAGGAATTTTCTAGAAGTCATGTCCATAATGCTTATTTTAAGTATTTTTCCCATTTCATTTTTGGTTAGGCATGCTTGGCGATGGTTGGTTAGGCCGGCCTAGCCCGTGCCTTGACGCTGGGGCACGTTAAACATGCCAGTGTCCGGGGGACTAAAATGGGGATTAGCCCCCGTTAAAGCGTGTCGCGATGATAGGTCCCCAAAATGAGGAGAAGGGAGAGGTGGTGCGAATGGACAAGAAGATATTGGTGAGCTTACTTATCGTTGGGCTTGTTGGCTTTGCTCTGGGCTGGGGAACATACAGCCAATTCAGCGACACAGAGACAACCACAACGGTGTTTACTGCTGGTTCATTAAACTTGAAGGTGGGTGACGACGACCCTGTTAAGTGGAAAATAGAGTTATCTGAATTATTGCCAGGGTGCTCAGGTAGTCAAAGCGTGACAATAAATAATACTGGAACCATCAATGGTAATCTATCCATATCATTTAGCGATCTTATAGATAAAGAAAATGGGTTAACAGAACCGGAATTGGCGTTAGGCGATACTGAGCCTGATGGTGAGCTTGCTGAAAATCTGTACCTCAACATTACCATTGATGGAACCGTGGTCTATCAAGGATATGCAAGTGGCATTTTGAGCGGTGGCATAACTAATTATCCATTGAACGCTGGCGTTTCAAAAACCTTTAAGGTTGAATATAGTATTGATGAAAGTGTTGGCAATATTATACAGAGCGATGTCGTTGGCTTCACAATAACATTTGTTCTGACGCAGGCTTAGCCTCCCTTCTCCCGTAAAAAGGAGGAGGAAGAGGAAATGAATAGGAAAATATTGGTTGGAATACTAGCGATAGGCTTAGTGGCTTTGGCTGTCGGCTGGGGCACATACAGCCAATTCAGTGACACAGAAACAACCGAAACAATATTCAGTGCCGGATCGTTGGACTTGACGATAAATGACCAAAACGGACAAACAGTAACATTCAGCTGGACTAATCTAAGACCAGGGAATCAACCTAAATATAAACTAACGCTCAAAAACATCGGCACCATTAGGGGCAATTTGAGTATAAGCAACATCGTAGTTGTCAGCGAAGAAAACGGGCTTACCGAACCAGAGATAGAAGCAGGTGACACCAGTGATGATGAGGGCGAGTTAGACGACGTGCTTAACCTAAGACTATTCCTTGACTACAATGGAGACGGTTGGATAAGCCAAGGAGACAAAGTATTTTTCAATGGTCTCGTCAAAAACCTTCCAAGCACAGGCTTTGATCTTAAGGAACCAATTGAACCTAACGGCGGCGTGGACTTCGTAGTCGAACTTTACGACTGGTGGCAGCATGGCAACGTTGATAACCAAGCGCAGACACACACTAAGCATAATATTCACATTCAAGCTGGTTCAAGCACCATAGAAAATGAATTCAACGTTTCGGCGAAAACACTTCAACTCCCCATTTTATTTTTAAACTTTAAAATGGGTAAGGTGGAAGGATGATAAAGAAGAAAGTTATCACATTAGCCCTAAGCACCACCTTATTACTTCTCATAATCAACATTCTTGCATCTAACCAGCCTCCAGCATCAGCCTGCACTATTCATCTTGGAAAGAAGATAAAGTTTGATATGGAAATTTCGCCTAAAGTACCCCTTTTCCACCCAGACGTAGACGGCTACCTCTATCCCGGACGCCCAAAAATCACAAAATATTTGAAACTCATTAATGTTGGCGATTTACCCTTCAGAATCTGCCGATTTAACGCAAGCTTCAGCGGAGAAATTTACCTCGCTACAGGCTTGCAAATAGAAATTTTGGAGCTTGGCAAAGGCAGAGGCGAAAAGCCCAACCTCCTATACAACGGAACCTTAATAGATTTAGGCGAAGGCATAAACGTCTATGGGAAAAGGGCTGTCCCACCAAAAGAAAGCGTCACACTCCAAATAAGCGTTTGGATGCCAGTCACAGCCGGAAACGAATATCAAGGTTTAACAGTAACAGCAGACATATCAATAACCGTCCGCTTCCCACCATCCCACGATGGTATGAAATGCTAAAAACAAAAGTTAAAAAAATCCTGAAAATAGCCACCCTCGCCCTAATAGCATTATTCCTCATAATCTTCCTAGGCTTTTACCGACCAGTCCAGCTCTGGGGAGACACCCATTACGAGCCAGTTTATACTGGAAGCATGGAACCAGCCATCCCGGTCGGAAGCATAGTGGTCATAAAACCAGCCGACCCCGACAGCCTAAAAGTGGGCGACATAATCTGCTTCAAAGTTGAAACAGAATACCCAAAAACAGTAACCCACAGAATAATAGGCATAACAAGCCAAGGCTTCATAACAAAAGGAGACGCCAACGAAGACCCAGACCAATGGATAGTAAAAAAGGAAAATGTCATAGGCAAAGTCATAGCCGTAATCCCCCTCCTCGGATACCTCGGCTACTTCGTAAGAACACCAATAGGCTTCATAATACTAATCATAATACCAGCAACCCTAATAATAATCCTAGAAATCCGAGAAATAATCAAAGAAACAACCAAAAGAAAACAACAAACCAAAAACCAGAGAGGGGTAGCGTTTTTGTTAAGTCGAACCAGCAACAAATATGACTTACTCTGCCAAAATGACTAGGGCGGGGCTATCCAATTCTGGGAGACACAGCAGCTCCTAAACTTAACATTTCAGGTCAGAAAAAGAGGGGATATTGTTAGCGTTTTTTATTTTCGCTCGGCATTCCATGCATAGTTTTTCTCCCTCCACCGTCCTTTCGAAAATACTTCCACAATAGTGGCAGATAGCCGCATTAAAACCAAGCCTCGAAAGTTTGAGGGCGAGGGCCACCTTCAAGAGATATATGTTGGCTTTCAAAAACCGACGCCCCTCTGCAGACCTTGGTTCTAGAAGAATTCTCTATATAAGATTAACGCAAAAATGCGTTAAAAATCAAACCCAAAAAGCAGCTATATGATAAAATAGAATATTCCTATAGAATCTTCCACAAAATTTAACTCTAAAAAATCAACTAAAATCACGGAAAACCACAAAATTGGAAACTTCCAGCTCTAAGGGAACAAAGAATGAGCCAAACAGAGCGGAAGGGCCCAATATTCTGTGGTGCAGACGGAAAATGGAAGGAAGAACTTGAAAAACGCCTAAAAGCCCTAGAAAACCCAATAACCCTACTAGCCCTTGGAAGAGTAAAATATGAGCTGCTAAAACATCTAGAGAAGAGAAAGGACATAAGAATCATAAAAATCGAAACAAAATACATGAAGAAAAGGGAGAAAGGTTTAGGACTAAAAATAACAGTTGGCTTATACCACAAAAACGAAAAAGACTAGAAAAGCTTAGGGGTTAGTTTTATTAGCCGCCTTGCGGATTATAACTAATTATCCGGATTTGGATTCTGAGCTTGTGGTTTGCTATGGTTGGGCATGGAGGAGGGGTGAGGCGTAGGCGGAGTCGTGTAGAGGTTATTACTGAAATTTTGGGCGAGGCCTTAGATGGGGCTAATAAGACCCGGCTTATGTATCGTTGTAACTTGAATTTTGGGCGTTTTAACCGTTATTTAAGGGAGCTTTTGGATGCGGGTTTGATTGAGCGGGTTGCGGCTAACCCTGACGCCGGCTTGGTTTTGTATAGGACTACTGATAAGGGTCGGGAGTTGCTTAAAATTTTGCAGAAAGCCAGCGAGTTTTTGTCTGTATAGCCATAGCCATTTAACGAGAGAAATAACCAAAAATGACTACCCCTCTCTAGATTTTTCGGTTTGATGTCATTGTTGAGAAATTTTATTAGTTGCGTTGGTTACATTTTGTTTGGTGGTTATGTTTGGTTGAGGTTGTTTTTACTGAAGAGGATAGGAAGTATTTGCGGACTTTGGCTGAAGAGGTTCCTAAGTTGCGTGTTATTATAGAGGAGCTTCTTGAAACTGTTGAGGTTTTGGGTGACGAGGAACTGTTGAGGAGTATTAGGGCTAGTGAAAGGGATATTCGTGGTGGCAGGCTGCTGGGTTTTAGGGAGCTTTTGAAAGAGTTGGGTTTGGATGAAAAAGAAGTATGAGTTGTTTTTTACGAGGGAGTTTTTAAGAAAAGTGAGGAGGTTGGATAGGCAGGTGCAGATTAGAATTTTGAGGGAACTGAAGGTTTTGGAGAATGATCCTTTTTGTGGCAAGCGTCTTTTTGGGCGTTTGAGTGGATTGTTTTCTTTTCGTGTTGGGGAGTTTAGGGTTATTTATGGTTTGTCTGGGAATAAGGTGATTGTTCGCACTGTTGGGCATCGTCGAGAGGTCTATGAGAGATGATTCATTAGTGGATTTTGTTTATTGCCATTTCGTTTAGTTTTTTGTTTATGCGGATTTCTAGTTCTAGGCTTGTGTCTGTTAGGTTTGTTATGCGGGTGCATTGGATTATGAGGGTTTTTTGTGGTGGGATGATTATGGTGCCTATGGCTGTTGCCGCTGTTTCTTGTGTTGTTTGGGTTTGTGTTGGGGGGCTTGTTCCTTTTTGGTTTATTATTAGGGTTTTCCAGTTTTGGTTTAGCCTTATCTGGTTTGTTGTTGGGTTGTGTTGTATCATGTCTGCTTCTGTTAGAAATTCTACTATTTTTTGGGCTTTTTCTTGGGGGATTTCTAGGGTTTCTGCGACTTCTTTTATGTTGTGCCATACATCGTCGTTTAGGAGGGCTAACAGTTTTTCCAGTTTTGTTGACAAGGGTTTAGCCTCTGAAAGGGGCTGTTTGGTTGTTAATGGGTTTGTGGTTTATAAAGGGTTAGGGTTTTTTAGACTAGACTATTGGTCTGGTTTTAGGTTCTGAAAAATGTGGGTGGCGGGTTTTATGTTTTTGTTCTAGAAGTTTTTCCATTAAGTTTTAATTTGAATTGTGGATATAACCTTTGTATGGTTAGGCGGTTGAACTTGCTGTGGGTGCCGTCTAACCCGTGCCGAGGGTGGGGCACGTTAAACATACCCAAAATGGAGAAGGGAGAGTGATGCATAAATGAAGAGTAAAATGGCTGCATTATTCGCAGTAGTGATGATTGCTTTGATGGTTGCTGGACTTGCATACGCCCACTGGGAAAAGACCATAACGATTAATGGCACTGTCAATACTGGCAAGCTTCACTTGTCATTAGAGTTCTTTGCGTCAACAAATGACACGAAAAACTACTGCACAGTTGGGTGGACAACCGGGGATAATACTTTGACGGTTACTGTTAATAAGGCGTATCCATGCATCACGGTTTCTGGATACTTAACGATCATAAATGATGGAACCATTCCAGCAGGGCTTCATATGATGAACCTTATTTTACCTTTGGGTGTTACGGTAACGCCGGGCGTCTTTCCAGGATATAACGAGGTATATGAAAATGGCGTGTTAATTGCTAAACTCTGGCTTTACCAAATGGGTGCTGGCACGTTTGAACAGATAGATCCGGGACAGCAGATTGTTATACCCTTTGCCTTACACTTTGAGGAAGGTCTTAGAGAGGATGCAACGTACACGTTTACGATTGAGTTTGTCTTCTATAACTGGAACGAGGCTTAAACCGCCTACTGTGACTCTCTGAAGTCTTAAACAGAGGGCTCCAAAATGCAAAATAAAAAGTTGATGGCTATACTGATGCTGTTCAGCCAGTTTCCTTTTCTTTTTATGGTTTTTTGTTCTAGACTATTGTTTCATGGGGGTTTATATTTGGTGTTGTAATAGATTGTTGTTGGTTAGGCGTGTAGCCGGCTACATTGTGTTAGCTTGGTTAGGCCGGCCTAGCCCGTGCCGAGGGTGGGGCACGTTAAATATACCCAAAGAGGAGAAAAGGAGAGTGATGAAAGAATGGAAACTAAGAAGTTGATGGCGACGTTTGCAATATTGATGATAGCTTTAGGCATAGCAGGATTCGCATATGCCCACTGGAGCGAGTATTTATGGCTTGAGGGCACAGTAACAACTGGCAATGTTTGTGTGGAATGGTCTTTTAATGCTGTGTTGCCACCTTCGAACCTTAAGGACTTGGACGGCGACGGAGAAGTAGATGACCCAGTTGCAACGCTTAATGTTACATTCGTGGATGAAGATCAGGATGGTTGCAAGGAAGGCTTGATTATAGAGCTTAAGAATGTTTATCCAAGCCTATGGGTTAATGGAACCATTGACGTTACAAACTGTGGAACAATACCAGTAGGAATCGCTCACTATGATTACAAGATATATGACCCTGATGAAGTTGCTGATGGAATTTGGCTTTACGATGTGAACTTCTACCTAAAAGACCCAACTGGCGGCAGACACGACATCACAATGCCCATTGAGCAGTGGATAGTCCAAGTGAACCAGATTGACCCAGGCTGGTCTCTTGTATGCGAATTCTTCATACACTTCGGAGAAAACACACCTGAAGGCGCAACAGCAACAATTGAGGCTGAAATAGTGTTCTGGAACTGGAACGAACTCTAAACGGACTGGTGATAACCAATGACGCTCTTAAAGAAATCTAAAACAACGGTGCCCGCAATTGCCATCATAACCCTAATAGCATTGGCAATCGTAGGCTTCGCATACGCCCACTGGTCTGAAACATTGTGGCTAAACGGCACAGTAACAACAGGAAACATGTGCGCAGAATTTAAACCTCCAATAACACGCACAGACACTGGACTTGACTACAGCTGTGGAGAGCGCTTCACAAATCCTGACCCACATCAAATTGATAAAGACATAGGAAGCAGCAATGCGTACTTTATGGATGTAAACCAAGATGGGTGCAATGACACAATAGTTATAGAACTAAATAACGTATATCCATGCTATTATGAGCATATAGCGTTCTGGATACACAATTGTGGAACAATACCATGGCGAATCTGGAGAGTCATATTTAACCCAGGAAACATAACAATTTATAATCGAGGTTACGTAAGATTAGACCTTAACAATGACACAAAATATGATATTGAAATATACTGGGGAAACAACTTTGGTGATCAAGTAGATCCTTGCAGTAAAACAGACATAAGTTTCGAGATTCACATTCTGCAACCTATACCAGAAAACTCTACGCTTACGTTCAGAGTAACCATTGAAATAGTGAATTGGAACGAATATCCACCGCCATAAAACAAATAACTGCATAAAAACTTCATTTCCCCCTTTTTAGTTTAATTTAATGTATGCTCTACGGAATAGGAAAGATGAAGTGCATATTCATAATTTCCGCTTCAATTTTAACCGTTTACCTACTCACCAATCTAATTGTTCCGTTCGTCTTCAGGGGCGAAATGATATTTATTGTAGACGCAGTTTTATGGGCAACCATACTCCCGTTAACGCTTATAATATCGAAACTATCCCAAACCAACATTTTTAGGACGGATAAAACCCTAATCCAAATCGCCATAATAATCGCAGTGTTCCAAACCTTCCTATCAGTTTTTATGGCATTTTTCATGGGTTTCGGCAAAAACATTCTTGTCTGGACGCCTAGGGCATTAGCCCTATACTTCCCATTCCTATTAACGCCTTTCTTGGCAACCGAAATCTCACGAGCCTACCTAACCAAAACAGTAGGCAAACGCAAACCAACAGCCGCCATCCTCCTAATAGGCTTGTTCTACACGCTTTTAACGCCAACAATACCCGCCTACCTAGGCTTAACAACGCCATTGGCAATAGCTGAATTCCTAATCCGCACCTTCATCCCAACCCTAGCCACAAGCCTCTTGGCAACATACTTCGCCTATTTAGGCGGACTCCCAGCAAACCTAGCCTACATGGCTGTTCCAGCCTTCTTCACATGGTTCAGCCCCATACTCCCAAACCTCCAATGGCAAACACAATCCATAATAACCGTAATAGGCACAACAATAGGCTTCCTAATCCTAGACGCCGCAGTGAAACCCCTACCAACAGCCCGTGAACGCCGACGCATCCGCATCCACACTCGCCCAACAAGAAAAGGCGAAAAACAAACCATGTACTGGACAGCCATAGCCCTAATAGCCGTAATCGCTGTATGGTCAACAACAGGCTTACTCGGTTTCACGCCAACAATAATAGCAAGCGGAAGCATGCAGCCAACCCTAAACCCAGGCGACATCGCAATAGTAGCATCAACACCAACAAAAGCCATCAAAATAGGCGACATAATCCAATACCGCACACCCCAAACAGAAGAACCAATCATCCACCGAGTAATAGACAAATATGAAACAGGCGGCTTAACATGGTTCATAACCCAAGGAGACGCTAATAATGCGCCAGACGACCCAATAAACGAAAAACAAGTAACAGGCAAAGTCATATTCACAATACCAAAACTAGGCTGGGTAAGCATATACATAAAAGAATTCGCAGCCAACGCCTACAACTTCCTAACTGCGACCCTTCCAAAAGCCATAACAGAAGGCGGCACATTTATACTGGCAAACACAATTCCCATAACAGCCGCCCTAACCCTAACCGCATACACATACCTCCTATTCACATATCACAAAACAACAAAAAAGGAGGGTAAAAATGAATAAGAAAATCCTAGCAGCATTCACACTTCTACTATTCGCATTGGCAATAACTGGATACGCATATTCCCACTGGCAAAAAACCATACAAATACAAGGCACAGCCCAAATAGCAAAACTAGAAATAATAATACAGGACTACCAAACCACTTTAGACTCACAAATATCCCAAGACAGCCACACGCTAAACCTAACAGGCACAATAACGCCAAGCCAATCCCTACTAACAAACATAACAATAAAAAACAGTGGAACAACACCAGCAACAATAACCCACACAATCACAACAAACAACACCGACATATGGAACACATACTTCATTTTTAGCCAAAACCTAACAGAACCCTACGAACTCTTAGCCGAAAACATCGTCACAGTACTGCAAAACATAACATTAACAGACGATCAGCTAGAGCCTTTTACAATTGAGGTAACAGTAACCTACACAGCCACTTTCCAGTCTTGGACAGAAACCATAACCATCAACTACATCCTAACCTACCAAGAAGGAGGCACATAAATGAAAACCAAAATTTTCGCAACAATAATCCTCGCCACAATAGCCCTAAGCCTAATAGGCTATAGTTATGCTTGCTGGAACGGTGGAATAAGCATAAACTGCTACTGCAAATGCAACCTAATCTTCAAAAGTGTAAAAACATGGGACAACGAAATAGAAAAAGACGTAGCCACAGTAACCGCCACCATAACATGCGACAAAGACACAATAATAGTCACCATAACAAACGCTTACCCATGCTACACAGCCTACATAAACTACACCATCCAAAACATAGGAAACCGCCCCATCCAATTCACAAGCCTAACAATAACAAACCCTAACCCAGAAGCCCTAGAGATAACCACCACAAACCACACAGGCACAATATTAGGAGCATGCCAAACAGTAAGCGGAACAACAACAGTCCACACCCTACAAACAGCCCGCGAAAACTGGCAATATGAGTTCAAAATAAAAATAGCCGCAAAATGCAAACCAAAAGGCTACCCACGCACAATAGGCTTCTGGAAAAACCAGTTCGCCCCATACCTAGGCAAACCCGGAAAACCCCAAATCCCAGCAGAAACCCTTGAAAACTATCTAGACCAAATAACAGAACAATCCAACGTCTTCGAATTCACAGGCACAAGAAGACAGAAATTCCAACAAGCATTAAGCATTCTTGAAATGCCAAGACGCCCAACAATGCTAGACAAACTAAAAGCCCAACTACTAGCATTATGGCTAAACTACGTGGCAGGATGGACAGAAGGCTACACGCTTAACGGCATGACAGCCCAAGACATAATCAACGGCTCAGAAAACGCAATAATCCACAACCTAACAAGCGAATATGAATACTGGAAAGACCTCTGCGACAAATTCAACAACTTAGGCGAAACATAAACACCAAACCAAAAACAAGCATGCCCCAAAATCTAGAGGGGGCTAGAATTTTGCATTTCTCCACCCAAAGCAAAATTGACAACACTTTCATGGAAGAACAGACAACAAGAAATCCACAATTCTCTTTTCTGCGATCTCAACCTCCCTAGATAAGCCTTCACCAAAATCTGTTTCTTTAGGCTCTATCAGCAACAGAGCTATTTTTGCCCCTAATGTTTCGGCAAGGTAATCGCAGAAAACCCTCAACGGAAGCATGTGCGTCGAAATGGCTGGAAAAACCTTGAGATGTTCAGGCTTAACAAGCCTACACACGCTCGGCTCCAAACCCATAACCGCAGCGTCAACAAGCAGAACATGCGAAGGCCTAAAATCAAAAATCTGCTGAATAAAACTTTCAGGAACAGTCTCACACTCAATCAGCAAAACCTTCTCCGAGACCTTTCCCTGCAAGTCGCGGACAACCTTCACACCAACAAAATCATCCATACGAATAGGATTACCAATGCCAGCAACAACGACCCTCCCCGCGCCGGAAAGCCATTCCCTCAACTTTTTCTCGAAAGAGCCTTCCACCGTAAGTTTTTCTCCCAGGAAGTAACAAAAATGGGGTGTGTAGGGCTTATCTCTGCACCGTTCTTATGAGCTTCCCTTCACTGTTGTAGATTTCAACAGTTAGTGGCAGTTGCCCAACGGCAAAGTGGGTGGCACAGCCAAAGCATGGGTCATAAGCCCTAAAAGCCATCTCCACCATGTTAAGCAATCCATGGTCAACCTTGCCACCATGAATCAAACCCTTAGCAGCGTTCCGAACAGACATGTTAATCGAAGGCGCATTATTAACAGTAGCCACAATCAAGTTAACATCCTTGATCAAGGCGTTCTCATCCAAAACATAATGGTGAATCAGCGTCCCCCTAGCAGCCTCAACAACACCTACGCCTTCGCCCGGCTTGCCTGGCTTGTTCCGCACGTTAGTGCTGGTTATTTCTGGATCTTTGACCAGCTCAACAGCCCTCTCAGCCGCATACAACAGCTCAATAAGCCTAGCCCAATGATAAGCCAGAGTAGAGTGCACTGGTTTTCCGCCCAGTGTGGCGTACATGCGCTCATATTCCTCTTGGGCTAGGGGCGTAGCCATACCATCAGCGGCATTAAGCCTCCCAAGGGGACCAACACGGTAAACGCCACTGTCTGGACCGTCAACGAAGCCCTTCCAGCCAACCTTCTTCAAGTACGGCTGTTTCACATAGGTCCATGGCTCCACATGCTCGGCGATGTGCTCCAAATAGTCCTTAGCCTCAAACTTGGCGAACTCCTTGCCGTCTGGGGTTACAACACGTATTTTACCGTCGTAAAAGTTCACCTTGTTATGCTCGTCCACCAAACCCATATAGTAAGTGCGCAGCGTGTAGGCGTCACTCTTAATCAGCTCTACATACCTAGTGTTTTTCAAGACAACGTCGTGGAAAAGCTTCAGTGAAAACTTTGCAAAATCAACAGCAGAGGTAACCATCTTCTCAATTTCTTGGCGGTTCTCCTCGCTTAAAGGCTTTGATATGCCGCCCGGCAAGCCGCAGACTGGGTGGGTTGCCTTTCCACCTATCAGCTCAACTATCCTCTGTCCATAAGCCCTATGCTTAATAACTTCCTTGGCAACATCCAAACCAGCCTTCTCAATGACGCCTAGAATATTTCGCTTTTCTGGTGGCGCATCCGGTCCAACAACGAAGTCTGGTCCGCCCAAATAGTAAAAGTGTAGGGTGTGGTCGTAAATGAAATAGCCACAATACATGAGTTCGCGGAGTTTTTTGGCAGGTTCTGGCGGCTCAACATTGAAGGCTGCGTCTAAAGCCTTTGTTCCAGCCATGTGGTGGGCAACTGGGCAGACACCGCAGATTCTGCTGGTTAAGAGGGGCATGTCCTCGGCTTTGCGTCCAATACAGAACTTCTCAAAACCGCGGAGCTCTGGAATCTGCAAGTAGGCGTTTTCCACTTCGCCAGCATCGTTTAGGAATATGGCTATTTTACCGTGACCCTCAAGCCTTGTAATCGGGTCTATGATTATCTCCTTCATTCGCGAATCACCTTCCTCCTCAAAATTGAGGCTGGCAAACCATACATGTAGAAGGTTCCAACGGGATCCTTAATCTGGTCTATAAGCTTTTCAACCTCCTCCTCAGTGTATTTCTCCTTCTCCTCCTCCAAGCCAAGTATTGAAGCCAAAGCACTAATCATGGCGGCGCCTTGCTCTGGGGCGTTGGGACATGGACCACCACAACCAGTGCATGGCATGTCAGCCTTTAGGCATCTGGCGCCGCATCCGCCTCTTGTGGCTGGACCCATGCAAATGATTCCCTGCTCAAGCAAGCATTTTTCAGGGTCGGGAACCTTCTCGTAAACGCGGTATACCCGCGATATCTTCTTGTTCTCCTTCTTCTTGGGGCACTCGTCGCAAACAGACTTTAAAGGCGCCAAAACAGAGCCTTTTGGCGGAAGCTCGCCTTTGGCTATGGCTTCTAAGGCGAAGAGTGTGCGCTCCACCGCTGGTGGGCAGCCAGGCACATAATAGTCAACATCCACCGTCTGGTCTAGAGTTCGAACTGTGTCATAAAACTCTGGAATTTCCAATTCGCCCTCCTTAACATGCACTTTAGGCTGTGGGAAAACCTTGTTAGGATTATCCGTCGAGAAGGTTTGGGCGTAAACCTTTTCGAAAATCTCCTTCTTGTTGTGGAGGTTAGCCAGCCCTGGAACACCGCCAAGGTGGGCACAGGCACCATAAGCCACAAGAATCTTTGACTTCTGCCTTAGGAGTTTGGCCATGTGCTCTTGCTCGCTGTTTCTGATTCCGCCATTAAAGAAGCAGACGTCAATGTATTTGTCAGGCATGTTTTCCACGTCTTTATATTTTATGTCCATGGCTACTGGCCAAAATACGATGTCGGCGATTTGCACCACATCTAGGATTTTCTCGTTAATGTCCAGGACGGCGATTTCGCATCCACCGCAGCTTGCCGCCCAGTAGAAGGCGAATTTCAATTTTTGTTTCGCCATATAAATCACCTATTTAATCTTGTTTAATAGTTCTGTTGGCTTAACCCTAAGCTCGTTGAGGGCAAGCTCTTCTGGCGGGAAGCCCATGGCTAAGCCTAAAAGCTGTGGGTAGTGGAGAACTGGCATGTTGAATTTTTCGTTGAAGGCTCTTTCTATGCGGGGCTGGTTCAAGTCGAACATTATGTGGCAGAAGGGACAAACCGTTATAAGGGCTTGGGCGCCAACAGCCCTAACATGGTCAAGCTTTTCCCTAGCCATCTGGAAGGGCACATCCTCGTTAACGCCTATTATTGGGTTGCCGCAGCACTCGGTCTCATCCATGTAATCTAGGCACTCGGCACCCGTCAGCCTAATCAGCTCCTTAAGGGTTGTTGGGTTTTCAGGGTCGTCCCGCCCCACATATTTCCTTGGTCTTAGGACGTGGCATCCGCTATGCTGGGCTACGCGGATTCCAGCCAGAGGCTTTGTTACGGCGTTCTTTATCTTCTCGTATCCAACGTCCTCTGAAAGCACGTAAATTAGGTGTTTAACTTCTATTGTGCCCTTAAACTCCATGCCAACCTCTTTCAAGTAGCCGTTAATCTTCTCTCGGAGCTTCTTGTCCTCTTTTAATAGTTTGTTGGTATCGTTTAGGCTGCAGAAACACCCGTTACAAAGGGTCATTATTGGTAAGCCGACTTTTTCGGCTATGCAGAGGTTTCTCGCCGCCAAAGTCAACATCAACTCGTGGTTTATAACATCCATTGGGTAGC
>Ga0209225_1001366_pt1 | contig 24404 bp, 32 predicted proteins | sample WasSprMetagenome_FD_184732 | JGI IMG/M metagenome (GOLD analysis project Ga0209225, IMG submission 184732) | Sulfidic aquatic microbial communities from Washburn Spring, Yellowstone National Park, USA - WS (SPAdes) (version 3) | ecosystem: Environmental > Aquatic > Thermal springs > Hot (42-90C)... | reverse complement strand
GATCAGAGCTAGTATTATTATTGCTATTATTATGGTCTCCCAGCTGGTTATCATAAGCTGTAAACTCTGATGGAAGAATAAAAAGCTTTCGCTTTGAGAAAAATATTAAAATATTATGCTTGTAGTTACCCCGCATTATGAAGTGGACTAACAGCCTCCATTGTACTAAGGCTATGGTTACAGCACCGCTTTTCATAGGGATATCTCTGTTTACAAATAATATATTTAATAAGTTGAATCTCTGCGATTTTATTGGAAAGACTTATATAGGTAGTACTAGAAGTACTACTTATGCAAGGGGAAATTCTGAAGGTTACCAGAAAGGGCCAGGTAACGATTCCTAAAAAATACAGGGATGCCTTAAACATAAAAGAGGGGGATATCATCTGTGCTTCTTTGGAAGGAGACAAAATAGTGCTTATGAAATCGGGAATTCCGGAACCAGGAGATCCAGTTGGTGAGGAGGAATATAGGAGGCTTATCAAGCTGTTGGAGGAGGAAAGAAAGGCATGGCGTTGATATTGGACACAAAATTCCTGATAGCACATACCTTTCCCCCTTCTGATGAGGAGAGAAGAGACATAGCAAATTTCCTTTCAAGGATATCAAAGGAGAAGCTGATAATCCCCTCTATAGTCATTACAGAGTTTATGAAAGTAGCTGGAACAAGGCTGGGAGCAGAACAGGCCAGAATAAAGCTCAAGCTATGGACAGCTAGAGGAGCAGGAGTGCTTTCAGTTGATGAGGAGACTGCTTTTCTCGCCGGAGAATTGGCGCTTGGACATAAGGACATCCCGATAGCAGATGTGATAATAGGAGCAGTCGCTAAACAACATAAAGCAGCGATAATAACGGACGATCCTCACTTCAAAATGCTTAATCTTAAGACTGTTTGGTATAAGTGACCTAATACGATTTAAGATTGCATTCAGATCTAAGCATACATTCTTGACACAGCTTTTTTGAGCAGTACAGCTTTTCATGAAGGTAAAATGCTGTTTGAACCCATCCAGCCAGCTTTCCAAATGATTTCGAGGCAATCCATCTGATGCACCTCCTGTTAGCAGGACAGCTTGGACATCCATATTTTCTGCACATGTTTTGCTTCGGAAGCTCGAAATTCCAGAGCTCAAGCTTTCTGGCCATCGATGTAAAGTGTCTGTCCACTGGAGCTGATGTTGTGTCAGCCATTCCGAACAAAAGAAATGCATCAGCAATTTTGGGCCCGCAGTACCTGCACTTCATCATCTCAATTCTCGTGGCCCAGATATCCCTGCTGATAGCTGATGATAGACAGAAAAATGACTCATGAAGCCTTCTCAATTGATAGCTTCCAGCTATTTTCGGGGCTATTTCAGCAGCTTTAAATGGGTCATCCGTTATTTCCCACATCTTTCTGGACCATTTAACCACATTTCCATGATAGCTTGTGGACTGGGAGAGGAAGACTGGAATTAAGATGTGGAGAGGATCTTGAGGATCGACAGAAAGCCCTAGCTTTGGGTACTGCTCTCTGAGCAAATCCACAAGCCAGGATAATTTTGTCTCCTCTGAGTCCAGCACCTCCATAAACCAAGCTCCGCTCCAGTATAGAGCTTCCTCGCACTCTGTCAGCAGGAATTTCCCCTCTACTTTCATCCTGCATCCTTTCTTCCTTCCTGCAGCCTTTACATAAGTCCCATTTAATTGGTTGAAGATAGAGAGGACAAAGGATGGGTAAAGAGTTAGATCGAGATCCACAGGCTTTATCTCTATTTTCACAAGCTCACCTTTTCCATAAGTTTTAGCTGGCCTTTGCTTTTACTACAAGTTATAAAAAGGCAAGAGGAATTCACTTGGAGATATCGGCCACTATTGCTTTGTTCACCTCAATTATGTCCCTCACTTTCACCTTTATCAAGGTCATCTCATCCCCTCCCCCTCCAACCACCTCCTCATCGGGCTTGAGCGAGGAATCGACAACAGTCTGCAGACCATGGCCGAATGGAGGAACTCCTCCAAGTGGAAATCCAGTTAAGCTCAGAATTTCATCCGCTGAGGCAAGCCTCACCTTTCCAAATATTCTGGAAAGCTTTTCCAGATCTGCTTTTTTATCCCCCGGAACTATAGCAGCTATCCCTCCTTTCTCAGACACGAAGATGAGGGTCTTTATTATCGATGACTCCGGAAGGCCAGTTAAAGCGGATGTCTCCTTCACAGTTCTCACTGGACCGCTTGGCCTTATTACCTCAAATTTTATTCCATAGCTTAGCAACCTTTCCATAAGGAATTCTAAAGCTTGCTCAATTTAAGTCTTCCCTTGATTAGCTTAGCTAGCAGGATTGCAGCCATTGTGCTGAAGCATGCACATTTCTCTTTCTTCACACTACATGACAGTCTTATAAGGTTCATCCGTTCAGAATAAATTCATACCTGAACTTCAAGATCTTGTGAAAAGCTTTTGTAGAAATAAATAGATTTCATATATTTAAATTAAAGTAGAAAAACTTTTAAGACATTTAACAAAGTATTTCTATAATAAAATATCTTATTAATTTATCTTGATATTTTATCAATGAAAGCTCTGCTTTAAGCTCTTTTTCCGTTTAATAATGTCATCTTTCCCTTTTTCCTCATAACATCAATCTCCCTAAGTCAAAGATTCTGAAAAAAAGGAAGAAGCAGAACAAAATAATTTTAAATAAGAGGTCTACTAAAATTGCGGGGGATAAATTATGAGGGCCTTAGTGTTCCTACTGATCTTTCTTTCTTTTTTAGTAGCCTTAGGTATTTTAGCATATAATAATATTGAAATTTTCATGCCTGCTAGCTATGAAATCCATGAAGAACTATGTGAGCCCATTATCGTTAATGAGACTTATCCCAGTTGGTCTATTAGTGTGCAACTAGAAAACCGCATGAGCACACTTGAAAACGGGACGAGAACCTTCCTATCTGTTGAAAGGCCATTTGTTTGCCTTCCAATAGAGATGAAAAATGAAAGCCTTGTAAACCGCTCCTTCTTCCTTTCCATCTCAAGTCCGCCCTGCACGGGATCTTCTCCAGAGCTACCGAGGGAATGCACCAATATCTGCCAGCCTGGCTTTCTCCTTCCCATAAATGAGACCGCATATAAGCTTCTTCTCGGGAACTTCACGGTCAGACTTTTTAAGATTAACAATGGAGATGAGATTATCACAAAGGAGTCTATTGCAACGCAATCAGGCCAGATTATCTGGAGCTCCTCCTCAAAGTGCAGGATAGTCAAGCGAGGAGTGGTTGAACAAGGCAAACCCTAATCTTTTTTTTAACATTTTATATCACAAAATCTGAGTAGATTTTTCTTAAAATCTACTTATTAGAGAAATTCTAAAGCCTGCTCAATTTAAGTCTCCCCCTGATTAGCTCGATGGCCAGCAAGATTGTAGCGATAACTGCAACAACTTCAGAGTAGAGGAGATTGTCCTTCTCAACCCCATGCTGCCTGATGCACAACTCATGAAGATAAGGCCCGGCTTTAATGAGATAAAAACTGCTGTATGGAAGGAGCTTCAGTGTTAAAGATGATGTTGCATTCCTAGTTAAGAGAGGCCTTTCTCCATTAAGAGCACTTTCCAGATCATAGACTTCCACTGCAAAGGAACAATTCGTACAAGTAGTTATACGAAGCTCCGTTTCTCTCTGGGGCAGAAAAACAGTCAGGTTGATCCTAAAAGGATTCTCTACACAGTCCTCGATGATTCCCGATCTCAATTGTACACCTATGATTGTGGAAAGAGATATTACCAGCAGAATAGTTAGAACTCTCGGAAACCTCAAGTTCCAACCCTCCTTGTATATAAGTAATACTCTAGCACGAGAAGGAAGAAAGACATAAGCAGCATAACACACGTGTCCCCAAGAAGCCCCAGAAAGTCCAGGTTGGTGGCCCTTAGAAATGCTCTCGGAGGAAGAAATTTCACATTAGCAAAGGCAGGACTAATAAGAGCTATTAGAGCTACCATTGTGGATAGAAGGCTCCTTTTTAAGACTGCGAAGATGGCTAATGTTAAGGACATGGACAGCATCACGGAGAGCAAGCTTAAGTAAAGGGAGATAAGCAGGGAGGCAGGACTAATATATACCACGAACTTATGATAATATGTAGTTGAAGAGAGAAGTGCTGATAAGAGCTGGATGGACACCACAATAAAGGATATCGAGAGAATTTTTGAGAGGAGAACATCTCCTCTTCGGATGGGCTGGAGAAGAAGAAGTTCTATCTGGCCTGTCTCTATCTCAAATGCAAGAGAGGCAGCTATAAGGGAGGACGTTACTATAACAGTAGGAACATATGATGTGGAAAATGATGATATAAAGTACTTTGAGACAATAAAAGAAATGCGGGAGTATACCTCCTCGCCAAGCGTTGAGAATGAGGCAGATACCACAGCTGGTGGTGAGAAGGAAGCTATAGCCAAAAAAAGCAGTATTAGCTCTAAAATGGGGAATCTTGTGAGATTTTCAAGCTCAAATTTCATCAAGATCATGAGCTTTCTCATGCATTACACCCATATATAACCTTTCAATATCAGTAACCTTTTCCTCCGGCTGATAACCCATGTATCTTCTCATGAGATCCCCTATGTCTCCGCTGTCCAAGATCCTTCCCCTGTATATAAACGCAGCGCTGTCCAAAAGATCCTCCACATCCCTCAGGGAGTGAGTTGCTATCACAACGGAGCATCCATCTTTAGATCGCTCCCTTAATATGCTGAGAAGCCTGATTCTGCCCAGCGGATCTAAGTTGGCCACGGGTTCATCCAGAACTAGGAGGTCCGGATCTCCTATCAAACTAATGCAAAAAGCCAGCCTACTTCTCATCCCAGCGGAATATCCCCCAATAGGGGAATCTATCCTTCTCTTCAACCCCAGAGCATCAGCTAACTCAAGGGATTTGCTCAGTTCATAACCTCTCAGCCTAGTGATGAGCTCAAGTATTCTTCTCCCTGTGAGATGAGGTGGAAATGCTGGCTTCTCCGGCATAAATCCAACCTTCCTCCTCACCTTCTCCCCCTCCTTCCATGGATCCATGCCAAGTACCTCCACTCTTCCCGATGTCTTCTTGGAGAGGCCAACTATTATCCTCATAAATGAGGTTTTTCCCGCACCATTTGGGCCAAGCAAGCCGAAGATCCCCCTCTTAATTTTCAGGGTGACGTTGTCCAGTGCAACCACTCTTCCATACTTTTTTACTAGATCTTCTGATTCTATAATATACATATGGAATCACCATACATAATATTATAAATATAATGATGAAAGGCTCCTCCGAGCTTTTCCCTTTCAGGACAATAACCTCCGTTCCATTTATATAGGCATCTCTCATAACGCAGGAGACGTGCATGGTCTTATCTATGTTGGCAAATTTTGTACCGGATATGCCATAGATTCCCATAAGGCCCAAGACTCCATCATAGTAGGATACAGAGCCTAGAGCGATGCCCGTGATCCTATCGACAAAGATAGCCTCTAAATACCCTCTCTGCCATACGGGATCATACGTGTAGGATTCTATAAAGGCTATGTCACTGTATTTCCTAGTGCCTAAGGGAGTTTTTATCTCAGGAGCTTTTACATAAACTCCGGTTCGAGGATCAGGAAGAAAATCAGGGAATACATGTACCTCCCACTCCAGAGGGGTTCCATCAGGAGCTCTTCCAAACTTTATCTTCTCCCCGTTTGTAAGATCAACCGGCCACCAGAAGCGGGGCGGCTCTATGCTCATATTACCATAATAAGCTTCTTCCTTCTCCAGATTGACGAATATTGTGCCATTAAATGAGACATTCCTAGGCCCCTCTGCGAATTCAACAACATCGCTACGAGAGAGAGGGGGAAACCTCTTGACATAACAGGTATACTTTTCATCATAGCTTGCGTTCACTTTCACAAAAACGCGCATACCTATATTATTATTTATCTCTATTATTTTCCAATAATATATTATATGTACGTTATCGTATGTAAAATCAGTCCAGTTCTTGAGTTGAACAGGATAACCCTTCGACCAGCACTCATAGGTAGCATAGCTCCCTTCCTTGGGATATGCATACGATCTCTGGGCTACAATCAGCCCAGCATTTATTGAAAAAAGGAGGAGAAGGGAAAATAGCACTAATGGTTTCTTGGTGAGATTATGTAAGATTTCAGCTTCTGATCTCGGCATATGCAATATCTACCTCAAGAAGTACGCCAGTTGAAGAGTAAATTCTAACATACTGTTTGGTATAAGCTCTATAAAGTTCCCAAAATGGTTCTGTTTCTCTACTCTTAGAAACTATATATCCACTTCCGTAAGATCCTCCACCTCCATCATGCACCCTGTTGGTCAGCCAATGAGTATACGGATCTCTGCAGGCACCCACAAGTGCCCAAGCATATCCAAGATAGCCGTCAGTTTCATCATAATCAGATAACCAATAGCAAGTAGTAGATAGGGGCTGTTCCTTTCCCTGAGGAGGAGAGGCCGGTACAAGCAATGTCGGTGACAAAAGCAACATTGCAATGGCGAAGATCCCAACTCTCTTGAACCACACACCTAGTTTTTCCCTCATAAGGGCACCGATATTTTAGTAGACCTCTTATTTAAAATTATTTTGTTCTGCTTCTTCCTTTTTTTCAGAATCTTTGACTTAGAGAGATGATTTTTATGAGAAAGGAGAGAAAAGTGATGCCTTAAACGGAAAAAAGAGCTGAAAGCAGGGTCTTTCATCGATAAGACATCAAGATAACAATGAAATATTCTATTATAGAAATACTTTGTTAAATGCCTTAAAAGTTTTTCTACTTTAATTTAAATATATGAAACCTATTTATTTCCACAAAACCTTTTTCACAAGATCTTGAAATTGAGTGTGTAGAGCTTTAAATACAGTTTGCTTTACTTATTGTGGGTAACATAAAGACAAGCTTCGTTCTCCCCGAGGATCTCTATCTCGAGTTAAAGAGGAGAGCTGCAGAGGAGAGAAAAACTGTGAGAGATCTTGTTATAGAGGCAATTCTTGAGTACATATCTAAACCCAGAGGAGGAAGAAAGAAGCTGATAGATCTTATCACAACGCCTTATCAGGGTGCTTCTCCAGAGGATTACAGAGAGTATAATTATGAAGATGTATAATAGGGGGTTCTCTTGGAGAAAGCAATGGTGGACACAGAGATCTGGTCAATAGCAAAGAAAAGACCACTTCCAGACAATTTTAGCTCAAAAGAGAAGTAAAGGCTTTAAGAGCACATGAGGCAGCAAGAAAGTTCTTCTTGGAGATCTTCCCGGCTTTAAAAGTGTATATCTCCACTCATCAGCTTGCAGAAAAATATATCATGTTCTAGCTTTCAGAGGAGCAAGGCTCCGAGAGAAGAGGTAGCTAACATAGTTTTAGCTATATTAAAGGATGGCGATATAGTGAAAGTTCCTCTACTCCAGAGGCATGTAGAGGAGGCTATCAAAGAGAGTACTACAAGCGGAATACATGTATGGGATTACTTGTGCTTTCTGCCGGTAAAAGACTACGTGGACACGATTTTCTCATGTGACTTTCATTTTCAGAAAATAGGGGGATACAAAGTTAAGGTAGTAAACCCTCTTAATCTCTGGCTCTTATTATAAAATATTTGAATATGTTAGCTTAATCAACCAAAAGAGCGCATCTTTCTAAAAACCAGTCCTCCTAAGGAGCACCACAGATAAATCCTTCAACAAGCCTGTCTGATACTACATCTGTGATTTTCACCTCAATTATCTCTCCTATCTTGGGCTTTCCATTTTTCAGCCTTATAACAGGCCCTCCCTGCAGGGGATATGCGTATGCTCCTGGTGCTGCAACAGCCTTCACAACATTGCCAACGAGGAGCTCCTTTCTCACTCTATTTAAACGTATGGCATACTTTGATATTTTTCTTGAATCTGCATTTACTCTCACCTTGAATTTCTCAAAGGCAGTTCCGGGAAGGGGCCTAAATCTGTAGACTGTTATCTTCTCAGCTCCTATTTCGAAAACAGATCTCATCGCCTCAATTGTCTTTGCAGCACTTCTTCTGTTCTGCTCGGGGAGACTGTGTATAAAATATGCATATGGCCTCAATCCAGCTTCTTTCAAAAGTTTTATTGCTTTAATTGATTCCTCAGGGCTACAGGGCCTTCCAATGAGCTCTGAATGTTTTTCATCTCCTGTCTCCACTCCTATATGGATTGTGGTATTTTTGAGGTATTTTCCCAGCAGTTTTGCCACTTTCTCATCAACAAGGGATGGTTTGGCATTCTCCACCTCAAAGTAAAATCCATATTTCTTGGAAAGGTAGCTTACCTTTGAGAGAAGGGAGTCTATGGCATCCAGATTTGGCTCAGGACTGACGGGATCTGTGAGGGGATTTTTCAGGAGATCCCTTCCGTACTCGAGGAAGTCAGCCCCGCTCAGCACTATCCTCCTCACTCCCACTTTAGCCAAGCCTTCTATCTCATCCAGAATGCTTTCCTCATCCCTTGATTTCGGCGGACCGTATAGATAGGGGATGGAGCAATATCCACAGCCAGGAGGTATTCCCTGAGGGCATAATATCCTCTCTGAGGGACATAATCTGCATATATCTTGGGATACCAGAAGCTTTGGTCTTCTGAAGTTTGAGCAGCTCCTCACAACCTCCACATAAACTCTGGAACACTTGTAATGGGGTATTGTGCTGTAGAACTTTACAGCATTTACAGACGGCTTGAACATCAGAAATTCCTCTCTTGTCAGATACCTCAGTTTTGTTGTCCCATTTCTGAAGACCAGATTTGGCACATCTTTCAGCTTGGATGGATCTACCCCTCTCAAGAGAACTTCCCTGAGGGATATCTCTCCTTCCCCCCAGATCCCCAGATCCAGGTTCAGTCTTCTCACAACACCGAGATCAGATGTTATCGGTCCTCCTATTATCTTAATTCCATCAATTAGCTTCAGTGCCCTTGCCACAGCCGGCTCATCCATTGTCATCGCACTTATCAGAACAGTTCCACTGAACTTTCTTCCCTTTTTAAGGAAGTCCTCCACCCTCATGAGCTTGTATTCAAGGCCAAGGCTCTCGAGAATACCTGCTATAAGCCTGGGTCCTGCTCCTATCACATCAAGAGAGGAGAGCCTCCTTGCTTTTCCTGCAGCTAGAGCGTCCAGTATCAGGAGCATCCTGAATTTGAATGCCTGATGTAAAAAGCCTTTTTATGGGTATTTTAAACACCTTTCATCTGCTTAAAATTATTTTGAATAAAAAGTGAGCTACTTTCCAAGCTGGAAGATTTAATTGTTTTTATAAAAAAGCTGGTGTTATCCATTTCAACAAATAAAAAAGATGATTAGTGGATTCCCCTGTGTATTCATCCACGTACTCTGACTGCTGTGATCGGGTGCCCATAATAACTCTGTTGCATGTAATCGATGTAGACTGTGTAGCCTCTATCAGCCCATATAATGTAATGGATTGATGTATCTCTGCAGCTCTGCTTATCGTTGTATATCTCTAGGTCTGGTACCAGCCCAGGGGGTATTTTATTCTTAGCTATTAGATCGGATATATAGCTTACTGGAACTGGAATGCTGAAGCTGTTTGTCGTTACAACACTGCTGAGAAACCACAATTCATATGCAGGATCTGTTCCACCAGTTCCCTGCCCTGTGAAGGATCCCTTGTTAATCCAGCTGTAATCGGCCATATACTGATCATCTCCCTTGGTACTGCTCAGCCCGCTGAAGTCCACGCTGTTGACATAGAACTGGTATTTGTACCTGTCCAGCCCGCAGTAGTTCCACTCATGCCTCACCTCGTAGACAAGCCTTAGGGGCATCGATATATATGCCCTAGAATTGTAATTTGCAATGGCACTAGCACTGTACTGGGAGGAAGAGCCCCAAGAGAAGAGGCCTGATACATTCCATCCGGCTCCAAAGGACCATATCACCCTGACTCCCCAGCTACTCGAGCTGCTAACCCCTATTGCTGCACCCACACGGCCTACGCTGTGCTGTGATGTCGTCAGATTGGCTATGTTTATCCTCCTCCACTCATCCTTTTTGTAAACCAGATCTGAGTATATCACGCATGATTCTCCTGTTGGCTGCACCCCAGTTGCCATCTCCGGGGATTTCTCCTTCATACTAACAGGAACCGTGAATGTGACAGGACCTGTTTTGTCAACCGGCATCTCCACATACTTTATGTCTGTGGCATAGGTTCTGAGGTCTATCACCTCTATCTCAATGGGGAAGCTGTGAAGGATGCTCCCGTTCTTAGCAGTCCTCTCATTCTGAAGCTTCCAGCCCGATGTGAGCTGGGATATGGAGAGCCTTATTGTATCCCTGTATATTCCCGAGTATACTATGCTGGTTCCATTTGGGAGGAAAGCTGTTACTATCACCTGATATCCGTATACGGGTCTTCCTCTTTCATCTATGACAGTGAGGTAGATGGAATCAGACAGCCTTGCATACAGGGGGATGGAAGATGCTCCAATTATCAGGAGCAGGAGTAAAAGGGCCAATTTCCTCGACATGGCCACACCCCTAAAAACAGGAAGCACTAAAATTTAATCTTTATATATATATTTGGATTTCGATTATTAACAATTGAGAATTATAAAGAATGTAGCTGGTGATGGATTTGTTGAGAAATAAAGAAGGATATGCCAAGTTGCAGGGTGATCCGCTGGCGGATATCCTGATTGAGATCTTCCTATGTAGAGCTCGCATTTGTCCTCTACTCAGTGTCAAAGTTGTTGGACGCAGTTACCAAGTACTACACGAAAAAAGCTGAAATTTTGGGGAAAACCGAAGATTGCCCTGCTGTTTGAACACCTTTCTGACGTAATAACTCTGAGATCGGCTAGGGACTAGGTAAACTGTTTTCAAGTGAACCATAACAATATTCCAACGAATAGGTCCCATTCTCTGATATTAAATCGAGCATGATGTAAGCCCCATAGTATCGGGCTGAGGATGTAGACAAATCCATCGCCACCGCCAGCTTATCTAGTGTGATGTTTACTGCCTCATAACTGAGATTTCCTCTTTTTATGAGCTCGGAGAGATAAACTTTCATTCTGTTATACTGATCTGTGTACTCCTCGAGCATCGCTTTGTACGAATCCTCAATGACCTTCGATCTCCTGGATGGCACATGTGTGCGTGCAAGCACATAGTTCCAGTAGTCCTTTGAATATCCTTCTGGGGAGATCTCCCTCATAAAAACTAGAAGCATACCGTATCTGTAGGAGTTTATTAGCCTGTCCTCCTGGGAGGCCATGAGCTTCTCCAAAGTCAGGTTTATCATCTCCTCAGTGCTCATCCCTCTGTCAATCCAGGAGACAAGCTCCCTGAGATACTGGTATTCAACTCCCCCTCTCGCTATCTCTATCTCCCTCTTTATCTCATCGCTGAAATCCCCCTTTATCTCCTTTCTTATGAGCTCGGATAAATAGAACTCATAAAGCCTCGGAGTCCTGTATATCTCCTCCCTGTACCATGTATCCTTGGCTTCAGAAAGTGAAAACAGATCCACTATGTTGTCAGGCGCATATATTGTAGCATTTTTAACTCTGTAAACTGAATACCTCTCAAATCTGGAGAAGTTCTGGAAAATGGACCTCTCCTCCCTGGAAAATGGTATGCAGATTTTCCTACTCTCCTGAGGTGCTGGCAAAATGCTTTTATTAACAGATGATTTTCTGAGACTAATTACAGAAATGAAAGCCACAATAACCATGAGAAATACAAGCAGGACAAGCCTTCTCCTGATATCCCCCTCAAAGAAGCACACAGAGAGAATATAAACTTAAATTAAATATTTCTAAATGCATAAGAGAGATATAGCTTCAACTGTCAATCAAAATTTAAAAATAGGTGAGGTAATCAGCAGGGATGGATGAGCAGGATGAGAAACTGATAAAAGAGCTTAAGAGGAATGCAAGAGCAAGCATATCGGTTCTAAGCAAGAAGCTGGGCCTTCCTAGGACAACAATACATTACAGGATGAGGAAGCTGATAAAAGAGGGGATAATAAAGGGGTTCACAGTAAGGCTGGATTACTCAAAGCTCGGGAAGGGAACCACTGCGTTCATCTTGGCTACCTATGATCCATCATCCGGGGTTAGCCAGAGGGATGTGGCAAGAAGCATAAGCCTTCTAGAGGACGTTGCTGAAGTGCACATAATATCCGGGGAATGGGATCTTCTGATAAAAGTGAGGTCATCATCTGTTGAGGAGATAGGAAAGATAGTTGTGGATAAGCTGAGGGAGATAAAGGGAGTGAAGAGCACGATGACATGCGTCTCCTTCGTCACAGTGAAGGAGGAATAAGCATACCTAGAAACGTTTATAGATTGTTTTGCAAGAGATGTTCTGAAATTCGTTTAATAGGCCTTCTGAAGGAAAAGCTTAAGAAGAAAAAATCTTTTTATTATATAATTTTGCATATCCTTAAACTGTTATCATAGTGAGGAGGATATAAAGGGAAGGATGATGAAGGGCACTGCTCCCAGTGCCACAGTCAGCGCAGATAGGACAACTTCAGCTGCTGCCATATACCTGTTCTCCCTCAGTTTTTCCATCGATGCAGCTCCAGGGTTCCATGTGACATAGTAGATGTACCTGAGCGAGTAAGCTGCGCTTAAAAGAGTGGCTCCTGCGAACAAAAGCGCAAATATGGTGCTGTACTGTATTCCAGAGCTTGCTGCTGCTATTATCATCATCGCCTCTCCCCAGAATATCGGAAGAGGAGGAGCTCCTGCTATGCTCATTGCTGCAACCACAGTGCTTCCACCTGTTAGGGGCATTCTCTTCAGCATCATGCCCATCTCCTCTATGTTCCTCCTTCCAAGGATGTGCATAATACTTCCTGCTGTCAAAAATAGGAGGCCCTTGCTCCATGCATGAGCAAAAAGGTGAAGGAATGCACCTGAATATGCCAGCAATGCCGCACTCATATTTCCATTCAACATTGCCGCTGTTCCAATTGATATTCCTGCTAGGGAGTAGCCAAGCTGGCTTATGGAAGAATATGCAGGTATCCTCTTAATGTCAGTGTGTCTCATCGCGACAAAAGCCCCAAAGTAAGATGATATAATTCCAAGCCATGCCAAATATGCCGGAGTTGTCAGATCAGGGCTCATCGGAAGGAGTATAAGCCTGAAAGATATTCTGTATATCGCATATATTCCGGTGGCAACAAGTATCCCGCTTAGCATTGCGGAAAACGGCGCTGGAGCCTCAGAATGCGCATCCGGAAGCCATGAATGAACAGGAAACATTCCTGCCTTAACCAGAAATCCAAATGTCATAAGGGAAAATACTAAAAGCCAGGTATCCCTCCAAGAAGCGTTAAGAGGAGCAGCTCTGTATATTGAATCCATGGAAAGAGTGCCGAATGTATTGTATATTATTCCAAGACCGAGGACTATCATCAGGGAGCCAACATGCGTGAATATGAAGAACTTGAACGCGTATTTCTCAGCCTCGCCATACCCCCACCATGCTATCAGGAAGTAGCTGGGTATCAGCATGAACTCCCAGAAGATGTAGAATACAAGAAGGTTTGAGGCGGTGAACACTCCGAGCAGGGCTGTCAGGAGCATCATGAGGAAGAAGTAGTACTCTCCCCTCTTCTTCTCTATGTAGCCTATTGAGTAAAAAGCTGATGCGATGAAGAGAATCTGAGTTGCCAGACACATGACAAATGAGATTCCATCGAGCTTCAGGGAGAATTCTATGGGCTGAACCCATGGGAGGAACTTGGGAATCCAGCCGCTTATCAAAAACTCTTTTTCAAAGATCCATGATAGAAGCAGAAGAATTAGGGATGCGGCTCCTGATATAACTGATGTTATAGCCGCCTTTCTGCCGTTGAACAGAGAGAAGACCGATAATATCGATGGAAGGAATATTGCCAGAGGCAACAACATCATATCACCTCCCGAATGTCCACAGGAATGGAGTTGGAGTTATCCCTGCCAGTATAAGCGTAAACACAAGTATTGCGAGCGGTATTAAATCGGATTTACTCTCCTTGATCCTGCTGACATCCTCCCTTGGGGAGAAGGAGAGCTTTATCAGCCTGAAGCTGTACGCTGCACATACCACAAAGAAGATGCTTGCCACAAAAGCAGCAGCAAGAAATATCGGCATGTTTGTCGCAACAAGTGAGAATATGACCAGATATTTTGCCACAAACCCTGCAAGAGGTGGAATGCCTGCCATGGAAAGGAGGGATATGGAGAGCAGAATTGTCGCGAAGGGAAGTCTTATGTGCATGCCCTGAAGCTGCTGCAATCTGAACACCCCTATATCCTCAAAGCTTCCGAGAATTGTTATTATCACAGCAAGAGCGATGCTGCTTGCGGCAGTGAAGTATGCATAGGGCATCGCCATGTACGCATTGTTGCCCATCAGGAACACGCCATTTACATCGTAAAGTATTATCAGCAGCAAGGAATAGCCGGCATCCGAGACCATGCTGTAGCCGAAAAGCCTTCTCACCCTTCCTTGAGAGAGAGCGGAGAGCTCCCCCAAAACTATGGAGAAAATTCCTATCGTGGCTATCAGAGTTATTATAGCCAGCTGTGTTAATTTAACTGTCTGAAATAGTGGTGAGAATATCGTCATGAACCTCCCCAGCAGATAGTAAGCTGCCAGGTCAGATGTGACGAGCACCAAAGCTACAGGTGGAGCAACGATACCTGAGACATAGTCGGGAAGCCACATGTAAAACGGAACAGCTCCAGTATCTGTCAGAAGAGCAACAGCTATTAGGACAAATGCCATCATCAGGAGCTGTACGTTCTTTGTTTCAGGAATTCTCTCCCATATGTACATCAGGTTTAGGCTTGACAGATCGAAGTTGGGCTCAGAAACAGATGCTATAAGGAGGCCAATTCCAGCTATTAGAAAAGCTGAGGATATGGACGTCATCACGACCATTTTCATCATCGCCTCATGGGTCTGCTTCCTGTATCCGCCGCATGGACAGAGGGATAAGCCCACCACTCCAGCCAGTGCCATCTCCCAGAACATGAATATAGCGAGCACATTGTGCGAGAACAGGGTGCCGAAGACAGCTCCTGTCGTGAAGAGAGCTGAGGAAACTATGGGAGATATCTCCCTCTCCCCGAACCTTGAGATTATGTGCAGTATGAGCATGTTAGCTGCAAGAGCTGTTACTCCTGAGTAGAAGAGGGAGAAAGGATCAACGGCAAAGAAGTCCTTTATTCCAAGGAAATCCCCTGTAAAAAGCTTTTCTTTGGAATTTATCATGCCAAACCAGAGAATTGGAAGGATTATGTAGGAGTAGGCATATGGTATCAGCGAGACGAGGGCGAGTGAGAGCTTCCCGGCTTTGAACCTGCCCATGAAAAATACTATAACTGAGAATATTATGAAGATCGATATTGTTGATATGACCTCCATCATGTCAACATCACCCCCAGAGCCATTGCCAGAAGGAGTATCAGGCCCAGAGAGAAGGCGGCAACATAATGGCTTATCATCCCCGTGTGGATCTCCCTGAGAAAGTTTCCAAATCTTGTTGCTTGATCTGCTATCCTGTAGGAGAGGGCATCCAGGGCTCTGTCAACTCCCCATGATATTCCGGACATTATAGTTCTGAATACGGGCATCAGCACTCTTGTGTACAAATCATCGAAGTAGTAGCCTTTCTCTAGGACTCTCCTCACCAAAGCCAGTTCAGGTCTGAAGCCCCTCCAGTAGCTGAGGTAAAAGAGGACAAAGGAAAGGGATACTGCTGATATCGAGATCAAAGCTGTTTTCATGTCCACTGAGAATCCGGCTAAAGGATTGTGTTCCAGCATAAAGGAGGTTATTGAAGGAGTTATGAAGCAGGAAGCAGCCAGTAAGATCATTGGCAGGGTCATTGATATGCTTGCCTCGTGTGCATGCCCTTTCTGCTCGCCGAAAAATGTCATCAGGACCGCTCTGAATATGTAAAATGGTGTTAAAATAGCTGTGATGAGAAGGAGAATATAGCTAACTGGGGAAGCGCCCATCACAACCTCCATCACAGCATCCTTGCTGAAGAAGCCGTTCATCGGCGGTATCCCGGACAAGGCCATGGCTCCGATTAGGAATGTAGTTGATGTGATGGGCATTGACCTCCTGAGACCACCCATCTCCCTCATATCCCTTGTTCCGGTTGCATGGATTACAGCTCCAGCTCCCATGAAGAGAAGGGCCTTGAAGAAGGCGTGGCTTGTGAGATGAAGCATAGAGCTGAAGATTGTCTCGGAGAATGGGACAGAGGAGAAAGCGCCAAGCCCGGCGAACATGTACCCAAGCTGGCTTATCGTAGAGTATGCTAGAACCCTCTTTATATCGTATGTGACAAGGGCCATTGTGGCAGCCAGAAATGCTGTGATTGATCCGATCCACAGAAGAACTTGAGAGAATCCTGATAGAGCTGCTATGCTTGCTGATCCATACTCAAGAGATAGAGTTATCAACCTAGCCACCAAATAAACGCCAGCCTTGACCATAGTGGCCGCATGTATGAGAGCGCTGACAGATGTCGGGCCCTCCATTGCATCGGGAAGCCATACATGGAGGGGAACCTGTGCCGACTTCCCAAAAGCCCCTCCCAGAGAGAGAAGCATTACTGTGGATATGAAGGAGGAGGGCAAAGCCCCAAGATGAGAGGAAACCACATCATACCTTAGATCCCCTATCTGAAGGTATATCAGCGATATCGCTGTCAGGAGCATGACATCTCCGAATCTTGTGACTATGAAGGCCTTCACTCCAGCTCTGGATGCCTCAGGTCTCTCATACCAGTGGGCTATGAGGAGGCAGGAGCAGAGACCAACAACCTCCCAGAACAGGTATAGGTAAAGGAAGGATCCTGATAGGACCAATCCAAGCATTCCGGCTATGAAAAGCTGTATCAAGGAGTAGTACCTTATGTAACTGGGATCCTCCCCCATATATCCTATGGAGTAAACAACAATTAGGAAGCTCACTAAAGCCACAACAAAGGACATGAGCGCGGATAATCTATCTATCATCAGAACAGGAGCTATTGGACCATCAAATGCCTGAATAAATGCAGGATCCCTCAGAAGAGGAGCTCTTATAAGGAAGAGCTCTGCAGATATGACAACTGATATCAGGGATGAGAGAACTGCTATTGCCTCTATCAGCCTTCTGCTCTTAACTGGACTGAGGAGAAGGGAAAGAGCTGCTCCTATGGCAGGAGACAGGAATATAAACCAGACTGAATTCAATATATCACCCCCTTAGCTCGTTTAACTTGTTCATATCGCCTGTTTCACTTCTTTTTACAGCTATGAACAGGACTGCTATCGTTATGCCTAAGGTCACGCTGTCAACGGAGAGAAAGAGTATTATAAGCGATTGTGAGAATGCAAAACTTCTTGATATTGCTAGCATCGGGAAGAAAACAAGACCGGCAGCCCCTGAGGACAGGAGTTCTATGGATATCAATATTTTAGCTGCATTCCCCCTGGATACCAGGCCAAAAATTCCTAGAGCAACCAGAACAGCTGACATCAAGGTGTAAACCAATAAGATCATTCCCTCCACCCCCTGACAAGTAGAACAGCCACAACAGACCCTGCCAGTATAAGAAGACCCTGTATTAAGACGAATACAGGAAAGTAGTTGCTAAGCTTGACGTTTATTGATGTCATTATGTCCTCATAGGATTTGAGAGTGAAGATCCACGGTATCAGAAGAGCAACTAGGGAAACAGCAATTACAGCTGCCACATCCCCTCTTACAATTTTCTCCTCAAAGCTCTGAACGCTTGAAAGACCTATTATCACCATGGCCCCTACAGCTATTGAGAGCTGCATCAAGGCAAGGGAAAAGCTTCCCAAGTGCCAATATGCCAGAGATACAAGCCACAGAGCAGCGCCGGCTGCCATCACCGATCTGACTGGCTTATCCGTTGTCACTGAATAAAGACCTGTGGAAAAAGCCGAAAGAAATATTATGACGGATATAACATCATCAAACAACATTCTATCACCCCTTCGCTGGAGGAGGTGGTGGAAGAGGCTTTGGCTGAGGTCTTTTCTCGAGAGGTCTAAGCTCTTTCGGCACTATTTTCATCTTATCCTCCTCAAACGAGAAGAAGGGTTTTGGAACCTCCCTTGTCATTTTTATTGCCTCATATGGACATGTGTCCTCACATTGAGCACAGAAAACGCACCTTCCTATTATGAAAATGGGTAGCTTTCTGTTCACCTCCTTGAACTCGACCATCTCTATTGCCGCTGCAGGACAGTCAAGCGCACAAGCTCCACAGCCTATGCACTTATCGATATCGAGGAACTCAAGCCCTCTGTAGATCTCCTCCACCTCAATTTTCTCGAAAGGAACATCTATTGTTGCAGGCCTCCTCTTCAAATTCCCCAATATTTCTCCAAATAGCTTCAACAAATCAGACACCTCCCAAAAGCAGGGAAATAGCCAGAATGAGTGCGGATGATGGGACAAGGTACTTCCACATCATGTCCAGAACATTTGATATAGCAAGCCTTGCAGCACTCGCCTTTATTGTAACTATGAAAAATGCTATAATCAATATTTCCACCATTGTCATGATGAAGCCCAGCAGGGGGTTCTGGTAAAATGGAGAGCCAGCTCCGAAGAATATGGAAGCCATGAATGCTGAACAGAATAAGAGCTGGGTGTCCTTTGCCAGATCTAAAAGCGCCAGCCTTCTGCCTGATAGCTCAGTAAAGTAGCCCGCAACAAGCTCCTGCTCTGCATCAGGTATGTGAAATGGTGCCTCCTCAAGCTCTATTTGTGTTGCTACTAGGAAAAGAGGTATCGAGATGGACCAAGGTATTAGATAAGCGGGATTTGATAAAAGAACACTGCCCATCCTTCTTCCTATTTCAAATATGGATAAACTTTTTGTTATATAAGCCGGGACCAGAGCAAGTATGAAGTAGGGGATCTCGAACCCTATTACCTGAGCCAGAAGCCTCATCCCGCCTATCATCCCATATGGGCTTGACATAGACCATCCTATTGCAAATAGCATGAAGGAAGCAGCTGATGTGAGGAGGAGAACTGCTATTAGATCGCCTTCAAAGCTTATCAAAGGCCTTCCAACGAAAGGAAGGAAGAAGCATACATATATAAATATAGATGATGCCATGAGAAGTGATAGATCTATGAGGTGGTTATCAGCCCTCTCAAGCTCTATGACCTCCTTTGACAGAAGCTTGAAGAAGTCTGCTATCGGCTGTAAAATTCCCTTGTATCCTATGTACTTCGGTCCAACCCTGTTCTGCATTCTTGCAAACAGCTTTCTCTTGTACCACTCAATGAAGAAGCTCATCAGCAGGAGGAAGAGGAATCCCGGAAAGATGAATATCTGAAGAATTAGGACAATTGCCTCCAGTATCACTTCTCCCACCTCCTTCTGGCCTCCCTTCTGAGCTCCTCTCCGCTGATTACTTTTGCTGTGCCTGATCTAATGTCCACCAGTGTAACTCTAGCCAAGCAGGAGAAGCAGGGATCCCAGCTCACGTATATCATCGGAATATCAGCTATGGAGTAGCCTATATGAGCTTTAGCTGCGGGAAAGACGTTTGCAAAGCTTGGAGTTCTTATCCTATGTCTGTATGGCCTCTGTCCATCGCTTATAGTGTGATGCACAAGCTCCCCTCTTGGTGCCTCCACTCTTCCTATTCCTTCTGCCCCTTTGGGGGCAGCTCTTGGAGCCCTGTACCTTATCGCACCTGAGGGCATGTGCTTCAGCGCATACTCTATCATGTTGATGCACTCAAGTGTCTCATCCACCCTCGCGATCAGCCTAGCCCACACATCGCACTCCTCTCTAGTGATAACATTGAATGGAACCTCATCATATGCTACATGATTTGACCTGTGATCCCTTCTAACATCATAATCAACTGCTGATGCCCTAGCAAAGGGCCCAACTCCTCCTAGCCTTACCATCTCAGCTGTTTTCAGCACTCCAACATCCACAGTCCTCCTCCTGACTATTGGATCCTCGGAGAAAACCTTTCTGTACTGGATAACCCTGTTTCTCATCTCAGATAGCTCCTTTATCACTCTTTCAGCCAGAATATCATTTATATCCCTGTAAACTCCTCCTATCCTGTCATAGGATTGCATTACCCTTCCTCCTGTGATTGCCTCTATCAACCTCAGTATCCTCTCCCTGTCGCGCCATATCAGCATGAAGAGGGAGTTGAAGCCCATCTCCTCAGCTGCTACTGCAAGCAGTATCAGATGGCTCTGTATCCTGTGTATCTCCTGGGTCACAACCCTGAGATATTTTGCCCTAGGGGGAGGCTCTATCCCCATTGCCTCCTCAACAGCAGCCACAAAGGCATTTGTGTGGCTTGGATTGCATATTCCGCAAACTCTGGCCGCTACATAGAGGCCCTGAACATATGTTCTGTTCTCTAGGAGCTTTTCTATCCCCCTGTGAACGTAGTTAAGATAGGGAGTGACGTTTACCACCGTCTCTCCATCGACCTCAAACTTGAAATGAGCTGGCTCGTGAAGCATCGGATGCTGGGGACCAAATGGAAGCAACATCGTGAATGTGCTCATATTATCGCCTCCAGTCCTTTCTCAAGGGGAATTCATCCTTTCCAAAGTTTTCAGGGGTCATGAACGGTTTTCTCAGGTTTGGATGACCGACAAACTTGACACCAAGAAGATCATACACCTCGTTCTCGTTCATCTCAGCCCCGGGTATTATGGGAGTTATGCTCTCTATCTCCGGATTATCCCTTTTCACCGAGGTCCTGAGAAGCACATACTCCTTGTTTTTGTGGAACATGAAGTGATAAACAAGCTCTATCTCTCCAGCATCAGGCCTATCTACGCCAACTATTGTGACAAAATGGAGATCCTGAGGGCCTGATGCGATCATGCCAGCTGCTTTCAGAATTTTGCTCACAGAATCAGCTATTCTATCAGGTGGGACTTTTACCTCCCACCTCCACCCCACTCTTTTCACTTCCCCTATTTGGGATAAAAGAGATTGGAGATCCAAGGACATTGTCAGACCTCCCTCAGCTTTGAGGCGGCTATGGCCAGCGCCTCAACAATCTTCTCTGGCCTAGGTGGGCAGCCGGGAACCTCCATCAGAACGGGAACAAAGTCCTTGACTGATCCAGCCCTGTTGTAAGCATCGTGAAACACACCTCCACTTATAGCACATGTTCCCACAGCAACAACAGCCTTTGGCTCGGGCATTTGCTCATATATCCTGATAAGCCTGTCTTTAGTCTGATTTGTAACTATTCCAGTGACCACAAGGACATCTGCATGCCTAGGAGAAGGTTTCAGAAGAACCCCAACCCTTTCCGGATCGTAGTTTGGGCATATAGCTGAGAGGACCTCTATATCGCATCCATTGCAGGCTCCCGCATTGAAGTGAAGAAGCCAGGGAGATGAGGATCTTGCCCATTTTGCTAGGGATAGGGAGAAAGTTCCACCCATGAGATCACCCCAGTACCATTATGAAGGATGCAACAGCCACAACAACTAAGTACAGAGCTAGAAGAGCTGTAACAGCTCCTGACATGAGGGTAAGTGCTAGAAGAACTGGAACCATTTCAAGAATTGAAAAGAAGAGCAGGAACTTCCAGTAAGTTATTCTTACCAAGTTTGAGACATTTTCGGGCTTCTCTCCGGACCAGTATGTCTCCCCTTTAATTTTACTTGGCTTTTTAGGCGCTATATGCTCCATGGAAAATAAAAGTACAAGTAAGCCTAAAATTATGACAAAAAATGGAATCCACACTTCTATCGGAAGCATGGTGATCCCTGTAGATAGGTTGTTATTACTTAAAAAACTTTTCTCTAAGGAACATCAGAGAAAATTATTTTTCTACTAGAAAAATAGAAAAATTTTTTACATAAGAATTAATTATTTGATCTCCTGTGCTACTTGACTCATTCTCCACTCTCAACCATCTTCCTTAAGCAGAGGACTTTGTCCCTCAGGCCGAATTTCTCCCCGAGTTTCTCCACCTCACTCCACTCAATTTTAATTCTCCTTAACCTCTCCACGGAGATGGGTCTTATCCCTCTAGCTGCCTCAAGTACTGCATATGCCTCTACCGTCAGGGAGATGAAGTCTATTCCCCATCTGCTCACATCAATTACATGATCCGGAAATGCCGACAGAGGATCCCCTAAAGGGGTTGTCGTGAATATCTCTATTGGGATAGGCCTCTCGCCGAGAGGATAATAAAGCGTGAAGACATGACCTCTTTTAGACCTTATAAGCTCAAGTCTCATCTCCTCCCTTCCAGAGGACTCCACATAAGCCTCCTCTATTGCCTTTAATGTAGCACCGGGACAGAGGAGATCTATGTCCTTGCTGCTCACATCAATCCCCTTGGTAACAGCTATTATCTGAGATCCGTAAACTATTGTTGGCACTCTTTTGTGAAGAACCGGATAGAAAGAGAGGAAAACTGGGAGCCACTCGCTTATCTCCCTCATATAAATTCCTCCGCCCAGAGAGCCGGAACTGAGTTAAACATTCTTCTCAACAAAATAAGATCTGATATCGGGAGATCCATTCTCTCCGGCCTGATCCCTAACCTAAGATAAGCCTCTCTTACATCCTTGCATGAGGGCCTCGTGATCCAAGACACCATCCTCTCGCACTCCTCAGCCAGCCACATGAGATGGGACAAGAAGGCAGCTGCCTCCCTGCTGAGCTTATTCACATCATTTACAGCGCTAAGTGCAGTTTCAGCTGCAATCTCAAGTGCCCATACTTCCCCTTTCAGCCCTCTTCTCACCAGATCCTCCCACTCCTTCTGGGATTTAATTTTGAACATCCAGCTCATCTCAGCTAATATACGAGAATCTATAAATATTCACTTTTTCAGCTATTGCGCTGAAGCACGCTAGATCTCCGCTAAAGTTTATAGGCAAGCTGTACAACAATACAAGTATGGCAGTGATTACAGTCAGAGTGGACAATGAGACAAGAAGAATGATGAAGGAGATCAAAATCAACTGGAGCGAGTTCATTAGGGAGGCTATAACAAGAAAGATAGAGGAAGAGAAGAGAAAGAACATAGCAAAAGCTGTTCTGATAAATGAAAAGTTGAGGAGGAGCAAGGGTGAGCCCAGCGCTGAGGAGATCATCAGGATGTCCCGGGAAGCAGTATATCAGGACATTGAATGAAAAAGAGCAATGTCATTTTTCGATAAGAATAAAAAATTAACTATTGATGAAGCTTGTTGATGAAAGGCGGTCAGCTGATGTCTTCTGTCTCTCTGGCTTTGAATGCTGATGTTGAGCCCAAGAGCATCACTTTTGAATGCACGTAACTGTGTTCATGAGCAGAGCTCCACCCCTTCTGAGAACTCCGTTCTGCCTATGTGCTAGTACCTCCCGAACTTCACAGGAATTGAGAAAACCTCCATGTCATATACCTCATCCTCCGAAATCAAGGAGATTCTCAAATTGAAGCGCGCGTGCATCATTACCTTCACTTCTGCCCTAAAGTTTCAATCAGAAACTCCCTTCTCAAGATATATGCGCTCCTCACAGCTATCCGAATAGGGCCTTATGTGATTGTAGTTTCTCTGGAATACTAAATGGGAATTTAGCTTATGCAGCACATATTTGCAGACAGGCTCTGAGACAATTCTGCAGGAGATCTTTGTGTCCACATTCAATATGAGGGAAAGCTTCAGAATAGGGCATGGATTCCTGCATCTCGTGATGAGCTCGTTTTCATCGAGCTTTACAACCTCAACATCGCTCTTGTTAAGCCTGAGGAAGTCCAGATAGAATAGATCCAGAACTTCTTTCATGGAATTTGCTTTTCTGGGCTTAATAGTCCAGATTAAGGCGTAAATGTAGAATATAGCCTCAGAAAATGCTAGAACAAACCTCTTGAGCCAGCTCACAGATTACTTCTGTGATGTTGCTTAAAAAATTTAACAGTTCGAGGAAATATTCGTAGCGCGCGATTTTATTGCATTAGCTCACAGAAGGTTTTTTTTAAGATTTCTTAATAGAGGCATGCTAATGGCTTCTGAAGAATACGAGAAGAACTTGAGCAAAATAAAAGTCCTGATACTCCTTTTTCTGGATAGCCTTGAGAGAGAGCCCATAAGAGGAAAAAACCTGCAAAAGCAGATATTTCTGCTTTTAAGATATTTCGGAGTGGAGAATGGGGAATTATACTGGCTCGATCGCTATGGCCCATACAGCAAGGTGGATGCTAACCTAGAACAGCTTGCCCTGATGAACCTAGTGCATGTGAATGATGAGATAAGGATTACTGAGGAGGGCAGGAAAGTGGCTGAGAAAATTAAGGGAAAAATGGATGAGAAGAAGCTCAAGTTAATAGATGAAGTAAAAGAATG
>Ga0209225_1001365_pt1 | contig 24407 bp, 26 predicted proteins | sample WasSprMetagenome_FD_184732 | JGI IMG/M metagenome (GOLD analysis project Ga0209225, IMG submission 184732) | Sulfidic aquatic microbial communities from Washburn Spring, Yellowstone National Park, USA - WS (SPAdes) (version 3) | ecosystem: Environmental > Aquatic > Thermal springs > Hot (42-90C)... | reverse complement strand
TCTATGAACAAGTTGTTGGCCGTGTTAGTTTCATCCTTCACAGGCTCAGCATAAGCCTTAAGCGTATAATTGCCCTCAGCAACATTAGACGTATCCCACTCAAAGGTAACAGACCTTTCAACCCATGGCGGGAGATCACGAACTAAAACTCTACCAATAACATTTGAGTCATAATACAATGTTAGGTTGAAGCTTTCCGTAGCGTTCCCAAGATTCTTCACCGTTACGGTTATGTTCAATTCCTGTCCAGCATAGGCGATGTGGCTGCTTGGATAAAGAGATGTCACAGCCACGTCATGGAAATAATGTATCGGTGGAGTTAAAACGAGCAATGCGCCATCCACGAATATGTTATTTTCAATGTTTGTTTCCCCAGTAACATTTTCAGCTTTAGCCCAAACAACATATCGTCCGACACCTAAATTAACTCTCCACGTAAAGCTTAAGAGTTTACTATCACCCGCCTTCAAATCAACTTGACAAGCCCAAACAGTGCTCATATTTGCATAAACAGTTAAACGGAAAATCTCATCATAATCTCCAACATTAGCAACATTAACATAAACCATCAAATCCTCGCCTCTAAAAACTTGACTTTTAGAAATGCTCAACGAATTAACCGCCACATCATGCTTCTTGACTGGCGCCTGAGGAGCCCTAACCCACACCTTCCCGTCAACAAACTGATTATTGGCAAGATTCTCCTCACCAGCCAGGGGCGGTACAACCGCCTTAATAGTGTAATTGCCCTCCAAAACATTCGATGTATCCCAAACATAAAACAACGTTACATTAGCTCCCGGAGCAAGAAAACCAACTTTTAAAATATCCAACGGAAAGCTATCGTAATAGAGGGTCACGTTGAAGGTTTCAGGAATATTTCCAAAGTTCGCTACTTTAACCGTTATGTTAATGGGTTCCCCTATGAAAACAACTGAGGGTAACGCGCTTAAATAAAGTATTGAAACATCATGAATTATTTGGGGCTGTTTAGCTTTAATTTTTATAATGTCACTATAGCAAAAGTTGTTTTCGATGTTTGTTTCACCTTCTACTGGAGAGGCTACTGCAAGTATTCGGTATTCTCCTATGGGAGCAAATGTTGTGTTCCATTGAAAATGTAAATATTTAACCGTTGACGGTTCAAGTGCATAAACAAAAATTTCTTGTATTTGCGAATTATTAAGGTATATTTTGATGGATGTTGATTCAGTTATATTTCCGTTGTTTTGAATCGTGACGCCGACGTCGATTATGTCACCTTGAAAAACTTCATTTTTTGAAAAATTAACTCTTAAGATCTGAATATCATGTAAAAACACAGGTTTTCGTTCATTTAGTTCAATTACTTCAACATAAATATTATCTGATATTTCTGCCTCATTCATAAAGTATGGAAGGGAAATTGTGACAGCGTATTTTCCTGCGGAAAAGTTTGATGTGTCCCATGATGCTTGAATTGTTAATGTATCTGACGGCGCTAATTTGCTTACAAATTTTGAATAAATGAAAGAATCATTGGCATATACAGACACGTAAAAATTGCTTAATAATACTGTACCTTCATTTCTTATTAGGACAGTGATTGTTGCAAGGTCGCCAATGTATAATTTTTGTGGAAAGATTGTGACATAAACTATGGACGCATCAATGAATTCTATTGATATAGGGTTGTCAGTCGAAATCCAGAAATCTTGAGACGTCTCAGGACAGTAAGGTACATTATCTTCATCTAAAGCAACTGCAATAATCTTCGCCTTACCTGGTACGGCAAATTTCGGGATAGACAACTTTTGATAAATTCTTTGAATTTTGCCATTTGGTGGAGCTAAAAGGTTTTTAAGATATAGCGAGTTTACTGGAACCATTAATTCGTCAAAAATCGTAACAGCTATTGATACATTTTTAGGCGTTAAAGCATTATTGCGAAAGACCATTTCGAAACCAACATCACCTCCTATTCCAAAGCTTATTTGGTCATTTAATTTTCCGTCAATTGTCCTCATGTAAAGTAATTCAATTATCCAGCCAACATGAAATGTCAGTACATCAGAGTAAAATTTACCATCAACTTCTGTTTTCCCTATTACCATCCAAGTGCCAAAGGACGATGTTTGATTTATTACCGCCAAAGAAAAGCTTACCTTTGCAATTCCACTTGAGTTGGTTTCAGCTACCATATAAAATTCAATATCCCGTTCACGTGTATAATTAATTGGACCACGTATCTCAAATGTGACTAATTTTCCTGAAAGAGGAAAACCGTTTTTTTCAAGCATTGCATATATTTCAACAATTTCTTGAGGACCAAACATGTCACTTGACTGGTTAAGTCCTCTTCCATTGTAAGGCTCTTTTTGCGTAAATATATCAAAATATATGCTGGCATGGATATCAGCTGAACGCACAAACGTGATTGACGCAACCATAAATATGATCAGCAACTGTATAAGGATTATATGCTTAAGGCTCTTCACCATAATTCTCCCTTAGGGTGCAATTATTAAGAGCCAGTTTGCTATTGAATATGCGTAAATGATGATTATTGCTACATAAACGCTGACGGGAACGGCAATGGCGGCTAAAGTTGAGAATTCGCTTTTAGGCTTGATTCTTTCAGATAGCTTTTTTGTTGCAAATAATATTATGCAGATGGTTAAGAAAAATATTGGAGAGGCTATGTAAGGCGTTATAAACTGGGAGAGTAATACAACATATATGTTTGGCTCAATGTATGGAGAGTATCGTAAATAGCTTATTAGGCGAAGTATTTCTTCAATCAGCACCAATGTAAAGGTGCATGTGAAGAGGTTTTTCTGAAAATTTAGAATTTTGGGCGAGTATAGCCTTGATTCTGCAAGTTCTTCTTTGGCCTGGGGTTTCTTAACTTGTGTTGGCGTGGTTGGTATGCCTACGCCTAAGCCCATTTGCTGGTAGACTTGGCAGTTGTGGGATTTTGGATCCCTATGTTCCATGCAGTAGAATTCTTTGCAGTAGGGGCAAATGTGGGCTATGTAGACTTCTTTATGGCAGTATTTACACTGCATTTTTCGAAAGACCCCCTCGAATCGTTCAAGCGGATTATGGTAAGCTACCCGTTAGCCAACCCATTAAGGCCGACCATAGGGGCATGTAGGCTGTGCAGTCTATCTTCGCCAACAGTTCCTGATACCTTATTGTGACGGTCATTGTGAGACTTGCAAAACCCATGTTTAATGTTCTCTGCGTGTCTCTATAATTTATTAGTACTTTGCCTAATAGAATCTTGCACGTTGTCACGTTGGCTGCTGTTTCGGTAGCTGTAACACTTGCGTAGTCGGCTGAAACCTGAAGCTGCACGCTGCCCTGAGTATAATTTAAACTGAACTTTGATATGGTGAAGTTTACAAGCCCTATGTATGGTAGTATATCCTTCACAGGGTCTATTGAAACCTGTGTGGCTAAAACCTTCACTGGAACAGGTATTTGCATAACTGAGGCTAGAATTAATGTGGCAATCATCGTTGCTGCTCCAATGCGCCACTTCCAGATGCCGCCTCCATGTCTTGCACGGGATGCAAGTTTTGTGGTTGGCGGCTTTCCTGCTTTTATTTGGCTGGTTTGGGTTGGAACGTTACCGCATGCTAGGCATCTGTAGTAAACTTCGTTCACAAAGCCGTCTTGATCTCTTCTGCATAACAACCACATATCTTCATTGCATTTAGGGCACTTCAATCTTTCTCCCTCTCTGTCGTGATAAAATTGTTTATCCTTTTATTTAACTAGTTATGTAAAATAGTTCTATATTTTTCTCAATGAAATATTGTGTCCTATGAAATACGAAACAGTTATTCACGCTTCGGCATTACATGCCTATAATATATTTCCGACGCCGCAGCGCATGTGGCTATTCCATTAGTCAGCAATATGATTTCAAGGCTTGCAATTAACGGATTATTTTCAAATGTAACAACCCTTATCTGGCTGAAGTTCAAGCAAAGAATGAACAAGAGAACAGTTGATGCAGCCATTACTGTTGCGATTCCAATACAGAAGAATACAAATCTTATCAAATTCCTGTTCATGATGGCAAAAGATGATTAAAAATTTAGGAATAAGCTTTATGAATATTAAATATTTATTTCAAATTCTGTTACCGCATAAAAAAGAAGGGAAGGTTACGCGTACAACTTTCTAAATATTAGTATGGCTGCTATTATAGCTGCGATGGCCGCCACCAAAGATAAGGCTAGATTTGTGGGCTGCAGTCCAGTCTCAGTTTTTATTGAATCTATCTTCGTGTACAAATCCCCAACATTTGTCGTTATTGTTGCGGTTTTTCCATCAATTGAGGAAATTTTTCCCTCTAAGTCTCCAACCGCCGTTTTTATTTGAACAACATTTTGCCCAACAGCCACAACCTGCGTGTTTATGCTGTCCAAGCTTGTCGTAAACGTTCCTAAATCAGTCTTAATCGTCACCAAGTCTCCTGACACACTTACCAATGTACCCTTTATCGCTGCTAAATCTGTTTTCACTTCGCCCAAGCTTGTCTGAATTGTTGCAACACCCTCCTGCACGCCTGTTATTTTAGCATCCAAACTTGAAACATCCGCCTTTATAGTTCCAACGTCAGCTTGTATTGTAGCCATCCCATTTCTGATTTCAGCGATTTTGGCGTTCACTTCTGTTAAGTTGAGGGTTATTTTGCCAACATTAGTGCTGATCGTTGCTAAATCGCCCTTTAATGATGTTAATGTCGCGTTGAACCCTTCTAGTGTTGGGCTTACAGTGAAACTTGCTGTTCCAAAGCCGCTTAGAGAGAATCCTTCGAAAACAAGTGTTGCGTTTACGATTATGAAGTAGTTTCCCTTCTCCTTGGGACATGTGAAGGATGCTGCATAAAGCCCTGTCGTAATCCTTTCAGCCGTGAGAGCTTGCAGAAACGTGTTTTCACGGTAAAGCTGAATAGTTATAGATGATGGATCCGTTGCCGTTCCATCAAGGTCGACTTCAGCATACACTCTCACAGATTCCCCGCTAAAATATATTGTTCCACTGTTAACTCTCACATGTAACGGGTCTTTTAGGACCTGAAACCTCACGGTGGCCAAATGTTTAAACACATCTGATTGAGTTGTTGCGTTAAACTGGTACAATTCTATGTCGTACTGTCCTGACATGAGAGCTGGAACTTTTAGGAATGGTGAGCCTATGTAATATTGTTTGTCAGCGTCCTGCCAGCACAGCTTTCCTTTCCACACGGGGCTTGATGGATCTGGGTATTGCGGATTTTTAGGATCGGCTGGAAAACGGTATGCAAATGGATAGTATACCTTACTCCACCATGCATAGTCAAGCTCATTGTTTAATATGAAGCCCTTTTCAAAAACCCAATACTTATTCATTCCAAAATCAATCACCAGGTAATAGTCATGCACTTGCATTTTTGTCGTCTTTGTTGAACAATCGTAAATCTTTTCAATGTATTTAGGCAATGGTAAGCCTTCCCCAAATATTTGTATAAATTGTCCGCTCAAACCTATGGCCGGTTCAGTCCATATCTTTGTCAAAACCTTGAAAAGTGCTGCTTGTGGGTAGTTAGGCATCCAACCGCTTCTAACGCCCGTCTTCCGTTCTCTCGCGAAAATTGGGTGATAACCACCATAGCTCTGTGGAATCTTAAATTTGAACGTAAATGTGCCTTTCGAATCCGTTGTTGGCGGATTAACCGTTGGAGTTAATGTCGAATTGTCTAGGTATGGTCTCCATTCAAGCTTAATTCCATCGCTACCCCATTCCAAGGCCCAAGCATCAAAATATCTGCCCAAACTTATGTCCCTATAAATGACGTCCATTTCGGTGTTCGCTGCAAACCCTTTACCCGTTATTTTTACTTCATCTCCAACGAAACCTTCGGATTTATCAATCCAAACCCATGGAATGACTGTAAACTTGGTTGTTATTGTGTTTTTTCCGTCGGTTGCCGTAACATCATACGTGCCTCTTGGCACTTCAGGCACTTTGAATTTTAACGTGAACTGGCCGAAGGCATCTGTTTTATTGCTGCCCACAGGTATTGTTCCAAACTTAACTGTCACGTTTGTGTATGGAAGGAAGCCCGTGTGGACGTTTACTTTAACATTTGAATCTACATGGCCGACTGGCTGATTTTCGAGGAAACATTTGTCTACATCATTGATTATGATATTAGTTGGCGGCTTATACCAGAAGAACATTACTTCTTGAAGCCTTTTAGTGTCTTGTCTGTTTTCAGCGTAATCGTAGGCTACAACTGTAACGTTGTGCCATGCCTCGTTCTGTAGCACGGTGTATTCTGGCGTACCGGGTGCTGCTTTCCAATAATAGACATCTTTTTTACTGTCATATTTCATTAAGCCTATGAACTTTTCCCATTTCCTTGTCTTATTGATGTAGGTGAACCACAATTCAACCCTTTTTACTTTTGACGGATGTAGCCCCTCCTTGTCGCTTGCCGTGGCGTTCACCCAAACTGTTTCGCCGTCCTGATATACTGTGCCATTTTTGGGATGGATTATCTGAACTTTTGGCAAGGTTTTATCAATTAATATGAAAAGCTCGTAGTAGTTTGTTGTTGCCGGTGAACTTGAGCCTGTGTCAACAGTCCAGACGTCAATGTTGTAGCTGCACTCGCTTTTTGGGCCTTCAGTCATGTAAATGTCGAAGCGAGCTGTTTCTCCCTGTTTTATGGGATTAGTGTCTGTTCTGAAATAAAGCACGGTTGGCCTTTTGTTTGGTCCAAACTCGTCCGGCGTTGCATACCATCCTGATCTCTGGTTTGTTTGGGTAAAGTTGAAGTAAGAGTTTCCATTTTCATCTTTTTTAAATATCAGTTTAACTTCCTTAATGGAATCGGGACCATTATTTGTCACTGTGAAGTTTATCCATTTCGGGGTATAGCCGTTCCAATAATACTCGTTTGGCGCTCCTGGATGTGGCGGATAAGTGGGGTCTGCAGGAGTTTCCTTTGCCCACTGCACAGTGGCGGTGTGCTTTGCAAAAGAATCGTGGACAATTGTTACACCCGAAAGCACAGTAAGCAATAGTATTATTAGTACAATTTTCCTCATAGTCTCCCTTCTCCTCGTCTTTAAGTATTAAGCAATTTAGAATTAAACGTTATGGAAACAATTTATAGAGGATTCTTCTAGCATTTATGGCAACAGCATCATCGTAATTACATATTACAATTTTGAACACTTCTTGCCCTTGAAATTTAAAAAAGCTGAAGCAGAGAGATAGCGCATTTATAAAGGCTGTAGTCTTCACACGCGTAATAATGTTTAGGTTAAAAATTTATGCGGGTCGACCGTATTTGAACCTGAATCACACGAAATTAATATTGCGCGCTAGCTTGTTGCTAAATTCAGACAAAAATAGATTTTATCCCCCTTAACAGCTCTAAGTGAAAGTTTGTTCACCTCATTTTTATGGTTCTTTTTCAAAATCAAGGAACTTATTGGCAAATCGACTTCCCAACGCAACCCAACAAAAACAATTTTGTCCATTTTAGTCCGAATTCTGCAACATCCTAGCGCGCAGAAATGGAAGATGAAAGCCTAAAAGCGTTGACGAAATACTAAAAAAGTATATAGATAAGAGGAGAAAAAGCGAGTTTAGCGCTTTCAAACCTTCGATTGATAGCTTGTTTGGCGATGGTTTAGCATTTTTTGCTATTGGTGTTCCATTGTTGCCTCTATTTGTTTCGCCCTTGTTTCTATGTATTTGACAAGCTGCTCTTCGGTCATTTCCTGTTCTTCCCTCTGCTTCTTAAGCTGTTCCTCTATTGTTGCTAATGTTTTTTCAATGTCTAATGGCTTTATTATGTAGGCGTCTGCTCCCTTGTTTAAGGCTTCAACAGCGTTTTGAAGTGTTGGATAACCCGTTATGATTATTTTACGCATTTTCGGCTTTGTCTCTTTAATTTTTGCGAGGAGCTCAACGCCGCTAATGTCTGGCAGCCTTATATCTATTAAGGCTATATTATAGAACTTTTTATTTGCTTTTTGTATGGCGGCACAGCCAGTCTCCGCTGAGTCAACACTGTATCCTTTTTTCATTAGAATTCTCGTTAGAACCTTCCTAATGCCTTCATCATCATCTATCACGAGTATCTGCGGCTTCATTTTCTCAAATTTCTTTCTTTTCACTTCCATTGTTTTGTTCCCTGCCTAATGGCAATGTGACTTTGAATGTTGACCCTTTTCCCTTCACACTTTCAACTTCAATTTTTCCTCCGTGGGCCTCTACAATTCTTTTGCAAATTTTAAGCCCTAATCCTACACCTCTAGATTTTGTTGTGAAAAGAGGATCAAATATTCTCTTCAAGTTTTCCTTTGATATTCCTATACCAGTGTCTTTAAACTCTACTGCTATGTTTTTATCATTTTTAGATGAGCGAATTTTAAGTTCTCCGCCTTTCGGCATAGCCTCTACAGCGTTTCTCACGATGTTTGCAAACACACGCTTTAACTGTTCGGGGTCTGCGTGGAGGGTTACTTCATCCACCTGAACCCTTACTTTAACATTTTCCGGGATTTCAACCTCTTTGACGACTCCTTCAACCAGCGTTTTTAGGTTTATGCAAGTTTTTGTTAGTTGTATTTCCTTTGAAAAGTCGAGTAAATCCTGAACTATTTTGTTTGCATGTTTGACAGCATTTTCGATGATTTTAAGCATTTCCCCTTCTTCGTCATACAGTTTGTTTTTCATTTTCATTCGTAAGCAATAAATTGCACCGTTAATGGCTGTAAGCGGATTCCTTAAATCATGCCCCACCGAGGCTGCAAGCTCACCTATTGCCGCCAGCCTTTCCGCTTTAACCCTTCTTTCTTCAGACTCCTTTAGGGCTTGAGTTCTTTTCTCAACTATTGATTCAAGTTTTTCAGCATAAACTTCTAATTGTTTCCTCGCTTCCTCAAGGTTTTTTATTAACTCGGCGTTTTCTATAGCTACGGCTGCGAGGTACAAGAAAAGCTCAAGGGGGGCAAGCGATTCCTTTGTAGGTTTTCTCCCATCGACAGGGTCGTCCATGCTTAAAATTCCAACTATTCTGCCTTCAGGCGTGCGTAATGGCGCGTAAAGCATGTCCTGCGGATGCCAATCAACCATGTCTTCAGGCTTTAACCTGCTTGGAACACCCGCATACGTTGTCACCTTATCCGGTGGCACGTGTGATGGAACCCCGTGGACATGTTCGCGAACCCACGGGTCGCTCCATGGAAGATAATAAAATTCTCCAATCCTGTAACGCTCAAATTTGGGTCCAAACCTCTCCCTCCAAACGTGGCCCGGAGCCTTCCTTTCCAAAAGCAATTTTTCCTCTTCAGCCGTTAATCCAGCCGTTACGAGGTCCACTATCTCCAAATTTCTGTCCCTGTGGGATATTACCACCCTTCCCCATCCCAGCATCCTTATGGCTTCAGCTATCACTTTGAGCCTTTCATGCAAATCTTTAGACCTAATCATGTCAGCTGAAATTTTCATAAGAACTGCAAGTTGCCTCGCCTTTTTCTCCACCATATTTTCACCTCTCGCCTTTTTCTCCACCATATTTTCACCTTGCTGATGAACCTCCGCCTTAACTTCAAAAGCTTCTTGCTCTTCTTTTATGCTTAGCTGCACTTTTTCCTCTTTTCTCAGTTAAACTCCCCCCCCCCACTGCGATGTATGGCGCTTAGCTTTTCGTAAAAGTTGTGCAAACATGAAATCCTTTTGCTCGTTATATTTTAACCCTATATCAGAGTAAAGCTCTCTCACAATAGCCCTAAGCAGAAGTTGGGCTCCCGGACCGAAGATGGCTTCAACAGCCTCTGCGAATTTCTCAGGTTTCATGTGCCAACATTCTTTCCTCAACCCAAAAGTTTTTTCTATGTGGTAGTAGGCTGCCTGTCTTCCAGATTCTCCTAAGAGGAGCATGGCCTTATCAACCGCAGAGTAAAATAACTCTTCAAATGATGGGTCTAAGTTTGGAAGGTCGTTCATGGCAAATTTCCTTGAAACTAACGAATATGCTAAAGCTTTGAAAAGTTTTGTGAATTGAAGGTATAGATTTCAACTCAGAAATCATTTGAAGCCAATTTCAAAAGACTTTCTGGAAAAGATTCTGATAACTCTCACTAAATCAATATTCTTACTTCGCAACCCTTATGTAATTAGCTTAACATTACTAATTCGTATGTCCCAAAATAGATATACAACATACGAGGCTATTCCATCCCTTCGAGTGAGTTGGAAGACTTATAGGCGTCTAATGGCTATTCGTGAGTCCCTTCATAAAGAAGGAAATAAGGTCAAAGATATAGACAGTGTTGTTTTAAGGCTTCTTGAAGTCTGGGATGAACATTTAAAGGCTTCTAAGAAAAATAGGTTACATCAATCATCCTTCAAAGAATGAAGCCCCCAATTTTTATTTTGTAACTTCTGCTTCTACTCCGCTGGGAGGTTTCCCGAGCACTTTCAGAAGCTGTCTGGCCAATGAATCTGAAAGAATTGGGTTGAGAGCTGCCTCTCCCTTCTTTGTTAGCGTATAAACTCTTTTCCGTTCATCCCACCTGCCCTTTAGTAGACCTCTCCTTTCAAGACCGTAAATCTTCGAGTAGACCGTTCCGGAGCTACAATAAAACCCACAGCTCAAAACATGCATGATTCACTTTTTAGGCGTCTTGTTTCAAGCATTTTCTAATCCTTTCCGAACATTAGTTCTGAATGATGATTAACAAATATGTTTTTAAAAATTTGATGACCTGTTTACTTCAGAGGCTTTCTTTCGCTCAGGTATTTTCTTTTTGCATACTCAATCCTTGCGGTGAATTTCATCTTTAACATCAAGCCATATTGTTTTTTATTCATTTAAGTTCTTTGCAAATTTTTTCTGTTAAACGCTTTTCATTTACCAGAACGTTGAAAAGGAAAAGAGGATGGCTACATGCCCCATACATAATGATGCCCTACTTCGCGGCATTCTCCTGTAGCCACAACAATTATGATGCTAAACTTCACCTCAACCACAATCACAGTGGGCGGCAGTGCACCAAAATAGACATGGCCAAAATAACAGAAATGTTCGTTACAGCCGTAATCTTTCACAGTTATATGATAGGCATGGTAGCTGGAAAAATAAGCGCGCGCAGAATGGTTGCAGCGGGCTTTAAACATGCAGCTGCCCTGTGATGATTGCTGCACTAGCTTCAAAACTGGCGCCCATCTTAATTCAAACTCTAAAATTTAGTTAATACAAAATCAACCCATTTTATGCTCCAAATCTTATAATATTACATAATCCAGAATAATGAATTAGTTTCAAACAAAGTCTTCATATTTGGAGAAGGCCGATGCAGTATGGTCCAGGTTTTCCATTTCCCTTCGGACTATCCATATTAGGCATGCTCGTTAAATCCGTGAATGTTGCCAGCGCTGTGCCTGAGCTTGAATATACCGTAATCGTACCAGTTTATAATAAACGTGACAGCATTAAAGAGGTGATAAAGTCTATTAAACATCAAACCAGGAAACCATCAAAAATCATAGTTGTTGACGACGGCTCAACAGACGACTGTCAAAAAATATTGGAGGATTACGCACGCAGAGGGGACATTCAATACATACGTTTTGACGTCAATCATGGCAAGTCCTATGCGATAAATTACGCGTTAAGCTATGTTAGTACACCTTTCGTGCTCATCGTGGATGCCGACACCTATCTGTCTTCAAGCTTCGTCCACAATGCAATGCGTGGCTTCTATTCAAAAGACGTTGTAGGTGTCTGCGGCAGAGTTTTACCAAGTCGTATATTTAGCGCTACACAAAAGAGCAGACTTGTAGAATACCTTTACGGACAAAGAGTTTACAAGCCCCTTCAAACGAAATTCAAAGGGCTTTGGGTTTTAGCCGGCTGCGCTACAATATGGCGAACATGGTGGCTTCTGAAAAATGGCGGCTTTCCAAACGACTCGGTTGTTGAAGACCTCGAACTCACATGGAAAGCCCAAAAAGACTACCTTGTCAACTACAACCCCGATGCAATATGCTTCACAGAGGATCCAGAAACTTTAAAATCATACATCAAGCAGATTCAACGCTGGTTCAGTTGGAGACCATCAGTTAGCAAACATTTCAGGGAGATTCGGAAAGGATTAAAATTCACCATTCTCTGGGTTATCGGAGAATCTTTCAGTTTTATATTATATCTTGGCGTAATTATTTATTTACTTGCAACCTTTCAATGGCCACTGGCCTTTTTGATGCTGGGCTTTGACGCCCTAATACTAGCCATGGTAACCTACATCGAGGCCAGAAAAATTTCCATGGTTAAACAAGCAATGCTAGGACTTGCAAAGTACTACCTATTGCGTTATCTCAACGCTTTGTTGTTCTTTAAAGCATTGATCAAGCCGAGCAGAAAATGGTAATGTTTATTATGTTTCAAGCTATGTCACACGTATTGCTATAAACGGTATATTCTGTCCGTAATCCGCATCGCCTATTTTGCCGAATAAGAGAATAAACAGGGGAACAACATGATCCTTAGCTCTAGATGCCTGTGCTGGTCCAAAATATACCTCAGTTGGTTTCCCATACTCTAATATCTGGAAATCAAATGTTGCAAGTTTATTATTTACGACTTTCCTTATATGCCAAATATCATATTTCACCGTCGAAGCGAAAGGATTAACATCCCAAATATAACAATCTTTAGTTAAGTTTATGGGTTGATGGGAGGGATCTAAATTGATTAGTGTGACGCATAGAAGAGTATTCTCATCTGAATCTAAAGTGAAACTGTAATGTGGAGTTCCGATGTCTGTTCCATCTTTATCACTTGAAACAATGTAATACTTGAATTTTTTATATCTATGGCTATTGAGCCGATACCTTCTGACACCTGGGCTACTATTATGTTTCCCCTGAGTGGTATGGCGTTTCCTCTCGATGTGATAAACCACGAGTTGAAAATATGACTCGAATCGGAACCGCTTATTTCAATTTTGATGGCCTTGCTGCCTCTTAGAGATAATTTTTCTCCGGGTTTCAAGTAAATATTTAAAGTGTTGTTGATTCCATTTTTCCCAATATTTACGTCGAATACCCATAAAGTAGTCAAGTTAACAAATAATGGACACTAATTTCTTACATCAACCTCAACACATATTATACCTCCTGACCCGGTATAGGTAGCATTATCAGCCGTTAACCTTTCATTTAGGCGGTCCAACTCAAGCTGATTTTCCTCTCTCATAGCCTCAAAATATTCAGTGTTCTGTGAAAGGGTCCAGAGAAAGACGCTTGCGGACAATACTAATGCCACAAGAACCATGAAAATTGTTCCAATTACTGATGAGAAACCCTTCGGATTAACTATTAACTTTCTTAAATTTCTACTAAGCAATGAACATGCAGTCAAAGATTGACCCCCTACCGGTTACAACTCGTATTGAATAACTAACCCCTCTTGCGAGGGAAAGTGGGGAAAGCATGAAATACCCTTCTTCGCCTTTATCTAAATCTTGATCTGCAATCTCATCACCGTTAAAGTGCACTAGGGTAACGTTGGAAAATACCTTAATTATTTAGCCACCGCTGCTGCAAACATAGACAGTTTTTACGGTCGTATCGTTTATAGTTCCGCAATTCATCAAATAAACCAACAAACTATCTTCGTCTTCTTTATAGAACACGTACTCAAATGTCAGCCTCTCCTTGAGCCTAGCGATGTCGGCGTTCATGGCTTCACTGTACTGCTCTTTATAAATCGAAGATCGACTCTGCGCCCAAAAAAGCACCCCAAAACTGACTACAATAACTGCACCCGTAAGAATCAGATTTGAAACAACAACGCTAACAGCACGCCTCTCATGAAACAACTTCCAGACCTTTCTTAAATCCATGTCTAAACACCCGCCCTTCACATTGTACTTTATAGAAGGCATTTTATTAAATCTTACTAATCACTACTTATTTTGAAAGACAGCTGTATTTCCCCGTTCAGTTATAACTTTCACCATCCACTTACCTGAGGGTAAGCATATATCATCTCGGAAATAGGGTAACGTTTCTCCTGAATTCATAATAATGTCTATGTCGTAGCGTATGTGATGTGCAGAGTTTATGACCCATAGGGAAACAAGCCGCGAGGTTAGGGGCCCTCTATTCTCAATAGTGAAAAGCGTCCCCTCGCTGAACACTTTAAGTTCAATCCAGTCAACTTTTAAGTCAAACTGCGTGTTTGTTGCCTTAACCCCCCTAATCCTCATCCTCCAATGACCGGTAGCATTTCTAAAATCAGCCGAGTTAACGTTTATTGTCTGATTTACAGTTTCATCGGTGTTTGGTGTACCGCTTGAGGTATAAGCGATATAACCATTTCCACTTGTCGGATAATCGTTAAGCGTGTAGTTGAAAAGCTGGAGCGTCACTGTTACATTGTCTATTGTCCAAGAACTGTCAACACTCCAAATAATTTGTGTCCAATATTTGGTGCTAGATGTTCCGGTAAACTCAACTTCGGTTGTGAACTCTGTGGGCGTTACTATGTTAAGCCAAACATCATCATAATAAACGGTGAGGGTTGGCTTTCTTTCTTTTGTTGTTGAGAAGTATGCTTGAAGGTTTAGGGTATATGTTCCGATTGCCGTAAAAACATTGGATACATTTAGGGTTTCATATGTCCAAGCACCTATTTTTGAAGCCGTGAAAGTGACGCTTGTTGTAAAAACAGTAACTGAAGAATTATCAGGTTTTGTAATGACTACTGTTGCATTTGCAACTTCACCAGTACTTTTACTTATACCCTCGCAATCTATTCGATAATAGAAGTATAAGGTGGCGGAAAGCGGCAAGGTTGACAAGTTCATCATTTGGTATTGTTTACCACTTCCAGAATATGCTTCATTTGCAGAGTTATCAACTAATCGGATATAGAGCGAGTAGGGGGCTGAATGATAAACTTTGTCTGAGTAATTTCCTGAAACAACAGATCTGGGGTCACTGATATCCGTATAGGTCCAATTAGTTGCTGTTGTCACGTTGCCATTAGCAACAATATTATCATTTCTGGTTGCGCTCGCATAGCTTCGGAAAACCATATAGGCGCCGTCATTTGAAGTCAAGTTTGTAATGCTTCCAGACACTAGGCTTGTGGATCCGCTAAGAGCGTATCCAGATGGATTATATGACCATGTTTCTACAACTCGAGTTACATCGGCTATGCTTATGTCTTCCCGCATTCTTTCCCAATCAAGCTGGTTCATCTGAAACTGCCACAGAAAAACGTTTGCAACAATGATAACCACTAGTATGAGGCTTAACATAACAACAATAACGTTACTAATGCCCTCACAGTCGCTTCTAATTCTCAGCCTAACCTCACCCAACACGTTCTAATCAAACTCACCTGACAAACCGAAAAGCTTTATGAAACACCAGTCAAGATTTTTAATAAGCCTAGGCCATGCGCGCCCAAGTATAGCACGTTTCCTCCGATCAAAAACAACCCTAATGCTGTAACGCATTGGCCAACAAACAGAGTTTTTCCAAGCGTTTTTTCGCCATTTCCCAATGCCCATAGGCTGTTATGAAACTGTAGCCTAAAGCTTCCATAGCAGCCCCAACAATTCTAACGGTGGCTTCAAACTTTTCGTAGCCAGCTTCTCCTACCCAGCAGCCAGCGGCTAACATATCTGCTAGAAGGTTGGCTATGGATTTGCGCCACCTTGAATTTGCTCCAACTCCAAGGTCTAATCTTCCTTCAAGCGCACTTGTTCGCCCCACTCATTGTCAATGCCTATAAATGGGTAGCCTATCACTCTTATAGACCATAAACACTTTAATGTCTGTGCGCCGCGCTTACCATTCCAAGGGTTTCTGCAATGCTCATTCCGAGACATGTGCCTGTGCTCTGCACCTTCCAAATATTTTCAACCATTATTATGCAAACCAGCGTTAGCAAACTCCTTAACAATCTCAAACGAATGCTTTTGTATAAACTCTTCAAGGCTTTCCTTCCGGCTTTGCCAGCTAAACTTTGAACTTGCAAATTTGCTCCAATATTGCGGATACCTCTTCTGCAGAAGCTCGACGAGAAATTTACGCTGCAAAGTTGAAAGGCATTCAAGCTCTAAAGATTCAGAGAGCATAGATGCTCATCCTCTAACTGCAAATTAGCGGATCGTAAAGATATAAAAAGGCAGCGTCGAATCGAGCTCCGCGCAAAGTGGAGAGAGAAGTTAAAGTGAAAAGTTGCACAATGATTGCGTTAATATTAAATTTATACGCCTTTAAATTTTAGTGTGACTTTTTGGTGAAAGCCGTAAATAGGAAAAGCTTCCTGAAACATCAATCTCCCGATAGAACAACACCTATGGCGCCTAATACAAAAGGCCAAATATCCGCCAGAAGCAATTGCCTGTGAAGAGCAAGTTTAAAGCTAAAGCTTTATAAAGTTGTATTACATGTTGTAATACGGTTATAATGAGCATTATAACTATTAGGGTTGCGAAGGAAATTAAGGAAAAGTTGGAGAAATATAACGTAAACATTAGTGAAACTGTGAGAAAATTGCTTGATAAATATCTTGTAGAATTAGAATTGAGGGATCTTGGGGAAAGACTGGAGCGGTTAAAAGAGCTCCTTAGCAACAAAATAGATCCAAAATTGATAGCGAAGCTTGTACGCGAAGACAGGGAAGCGTATTGAATTATTTATTAGACGCCTCAGCACTCTTGCCGCTTATCACCAGACGTGGAAAACTATTAATAATTGAAGCCTCTCGTGAAGATTTGGCTACTACAGACCTAGCCATATATGAAGCTTGTAACAGCCTCTGGAAGCTTTCAACACTATTGAAACAAATATCTTTAAAGGACGCGGTGGATGTTGCTAACACGATAAAAGACCTCGCCATAAGAGGTGTAATTAAACCAATAAAATTTACAAAACTAGATTTTTCCAACACACTCAGAATAGCCAACAAGGAAGGATTAACATTCTACGACGCCTCATACATAGTAGCCGCCAAAAACTTAGAAGCCATTTTAGTAACCGAAGACGAAAAATTAAAGAAAACAGCGAACAAATTCATAAAAACAATAACGTATTCCGACCTTGAAAACAAACTGGCCCAAGGCTAGAAGTTGCATTTTTCGGCCAACTTTTTTGAATTCGGATAGGATTTTTCCTATCCAAGCTGAGCTATGGGCCCTTATGTAGTTGTTTTCGTTTTAGAGAATCAGGAAAGTCATAGCTGTTGTGTCGAAGCAAAGTGCATTGAGGGATAAGCCTCTCAAGGCTAGGATTAAGGTCGTTCCAATAGCGGCTAATACACCATATTTGAAAAGAGTGTGAAGGTGAAAATTCGCCCTATGATGGCATGATAGGTATGGCACAAGAGTCCGATGAGACTCCAGGAAGTTTGGGAAAGCGTAGTGGAAATATGGATGTCAAAGACGTTACGTGTGGAGCAATCCTTTACTTACCAGTTTTTGTTGACAGAGCACTTTTTGCAGCTGGTGATTTGCATGCTATCCAAGCTGATGGAGAAGCATGTGTTTCAGCCGTAGAGGTTTCATGCGAGCTTACATTGAGCTTTGATGTTTTGAAGGGAAAAAGTGTTTCATGGCTGTTTTGGAAAATGAGGAAAGCTATGCAATCTTGGTCTGTGGAGATTCTTTAGATGAGGCATGTTCCTTGGCTGTGGATGAGGCTGTTAAGGCTTTAATGTGTGAGCACAATTGGAGTTTTGAAGAGGCGTATATTTTGCAAGCCTTGTTGTGGATTTAAAGATTGTGGATCCGAAAAAGTGTGTTAGGGCAGTTATTCTGAAAGAATTTGTTTCACTTAAGGGCTTATGCGGCAAGTTTCAAGATTGTATTAACTTTGAGGCTTTTTAGGCTTAAATTTTAAAGTTTAATTTTCATCAATTCAAGTGAAAGCGGCTTATTTTAACAGCTAGCGATATCTCTACATATTAATAAACGTTATTTTCTGTTTTAGTCTTTTTAATGCTGGTGTTTGTGGAATTGTTTTCGTGGAAGCGTTCCTTTGAGAGATTAAACAGCGAGTATGAAACTGTTGTAAAAAAGAGGCAGGCCTTGAACAATTTACTGGAGAGCGGCAGAATATCGCGGCCTACATATGAGCTGTTTGAAAAGGATATGGAAGAAGCAATAGCTGAAATTGAAAGGCAGAGGAAAGCTTTACTGGATAAAATGGCTGTTAAGGCGAGGGGACTTGAAGAGCAAATTAAGACTTTAGAGAAGCTTTTGGCAAACTTTGAGATTCAGCATGTCGGCGGGGAAATAGAAGAAGAAGTTTATCAACGTGAAATAGCCCTTCTGTCCATGGGACTTGAAAGCGCAAGGCAAGAGTTAAACGCTATTAAAGAGACCATTGAGAAGCTTATGAGCCCTACACAAACAATGGAAAACGTTTCCCTACAACATGAAGGGGAGCAAAAACTTGCCGAGGGCGAAACAAGCAAACTTGAAGTCACAGTTGTGGAGCTTGGCCCAAAAAGTGAAGGCGAAGGCGTAAGCGGAAACTTGCAGGAAACCAGCAAACAGAGCCAAAAAATGAGGGATAACTAGCTTCTCCCTTTTTCTATTTTAAATTAAGCCTAGGGCGAGAGAATTTTATATCGCCAGCCTCCCACCTATTTTGGGGTGCCTTTGCAGAGCGAGAATGTCTTAATGACCTTTCATGAAAGGTTTAAACAGTATGACTTGGGCGAGGGGCATCCGTTTAGGGGAGACCGTTTCATAAACGCAATAAACTTCTTCCGGGAGCAAAATCTTCTTAGTCTTCCATATCTTAAAATTGTGGAGCCGAAACCAGCTTCGCGAGAGGAACTTTTAAGGGTTCACAGCAAAAACTATGTTGACCTAATTTTCCGATTGGCGGAGGAAAACAGACCGTATGATATTGAAACTCCTGTTTCTCCCTCAATTCTTGAGGCTGCCCTGCTTATTGTCGGCGGTGCAATTGAGTGTGGAAAAGCAGTTTTCAGCGGAACCGTGAAGCGTGCCATATCGCTTGGTGGCGGCTACCATCATGCCGGGAGAGACTATGGAGGTGGATTCTGCATCTTCAACGACATAGCTGTTCTGGTTGAATTTTTAAGGGCTGAAAGGGGTGTGAAACGCTTTCTCATATTAGATTATGATGTCCATTTTGGAAATGGGACAAGTGACATTTACTATGCAGACCCAAGCGTGCTCCTCATCTCCTTGCATCAGGACCCAAGGACAATCTATCCCGGAAAAGGGTTCACATGGGAAATAGGCGAAGGTGAGGGGGAAGGCTACAATGTTAATGTGCCACTGCCGCCTGGAACTGGCGACGAAACGTATTTGCATGCTGTTAGGGAGATTTTTGTGCCCCTAGCTGAGGAGTTTAAACCAGAAATAATAATTGCGAATGGTGGTAGCGACTCCCATTTTGCGGATATGCTTGGCGACTTAAGCATAACAGCCGACGGCTTTTTTAGGCTTTCACGTCTAATTAGGGAGACAGCCCAAAAAGTATGCAGTGGAAGGCTTGTTTTGCTTATTGGAAGCGGATACAATCCAAAGGTTTTGCCTCTATGCTGGTACGCCCTCGCCGCCGGAGTGGTTGGTTTAGAAAGGATAAGTGTTAAGGAGCCTTACACACCGCCGGTGGAGCCTCCCTATATTAGGAGAAAAGTTGAAAATGTAATTGATGAGTTGAAGAGCTTGTTGAAAAAATGGTGGAAATGTTTTAGTTAAGGAAGGCAATAAGGTTTTGAAGGCATAGTAAATGGAAAACATTGATGAGATTCGCGAGCTTTTTCCCATAGTCAAGAACAAAGTTTTTCTAAATCATGCTGCCCAGTCCCCGCTACCTAAACCCGTGGCTGTAGCCGTCAAAAAGTGTGTGGATGATTTTTCCATGTTTGGAAATGTTACAGTATCGGAGTGGAATGATTATGGAAAGTCTTTATTTGCAAGGCTTATAGGCGCAAAAACCGGGGAAATAGCCCTTGTTGAGAACACTTCCGTCGGCTTAAACATAGCCGCGAACGTGCTTGAATACCCGCCAGACTCAAAGGTTGTGACAACGGATTTGGAGTACCCATCTGTGGTCTATCCTTGGCTTAAAAGAAGTCTAGGCGTGAAGGTTCAATACGTTAAGAATGTCGATGGAAAATTATTAATTGAGGATTTTGAAAAGGCTGTGGACGACAAGACCGTGGCTATTGTAGTAAGCCACGTCGAGTATGTTAATGGCTTCCGCAACGATTTAAAGGCTTTAAGTCAAATTGCCCACGAACATGGCGCATACCTCATTGTTGACGCCATACAATCGGCTGGAGTAATACCAATAGACGTGAAACGTAACGGAGTAGACTTTCTGGCAACAGCATGCTACAAGTGGCTTTTAAGCCCGCCTGGAGCCGCATACTTCTATGTGCGAGAAGACCTCATTGAAGAATTTGAGCCGCCCTACATTGGATGGGCAAGCGTAAACCAAGAGATATTCGAAACCGTGGATTTTTGGGACATTTGGAGTTTAAGGCTTTCAACTAATGCAAGCCGCTTCGAGGTTGGCACACCAAGCTTCCTAAGCTTTGTAGGCGCCGCCGAAGCCATAAAAATGCTTTTGAATTTTGGAATTGAAAACATAGAAAAGCGGGTTTTAGGGCTTACAGACCATTTAATAGAGGCTGTTAAGGCTTTGGGGCTTAAGCTTCAAACCCCCGAAGAGCGTCAACACCGCTCTGGAATAGTCAATTTTAAAATATACAAGCCGAAAGAGATTACAGATGAGTTAAGGCGTAAAGGCATAATAGTATCAGCAAGGGCAAACGGGATAAGGGTTTCACCCCACTTCTACAACACAGAAGAGGAAATAGATAGGCTTGTGGAAGAAGTTAAAAGACAAAGTTGTAAAGTTTAGTCATAAGCAGCTGTAAAGCTCACATCAGTGTACTGGGGAATTTGCCTTCCATCGCCCTTTTCTGGCAAAATCTCCAGCTGTTGAATTTTGCATGTTCCAACAATGTCGTCCTTATTTTGTTCCAGTATTTTGGCAAAGTTTTCGTTTCCAGCGTAAATTTTCACTGATTTTATTAGCGTGTTCAATGGTTTGCGCTTCTCGGCTTTGTCTCTTCTAATTTCAGTTATCACGGCAACAATTAAGTCGCCTTCCTTTTCGGCTTTCTCGTCAATTTTGCCCTCGTCCACTTGGGGCCACAATGTTAAATGAATACTTTTTATGCCCATGTGTTCGGCGTAAATGTGATGGTAGATTTCCTCTGTTATGTGGGGTGTTAGTGGCGCCAACAATTGCAATATGCGATATAAAACGGTGTAGAGCACATGCTGAGCCGCTTTCCTTTTAGCTCCACCGTAAACTTCCGGCTTGTATAAGCGGTCCTTTACGGCTTCAATGTACTGGTCGCAGAAAACATGCCATGTGAAGTTTCGAGTTTCTTCAAGGGCTATGTTAAACTGGCATTTTTCAAGGGCTTCTGTGACTTGTTGGGTTAGCCTTTCAGCCTTGCTTAAAATCCACTTATCCAAGAGCTGAAGCTCATAATCGCCATTGCCGGGCGTGTAATCTTTCAGTTGGTTGCCAACGAAGCGGGCGGCATTCCAAAGCTTTGTCAGAAAACGCCTACCATATTCCACGTCTGGCCACCGGAATGGAATGTCTGAACCTGTGGCTCCGCCCCCAGCGGCCCATTGTCTTGCGGCGTCAGCTCCATACTTGTCAAGAACTTCCGGCGTTGCAACATAATTTTTTAGGGACTTGCTCATTTTCCTGCCGTCGGAGCCAAGCACCATGCCGTTAATTAGGCAGCTCTTGTAAGGCTTCTCGTCGAAGAGGGCTAAATGACGAACTATGAGATAATATGCCCAAGTGCGGATAATGTCAACGCCCGAAGGGTGCAAGTCCGCTGGGAAAAGCCTCCGCCAGTCTTCTCGGTCTGGCCAGCCAGCGTGCACCGCACATGATATGGATGAGTCCATCCACGTGTCCAGCACGTCGGTTTCTGGAATGAACCCTTTGCATCCGCATTTGGGGCACGCGTCTATTCTGGGTTTTTCAAGTTTTGGGTCTATGGGAACCCAGCTTTCCTCGGCCAGTATGGTTTCTCCGCATTTCTTGCAGTACCATATAGGTATGGGCGTAGCAAATATGCGTTGGCGGCTTATGACCCAGTCCCAGTCAAGCGAACGCGCCCAGTCTATTAGGCGGTTTTTCATGTAGTCCGGGTACCAGACTATCTCGTTTGCCTCTTTCTCAACGCGGTCTGTTAAGATTCGGGTTTTCATAAACCACTGCTTGCGCTCCAAAATCTCTATTGGGGTTTTACATCTGTCGCATACGCCTATATCCTGCCTTATCGGTTCAACCTTTTCCAGAAGACCAGCAGCTTCCAAGTCTTTAACTATGGCTTCTTTGGCTTCTTCAACCGTTAAGCCCTTATATTTTCCGCCGTTCTCGTTTATCAGCCCATTTTCCGTGAGAATTATGATTACTGGTAGATTGTGCCTTTTAACGGTGCGGACGTCCTCCTTATCGCCATAAGTGCATATCATAACTACGCCAGTGCCGAAGGATGGTTCAACAGCCTCGTCTGGAATAATTTCTACTGTGCGGTTTACTATGGGGACGGTTATGCGTTTTCCAATGTATTTTGTGTATCGGGTGTCCGTTGGGTTTACAGCTACGGCTGCACATGCCGGTATGAATTCTGGGCGGGTTGTGGCTATAAGCAGGTATCCGCTGCCATCAGCCAATGGAAACCGTATATAGTGAAGTTTGCCCTCCCGCTCTTCATAATCTACCTCAGCGTCTGCAATGGCTGTTTCACATCTTGGACACCAGTTGACGGGGTGTGTTCCTTGGTAAATGAAGCCCTTGCGGTATAGGATTATGAAGCTCAGTTGGGTTTTACGCCAATAGTTTGGGTCCATTGTTCTATATTCCGTTGTCCAATCAACGCTGCATCCAAGTCTTATAATGCCCTCCTTCATCATTGCAATGTATTTTTCCACAAGCTGCATGCATAAACTGCGAAACTTGTCCGGCGGCAAGTCACGCTTCCTAATGTTGTGCTCCTTTTCCACCTGAACTTCTATGCCTAAGCCATGGCAGTCCCATCCCTGAGGGAAATACACGTTATAGCCCCTCATACGCTTGTATCTGGCGACAATGTCGAAGTAAGTCCAGTTTAGAACGTTCCCCATGTGGAATTCGCCAGAAGGGTAAGGTGGAGGCGTGTCAATGCTGAATACTGGACGCTTATAGTCTTTCCAGTCGAAGCGGTATATGCCCCAATCTTCCCAAAGCTTCTGCCACTTGCGCTCAATAGCCAATATGTCAAACTCTTTGGGCAAAGGCTTCATACAGCAACATCCTAACAAGCTTCAGCTTTAGGAAAGATAAATATACAAGTACATAACAATTACTCCGATCAAGGGTCTGGGGGAGCTGGGCGATGACCCGGCTGAGAGGACCGCTGAGCGCGGTCGACCCCTGGAACCTGATCCGGGTAATGCCGGCGGAGGGAAAGACCGTGAATGAGAAGAGTTTAGAGCCAAAGGTTAGTTCTCCAACCAAGATTATTGCTGAAGTCGTCACTTTTGTAGCGCTTGCAACGGCTTTAAGCTATATTAAGGTTTTCAGCCTTCCACAAGGCGGGTCTGTGACGGCTGGTTCTATGGTGCCTATTCTTTGGCTGGCTTTGCGGAGAGGCCCAAAAATTGGGTTGTTTGCAGCTGCTGTTTATGGGCTTGTACAGTTGGCTGTTGAGCCCTTCATTGTTCATCCGCTTCAAGTGCTTTTAGACTACCCGCTTGCTTTTGGCGCCCTTGGATTGGCTGGGTTTTTCCGCAATCGCCCATTCTTAGGCGTTAATGTTGGAATCTGGGGACGTTTCCTAGCCCACTTTATTTCGGGAGTTATTTTCTTCGCCAGCTACGCCCCGGAGGGAATGCATCCAATGGTTTATTCAGCCATATACAATGGAAGCTACATACTGCCGGAACTTGCCATAAGCATCTACATAATATTCTTGCTGCATGAAAGCAAACTGCTTAAAATATTCCTTTAACGGGGAACAGCGAAAATGGTCAAGCTTAAGACAGGCATTAAGGGTTTTGACGAGTTGATAGGCGGCGGCATCGAGTCTGGTTCAAGGAATATTCTTTACGGTCCGCCGGGGACGGGTAAGACTGTTTTTGCCATGCATTTTTTGTGGCAAGGACTGTGCGAGGGCGAGACTGTTGCTTATGATGTTATGGATAAGCCTTTTCAGAGGCTTATAGCCTATTTCAAGTCTTTCGGCTGGGACATTGAACCCTACATTGAGAAGGGCAAGTTCATCCCTATCCAAGCCTTTCCACATTTTGAGCCTTATTCAA
>Ga0209225_1001362_pt1 | contig 24487 bp, 26 predicted proteins | sample WasSprMetagenome_FD_184732 | JGI IMG/M metagenome (GOLD analysis project Ga0209225, IMG submission 184732) | Sulfidic aquatic microbial communities from Washburn Spring, Yellowstone National Park, USA - WS (SPAdes) (version 3) | ecosystem: Environmental > Aquatic > Thermal springs > Hot (42-90C)... | reverse complement strand
ACAACCGGAACCCCAGGATACTTTTCTCTTAAGGCTTTTACATCCTCAGGTGACACCATGTTTGCCATATCGCAGTAGGCTGAGCCTACAGGAATTACGACTTTCTTTTGCGGAGATACAATCTTTGCAGTTTCTGCCATAAAAAAGACGCCGCAGAAGACTATCACCTCAGCGTCCGTTTTGCTTGCTTTAAGACTAAGCTCTAAAGAATCGCCTCTCAAGTCAGCAATATCTTGGATCTCTGGGGGTTGATAGTTGTGGGCAAGAATGATGGCTTTTCGCTTTTCTTTAAGCTTTAGAATCTTTTCCACAAGCTCAGCCTTATTCTGCATAAGACCTTCTCCTGTAAGTAGACATTTCAGAATTTATGTCTTCAAAAATTTTACTATTAACAAGTTAAAGCATCAACAGAAAAAGAGGTTGTTTCAAAAATGTTTTTGTGCAAGCCCTCATGCTGTCACCCTGAGCCTCTTTTTTTGTTACCCCGAGGCGTAAGCCGAGGGGTCTACAATTCCCAAAGAGGGAAGGTTTCTCGCTACGCTCGAAATGAAAAGATTAGTAGGAGATGCCTCGCTACGCTCGGCACGACAGTAGAGGGGTGTCACCCTGAGCCTCTTTTTTTGTTACCCCGAGGCGTAAGCCGAGGGGTCTCCTCATGAAGCGTCATCACGAACGAAGTGAGGGATCCCTCGCTACTCACGTGCCTCGGGAAGACATGGATGGGCTGTCACTCCGAGACGCAAGGCGAGGGGTCACTCAGTGGATGCCTTGCTACGCTCGGCAGGACAGGATGCTCAGTAAGACAGGATGAGGAATCGCGCTCCGAGCCGTAAACCGAGGGCTACCTCTCTACGCTCTGGATGACATCGTAAAGATTTTATTTAAACAGACTCGGTTTACCTTGATAATCTTCTTCTAGCATGATAAAATTTTTTCTTAAGATGAAAAAGATATCGCTTCTAGTTCTGCTTGCTTCTTTTTTTATTTTTATTAGTCTTGTCCTCTCATCTAAAGCTCAGGCTAAAAGAGTTCTTTCTTTAAAAGAAGCAGTTTCCATAGCCATATCACAAAACCCAGAGGTAAGCGCAGCCATAAAAGAAAAGGAATCTCTTTTTTTTAAAAAGAATATAGTGCGTGCTGAATTCTTCCCCAAACTTTACCTCAGCTACAACTATCAAAGACAAGACCTAGGGAAAAACATGCCAACCGTTGATACTCATCAATTTGGTCCAAGCCTTACTTGGAATGTCTTTTCAGGTTTTTCTACTTGGTATGCCTATCAGGAAGCTCTTAGGCTTATTGAGGTTTCTGATGCCCTGGTTAAGGCTAAAATACAGGACATAGCTTTAAGAGTGGTTTCAGCCTACTTAGATTATCTTAAAACTAAATCCCTGTATGAAGCCTCGCTTAACGATGTAGAGGATGCCAAAGTTTTGCTTAGGCTTGCTCAGAAGCGGTATGAAGTCGGTCTATCACCTCTTGCCGATGTTCTCGATGCCGAGGCAAAGCTTAAGGAATCCGAAGCAAACTCTATAAACTATAAATATACAGCTGAGATAGCAAAGACGAATTTGCTAATTCTTCTTAATCTTTCGGTCTTAGAGGCAAAGGATACGGAGCTTTTAGATTTCCCCGAGGAGTTGCTAACGGAACCGGATTTTGAAAGCTTACTATCTCTTGCAAAAAAGAAAAGACCAGAACTTCTAGCCAAGGAAAAAGAGATCTTAGCCCAAGAAAACCGAATAAAAAGTGTTAGAGGAGAATATTTTCCAACCATTGACCTTCTTACTTCTCTATATCGCGTCGATAAATCTTTCTTCCCAGATAAGGATAGCACCTTTACCTTTGGAATAAAAATTAATCTTCCCCTTTTTACTGGTTTTTCAACGCCATCTAAACTCTCTGCCGAAAGGGCAACCTTAGAAAAGAAAAATTTTGAAAAAAGAACCCTTGAGCTAAGCATAGAGCAGGAGGTGTTTTCCGCCTATCAAAACTATCTTACGAAGAAGGAGTATTATTCTGCCTCTCTTGCCTGGTTGAAAAAGATGGAGGAAGACTACAGGATTGTGAAGAAGCGGTATGAGAACGGGCTTGCAAGCATAGTAGATTTGACAACCATACTTGCTAGGCTATCCCAAGCAAGAAGCCAGGTTGCTACCTCTCGCTACGACTGGTATAAAAGCTATTTTGTCCTTAAACGGTCGGCAGGATTTATTCCGGGTTTGGAGTAGCTTGATATGAAGCTACGCCTTTTTTTTCTTTTTTTAATCATTTTATTTTCAACCTCAACCTGCTTAAAGAAGGGAGAAAAAAAAGAAGAAGCTTTACCTACGAAGTTTGTCCAAGTGGAAGAAGGACCTATGTATCTTGAAATTTCAGCAACGGGTGCTGTAAAACCTCAAATTGGTGCGCAAGTGAAGGTTGGAGCAAGGATTTCAGGTAGGGTAGAAAAGCTCTTTGTGAAGCAAGGAGACTATGTTAAAGCTGGTCAGCTTATCGCCATCATTGAGCATGCTGACCTGCAAAGGGAGGTAGATAGGTATTACCAAGAATATCTTCAAGCCCAGGCCCAGCATGAGAAAGTAAAAAAAACCTACCCAGAAAACATCAAGGCTCAAAAAAGGGTTATCTCTGCCATTAAGGCAGACTTAGCTCAGCTAAAGAGGGAAAGGGAAAGGCTTCTTGCCCTTTACCAAGAAGGTTTAATCTCAAAGAACGACCTTGAAAGAATAGAGCGAGATGTGGAAGTCAAGGAAAATCAGCTTGCCGCTGAACTTGCCAAGCTTTCAGCTTTAGAAGAGGAATACAATCAAGAACTAAAAAGAACTCAAGCCTTGGTTTTGTCTACTAAAAACCAGTATGAAGCCTCAAAAGTAAAGCTTAGCTATGCTTTTATCTACAGTCCGATTAACGGTTATGTTTCCGAGGTTTCAACTCAGCAAGGAGAAACGGTCGTTGCTGGACTTAATGCTCCAACCTTCATTACAGTTATTGACCTTTCAAAGCTTGAAGTCCATTGCTACATTGATGAGACCGATATTGGCAAGATAAAGCCTGGTATGCCGGCAAGGTTTCGCGTAGATAGCTTCCCGGATAAAGTTTTTGAGGCCAAGGTGCGAACCATATACCCAGGAGCTATCATTAGGAATAATGTCGTGTTTTACGATACGGTTTTGGATATTCTTACCCCCTATGAAGGCTATCTACGCCCTGAGATGACGGCTCAAGTAACCATCATTGCTGATAAAAAAGAGAAGGCTTTGCAGATACCAGCTCGAGCAATAAAGGTTGATGAAAAGGGTCAGAGGTTTGTTTATGTAAAGCGTGGGGATAAGGTTGAAAAACAATACATTACCACAGGATGGGAGTCCCAAGGTAAGGTAGAAGTTTTGTCTGGGCTTTCAAAAACTGACCTTGTTGGCATCTGGTAAGGTGTCTGAGCCTTTAATCCTTTTGAGAGACATCAAAAAAGTCTTTGTAGTTGGAAAGATTTCCTATGAAGTCTTAAGAGGGGTAAATCTTGAAGTTTTTGCAGGAGATTTCTTAGCCATCATGGGTCCCTCAGGGGGTGGGAAATCAACCCTCCTTTACATCCTTGGTCTTCTCGACAAGCCAACTTCAGGAAGCTATCTTTTTGAAGGAAGAGAAGTGTCAACCCTTTCGGAAGCAGAGATGGCCCACCTTAGAAACCAAAAGATAGGCTTTATCTTTCAAGCCTTTCACTTAGTGCCCTGGGCAACAGCCTTAGAAAATGTCCTTCTTCCAACCCTTTACCGAGGCAGTATAACCGAAAAGGATGTCGAAAGGGCATCTCTTCTTCTTGATAGGCTTGGTCTTAAAAGTAAGAAAAATTTAAAGCCTGCTGAGCTATCAGGGGGAGAGCAACAAAGGGTTGCCATTGCCAGAGCCTTAATCAACAAGCCATCACTACTTCTTGCGGATGAGCCAACAGGGAACCTTGATTCTAAGAGCAGTCAAGAGGTGGTAAAAATTCTCAAAGAGTTAAATGAAGAGGGCTTAACCATAATCCTTGTTACGCATGATCCGGAGGTAGCTAAAAGCGCAAAAAAAGTAAAGTTTTTAAAGGATGGGGTCTTCGTTGAAGAATAGATTTTTCCTTTTTTTAGCTTACTATCGGGAGGTCGTCAAAGAGCTTCTTTCAAACAAGGTAAATTTGGTGTTCATGGTCTTAGCATTAGTCCTAAGTTTAACGGCGATAAACACCATCTATGCCCTTGGTAAATCAGCAGAAAAGCAGGTGCTTGATACCCTTGCCAATCTCAATTTTGGTAAAGATGCTGTTTTAATCTTGGCTGGTGGGCAGAGGTTTATGGGGATTGGGCTTACCCGTTCAGACACCCTTAAATTAGAGGACGCCAAAGCTTTAGAGAAGCTTTCTTTTGTTAAACTTGTCTCCCCCACTTCAGGCGGCACTTTAGAGGTTAGCTATAGGGGGCAGGTAGAAAAGATAAGAGTTGAGGGGGTATTCCCGGTCTATGTCCCTGCAAACACATGGAATGTTAAGGTTGGGCGTTTTATCGAAGATGAAGACATTGAAAAGCTAAGCAAAGTTGTAGTGCTCGGAAGCGATATTCCTAAAAAGTTTGGGATTGCTAATCCTATAGGGGATAAGATCTTGATAGCTGGGCAGCATTTCACCATAGTTGGCATCCTTGAAGAAAAACCTTCCTTGGGGCATTTCCCCCTTAATGAAAGGGTTTTTGTCCCCTTTACTACCGCTCAGAGAAGACTTTTTAACAGAGATTACATCACCGCTATAAAAATCGTCCTCCAGCCAACGGCTGAACAAAGGACCTCTGTTCCCTTGATCCGATCAATCCTAAGGGAAAGGCATAACCTCTACGGAATTGCGGAGGATGATTTTAGGATTATTACCCCTGATTTTGCGCTTGCAAGGTTTCTCTCTGCTCAAAGGGTGCTACAAACCTTTCTCCTTGCCATATCCTTAATCAGCCTTGTCATAAGCGGTGTTGTTATTTTAAATCTTATGTCAGCGATGGTTGAAGAAAAGGCTGGAATAATTGCCCTACGAAGGGCGCTTGGGGCCACAAACAGGATTATCTTTATTCATTATATTGCTATGAGCCTAACGGTTGCTCTGTTTAGCGGTTTTGTGGGATGGCTTCTTAGCCTTGGGGTCATGCATCTAATCTCCGCCTTTACACCTTTAAAACCCCTCTTTTCTTGGACGACCTTTGGATTGAGCCTAATTTTTTCCGTGGCAACATCCCTTATTTTCAGCGTAATTCCAGCAACTCGGGCAACGAAGGTTGAGCCTGCTATACTCCTTAAAAGCCTTTAACCGCCATGAAGCTAAAATTAAAACTTTTATTCGGTGCACTTCTTCATAAGAAGCTTAGGCTCCTTCTTTCTTTGATTGGTATCATCATCGGGGTTTCTGCTCTACTCATCATGAATTCCTTCGGCGAATCCGCAAAGGTTAAAACTCTTGCTGAGATAGAAACCTTTGGACCAGACCTTTTTATGGTTATCTCTGGGTCGGCAAGGGTGATGGCTGGGCGGGCAATGCAGACAGAGCAGATGACAACGCTAAAAGTTGAGGATGCGCAAGCTTTAAGAAACCTCCCTGGAGTTAAAAACATCTCTCCTGTCTATACTGGACAAACTGTGGTAAGGGGTGAGGGTGTTAATCTTATCACTACCGTAAACGGCGTAAACGAAGAGTATGTTGCTATGCGAAATTATCCTCTACTTGAAGGGAGAAACTTCTCACGCGAGGAAATACAAACCTTAAGCAAGGTGGTCATCCTTGGATATAAGATAAAAAATCAGGTCTTTGGCGAAAAGTCTGCGGTTGGAGAAAAAATTTTAGTTAGCAAGCTTCCTTTCACGGTGATAGGAGTTTTAGCTCCCATTGGAGTTGATGCAAGCGGGCAGGACCAGGATGATCAGGTCTTAGTCCCTTACACGACAGCCATGTCTGCCCTCTTTAATGTAGACTACTTAACAGGCATATTTATAAAAGCTGAGTCCACATCTACTTTGCCCTATTTAGTGAAACAAGTAGAAGAGCTCCTCATCAAGCGTCATAATGTTGACCCTAAGAGAAAAGATTTTTCCATTCTTAAAGCCGAAGACCTCGTGCAAGCAAAGGAGCAGACCACAAGAACTTTCTCAAGCTTGGTAGCAAGCGTATCTATCTTGTGTTTAATTGTAGGCGCCCTTGGGGTTGCGGGGATAATGACCTTATCAGTCAACGAAAGAACAAAGGAAATAGGCTTACGTTTAGCCTTAGGAGCTCAAAGAAGAGATATATTCAAGCAGTTTCTAATTGAAAGCTTATTCATCACCTTAGCCGGCGGTCTTATAGGAATACTCCTTGGGCTAATATTAGTTTTTATTCTGCTTCCTGCCTTTAACTATCCTTTGATCGTTCCTGTGAAACCCGTCTTAGTCTCTTCTTTTTTGACCATCATCATCGGGCTTTTTGCGGGAGTATACCCTGCCTATAGAGCTACAAAGATCGACCCAGCTATTCTTTTAAAATCAGGTTAAAGCTTTTTCTACGGTAATTTAAGCAATCGGCTTACCCTCTTTCCATCTTAAATTGTTCACAAAATATTCGCGGACCCTGCTTACTCTCTCAAAGCGATTAACGATTGGACAATGGTAAGGGAGTTTAAACCTAAGGGGTTCATGGATCATGTGAGGGGAAAGTTCTTTTAGCTCTGGAAGATACTTTTTAATATATTTAGCTTTGGTGTCAAACTTTTTTGACAGTAGAATGGGGTTAAACATTCTAAAGGGTTTTGGGTTAGCATCAACAGATGCTACCCACTGCCAATTGCCTAAATTTGCCACCTCGTGGTAGTCTATAAGATGCTCCTTGAAGAAGTCCCCCCAGACGCCAATCTATAAAAAGGTCCTTGGTCAAAAAAGAGGCAACAATCAACCTTGCTCGGTTGTGCATATAGCCTTCAACATGAACCTGTCTTATCGCCGCATCAACTATAGGATAACCAGTTCTTCCCTCAACGAAGGCTCTAAAAATAACTTGATCATCGCTCCAAGGAATGTCTCTTCTCTTTTCCTGAAACTCTAAATTTTGGAGTTCAGGAAAGTAATGTTTGATGACGAAATAAAAGTTTGAGGACAAGAAGCCGCTTGCCGATATATACACCTTTGTCATGTCTTTCAATCCCACACCTCTAAAAGTTCAAGATCGACACTTCAACTAACATAGCCCAAACCACTCCCTGACCTTATGTAATAGAGCGGTGACGACCAAGAGGTCAAACTGGGTTGATGATTAAGCACTATCTCTGCTATTCCCCCCTCTACCCTAGAAGAGCCTCACATGCTTCAAACAGTTTGCCCCAATGACAGGATGCTTCTTTACTATCCCTAACTCTTCATTGGTTAACTGACCTTGCTTTTTTCAGGATATCATCCGGGATGAAGAGCTTTCCGATGCCGTGAAGAGAACCCGCATCAAACACACAAATTTTGGTTGCAGGAAAAGCCTTCCCCTCCTTTCCTTTTGAAACTATATTCTCAAAATTTCTCTTAATTTCTTTGCTCCAAGTTTGCTTGTTATTATCCTATGAGGCAAGTCTTTGAAGCAAACTTCAATCTTCCCATCGGGAAGGGACCTAAAGCCTGCGACCTTATCTAAATTTACGAGATATGACTTATGAACCCGCAAAAAACCGTGAGCTTTCAAACCCTCTTCCAAATAACCAATGTTTTTAGGACACACAAATGTACCTCTTCGGGTAACGCAAAGGCTATGTTTTAGCTTAGCCTCAAAATAATAAATTTCAGAGAGAGGCAATGGTATAAGATTTTCAGACGCATCTAAGACTTGGATTCTTGGCTTTTCTCCTCTGAACTTCTTGATCCTGTTCAAGACTCTTATCACATCCTCAAGAAAATAAGGTTTAGTAAGATAGCCAATTGCCCCTACTTCAAAGGCTTGAAGACTATGTTCATCGTATGCTGTTTGAAAGACGATGAACACGTCGTCTCTCTCTCCAACTATTTCTTGCGCAAGTTGAACTCCATCCTTTCCGGGCATACGAATATCAAGAAACACTGCATCAATATCTGGATTTTCTTCCAATATCTTTTTTGCTTCATAGGCGTTCTGTGCTTTTAGTACTTCTTCCACAGAGGCTTCTCTAAGCAACCTCTCAAGCCTCAATAGAGCGAAAGGTTCATCGTCAACTATGAGCACTTTCATTGGTCATCCCCCTTTTCTGAGAATTAAGGGGAAGCAAAATCATAAAGCAGGGCGGGTTTTTGCTTTTGAGTATCAAACTTCCCTCATGAACCTCAAGCTTTTTAATAAGAAGGGATAACCCGACCCCGGGACGAAATTTTTCGATGGGTCTACCGTTGTTTAGCACGGTAAATAAGATGTATTTACCGTTCTTTTTAACGCCTATCGAGATCCCAAAAGGTTTGCCTTTATCCTCTGGCATCCCGTGCCTTATGGCGTTTTCGACTATAGGCTGAAGGATAAGGGATGGAATAGGTTCATCTAAAAGCTTCTCATCCGCTTCGATGCTAAGCACTATCTCTCTACCTTTGCGAACCTTCTCCACGAAGACATAGGACTTAACAATTTCCAACTCTTTCCTTATTGGAATAATCTTAGCTGTGGTCAAGACGCCTCTAAGATACCGAACAAGATGATTTATGAAGTCTTCAAGAAGCTTTTTGTCACGCTCAATAAGTTCAAGGATGGTATTCAAAGAATTGATCAAAAAATGCACATCGACCATCCTCAAGGTAAGCTTGTAGTCTGCCTCAACAGCAAGCTTTTCCATTGCCTCTTTACGGTTCCGCATTCTGACAAAAAGGTATACAAGAAGCCCTGTCAAGTAGGTTAAAATCCCTGTAACAAAGGCAGACAAGAGAAAGTTTTCTTTTTGCCTTAAAAAGGATGGGATCTCAGCTTTAGAGAGATGAAGGATTAGATAGGTTAAGAGGAACCCAAAAAAACCGATAAAAAATGCAGCTCCGCACCAGATAATCCACCATAGAAAAACCCGCTCTATTCTTGGCAAAACATAATTATTATTAAGATAGACGACTAAGTAAGAGATCCCGCCCAAACCAACCCCAAGCAAAAATCCATGCCTTAGCCCCTTTAGAAAATTTTCTCCCGCGGCTAAGTAAACAATCCCAACTAAGACCCCAGCGTAGGTAAGCCCAATAGCAATAAGAAAAAAGGCGTCAACGGGCTTAACCTTTAGGTCGACATAAGGCTCAACTAATTCAATGTCCTTAGCTGAAACTTTAAACATCTGTTCACACCTTTCAACGGTTTTCGGTTCATCCTTTTAACCCCTGATAAAGATTTAAACACCCGAGAGCAATTCCTATAAATCCTTGACCAGCAAAGGCATGGTCGCAAGTCAAATACAACCCTTGAAAGGGAGTGAAGTTGTTGGGTATGCTCCAAATTGGGGTATCGGTTGAGGCTGCGAAGCCCCCAAGGCTAAACCTATTAACATAGCGTTTAAAGGTGTAAGGCGTTGCAGAAAATACCTCAACTATGTCGTTCGGGTCGAGAGAATACCTTTTAATAAGTGTATCTATTATTTTACTCTCTAAAAGCGCCTTCATCTCTTTGATTTTATCTTTGTTCAAAGCAAACCAAAGCTTGAGAGGGGTATGCGTCGAAATGGTAAAGGTAACAAAATCTGAATTTTCTTGCTCAAGAAGCGAAAGATAAAGATATCCTGAGGTCCAACCGTTTTGAGGTTCATCGGTGATGATCAAAGCATGCTTTGCCTTGAAATTTCCTAAGGCTTTTCTTTTCATTCTACCATAAACCACAAAGGCAGAATAAGGGCTAAGCTTGGGAGTAAATCTTGAGAAGTGCTTGACGATGTCCTGGTTTGAGGAAAACATGGAAAGATTTTCTAAAATGGGGATAGAAATAAGAACATTTTGTGCAAAAAGCTTACCGTCCTTGAGATGAACTACATACCCTCTATCCTTTTTTTCGACCATCTCAACCTGAGAGTTTAATCTAACTGGAATCTCCCGAGCCAAACCCTCAAGAAATCCCCCTACCCCTCTTAGACAATAAGAAATACCGGTAAAGAAATACCCAAGACTTAAAGCAAAGGCAAGAGCGTTAGCCTTTTCAAGCTCAACCTGACCAACAATCATGGTCTGTGCCCTAAAATAGCTCAAAAGTTCAGAGGGGACGCTATCGTAAAAAGAAGAAAGAAGCGACAGGGCACCCTTTTTCATTAAAGCGAGATAGGGCAAAAGTTTTAACCCTTGAGGCTTTGATACTGCTTTTAGAACCATCCAAGGGGAAAACCGTCCCCCGTTTAAAGGATATTCAACGGGCGTTGTGAGGATGTCTTTAGTTATCCTTTCAATAAAGGCAAAAAATTTCTTATGCCCCTTTCCTGGGAAAAGCTTTGCTATTTCTTCGCAGGTTCTTTCACTGTCAGAAAAAATGCAAAAACTTCTTTCGGGGGTAAAACTAACTTCAACGATTAAATCTTCAGGGATAAGGGTATTTTTAATTTTATCTTCTATTCCAAAAAGTGTTAGAAGCCTATGCATGGGGAAGCCAGGTTTAAGCCCCGGTAGGGTAGTTGCCCCTATATTGTATCTAAAGCCTTCCTTCACAAGAGTTGTAGCACACCCCCCTATTCTTGCACCTCTCTCGAATACAAACACATCATACCCAAGGCTTTTCATTGTTAAAGCCCCGAGTATACCACCTATCCCAGCCCCGATTACGATAACCTCCATAACATTCCACCCTACGAAACTCTTTTTCCATAAACCACATACAGCGGGTCAGAAAGAGTGCAGACTATACTCCATTTATCATCGACGGGGCGTGGGAAACCTCTAAGCGAATAGGTCCTAAACTCGCCCAAGCCTTCAGTCCGTGCAAGAAGTTCAAGCACAAAGCCCATCCTCTCAAACTCATGAAGGTCTACCCAAACTCTTATGACCTTTGGGGGAAAGTATCTATTAGAAAAAGAAAAGAAAAATCTTCCGTCTTTTTTCAGAATCCTCCTTACCTCCCTTAAAAGTTCCAAGGGCTTGATAACATACTCAATAGAGAGGTCGCAAACCACCACATCAAAAGCCTCATCCTCAAAGGGAAGACTTGGGTCTGCGTTTATGTCCTTGACAACATAGCTGTTTAACCGAGGATTATTCTTAAGCTCTACTTCATTGATCCCAAGCCCTACAACCTCGTAGTTTCCTTCAGGAAGATGAGACTCGTATGAGCTCATAAGGTCAAGTATTTTCCCCTCCCTTGGAAGGTTTTCTGCGTAAAAATTTAAGAGGTTTTCATGGCAAGTCCTATCGATGTGTCCTATTAATCGAGGTTCAGAGTAGAAGAGAGTGTCCGGTGTTTCGTCATCTCGGGAGAAGGCTTCCTTCTCTTCAAGACCAAAGTCAGTAGGTTCGTTATCATAGCGAGCCTGCATCCCAGGACCAAGTAAAAAACTCTCCATGTGATCCTTGCATCTTCCGCCAAGCTCTGAAGTCTTCTCAAAAACATTCTTTATTGTAGCTTTAAGCTTAAGCCTGTATCGGGATAAAGGATGGTTTGCATCAAGCACAAAATCTCCGTTCTCCTCAAGAGCTATCACCCTACCAGGATACGGATTGCCTGCATAAATTCCAGGTATACCGCGAAAGAGCCCTAAAGGATAAAATCTCCCCTTTCTAAGCCTTATATGCTTTAGCCCCTCCGAGGGGTAAAATTGCCAAGCTTTACACTCATGAATTTTTCCTTTATCAAAAGGAAGAAGCTCGCCTGCGTTGTATTCAACTTCCATACAATCACCAATAGCTCCCTCTTTTATTAAAGGCTGAAACACCTCCGGAAAAAGGTCGCACTCCCTCCAAACATTTACCTTGCAGTAGTACTTATCAACATGCTTAGCAAGGCTTGACCCCCATTCAACCTCTAAAATCAGCTCAACACCCCTCTTAACATCCCTCATCATGACCTACCCCCTTAATAATATTTCTAAAAATAATAGTAAGAAAAGAAGTTGATTTTTGATTCCTATTTTTGGTTGATAATTCCTTTTTCTGTGATTATAAAGAAAGGGGGGGGTATGAAAGCCCCCCTTAAGGATTAAGAAAAGATTAAGCTTTTGAGAGGGCTTCTTCAGCCTTTTCGGTCAAAAGGTAGTGCTCACCATCAACCTTTAAGAACCCAGCGTTCGTAAGCTCCCTTAAGGAGCTTCGGACCTGAAAAAGCGGTCTCTGGGCATACTCTGCGACCTCGGTGTCCTTTAGTCTTCCTTTTTCTTTTAAAAGCTTAAGAAGCTCGATTGCCCTCTCGCTAAGCCTCCCATCTGGGCTTACGCAGCCGTTAGACATCGCTCCTCCCTCTAACCAAGCTTTTTCTTGCAAAAATACCAATCAACGCATTCATAGCCTTCTTTGAGCCTCTTTACCGCCTCCTCATAGCTTGTAGGTGGTGGAACAATGACCTTGGTATTTTCTTCAGTAAACTCCCAGGTCTGAGGCTCAGGGACCCAGTCTGCAGGAGTAGCAACCTGATACTTATCTGCAGTCTGAAGGGCATCAACAAGCCTCAAGATCTCTCTCATGTTCCTGCCAGCAGAGAGCGGATAATAGATGATGGCTCTGATCTTAGCGTTTGGGTCGATGACAAAAACAGCCCTTACAGTGACGGTTGAGCTCTCCCCTGGATGAAGCATACCAAAGAGCTGGGCAACCTTTCCATCAACATCAGCGATGATGGGGAAGGGTATCTCAACGCCCGTCTTTTCCTTGATGTTCATCACCCAAGCAATGTGGGAAAAGATGTTATCAATGCTTAACCCGATAAGCTGCACATTCCTTTTTTGAAACTCGCCATTCAACTTAGCAAATCCTATAAATTCTGTAGTGCAAACAGGGGTAAAATCTGCCGGATGGGAAAAAAGAACTACCCACTGTCCCTTAAAATCATCGGGAAACTTAATGGGACCCATCGTGGTTTGAGCCTCAAAGGATGGTGCAGGGTCACCAATCCTTGGCATGGAAACTACCTTTACCTCTTCCATAGCACACCTCCTCTTGTGATTTTATTTTAAAATTTAAGTAAAATTATAATATTTTCAAGAACATTCTCTAACTTTCTTTCCTTACGCAGGTCAAACCTATCAAGATGCATTACCTTTATCCAACCCTCTATAAATCTAAGAAGCAAACCTAATCAATCCTCCCTTAGCACTACATCTTCTGTCTAAAACTCTATAAGTTCTGCTCAATGCCCATAATCTGCTGGCCGCAAGTGCCCACATTCTGTCATCACTTTTTAAGTCTTCCTTTATCTGATCGAGGTCAAGCTTAGCGAACTCTTGAGAATAATCAAAGTGCCTCCCATAAGGATTAAGCTCAGGAGTATTTTGATGAAGCATTTTTAAATACAAAAGATTTGGCCACCACTCCCTCAAAGTGAGCTTTCCGTATCCTTTAAAGTTTTTCATTTTAGACCTTCTTTAAGTTTTTAAAAAATATAAATCAAAAAAAATTTTTGTCAAGTACTCTCGGGGGCTGTTCAAAAAAAGCCCCCCATTTTGTCCTGCCTATCGTTGCGAGGCATCCCCTACTCATCTTGTCATTTCGAGCGTAGCGAGAAACCTTCCCTCTTTGGGAATTATAGACCCCTCGGCTTACGCCTCGAGGTGACAAAAAAGAGGCTCGAGTTAACACTCCTCTCCTGTCGTGCCGAGCGTAGCGAGGCATCCCCTACTCATCTTTTCATTTCGAACGTAGCGAGAAATCTTCTCTTTAACAATTGTAGACCCCTCGGCTTACGCCTCGAGGTGACGAAAAAGAGGCTCAGGGTGACAGCAGGAGGGCTTACACAAAAACATTTTTGAAACAGCCCCAATACTCTTGGAGGAGTGTTTTAACTTTTTTAAAATGTTACGCCTAAAGGGTATTCAATTCAAATCTTCATAAAGAGGCAACCGGCACTAAGCTGTTGCTCATTAAAAAGATATAATCTTTCGCCTATACAAAATTGAAAAGAAGACCCATTGGACTTAGGCTCAGTGACGGTAAGGGGGGATGAGGTTCCTTAATTTGCTCAGGGTTACAAAAGGATGAACTTAGAAAAAGCCTCAGAACCTATCCAAACTTTAGGAATAATGTCTGAGGCTTTTAAAAAAGCTAAAAAACAGTTTCTTAATTAAGAAGAGGGACAGAGGTTTTACCTTTGCCAAATATTTACCACTATAAAGAAGGTCCTCTGTCCCTCAATGGTTGCAGGTCTTATAATACCTTTCAGCCCTTATCTCACAGGTTTTGGTGTGTTAGCCGTTGAAGCAGGTAGGACAGGTACTTCCAATGCATCCTTTGGGATTTCTCCGTCTAAAGTTTTCAAGAAAGCGACAATCTTTTCTAATTGATCCTTGGTTAGTTCCTTACCTAACTGCACCTTGCTCATAATTTGCACAGCATCCTCCAAGTTCCACACAGACCCATCGTGGAAATAAGGATAGGTTTTTGATATGTTTCTTAAGGAAGGAACTTTAAAAACGTAAAGGTCTTCCTGCTTTTGAGTTACCGCAAACTTACCGACATCAACGGGCATTGTTGGTTTATCCAGAGTAAGAAACTTTCTTGTTGCTTCCCAGTAGGATTCCAAAACGCCAAACTTTGTAAACATCGTTCCACCAAGAGCAGGACCATTATGACAGGAAGCGCATCCTAACTCTATAAAGAGTTTAAGCCCTTGTTTTTCTTTCTCGGTAAGAGCCTTAACATCACCCTTGAGGAATTTATCAAACCTAGATGGAGTAACAAGGGTTCTTTCAAAGGCAGCGATAGCCTTTGCTACATTATCATAGGTTAAAGGATTTTTATCATTGGGGAAGGCTTTTTTAAAAAGCTCTACATACTCTGGAATTGAACTAAGAACTTTTATCACCTGTTCTGGAGAGTCCATGGCCATCTCTATGGGGTTGAGTATCGGTCCTTTTGCCTGTTCTTCAACATCCTTTGCCCTTCCATCCCAGAACTGTGCTACATGAAGAGCAGCATTTAGCACAGTAGGTGCATTCCTTGGACCTATCTGCCATCTGTGCCCAATTGATGTAGGTAGATTGTCTACTCCATAAGTAGCGATGTTATGACAGGTGTTACAGCTAATTAACCCACTTTTAGAAAGCCTTGGGTCATAGTAAAGCATCTTCCCAAGCTTTACTTTCTCAGGAGTAACTGGATTCTCAGGATTATCCACTACCGTGGGAAGAGGCTTAAAGTACTTTTTTGCCTCTTCTAAAACATTGTCTGATTTTGCAACACCCAAACTTGCAACCATAATAAGCATACCACCAGCAAGTGCTATTACCCTTTTTCTCATAACTTCACCTCCTTCTTAAAGTTTTTTGTATATTGAAATTATAATAGTAATAGAATTTTTTGCAAGTTCTAACCAGGTCAGTTTTTAAAAATTTTTTTTGCATGCGCTTTATACGCTTTTTAAGTCCTCTTTATAATCCTAACTTCAAAGGAGGGTCTTCTTTTCGGCATTCTTACAAAAAAAGGAGATACTTCGCTCCCCCCCGGTAAGAGAAGATGTAAGAGATAGCATCCGGACCAACGCTTTTTATTAACGTCCCTCTCGGTGGAAGGGGGGCTTTCTTTTATCGTTCTTATAAAAATTGTAGAGACCTCGATAACTCTCCGTAGAAGCCAGAAAAAGATTGTATAAAACAGCCCCTTGAACGACTTGTTATTTCGAATTTTCTCTTTATATTATTTTTTAAATTATGCTTTCTAAGGAGAAAACGATGGGAGATCAAATTCGCAGCACTTGGGAGATAGTTCTTGAGAAGCTTGAAAAGATAGGCAAGGCTGACCCTGAGGAGCTAAAATTAGAAAATCTTAAAGAATCAGCTTTCAAAGCCTGTGCCAAATTTCTAAACGAGCCAACCTCCTCTTGGGAAGATACAGTGGGGCAATTTTTGTCCCAAGTTGAGCCTAAGTATAAACGCCAAGCTATAAAATTCATAACTGAAGTTCTTCTTAAAAATATCGTCCTTCCTAAACTTGAGACTCAGCTCGCAAATAGTGAAAGAGCTATTGCCGGATTATCTTACCTTTTTAAAGGCCTCCCAGAAATGGGTAAGCTTATAAAACAGACAGAAGCTCTTATTAAAGAATACTATGCCCAGAGAAAAGCCCTCTATGAAGAACTAAAGAAAAAATATTCGGCTGAGCTTTCTGCTTTAGAACAGGCTTTATCAAACAACCTCGGGGTGGAGGTGAAGGTTTCAGTTGAGCAGCATCCTCAATTTCAGGAGGAGTGGAGAAAGATCAGCGAATACATCGACAGAGAGGCTGAAAAACAGCTCGAATACCTAAAGCAGATATTCCAAAAGGTCGTAAGCTAGCTAAATGGCTGAACCCCCTTTACTTCTTTTTCCCCAGACCTTACCCTATCCTTCGAGGGTTGAAAAGGCTTTAGAAGAGCTCGAGTCCGTCCTTGTCCTTGAGCTTCCCTATACTAATGAAAATTGGCAAAAACATTGGGCTAATTTTTTAAACAAGGTCAAATTCTTAAGACTTAAGCCTGAAGCCTCTATAGACTTTGACCATTTAACGAGGCTTTTTCTTCAGCTGAAGGATTGGGCTCTCTACCTTAGGGATGTAGAAAATTTAAAGATCCTTGAAAGGTATGCTCAATCGGAAGATGATCTTCCCTTCTTTACCGAAAAGAAGAAGGAAGCATTAGGAGATTTGGAAAAAGCCTACTTAGTGTTAATGCTTGCCGAAGATGTAGACCTAACTTTAAGCGAAGTAAAAAAAAGCTTAAACACCTTTGAACAAACTTGGGAAGATTTTTTTAAAGAAGGCATAGTTGGAGAAGACCCCTTCTTTAGAAGGTTTGAAGTCCCCTGGGAAAAAGGGACCCCACCTGAGGAGCTTTCTAACATAAGTAGAAGGGTCTTTGCTTGGAATACCATTTTCCCACATCTTGACGTTGAAGAATTTGAAAGCATTAAGCTACTTGTTTCTGAAGCTGAATGCGTAGAACTTTTAAAGGAAACTAAAATTATGCAACATCCTAAAATAAATGGCATAATTACCCTTTTTTAGGGTAAATGGTTGACCTCTACTTCTTTTTATTTATTCTCTGCCTTTTAACATCCTTTTGCCTTACTTGCAGTGAAGCAACCATCTTTTCCCTCTCTCGAATTGAGCTTGCGGATATCTATCGAAACCTATCGGAAAAAAAGTCCTTTGCCATCCTAAAAAATCCGGAGGCTTTACTATTTACCATCCTTGCCGGGAATGAAATAGCGGATTTCTTAGGGGGATTTTTTTTATCAAACGCCATGTCAAGCCTTATGGATATAGGGGCAAGGACCTTTGCTTTTGCCCTCTTCTCAATCTTAGCCTTTTATGTTGCCGATTTTATTCCTAAAATACTTGGCTATACCTATAGAAGAAGACTTATCTTCGTTCTTCTACCCTTTGTGCTATTCCTACACAAGCTTTTCTTTCCGTTAAATTTTGCGCTAAAAAGGCTAAACATTTTAGCCCTTCTAAAAAGTAAAAAAGAAAAAGCCGAAGAAGAGGGAGCCTTATCTACCGCTGAGCAGTTCATCCTCTACCTTTTAAATGAGGCAAGGAAAGCTGGCAAGATAAGCGAGGTTGAATTAAGGTTTATTCGTGGGCTCTTTATCTCAGAGGACATACCCGTCTCCACTATCATGGTCCCAAGGTCAGAAATCTATGCCCTGCCCGACCAAGAAGTTACCCCCAAGCTTCTTCAGGAAATTAGCAAAACACCCTTTACCAAAATCCCCGTTTATGGTTCAACTCTCGATGAGCTAATAGGTATTCTCTATGTGAAAGACCTTTTCAAGTATGTAAAATCATTAGAAGAAAAAAATCTTAAACTCTCTGAGGTTGTAAGACCGGCTTTTTTTGTTCCCGAATTCAAAAAGGTGAGAGACCTTTTACTTGAATTCCAAAAAAAACACCTAAAAATAGCTTTGGTTGTTGATGAATATGGAACTATTAAAGGGCTCGTCACTTTACAAGACCTTCTTGAGCTTCTCTTTGGTGAGTTTCGCACCGAGGATGAACCAAGCTTCAGCCCTATTAAAAGATTAAGCGAAGACAAATACTTAGCCCATGGTAATGCCCCCATGTACCTCATAAAGGAGGAGCTTGAAGCATTTGAGATTTCCCCAGAGGATGAAAGTCGAAGCTTAAACGGTTTTTTGCTTGAACGATTTGAAGGAGTCCCTAAAGCAGGTGATAGCCTTGAAGTAGCCGGTTTCACTTTTAAAGTGCTGAAGGTTCGAAAAAACAAGATACTCTGGGTTGAAATCTGGAGAAAAAAAGAATGATATTTGCCCTTCTTTCCTTTTTATTCTTTATTGCTTTAGAAGCTTTCTTTGCCTTAAGCGAAATGGCTTTAATTTCGGCAGAGAGGCTAAGCCTTCAGAAGCGGGCAAAAAACGAGAGGATTGCTCGCATAGCCTTAAAGCTTTTAGACAATCCAGAAAGGCTTTTTACCACAACCATTATGGGAATAACCATGAGCATTACCGGAAACGCTATTTTTACTTCCTACTTTCTTATCTCATCCTTAGGAAATGCTGGAGCTATTTTTTCGCTTTTAATCCCCATTTTCACCTTTCTCTTTGGTCAAGCCTTCCCCAAAGTCATAGGCAAAGTATACTCACAAACGCTAGTGCTGATAGTTTCTCCTATCCTCTATCTATTGTCTTTTCTTTTCTACCCTGTTTATTATCTCAATCAGAGCTTAACCAACCTAATTTTCAGAAAAAAAGAAGACCATAGCACCATACCTTTTATAAAATTTAGAGAGGTTTTCTTGAGCCTCATAAAGTATGAGGAAGAAATTGACGCCAAAGAAAGAGAACTTATGCATAAAATCTTTGAATTTAGTAAGAAAAAAGTATACCAAGTAATGATCCCTCTTCCTCAAATAAAAGCCTTACCTATTACAGCTACTTTAGGCACAGCCATAGAATTTTGCAAACAGTATAACTTTTCTTACATACCTTTATACAAGGATAACCCTACTAATCTCATAGGAGTTGTTCGAGTAAAGGACCTGCTTTCGGAGACTAAAGATTATTCTCTTCCAATATCTCAGTTCATGATACAACCCCTCTTTATACCGGAAAACATCCCAGCCTACGAAGCCCTTGCCGTTATGCAAAACTCCAATCAAGATTTTGCCATCGTTGTTGATGAATATGGACTAACAACCGGAATCATCACCCTCGAAGACCTCGCTGAGGAGGTTTTAGGAGAGTTTAGCGACCAGTTAGATTATCAACATAGATTAATCATTCCGCTTTCCGATAAAACTTATTTAGCCAAAGGAATAGTAGAGATAGAAAAGCTTTCTCAATTAGGATTAGAGATAGCTTCTTCCGAATTTGAAACCTTAAACGGCTTTCTCTATAGTCTCTTTAAACGTATCCCTGAAACGGGAGAAAGTATAAGGTATAAAAACTTTGAGTTTGTAATTAGAAAGGCAACGCCCACCACCGTGGAAGAGGTGTTGATTAGAAGGGTAGATTGATTTTCTTTCTTTTAAAGCCGGTAGTATCGATTGGCGGAGGTAAGGATGGAGTTTCTTCCAACTCTTTAATCCTCCAGGTAAGAGAGAAAAGTAGAGAATTAACCCTTCCTTCAAAGTTTTGTCTATCGAACGCGTATTCACCTTTAAAGGAGTTAAGATAGAACTCTCTTGACTTTTCTTTTAAACCCAAAAAGTAATAAGGTAGGTCTTTCAACTGAAGTCGTTCTTCTTTTGGATAATAAACTTTGGCTTTCGATGGAAGAATAACCCTTGGACCTCTCTTTTCATCCCATTCGAACAAAACCTCATCTCCAAACGGGGGGCTTATCCTTAACAGAAAGTAAGCCTGCGAAAGATAAAACTCTCCATAAGACCCGGATGAAGGAATGTCAAATAGCTTAGAAAAGTCTCCCTCAACATAGACTTTTCCTTTAAGTATTCGTCCTTCAAGTCCTTTAGTGAGAAGAGCCTCATAAAGGCTCATCATAGGTGGTTTAACTGCACAGCCTATTAAAAGGAAAAGGGGAAGGAGTAGTAAGAAAGCTACTTTTCGCATCTTTTCACCTTAGAGAGAATTCTTTCTTTTTCGACCCTTCTAAAGGCACTTTTTTCTGCCCGTTTATACCATTCACAAGCCTTATTTTTATCTCCTAAGGCAAGGTAGACATCTCCAAGGTGTTCAAAGATGACGGGTTCATCTTCTTTTAAGTTAGAAATTGCTCTCTCAAGATGCTCTTTAGCTTTGGTATAATCACCCTTTTTATAATAAAGCCAGCCTAAGCTATCCTCGATGTATGGGTCATCAGGCTTTGAATTGTGAGCTTTAAGCAAGAGGTCTTCAGCTCGGTCTAAATCTCTGTTTAGCTCAACAAGGCTATAACCTATAAAATTCAACAGATAGGGATCGTCTGGCTTCTTTTTTAAAAGAGGCTCTAATGTTTGAATGACCTTTTCGTATTGCTCAAGGCAGGCAAAGTTTCCAGCCAAAACAAAAAGTAGCTCTTCATCATCCGGAAACCTTTTTAAACCCTCTTCCGCAACCTTTATCCCCTCTTCGCAAAGGTCAAGTTGGTCAAGGGCTTGAGCCTTAAACACAAAATGCCCCCGTTCGTTAGGAGTAAACTTTTTGATAAGAAAGATGGCTTTCTCAGGGTCCATCTTCTTGTAGATAAAAAAACTCCGCTTTAAGCCTTCAAAATACCAAAGGGTATCTTGAGGGATGCTCTCATAGATTTTCAAAGCCTCTTCTCCTTTCCCTTTGTATTCAAGAGTTAAGGCAAGGTAGAACAAAAACTCAGGTTGAGCCTTGTTCTGAGAAAGTTGCTTTTTTAAGAGCTCTTCAGACTTTTCCCAATCTTTTCGCTCAAGGTAAAACCCAAGTAGATAGCGTAATAAAGCTTGGTCTTCGGGGTTTTTGTTTAAGGCATTTATAACCAGTTTTTCGATGGTTTGATAATCCCTTATCTCTTCTAAAAATCTTAAAGCTTCAAAAAAAATGGGATGAGAACCATCAGAAAGCTCAAGGGCTTTAAGATAAGCTGTTTTGGCTTGCTCATAATCCTTTTTTTCCTTATAGACCCGCGCCTTATACAACCATGCTACATGGTTGTTTGGGTCAAGTTTTATCAACTTTTCAAGGCTTGTTAAAGCTAAATCCCATTCCTTCTTCTTAAGATAGACCGAAGTTAAAAGGCTTAAGGCTTCCTCATCCTTAGGATTTTTATCAAGATACTTCTCTAACAAGGAAATCGCTTTATAGTTTCTTTCTTTTAAAAGATAAGCCTTGCTCAAGAGAAGAACGGTTTCCATATCTTCTGGATACTTCTTTAAAAGGCTTTCTCCATAATTTTCTGCTTCATCAAACTTTCCAGCCTGAAGATAAAGAACAAGAAGTGACCTTTTTAAGAACAAGCTTTGTGGGTTAGCTTTAATGGCTTTCTTTAAGAGTTCAACCGCTTCCTCAGGGGTCTTTGCGGAAATATTTGCCAAAAGAAAATAGTAATAAGATTTAGCAAGGTTGTCATAGAATTGGGAAGCTCCTGCGGAGCTAACGAATATAAAGAAAAAAAGAAGTGCTAAGCTTGAGCGTAAGACTAAGCTAATCCTTGGAAGGAAGCGCAAGATGAAAATACATGGCATCTGGTAGTTTCTCCTGAAGGAATTTTCTTAGCTTTTTTATCAACTTCTCTTCAATCTGTCTAATCCTTTCCTTTGAAATGCCAAGCTTCTGTGAAAGTTCGTTCAAAGTTTTTGGCTCTTCAGCCAAAAGCCTTTCGTGAAAGACTACATAATCTTTACCGGTAAGCTGATTGGAAAACTCTTTAAGAAGCTTCTTAAATTTTGTTAGGACTTCCTCTCTTGCGTATTGCTCTTCAGGGGTTGGTCTTGTATCCTTTAAAAAGTTACCAATCGTATCCTCAGAATCTGAAGCTATCGGGGCATCAAGGCTGACATCCATCTGACTCATTCTCATTTCCATTTCTTCAACTTCTTTTTCCTTAACCCCCAAGCTTTCAGCTATTGCTTTAGCAGTGGGCTCAAAACCGAGAGCAGCAAGCCTCTCCTTTTCTTTCCTTAAGCGGTAAAAAAGCTTTCTTTGAGCCTGCGTTGTCCCCATTTTAACAAGCTTCCAGTTATCCATTATGTATTTAAGGATGTAAGCCTTGATCCAAAAGGAAGCATAGTAGGAAAACTTAACCCCTTTATAGGGGTCAAACTTTTTAACCGCCTGAATTAGACCAAGATTACCTTCTTGAATAAGGTCAAGAAAGTTGTAGGACCAGAACTTTTGAAACTCAAGAGCTATTTTGACAACAAGCCTAAGGTTTGAAACTACAAGCTTGTAGGCAAGCTTTGGGTCCTTTGTTTCATAGTAGGCTTTGGCAATGGCTTCTTCTTCCTCCCTGCTTAAAAGAGGATACTTGCTGATCTCTTGAAGATACTTTTGTAAAGGGTCAAACTTTACGGGAAGTTTAGCCTCAACCTCCTCTTCAGCTGAAGGAGGAGACAATAGTAAGTCTTTTATCTCATCAACCTTTTCAAGCTCTGCCGGAACAGGCTCAACAGAAGGAGAACTCGATTTAGGTGGGTTCATATTTTTTCATTATACTCTAAAAAGTTTTAAATTTCTATAGGATAAATGCTATTTCAAACCCAATATCTTATGCAGTTGAACCTGTAAGCGTATGGGAAGCCTTGTCTCAAGGATCAAACCTGCAAGTTCTGATGCTGACAAAAAAGGATGAGCCGGAGAGAAGAAAATCTGCGTCTTATCTAACAAATGCCATTTAGTAATAATGTCTACCGCCCACTCAAAGTCTTCTTTATCTTTTAAGACAATTTTTACAGCATCTTTTAAGGTTAAATAATGCAAATTATCATACAGGTTAAATTCTTCCATCCCAGATGAGGGGGGCTTTAGGTCCATAACTATAATGACCTCTTTAGGCACATCCTTGATAGGTAGGCTTCCATTTGTTTCAAGAAGGGGCTTTGCTCCATAAACCACAAGAGTTTCCAAAAAAGGAATAGCTCCCTCTTGCATGAGAGGCTCTCCACCCGTTAACACTACATAGGGTATACGAGGAAAATTTTCTCTCCAGTAATGAATAAGCTCCTCCACTTCCATTTCTAAAAAGGGATAGGGCTCTCGAGCATAGGGTGTGTCGCACCAACTACAGTTTAGATTACAACCATATAGTCTAAAAAAAACTGAAGGCATGCCGACGAGAGGGCCCTCACCTTGAATGGAAAAAAAAACCTCTGAAAGTTTAAGCTTCACTCTTCAGAATAGATAGCACAAGCCTTCTCAGTCTCGTAGACGGCAACTTCCTTAACCTTTAATCCGTGATAAGCTGAAAGCTTGTTTTTTGCCCTCTCGAAAATAAACCGTGCCAGGTTTTCCGAAGAAGGATTTTTATCCTTAAAATATGGATGGTCGTTTAATAAGCGATGGTCTAATTCGTTCAATATCTCCTTTAGGATGGCTTTTAAATCCTTAAAATCAATTAAGATCTCAATTTCGTTAAGCTTTTTGCCTTCAACAGTCAACTCAACCTTCCAGTTGTGGCCATGAAGGTTTTCGCACTTTCCTTGATAATTTCTAAGAAAATGAGCTGAAGAGAAGTAATCGGATACTTTTAGACGGTACATTTTCGCGCTGTGAGGCGGCGCGGGGATTCGAACCCCGGATTCACGGCTTTGCAGGCCGTCGCCTTACCGCTTGGCTACGCCGCCATTATTCAAAAAAACTATCCTCTCCATTCAAATTCAACTTCAATCTGATGCTTATCTTTCTTCACTTCGTACTCTAATTCACATTCAAAACTTTCAGGCAGATTAACCGTTACCTCTCCTACCTTTACCTGACCAGCCTCAACTTGGTCGGCAAGTTCCCTTAAAAATTTTGCCGCCTCAGATTTGGAAGTAATTTTTTTTACCTCTACTTTATCCTTCATATAAACACCTCTTTTTAAAATTAAATTTCAAATGGCGGCGGAGGGACTCGAACCCCCAACCCTGTGGATATGAGCCACATGCTCTAACCAGTTGAGCTACGCCGCCATTCAATTAAAATAATACAAACACCTCTCGACCTTGTCAAGAGGGGCGACAAAACCGTAATGTATATTTTAAGTAAAATATTCTTCATACTTTTAAAAGATAATTGAGAATTAATAGGGAAACTTGGCAATATTAGCAGAAAATCCAAAAAATTATTGAATATTTACCAATTCAGATGTTGACTTTTTAGAAAGTTTTAGTATTTTTGTATTCGCTAACGAAATCTTAGAGGTAAAGGCCATGAAAAACTATAAATGTTATTTCTATACCTTTCTACTTATTTTTTTCTTTTTAAATTTTTTCTTAAAAGTTGGTTTTTCTTATGCAGAAGGAGAGCAAGGA
>Ga0209225_1001358_pt1 | contig 24521 bp, 24 predicted proteins | sample WasSprMetagenome_FD_184732 | JGI IMG/M metagenome (GOLD analysis project Ga0209225, IMG submission 184732) | Sulfidic aquatic microbial communities from Washburn Spring, Yellowstone National Park, USA - WS (SPAdes) (version 3) | ecosystem: Environmental > Aquatic > Thermal springs > Hot (42-90C)... | reverse complement strand
AAAACCAAAGGTCGGGCTGATCCCAAAGTTTTGGCGCAAATCTTTCAAGAGCTCCTTAAAGAATAGCCAAATTCAAGGGGTCCGAAAGCTGGATCTCCGGGGAACCTTGATAGAGACGGATCTCCCCCACGGCTTGAACTACTCGGCCAACTAGGTTATTCCAAAATCGTGCTCCAAAGAGGGCTTCAAATTTGCCCACGTAGCGGGCCGGAATGAAGAGGGTGAACCGGCCTTGTTCAGGATAAGGTTTGCCCAAATTTAAGAAAACGTCGCCGGCGCGGCTTGTGCCTACACTGGCCACAGGCCCTCTAACGCAGGCGGTTTCGCCGAGATGCCTTCCAGCCTCATCCCAGGAATACACTACTGGGCAAATAAGCTTAGGCTCAGCCACGGAAACGCGGTCCAAATACGATAAAAGAGCGTCATATTTTGTGGCCCCGCTCGTCGTGGCAAAAGCCACAAGGTCGGTGGAGACGAGGATCGCGTTGACCATAAGCTTGCCTGATCGATCCAAGAAAACGTAGGCAAGAAGGCACCCGTTTTCGTCACGAATTTTTTCATCAAGTTCCAGGAAAACCTCCTTACCTTCCACAAGAATGGAGTTCAAGGTGCGGGCGATTTCAGCATCAGCTTCATTTTCGGGGATTCGGACACCAATATAACGCACGCACTCCCTAGTTCCTGGGCTGAGCCCGATTGCTACTGGGGCATCCTCGATGTGGACGACAATGGTGGTCCCATCCACTATTTCGAGGACTTTGGCGGTGATAGTGGGAGCCCCAAAGCTTGGGAAATAGCTAAAGAAAACCAGAAGCACCAAAAAACCGCGTTTCATTCCTCCCCCTTTCAACGGATATTAACCGGCGAAGTACAGATAAGCTAGGGCAAAGCCAACGTGGTATACAGTTCCTCCATGGGAAAAGTTTTGGCGATCATGCCGGTGCGGAGAAGAAAATCCTGCATAGCCTCCCACCGCGATTGGTCATCATGCCTGGCCCCTTTGGCATAAAGAGGTGTGGTGACTTCGAAACTTCGCCGGTTTAGCTCATCGGAAAGCTCCGGGAAAACTTTTGTGAACAGTGAAAAGCTCTCCTCGGGATGGGCTAAGACATATTCGATCCCTTTGGAGATCGCCCGCAATACGGCTCGCACTTCCCCTAACCTTTTCTCAAGAAGATCTGGATGGACCACGAAAAGGAGCTCGTAGGTATTGGGCACACCGTAGTCCTCTTGGGCGAAAAAGACGGGGGTGTAGCCCAGGATAGCCACGGCCAAGGCTTCATAGTTGCGAAAGGCCCCGATGGCCGTGACCGCATGGCTTAAAAGGGCTGAAACGGTGTTCATTCCGGTGTAAACGAGCTTGTACTCGCCCGGCTTAACTCCCACGGATTTGAGCATTGTCTGCCAAAGGATCGGCTCCAATGGCTCCAGGGAATAGCCGATACTTTGCCCACGGAGGTCGGAAAGTTTCTCGATCCCGTATTCACGGAGACTTAAAAGCCCACCTAAGGCGCCATCGATGAGGGCCCCTACGGCGATGAGCGGCAACCCTTCATCGCGAGCGAGAAAGAAGTTCATCTGGGGAGTAAGCCCCATCTCCACTGCTTGCGTGGCCACTAGTTTTACTGGCGCACTTGGGTCGGAAGGCACAAGAATTTGCACCTCCACCCCTTCCTCTTGGAAAAAGCCCAGTTCTTTTGCCACATAAAGCGGCACATGATTTGGATTAGGATAAAAGTCCAGAACGATGCGAAAATTTTCAGCCCAGCCGACGATGCTTATCAATATGGCGAGCACTGCTATCCAGCGCATGGCTAAGTATTTTAGCGGCGGCGAATGAGAAAGTGTTCACAGAATCCCACTGCCCAGTACAAACCCACTCCCAAAAGGGTGAGGACGAGGATAGCGGCGAAGACTCTGTCCAGGCGCAGTCTGGCATTGGCCTGGATCATGAGGTAACCGAGGCCGCGGCTTGCGCCGACCCATTCCCCTACAGTGGCTCCCACCAAAGCCAAGGTTACGCCCACCCGCAACCCGGAAAAGAGAAACGGTAACGCTGCCGGAACTCTCACCATCCGAAAAATTCGGGGCTCCGCTGTTCCCAAAGCCTGGAAGAACTCCACTAGTTCCGGGCCCAGGGCCCTAAGCCCATCCAAAAAATTGACGGCCACCGGGAAGAACACGATCATTGCGGCCACGGCAACTTTGGGCCAAATCCCGAAACCGAACCAAAGGACAAAAAGCGGGGCCACCGCAAACACTGGGATCACTTGGGAACCTACCAAAAATGGGGTCAATGCCCGCCCCACTGGCCGCACATAAAAAGCCAAAACGGCAATCCCAATCCCTAACAAAACCCCGATGCCTAACCCCAGCCCCACCTCCACCAAGGTCACCTCAGCGTGATAAAGAAGAAGAGGTAGATCCCGACCAAAACAGAGAAAAATCTGGCTTGGAGAAGGCAAAACGTAAGGAGGAAGGCGAAGGAAGCGTACTATAAGCTCCCAAAGTCCAAGGAGGACGGCAACACAACCCAGGGCTCCTAAGAATTCCTTTTTCCTTGTCATTGGGCTTTGGATGAAGCTAATGCCTGGAGGACAGAAGCCCTCATAGTTTGCACCCAGGCTGCGAACCTTTCTCGGGGCCGAGGCAAATCCAGAGGGAAAACGGCGGCCACATGGGCCGGACGAGGAGTGAGGACAATAATACGGTCAGAAAGCATTACTGCCTCCTCCACATCGTGGGTAACAAGGATCACCGTCCTTCTGAACCTCTGCCAAACCATAACGAGCCATTCCTGAAGCTCCGCCCGGGTCAGGGCATCTAAGGCGCCCAAAGGCTCATCCAAAAGGAGTAGCTCGCGCCTCGTGAAGAACGTGCGCAAAAGAGCGACCCTTTGACGCATGCCTCCGGAAAGCTCGCTTGGGAAACTCTTGGCAAATTCAGCTAAACCAAAATCCGCAAGGAGAGCCAATGCTTCCTTTTTCGCGGTGGCATCGAGCCGGCCGTCGGCCTCCCGCGCAGCCAATACGTTCCCCAGTGCTGTTCGCCAGGGAAGAAGGGAATCACCCTGGGGCATATACGCCACCTGGCCCCGCGGAGGCCCGCCGAACACCTGGACTCTGCCTGAGCATGGCGGAAGAAGGCCAGCACAGACCCGCAATAGCGTGGTCTTTCCACAACCGGATGGCCCAACCACGCTCACCCACTCCCCTTTTTCCACCGCGAAAGAAATGTGGTCCAAGACGGGAAGAAAACCAAGAGATGTGGGAAAACCTGCGCAGACTGCGTCGAGCAAGAGCGCTTTGTTCACGGAGCGACGAAATGCTCACGGCAGCGGGGCTCGTAGCTCTCCAATCCCCCGACAAGGACCAATGGTCCCTCTGTGGCGGGTTTTCCATTGATCAGGCGCTGGGAGCGGGTCGCAGGATTACCGCAGATCGTGCAAACGGCGGTGAGTTTCAATACTTCGTCAGCTAAGGCCAAAAGGGCGGGCATGGGACCGAACGGCTCCCCACGAAAATCGAGGTCCAAGCCAGCTACGATCACCCTTTTCCCTATCCGCACCAAAGTTTCACACAGCGCGGGGAATTCCTTGCCGAAAAACTGAGCCTCATCGAAAGCCACCACATCTACGTTCTCCAGAAGTCCTTGGGGAACGCACTGCGGAAAAGTAGAGGGGCTTATTGAGGTCGGCAAAATATAGCAGGGCAAACTTTGGCCATTGTGCGTCACAACCCGATCACTCGCATAACGAGTATCGAGCTTTGGTTTGAAGAGGACTGCGTTTTTCCTGGCAATACGGGCCCGTTCCACTCGGCGCAGAAGCTCTTCGGTTTTCCCGGCAAACATCGGACCAGTGATGACTTCCAGCCTCCCCACCATAGACACCCTGCATTTTAGCTAGCTTCCTTCCCTTGTGGCCAGTCTTAAGGAACTTGTCTGCAAGGAACAGACGATGTAGAGTTACCGCACCAGATGTCCAGGGCTAAAGGGACGGCGGTTTATAGGGTGCGCCGCGGCCTTTGGTTGTTCACGATTTATCTCCTTCTCCTCCTCACCCTTCTCATCATGGCCCTGCCCTTCTTCTGGATGGTCACCACCTCCCTAAAGGACATATATCAAGCTTTGCGCATCCCACCAGTTTGGATCCCTAGTCCCGCACATTGGGAAAATTATCCTTCCGCTTGGAATGCGGCACCTTTTGCCCGTTATTTCTGGAACTCCTTTTTGATCGCCATAACTACGACTATCGGGGAAGTGCTTACCACGATCTTCGCTGCCTATGCCTTCGCCAAAATGAACTTTTTCGGGAAAAACGTGCTATTCAACGTGCTTTTGGGCACCCTCATGATCCCCGGGCAAATGCTCCTTGTTCCCAGTTTTGTCCTCATCCATCGGCTTGGCTGGTACAACACCTATTGGGCCTTGATCGTTCCCTGGACCGTTTCCGTCTTCAGCATCTTTCTTCTCCGCCAATTCTTCCGCACTATTCCCGACGAATTTTGGGATTCCGCCCGGCTCGATGGTTGCTCCCGCGTGCGGTACATCCTGCAGATCGCCGTTCCCCAAGTACGCCCGGGCATCGCTACCGTGGCCCTCTTCAAATTCGTGGGCTCTTGGAACGCGTTCCTTTGGGTGATCATCATGACTGACAAGGTTCAACTGCGGACTGTGCCTGTGGGACTGCGCTATTTCATGATGGATCTTGGCACCGATTATCCTCGGCTCATGGCGGCAGCGACCATGGCTATCGTTCCCATCCTTATCCTTTTCGTGTTCGCTCAGAAGCAATTCATCCAGGGGATAGCTCGCACGGGGCTACGGTGAGGGGGAAGGCAGTGCAAAGTTTGGCAAAAATTGAAAAGGGGGTGGCAAGATGAAACGCGTCTTTCTAGCTTTGGTGTTAGTGGTTTTTGGCGTTCTGGCCATGGGGCAAGTGACCATCAGCTTCTGGCACGCCATGTCTGGGGCTCTTGGTGATGCCCTCTCTTATCTCGTCCAAAAGTTTCAGACGGAAAACCCCGGGATCGTGGTAGACCTTGTTTACCAAGGCGGGTATAGCGCGCTCCAGCAGAAGCTGATTGCCGCTGTGGCCGCTGGCCAGCCTCCAACCATCGCCCAGCAGTATGAGAACTGGACCACCCAATGGTTGGATGCCCTTGTGGATTTGGATCTCTTTTTGCCCAAAGAGATTTTGGAGGACATCCTTCCTCAGTTCGACGAGGTCTTTGATGGACGAGTGGTAACCGTTCCGTTCAACAAATCCATCCTCGTTTTTTATTATCGGCCGGACCTGATCCCCAACCCGCCCAAGACCTGGGAGGAGTACGAGGCCATCGCTTGCGCTTTGGCCAAGGACATCGATGGTGACGGCAACCTTGATCAATTCGGCACGGCTTTCCGGCCCGCGAACCCCGAGATCTTCCTCACTTTCCTAGTTCAAGCCGGCGGGGACATCCTTTCCCCGGACTGGAAGGAAGTGACGATCAATAACGCTGCAGGGATCGAAGCCGCAGAGTTTGCAGCCCGCTTGGCCAAATGCGCCCTCATCCAAAGCGGATACATCTCCGATGCCATCCAGAAAGGGATCCCGATCGGCGGATGGATTGATACCTCCGCTGGTTATACCTACAACATGAACGCGGCAAAGACAGCGGGGGTGCCTCTTGCTGTGGCTCCCATCCCTTGCCATAAGAACTGCTCCGCTATGATCCAGGGCACGAACTTAGCGATCTTCGGGGTCAACCAAAGCAAGGCCCAAATCGAGGCAGCCGCAAAGTTGATCGCTTTCCTCCTCCGGGAGGACAACATCGTTTATTGGGCCCAGAAAACCGGATACCTTCCGGTTACCAAGACCGCAATTTATGGCAAACTCTGGCAGGACTACATTGCTGAGCATCCAGAGCAAAAGATCATGACCGACCAGCTCCTTGCCGGCGGCTTCGGGCAGTTGCTCCATCCGAAATACATGGACATCCGCAACGTCCTCATCACCTACTGGGAACTCCTCATCAAGGGCCAGGGAACTCCTAAGGAGCTTATGGATGCCTTGGCCGGGGAGATCGAAAGCATAATAAAGCAGTAAGGCTGGGAGCGGGGGAGGGGAAACCCTCCCCCGCCTTTTTATGAAAATACGCTTGCGTTTCCCTAAACGGTGCTTTTGGGAGGAAACCTTAGAGGCTTATCTTTTCCTCCTTCCTACCCTTTTGGTCCTCGGCGTTTTCACGTTCTATCCTTTTGTCAACGCTTTTGTTTATAGCCTTTATGACATCCAAACGCGCACCGTTCCTGGGCCCGTAATTTACGTCCTAGAAGGGGGAACCGAGGCCTGGACCGGGCTTCTCTCCCGCGGTCGCATTCCTGATGAACTTGTCCAGGTTTTGGAAAAGCGCGGGGCATCGGCGGAGAATCTTTGGGTACGGCTCCGCCAAAGCACCCGCTGGGTCATTAAAGACGAAGGAACGCAGCAGGAATACATCGTGGTCAAGGAGGATAACCTCCTCCGTGTTTATCAAGCCAAAACTCAATGGGCGTTAGATCCCGTGGGATGGAACAATTTCATTCAGGCTTTCCATGACGCGGATTTCTCTAAAGCCCTCATGAACACTTTGAAATATGTGGGGGTTACTGTTCCAGTTACCCTCATCCTAGCCCTCCTCATCGCGACCCTTCTCAATCAAGCGGTTTTCGGCCGCACCGTCTTTCGCCTTGTGAATTTTCTCCCTTACATTACACCAGTTGTGGCCATCACCATGGTCTGGCAATGGATTTATGACCGAGATTTTGGTCTTCTGAATTATCTTCTTTCCACGGTAGCTAAATTGTTCGGCGCGAAATTTAGCCTCCTTGATTGGCTGAACGATGCAAGGCTTGCGTTGCCAGCCCTCATAATCATGAATGTTTGGCGTTTCGTGGGATATCAGGCCCTAATCCTTCTAGCGGGCATGCAGGGGATCGATCGGGAGTACTACGAAGCGGCCCGGGTTGATGGGGCTAGCGGGTTCCAGGTTTGGCGCCGAATCACTTTACCCCTACTCACCCCCCAGATTTTCTTCGTGTTCATCATCTCCATGATTGGCTCATTCAAGATCTTTGAGGAGGTGCTCATCCTTTTCATGGGCCCTGGGCCGCAGAAATCGGCCTTGACCATCGTGTACTATGTTTTCACCAAAGCCTTCGACTCCGGCCACTATGGGCTAGCCTCCGCAGCCTCAGTCGTTCTCTTCGCCATAATCTTCGTCCTTTCCCTCTTCCAACTCACCGTGATCCAGCGCGGCGTCCATTATGAACGATGAAGGAGCAATCATGCGGCTAAAAATTTTTCTTTTAATCATTGCAACGGCGCTCATTACTGCTTGGACCGAGGCCCAGGAAACTTTCCCTGCACGCATTACCCGCTGGGTGGACGGGGATACCGCCCAAATACGGGTGTTGGGAACCCCGCCCAAAGGGATTGCTCCCTATGAAGTGGTGAGGCTTTTAGGCATAAATGCCCCGGAGATAGGTGAACCTTTCTCCGAAGAAGCAACTACTTATTTTCGTACCCTGACCATGGGGAAGACGGTGTATGTGGAATTGAGCCCTTGGGAGTTCCGCGATATTTATAGCCGCCTTTTGGCCTACCTTTGGGTGGACACCCCTGAAGGCCGTCTTATGGTAAATGAAGCCCTCCTTAGAGCGGGACTAGCCCGCCTTCTTGTCTATTTCCCTGACCGGGAAAAATACTACTGCCAATTCGTTCACGCCCTGACTTTGGCCCAGGTGGAGAAGAAAAATGTGTGGGGAAAATACCTTGAGCCCGTCTCTCTTGGGGAGCTCGAGAGCAATCCTCTTCCTTACGTTCTTGAAGTTGCCACGGTGGTTTTTGAGGTCTCGAGGGTTGGGCAGGACCAGGAGGGCTGGTCACTTTGGGCGGCTCAAAGCTGCTACGGCTTCCGCGCTATCCTCCAGCCTGCTCCCTGTGACGATGGTTGGTTGCAACCCGTTTTGGAGAAAAACCTTGTCGGGAAGCGGATAGCTGTAACTGGAGAAATTCAATGGGATAGTCTTGCCAATGGCCCTTGCATTTTTGTCCGCTTCCCTGAGCAAATTTTGTTCCTCGAGGAGGAGAAATGAGGCGCTTTCTTTTTAGCCTTTTGGTGTTTGTGTTTTTCGGGTGCATTTCGGTAGCCTCAGCCCTTGTTTATGGCCCGTGGACCGGTGCTCCCCAGACCACGAGCATCACGGTGGGCTGGGCCATGGAGCCGCCTCTAACTTGTGAGGTCCGTTACGCACCCCTTCCGTCTTTCCAGGCTACTGGGGAGCTTCCGTTTGTCAAAATCTATCAACCGCAAACCTCGTCAGGGAAGGAAATCGTTCATCTCAAAATTGAGAACTTGGAGCCGGACACTTGGTACGTGTATAAGCTGGTCCTTTCCGATGGAGAAACTAGCCCCATTGGCACTTTTCGGACCGCCCCAGAACCCGGGGAGCCCGTGACCTTCGGGATTATTTCCGATACCCAGTGGCAGTGGACCGCGCCGAACCGAATTGAGATGGTGGCCAAGGCCATGGCCCAGGACCCTTGGCCTTTCCATTTCATTTTGCACGGCGGGGATCTCGTGGAAACCCCTATTCCAACCCACTGGGAGTTCTTCTTCCGCTCCATGGCTCCCATCCTGCGCTGGGCTCCCCTCATCCCCGTTCTCGGGAATCACGAGCGGGATAGCCTTAGCTATTATCAGCATTTTAGCCTCCCCCCGGGTGGAGGCCGGTTGGGGAAGCGCTGGTGGGCGCTGCATTGGGGTGATGTTGTCATAGTGGGCCTGGACTCCAACGCCAAAACTCCTCAGGATCTTGTAGAACAATTGAATTGGGCCAAGGCTCAACTTTCCGGCCCCGAACCTCATAAGATTGTGATCTTTCATCATCCAGTTTTTTCCTCCGACGCGAGCTATGGCCCGGGTTCCGAAGGCCTACAGGCCCTATGGCATCCGGTATTCGTTGAGCTAGGGGTGGATTTAGTGCTTAGCGGTCACGCCCACAACTACGAGAGGATCGTGCGGGATGGCATCACCTACCTTGTGGTGGGCGGAGGAGGAGCTAACCTCTATCGTCTTGGTACCCGGGTCCAGGGTTCAGTGGTGGGGGTGGAGAATCACCACTTCTATGTCGCTGTTCGAGCCGATTCCCGGGGAATTTCGGTACGAGTGGTGGGAGTAGCCCAAGTACAAGGAGAAACAGTGATCCCAGAGCATCAAATTCTTGACGAGTTTTTCCTTCCGCGGAACTAGCTGGTCGGAGCGACCGGATTTGAACCGGTGACCTCTGGCCCCCCATGCCAGCGCGCTGCCAGGCTGCGCTACGCTCCGCCCTTTTCAATCCTACCCTTTCCCCTGCACTTTGCCAACCAAAAGGTTAAGGTCTGGTTGTGGAGATTTATACCCTGGGACATTCGAATCGCCCTTGGCCAGAATTCCTTGGTCTTCTTCGCGCCTACGGAATCGAAGTTGTGGCGGATATCCGCGCATTTCCTTCCTCGCGCCGCTATCCCCACTTCTCCCAAGAAAACCTAAAAGCCGGTTTGGCGAAAGAGGGGATTGAGTACGTGTGGCTGGGAAAGGAGCTCGGCGGGTACCGCAAAAAGGGACTGGGAGAATCTTCGCCTAATACGGCCTGGGATAGCCCCGGCTTCCGTAACTTTGCGGATCATATGCTGACCGAGGAATTTCAAAAAGGCGTGGAGAAGCTTCTTGAGCTTGCAAAAAAGAAGAGAACGGCGGTGCTATGTGCGGAGAGGTTTTGGTGGCGCTGCCATCGCCGCCTCCTCTCCGATTGGCTTTTGGCCCATGGCCACCACGTCCTCCATATTTTGGACCTCGGCCGCGTAGCGGAACATGAACTTTCGCCATTCGCCCGCGTGGAGGCCGGCAGGGTAATCTATCCCCGGGAGGATTTATGGAGCCCTGGGTCCGCGAGGCCCTCCTCCAGGAAAAACTCCCCGGAGGGAAGGCCCGGTGCCTAACCTGCGCGCGGCGCTGCGTTCTATCCCCAGGGCAACGCGGCTTTTGCGGCACAAGGGAAAACCGGGACGGCAAGATATTCACCCTCGTTTACGGGCTCCTTTCCGCTATTTCCCCAAACCCCATGGAGAAGAAGCCCTTTTATCATCTTTACCCCGGGGATCTCGCCCTCACCTGTGGGACTTGGTCCTGCAATTTCACGTGCCCCTGGTGCCAAAACTGGGAGATTTCCAAACGGCCTCCCGCTCCAGAACTTGGGTTTGGTTATGTTCCGCCGGAAGAATTCGTACGCATGGCCAAGGAAGCAGGGTGCCAAGGGGTGAGCCTTAGTTTCAATGAGCCCACACTGCTTTTGGAGTGGGCGGTGGAACTCTTTCCTTTGGCTAGAAAAGCCGGGCTCCACACGACCTTCGTGACCAACGGTTACATGAGTACGGAAGCTTTGGAGGTTTTGATAGCTTCTGGATTGGACGGAGCAAATGTAGACTGGAAGGGCGGTCCAGCTGCGGTACACCGGTTCTGCGGCGCGGATCTCACCGTAGTCATCAAAAATTCCCGTTTCCTCAAAGACCACGGCGTGCATGTGGAGATCACAACTTTGGTTATCCCCGGTGTGAACGATGATGACGATACTCTACGCTTTTTGGCCCAAAACATCGTAGAGGAGCTCGGCTCGGCCACACCTTGGCACGTCACCCGCTACTTCCCCGCTTACCAATTCCATACCCCTCCTACACCCGTTTCGGTTCTGGAGAAGGCCAAAAAGATAGGGGAAGAGGCGGGGCTACGGTTCGTGTACGTGGGAAACGTTCCTGGCCACCCTGGCCAGAATACCTATTGTCCGGGATGCAAGGCTCTCCTTATAGAGCGGGATGGTTTGAGCCTTGTGGCTTCCCACATCCAGGCGAACGTCTGCCCGCGATGCCAGGAGGGTCTGCCTATCCGCCTACATCCGAAAAATAAAAACTCCCTTCCCGAGTGAGGAAGGGAGTTTTTTCCTTTCCTTCCTAGCTTCAGAAAAAGATGAGCCAGGCCAGGGCCGCAAGCCCCAGGATTACTCCGGTGAGCCCAAGGACCACCCCAAGCTGAGCTTTCTGGGCTACCTCCCCGCCTTGGCCGAGCGATTGCTGAATAGTATTAACCCGCGCCGAAAGGCTAGAGAGATCGGAGCTTAACTTGCTAAGGTCCGAAGAAAGGCTACGGACCTGGTTCTCCAAAGAGGTGAGCCTAGGGGTGAGATCGGTAGTAGCGGAGATCTTAGCCTCGATGTTCTTTATAGCCCGATCCAGCCACACCGCTGCGTCGTAGCGCAAAAGCGGCTGATCACCCATGAACTGGCCGCTAGAGGTGGGAACCAGTATTCCCCGAGAAAGAAGATCCTGGACTGCCGAATAGGCCGGGTGATTCTTGGGAACGTCCGCGAAGGAACCACCCACGATGCCGGAGTCCGCTAGCCCCGGAGTGAGTCCCCAAAACGAGATTGCCCCGATAGCCACCGCCAGCAAAAGTAATCTGCGCATCATTCCATCGCCTCCTTGGGATGACTCTCTTGGTCCAAGGTTAGGGACCGACTTGGACTAGGAACAAGGAAGCTCGACCGATGGATTGGGGACGCGCGTGCCCTGGAACCCGGCCGCTTGGCTACCCAGGCCTTTAGGTAGCGCAGATTACCTTGGCATGGGACATTGGCCCTGGTCCAAGCTAGCGGAAGCTTTTAGCCTTAACCTCGGTGATGGGAATGCGATGGCTAGCGGCGATCATCTTTTTGATGTTGTCCTTGACCGGCCTAGGGGCAATTTCAGCCCATGGCCCAATCCTCATTCACTCGGTGGAAGACCTGTATGGCTTAGCTTCGGGCTTTGGCACAGCGGCCTCTCCTTTTGTGATTGAGAATCTCCGAGTGGACGCAAATGGGGAACCTTTCGGCATCCTTATCACAAACATCTCTTGCCCGCTAATTTTGCGCAATTTGGAAGTGTATGGGGCCTCGGTTGCCGCTATCCGGGTTCAAAACGTTAAGAACCTCGTCATGGAGAATCTCGTGATCCGCGGATCGCTTGCCGGAATCCTCGTAGGAGGAAGCCAAAACATCACGATCAAAAAAGTTCGTGTCGAAAACTGTGCTGATGGGGTAAGGCTTATGTTCTCTGAGACCATAACCATTACGGAAATTGCTGTGGAGAAAGCTGAGGTAGGAATTTGGTTCCAAGGGGTGACCTCTTCCACCCTCAAAGAATCAGTAATCCAGGAATGCGGAATTGGCTTAATCTTAGAGCTCGGAAGTAGTGGAAACCTTGTGGCGGGGAATGCCTTCCTCGCTAACCATGTACATGCCCAATCCTGCGGTTCAAACCAGTTTGACGATGGCCAACGGGGAAATTTCTGGGAAGGTTTTAGCGCCAAGGATGCTAATTCCGATGGAATTTGGGATGAATCCTATCCCGTGGGGTTAGATGTTGATCGTTTCCCGTTGGTTTCCCGGCCTTGAGCCATCTCGCGAATCAAAAGCCGAAGGAAGACCCAAACAAGAGCTAACGCTCCAACCAGAATCCAAAAATTAAGGGAAAAGCGCAGGATAGAGGCGGCAAAACCGAGGGCTACGCCCGATCCAACTATCAAACTAGACCATAGGTGAGCCCGGCCCAACTTTATGAACTTCTTACGGTGAAGAAAGAAAGCTAGGGAATCCCAGGAAAAAAGGGTCAAACCGAGGACACCGAGCCCAAGGGGAAGATTTCCAGAAAAGACGCATTGCGCGGAAAGGGCAAGAAGGCCAAAAAAGCCAAGGGAAAAGAGAGCGCGCCGGTTTAAGGCAATCCCCATAAGCCAAAAAATCGGGGATAAAAGAGTTAAGGCCCAAACTGGCTGGAATGGATGTCCCATGCCCATCCAGGCCAAGAGGATAGTTAACACTGCTCCAATTACCGCCATACCTGCACACCTGCGGGTAATTTCCGCAAAAGCGGGGAAAGCGGTTTCCGCACGTCCCAAACCACCACTGTAACCCCACTTCGCCGCAGCCTGCGCAAAAGAACCCACCGCTCTAAAGACAAAATTTGCCGGGCGATTTCCCCTTCCGGTGTTCCTATGTGCTCCACAGAGGCCGGATCCGGAAGGATTACAAGCACCCGATACCCCCGGGCCACAAGCTTTCCCAGCGTCTCTTCATCACCGAAAATGAGGGGCGAGACGAAAAGAAGAAGGGAGCCGGAAGGTAAGAGCCTAGTGGGAAGGTGATGCAATTCCGCGAAGACCTCGGATTCACCCAAACTGGCCCGAGCTAACTCCCGCAAAATTCTCTCCCCGTGCCTTTTCCCATACCCTGGGAAAAGCCAATCCAAAACGGCTCCATATTTGAGGAGGGCAACCCGATGCCCTTGGCGCAGATAGTATTGGGAAAAAGCAGCAGCTGCCCGCACCGCGCATTCAAAAAGTTCAGGATCATAGCCCCAATAGGCCCGCGCCCGCACATCCAGAATGATTGCGACCTCTGTGGCCCTCTCCTCTTCGAACTCCACGATCGCTAGGTCCCCATACCGGGCAAATGCTTTCCAAGCCAACCGGCGAACCCGGTCCCCTGGCCGATACTCCCGGATCCCGTAAAACTCCAGGCCTACCCCGCTGCGTCTGGCTCGGGCAGTCCCGGGCATGGCCAAGGTGCGCCGACCTGAAACATCCAGCCGAGAAAGATCCTCATACCGCGGGAGCACCAAAACCTCTGTGGGGCAAGGAAGCTCCAGCCGATGCACCGCTAAACCCAAAGGATCACGAACTTCCACCGTAAGCGCCCGAAGTTGGTGCAATCCGCGCTTTGGCCTAGCCTCGTAGGAAAGGACCAAAGCCCCACCTGGTCGCAAGATCCCGGTGGCCCAATGTTCTCCTTGGGTTAGGGGAAAACTTGGGTAAGGCCCATCACAAACAAAAAGATCCAGGGAATTTTTCCCGCGATTTACGAGCTCCAGTGTGACTTGGACCGTGCCACCTTCACGAAGCCTTTTTGGCCGAACCAAACGTTTGACCTGAAGGGAGCCAGCAGGATTTGCGGGCGCCAAGGAGAGGCCAAAAACGAAATGCCAAGCTAACGGTATAGCTAAAACCAAGAATCCGGGATGGCGAAGAGCCAGTCCCAAAACGAGGAGGCAAAGAAAGGCGAGGAATTCCAGGCGGGCCTTGGGGCCGATCATACCGGTATTTTTGGCACCGGCGTTGATGCGAGGATTTCGGCCACGATGTCCTCCGGCCGGACTTCCCTAGTCCAAAGCTCGGGGGAGAGGAGGAGGCGGTGGCTTAGGGCTGGGACCGCTACAGCCTTCACGTCATCGGGAACAACGTAGTCCCGGCCATGGATGGCCGCCCAGGCTCGGCTCAATCGCAATAGTGCGAGCGTCCCCCGGGGGCTAGCCCCCAAACTCAAAGCCTCATGCCGCCTAGTGCGGGTCACTATTTCTGCCATGTACCTAAGGAGATCAGGATCGACGAAAATCTCCTCCAGCGCTGCCCGCATAGCCAAGACTTCTTCCAAAGAGGAAACGGTTTGGATCGAGACCTCCTCGCTTTTCCGGGCGATGCGGCGCCGAAGGATTTCCACCTCCTCCTCGATGCTGGGGTAGCCAAAGCGCACGCGCACCAAAAACCTGTCCACTTGAGCCTCAGGAAGCGGGAAAGTCCCCTCGTACTCGATGGGATTTTGGGTAGCTAAAACCACAAAAGGTTGGGGAAGGGGATAAGTAGTCCCCTCCACGGTCACTTGATTTTCCTGCATGGCCTCAAGGAGGGCGGATTGGGTCCGCGGGGTAGCGCGATTGATCTCGTCAGCAAGGAGGATGTTGGTAAAGATTGGGCCTGGTTGGAATACGAATTTTCCTTCCTCCTGCCGGAAGATATGGGTGCCCACGATATCTGAAGGTAAAAGGTCCGGGGTGAATTGAACTCGGCGGAAGGAAAGGCCGAGGGCTTTGGCCAAACAGCGCGCAGCCAAGGTCTTCGCTAGCCCAGGATAGTCCTCGATGAGCACATGCCCACCAGCAAGGATTGCCGCAAAGATCAGGGTAAGGGGCCCATGCTTTCCAACGATCACTTTTTCTACTTCCGAAAGGATGGCATCAGTTCGCGCTTTCACTTCCTCAATTGTCAATTTTCCCTCCTTGGGCATAGCGGTAAAGCTCACCTAAAGCCTCTTTTAGAGCGCTGCTAAAATCTCCGCTTTCCTCGCCGCGGAGGAACCGGCCAAGGGAGCAATTCCCCGGCCAGCGTCCATGCCAGAGATCCTGCCAAGCCTCTTCGGGGGGGATATGTTCCAGATCGGTCCTCAGGGCCACAAGGACACGGGCCAAACGATGGCGAAGGGCGCGGCGAGCCCACGGCGAATACTGGGCTCGCCGCAAAAGGAGAGTAAGCTCCCGCACCGTGGATGGCCGCGGCGGCTCTTTCCTAGCTCTCGTCCCCTCCTTGGGCCATCGGCTGAGCAATCGAAACGAGAGGAAAGAAAAGATAACAACCAAAAACACCCAAACAATCGCTTGCGGGAAAGAATCGAGGATGAGGAAAAGTCGCATAGCTGGGTCAACTAGGAAATCCCGCACAAATTCGGGGAAAGCAAAGAGAAAGACGCAAAAAACTCCGGCTAGGCTCGCGATAACCAAAATTTTTCGAGCCTTAGGTGAAAGTTTGTTCCAGGGCGGTAAGGGCGGTGATGGCCTGCTCGCGCCGGGCCTCACTTTCCTTGTGCCCGTATCGCACCTCCTCAAAAAGCTTCGTTAAAATCTCCACCGCTTCGTGTCTAAAACCCAATTTTCTCATAGTTTCCGCGAATTCCCGGGGAGTGAAATGCGGTTGATCCCGCATCCCCGAGCGCGCTGAAAGGATTTCCACCATCCGCAGCCAGGCCCGAATGACCGCATCGCTTACGGGTTTGCCTAGCTCAAGCTCAGCCACGGCCTGTTTAGCCACATCCTGAATCGCCCTTCTTGTGTGTTTTCTCTCCAAGGAGGCGGCAACTTTTGGCCCTAGCCAGAGGGCTAGCCCCAAGCCCACAATCAAACCTCCAAGATATACGGCCCAATTGGGAGGCCGCGGAATCCCCTCCTCTCCCGCACTAGCTTCCCCGGGCTCAGCCCCTTGAGCTGGGGCTTCCTCCGGGGTTAGGGACGAAAAAAGGGAAAAGCGGGAAAGAAGAAGCCAGACACAAACAAAGGTCAGTAACGTGACGAGAAGATAAAACGCATGTTTTCGAAATTTTCTCGAGATAATGAGGGCTAAAGCCGCAAGGAGGAGGCCAGCGAAAAGGACGATCCGGAGAAGATCCACCATCCATTCTCCGGAGACTGGGACTCCGGGAGAGGGTGTGCCAAGCCCCCCGGTATCAAAAAATGGGAGGGAGTGACCGCCGCGAAACTCCGTGCCCCGCAAAGCTCCACAAAGAAGAACTAAAATTAGGATGAGAAGCCCGCCAAGAAGCGCAAATCTTCGGTTTCTCATCCCTTTCCCAAGTCCAGCTTGATATGGAGCTCCCGGAGCTGGGCCTCATCCACCTCAGCTGGCGCACCTGTAAGAGGACAAGCTCCAGTAGCGGTTTTCGGGAAGGCGATCACTTCCCGAATGGAATTCTCGCCGGCAAGCATCATCACCCAGCGATCGAGCCCGAAGGCGATGCCACCATGAGGGGGAGCCCCATACTCCAAAGCCCGGAGGAAAAAGCCAAACCGCCGCTCGGCCTCCTCCGGGCCGATCCCAAGGATCCTGAATACCCGTTCCTGAAGGTCGCGACGATGGATGCGGATCGAGCCGGAGGCGAGTTCCACACCGTTTAGAACCAAGTCATAACACTTGGCCCGCACCCGAAGAGGATCGCTCTCCAAAAACGGAAGATCCTCGTCCTTGGGGGAGGTGAAGGGATGGTGTTCGGATTCGATGCGACCTTCATCGGAGAGCTTAAAAAGTGGGAAGTCCACGATCCAGGCGAAAGCCCAGCGGCCCTCGGGGATGAGGCCCCGGGTTCGGGCGACCTGAAGGCGAAGCTCGCCCAAAGCTTGGGCCACGGTCTTGGCCGGGCCAGCGGCCAAAAGCAAAAGATCCCCACGTTGGAGATGGGCCCGGGCCACAGCTTCCTCCAAAATTCCAAAGGGAACGTGCTTAGTAAGGGGCGACTGAAGCCCATCCCCCGCTTTTATCCAGAGGAGGCCGCCAAGACCCGCCTTTTTCCCGATCTCCTCAAGCTTTCCAAGCTCAGAGCGGGAGAGTTCCGCTCCTTTGGGCACAGGAAGCCCCCGCACCACCCCGCCGGCCCGCACCGCACCGTCAAATACCTGAAAACCTGAATGGCTAAAAACTTCGGAGAGATCCACGATCTCTAGGCCAAAGCGTAGGTCAGGCTTATCCGAACCATAGCGAGCCATGGCCTCCGCATGGGGAATGCGCGGGAAAGGCCTAGCGATTTCTACGCCGAGAACCTCGGAAAAAACATGGGCCACCAAACCCTCTAAGAGCTCAAAAAGTTCCTCTGGGTCCTCCAAAAAGGCCATCTCGAGGTCGAGCTGGGTGAACTCGGGCTGGCGGTCAGCCCGGAGATCTTCGTCCCGGAAACATCGCACAATTTGGAAGTACCGTTCCACCCCGGAACAGATGAGGATCTGTTTGAAAAGCTGAGGCGATTGGGGAAGAGCATAGAACTTTCCGGGTTCCAGGCGGCTGGGAACGAGGAAGTCCCGGGCGCCCTCGGGCGTAGAGCGGGTGAGCATGGGCGTTTCCACCTCGATGAATCCCTGGGCATCGAGGTATTGGCGGATAGCCAAGCACACTTTGTGCCGCAGGCGCAGATTGCGCTGCATCCGCGGCCGGCGCAGGTCCAAAAACCGGTAACGCAGACGCGTCTCCTCCGCAGCTTTTACCTCCTCGTCGGGAAGGAATGGAAGGGGTTTGGCTTTGGCTAGGACCTCTAGTTCCTTCACGAGTACTTCCACGGTGCCGGTGGGAAGGGTGGGGTTAGGGCTTTCCCGCCACACCACCTGGCCCGTAACCCGGATCACATCCTCGCGGCCAAGCTCCCGGGCTCTTGCGTCCCCGCGGAAAACGAGCTGCACGATCCCTGAGGAATCGCGGAGGTCCACGAAAGTAAGGCTTCCGAAGTCGCGCACAGCCTGGACCCAGCCGGCTAAGGTTACTTCCCGACCCACATCTTTTTCCCGGAGCTCGCCGCACTGCTCCCTTCTCACTCTTTCCTCCTTACGAGCCCGGATTGTACGCGTTTTTCCCTAGAGAGGCAGGGCTGCCGGGCAAATGGTGCGATATGCGCAATATTGACAGGCCGAATAAGAAGGCTTAGGCTGGAAATTTTCGCGGCGGATGCCCTCCGCCGCCTCCTGAATCGCATCCCAGGCCCAGCGCAAGGTTTTTTCCGTGGGCTCAGCGCGCCCAACCACCACCCCAGGTGTCAAAAACCGAAGCTGCAGCTCCTTGGGAAGCTCCCCAAACATTCGCTCATAGGCCAGAGCGTATATCGCTAGCTGCAAGGATTCTTGCACCCGGCGATCCGCGGCCTCGAGCTTCACCTCGGAGGTTTTGTAATCGATGAGCACGGCCCCATCGCGCCGGCGATCCACCCGATCCCAATAGCCGATAACCTTAATCCCTTCCTCCTCGAACGCGAAGTACTGCTCCACAAAGGTGGGGCGAGAGTTCTCCTTTTCCTCAAACTCGTAGAAATGGTGCAAGGATTCCTGGCCATGGCGGCGGAGCTCCTCCTCATGGGCTGCGGAAAGGAAACCTTCAGATTTCCAGGCCCGCTCGAAAACCGCCAGAAGTTCAGCCAAAGAAATCTCTCGCCCTTGCCTTTTGGCAAGATGGTAGCTTTGGATGGCCTGGTGCACGGCATTCCCCAGGATCACCGTGGGATGAAGACGAATGGGCACGCGCAAAACGTGGATGTATTTGTATTTGAGGGGACAGGTGAGCCAATCGTCCACTTGCCGGAAGGAAAGCTGGAGCGGCCCCTCGATTTTTGTGGTGGCTACCGGTGTGGATGGCTGGGCAGCCCGGCTGATCCGAAAGAGCGGGGAGCTTGGGGCCGCACGGGTACCTAAGTTCTCTTCCCCCAGCGCTTCCACCACAAACCGCGAGATTTTGGCTGGCCTCCGCCGCGGCTCCTCCCCGGGCAACCGATAATCATCCGAGGAAAGGAGGAAAAGATAGCGTTTAGCTCGGGTCATCCCCACATAAAAAAGACGCCGCTGCTCCTCGACATGGGCTACATCCGGAGGAAGATCCTCGGGAACCAAATCCTTAGGAAGGGAAAAAACTTGTCGCTGAATGCGTCCGGGGAAGAAGTCCTCCACAAGGCCGGTGAGGAAAACCGCGGTAAACTCCCGACCTTTGGCCTGATGGAAGGTCATCACTTGGACCGCATCGACCCCGGGCTCGGCCTCCCCAACCATTGGGTTCCAGCCCAGTTCCCGAAGTTCATCCACGTAGCGCACAAACCACGGGACGCGATCGTAGCGGGCCACCTCTTCAAACCGGCGCACCACTTCCTCAAAGAAGGCAGCGATGTTTTCCAATGCCCGCTGAGATTGAAGGGATACGTCCTGAGCCAGCCGGCTCAAGTAGCCGGTGCGCTCGGCAAGGAAATGGTAGAGGACTTGGCCAGTGGGCGAGCTCCGGGCAAGCATCTCGCAGTGCCCTAAATCCGCGAGAACCTGGCGCGCTGTGGTTAGACCTTCCGGTGACAATTCTTCCCTTTCCACGGCTTCCGCAAGGAGAGCCCGCAATGGCCGGTGGGTTCGGTGGGAAAGGGCCGTGAGATGCGCGAGATCAGCGCTATCCATCCGGTAAATGGGCGAGCCCAAAAGGTGATAGAGGGACTGGTCATCCCGGGGATCGGCTAAGGCCCGGAGGAAGGACATGAGGAGCTTGATCTCCTCCTGGTCGAAGAGGCCGGCCCGGTACCCGCCAGCCAAGGTCCAGGGGACCCCGGCCTCGGAAAGCATGCGGAGGTACGGCTCCGGCCGGTAACGGTTGCGGTAAAGCACGGCCATCTCCCGATAGGGAATGCCCTGAACATGGAGTTCTCGGGCTTTTTCCGCTACATACGCCGCCTCCTCCACCACTGTGGGGAAGTGCTGATGCACTGGAGCCAATCCTGGCCCAAAAGGCGAGCGCAATTCCTTGGTGATGGAATGAGGGATTTCCCCGCGGATGGATAAGGCTTCCAATCGATAAGCATTTTGGCGAATTAGACGCACAGCACAGTCCAGGATTTTCTGCGTGGACCGAAAATTATGAGTTAATACCACAACCTTGCTCGTTGGGAACGCTCGGAGAAAAGCGAGGAGGTTATCCCAGGGCACGCCCCGGAAGCCGTAAATGGCCTGATCATCATCGCCCACCACCGTCACGTTCCCATGCCCGGCAAGGAGGGTGACCAAGCGCAGCTCCGCCCGGCTTGTGTCCTGAAACTCGTCGGCAAGAACGTAGGGGAAACGCTCGTGATACTCGGAAAGGAGGCTAGGATTAGCGTGGAGAAGGTCGACGCATTTCAAAATCAGGTCACCGAAATCGACCACGCCTTCCTGGGAAAGGATTTCCTGATAGGCCTGGTAAACCTCGGCCAATTCCCGATGGAGTTCGCGCTCGTCCGGGGAAAGGTAATGCTGATGCTCCTCCCACCAACGGAGGTATTCCCCGGGAGTGACGGCCTCGTCTTTAGCTCGCTGGATCAGGGAAAGGAGTGGGGAAAGGAAGGAGAGGGGGCGGCGCAGGGCCTGAGGCCGCAGCCTCCGAAGGGGAAGCTCGGTAAGGTGATCAAGAAGGAAAACGCGCTGATCCCATTCATCCAGGACCTTGAAATCCGGGGGAAGACCAACCAACGGCGCGTTTTCCCTAAGGATCCGTTCGCAAACGGAGTGGTACGTGGCAACCCAGGCATCCAAAGCGGCATAACGGATCCATTCGAAGGCTCTATCGAGCATTTCCTCCGCAGCCTGGTTGGAGAAAGTGAAAACTAGGAGCTGGCTTGGCCTTTTCACGAAGCCCTCGGCAATTAGATAAGCGATGCGCCTAGCGATCACCATGGTTTTCCCGGTTCCCACCCCGGCCAAAACGAGAAGGGGACCAGGACCATGGGTCACGGCCTCGCGTTGTTCCTCAGTCAATCCCCGCAAAATCTCCATTTTCAAAAAGTTTACCCTGCTCCCTGGCGCGGAAAAGGGATCCCCTTTATCCTTGATGTATGCAGCCGTTTCATCTTTTTCTACTTTTGGCCCTTTTGGGAACAGTGTTGGTGATGGGCTACCTTACCGTGACCGATTGTGCTCAGGCCGAGCTTGTGGACCTCCCGGGCAAGGTGGTGGGAAAGACGGTGGGGACGGTGGAACGGGAGCAGACAGTTGTGGTGGGTGGCTGCCCAGCCTGCCCCGGGTCCAAGCCGGAAACAAAAGTGGTACGGGTAAACGAGGAGGTCTACTACCTCATCGTGGAGCTCACCGAAAACGGGGAAACGCGGACCCAGCGGTTCATGGTGAGCGAGGAGGTTTACAAGAAGATTGAGCCTGGCACAGCGGTGGAGGTGCGGTATTTACGGGGAAAGCTGCGGGGAACGATGTGCACGCAGCCGGAGCTCATCTTTTCCCAGCCCTAACTCCGCGGTAAGATGGTTTTTGCTGCGCCCGTAGCTCAGTAGGACAGAGCGGCCGCTTCCTAAGCGGCAGGCCGCAGGTTCGAGTCCTGCCGGGCGCAGTTTCTTTTTTCCCCTTTACACAAAGCAAACCATAGAGTATAAAGCCAACCATACAAAGGATGGACCATGTGGGTTCTGCTTCCGGCGCTGTTCATGGGCTGGGCATTGGGTGCGAACGCCGCGGCCAACGTCTGTGCCCTGGGCATCGCTACCGGAGCCTGGCGCTACCGCACCGCTGTGCTTCTCACCGCCGCCTTCTCCGTTCTCGGCGCGTATTTGGCGGGTAGAGCCGGAATGAACACCTACGGAAACCTGGCTAGTCATGAGCTTGGCAGCGCGTTTTGCGCCACCCTTGCCGCCGGATTGATTGTGGCCGTGATGAGCTGGCGGGGACTACCCGTGCCCGGACCCCAGGCCATCGTCGGAGCCATCGTCGGCGTGGCCCTCGCCGCCGGACGCCCGGTGCAATGGAGCCTTTTTGGAAAAATCATCGCTTCATGGGTGATAAACCCCATAAGTGCTTGCGTCCTCGCTTACCTTTTGAGCCGCATCCTTACGCCTCTTTTGAGCCGCAAACTCTTGGGCTTGGAAGCCTTTGACCGCTTGACCAGGGCGATTTTGGTTCTCGTTGGGCTTTGGGGGGCTTTCGCTTTGGGCGCCAACAACGTTCCGAATGTGACCGGAGTTTTTGTGGGGGCTGGATTTCTTTCGCCGGCCGCTGCAGGTCTGATCGGCGGCGCAGCCATCGCCCTAGGAGTGCTCACCTACTCCCGGCCAGTGATCGAGACGGTCGGCCGCAAGCTGGTGGAGCTCGGGACCTGGCCAGCTTTGCTCGCGGTCACTGCGGAGGTCATAGTCCTCCAAAGTTTTGCCGCAATCGGGGTCCCGGTATCTACCGCTCAAGCAGTAGTGGGAGCAGTGGTTGGGGTTGGGTTAAGCAAGGGCGTTGAGACCGTGAACCTCCGGCAGGTCTGGAGCATTCTGGCAGGCTGGGTTCTCACCCCCACGCTTGCCGGTGGTTTGGGTTTTCTCCTTTGGCTTGGGTTTGGGCGATTTTTCGGGTGAGTTGGGTATACTTGGGTTTAAGGAGGGGTGGGCGAGCGGCCGAAACCACCTGCCTGGAGAGCAGGTGCACCCCAAAAGGGTGCCGCGGGTTCAAATCCCGCCCCCTCCGCCAGGCCCGTGCAGGGTGGGGGGTTAGCGGTCCCCTGAATCCAAAACCCGCTTTACGTGGAGCCCATGGGTTCCCCGAGAGGTGGGGTGGCGGAAGCGGCTCGGGAAAGGCGGCGATGACGGCCGAGCCCCCTGCGACGCAGGCCGGTGAACCCCGCCAGGCCCGGAAGGGAGCAACGGTAAGCCGTACCCTGCGGGTGATAGGGGATCCCTTGGCCCGAGCTGGCCGCCCGGGCGCGCCCGGAGGCCCCTTCCCCGACGGGAGCCCCGCACGGGCCCTTGACTTTTGTCCCCTTTCCGGCTAAGCTAACAAAAAGATCCGAATATCGGGGTAAACGGTGCGCCTCACCCTCTCCACGAAGTACGCGGTCCTCGCCCTCGGCGAGCTCGCTCGCCGGACCGGGCCCGTTCCCATCCCCTCCCTCTCCGCCGTCACCGGGATCCCTCCCGCTTACCTCGGAAAACTCGTGTCTCTGCTCGTTCGCCACGGCCTTTTGGTGAGCGCCCGCGGCCGCGGCGGGGGCGTCTCCTTGGCCAAACCACCCGAAGAAATCTCCCTCCGGGAGATCATCCTCGCCGTGGAGGGCCCCAAAGCCCTCCAGGATTGCCCCTTCGACCCGGAGCCCTGCCCGGGCGACCCGGAATGCCCCCTCTTCCCCATCTGGGACCCCCTGCGCGACCGCATCCTCTCCTTCCTTGAGGAAACATCGCTTGCGGAGGTGGCGCGCCGCACCCCAAAGGAGGAGGAATGAGCGAGCTCATAAGCTCCCACAGAAAGGAAGCGTTGAAGGCGATTCTGCGCCGGCTTCATGCCGGGGAACCCTTGCCCGCCCTCAAGGAGGAATTCCGCCGAGCCGTGGGCGACATCACCCCCATCGAAGTCGCCCAAATCGAGGGCGAGCTCGTCGCCGAGGGAATCAGCCCTGAAGAAATCCGCAAACTGTGCGATCTGCATTTAGAGCTTTTCCGCGAATCGCTGGAGAAAGAGGAGCCCTTGGCTCCCGCATGGCATCCCATCGGGATCCTCATGGCCGAGCACCGCGAACTCTTACGCATCTCCCAGCTCCTGATCCAAGCTGCCGAGGCGAACCGTCACACGGAAATCGAGCATATCCGCAAACACCTGCGGGAGTCCGAAAAGCATTACCTCCGGGAGGAGAACGTTCTTTTTCCTGTCCTGGAGAAGCATGGGATTGTGGAGCCGCCCCGCGTGATGTGGAGCGAGCACCAGGAAATCCGGGCCCTCAAAAAGGAAATCCAAACCGCGGAGGGGTTGCGCCTGAAGGAGCTCGCCGCAGCCTTAGGCGAAATGCTCGCCTCCCACTTCTTCAAGGAGAACCGCATCCTCTTCCCGGCGGCAATGCGGGTCGTGCCGGAGGAGGCCTGGCCCTCCCTGCGTGCCCAATTCGACGAAATCGGCTATTGCTGCTTTACCCCTGCGGTTCCGCCCGCACCCGCAGTGAAACCCGAGCCGACTATACCTCCCACGCTAGCTGCCGAAAACCGCTTGCGTTTCCCCACCGGTGAACTTATGCCTGAGGAGCTTGAAGCTATCCTCAACACGCTTCCCGTGGATATCACTTTCGTGGATAAGGTCGATACCGTGCGCTACTTCAACTCCACCAAGGACCGAATTTTTGTGCGCACGCCCGCTGTGATCGGAAGAAAGGTCCAGA
>Ga0209225_1001357_pt1 | contig 24522 bp, 22 predicted proteins | sample WasSprMetagenome_FD_184732 | JGI IMG/M metagenome (GOLD analysis project Ga0209225, IMG submission 184732) | Sulfidic aquatic microbial communities from Washburn Spring, Yellowstone National Park, USA - WS (SPAdes) (version 3) | ecosystem: Environmental > Aquatic > Thermal springs > Hot (42-90C)... | reverse complement strand
AAGGCCGGAGGAAGCGGTGGACAAGAAAAAGCGGGAGCACCTTTGGCGCTCAGCCCAGGCCTTTCTTTCCGGGAAGCCCTGGGTTCCCGTACGGTTCGATGTAGTGGCTGTAACTCCGGAGGGGATCCGCCATATCCGCGGTGCGTTCGGGGAGGAGGATGTTCGCCCAAGTTCTTAGCGGCACGCCCTATGGAGTGGAGGCGAAGCTCGTGGAGGTCCAGTGCGACGTGGGGCCTGGTCTTCCCGGCTTTGCCATCGTGGGCCTTCCGGAGAAAGAGGTTTCCGAGGCGCGGGACCGAATCCGGGCGGCTTTCCGCAATTTGGGCTTGGAATTCCCTCAGCTGCGCATCACCGCGAACCTCGCCCCTGCGGATCTGAGAAAGGAAGGGGCCGGTTTTGATTTGGCTTTGGCTGTCTCCCTCCTTTTGGCCACCGGACAAATCCGGCCGGACGGCGCGGAGGGCGCGGTGTTCTTGGGAGAGCTTTCCCTGGATGGGGAAGTGCGGCCGGTGCGGGGTGCGTTGGCCGTGGCCCTGGCCGCGAAGGATGCAGGGCTCACCCGGATGATCGTAGCCAAGGATTCCGCTCCCGAAGCGGCTTTGGTGGACGGCCTCCAAGTTTTCCCTGTGGGGAACCTAAGGGAAGTGGTGGCCTTTTTGCGGGGGGAAATGGAGATCGCTCCCGCGCCCCGGATCATTCCCGAGGCTCCTCCGCCGGATTGGCTCGATCTTTCCCTGGTGAAGGGGCAGGAGCATGCCCGGCGGGCCTTGGAGATTGCCGCTGCGGGCGGCCATCACCTCCTCATGATCGGCCCGCCCGGAGCGGGAAAATCCCTCCTCGCCCGCTGCCTTCCCGGAATCCTTCCGCCCCTTTCCTTCGACGAGGCTTTGGAGGTAAGCCGCATCCATTCCGTGGCCGGCCTTCTTTCCCCAAAACAGCCCCTTTTGCGCTGGCGGCCATTTCGCGCTCCCCATCACACGATTTCCTATGTGGGCATGGTGGGCGGCGGCCATGGCATCCCCGTTCCCGGCGAGATCAGCCTTGCCCATCACGGCGTCCTTTTCCTCGACGAGCTTCCCGAATTTGACCGCAAGGTCTTGGAAGCCCTCCGTCAACCCCTTGAGGAGCGGCGGATCACTGTCGTCCGGGCGGGGGTAAGCGTGACCTTCCCCGCCTCGTTCATGCTTGTTGGGGCCATGAACCCTTGCCCGTGCGGTTATTTTGGCGACCCGCTTCGGCCGTGCCGGTGCCGGCCCCACGAGATCGTCCAGTACCGAAAGAAACTTTCCGGGCCGTTTTTGGATCGCATCGATCTTTTCGTGCATGTGCCCAGGCTCACCAAGGAGGAGCTTTTGGCCGAAGGGGGAGGGGAGCCCTCGGAGGCCGTGCGGAAAAGGGTTGTGGAAGCAAGGGAAATCCAAGCGCGAAGGTTCGTGGGCAAAATCTACACCAATGCGGAAATGGGTCCCAAGGAGGTGAAAAAGCACTGCGTTCTTTCTGCAGAGGCCAAGGAGCTTTTGGCCCGGGCCATTGAGCACTTTGCCCTCACCGGCCGCGGTTACGTCCGCACCCTCAAAGTGGCCCGCACCATTGCGGATCTTTCCGGCTCCGATACGATCAAGGCCGAACACGTGGCCGAGGCCCTGCAATTCCGGGCCTTTCCGGAGGAGGGAATGCCGTGAAAACCTGGCTCTTTTTCGCTTTGGGTTTCTTGGGCGTTCTTGCCTGGGCGCAGACTTTCCCCGTGGAACGCTTGGAAATCGTGGGGAACACGAACGTCCCCACGCACGAGATCCTGGGAAAGCTGGGGTTCAAGGAAGGGGATGTGGTCGATCGGGAGAAGGTCTTGGCCGGCGCGAAAGCCCTGGAGGAGATGGGGTATTTTGCTCAGGTCACGCCCGAGGTCAGTTTGGAAGCGGGAAAGGTGGTGGTGCGCTACCGCCTGGTGGAATATCCCAAGATCGAGGAGGTGATCATTCTCGGCGTTCCTGCGGAGCCGCGCGGCGGAAAGACACTTTGGTCTTGGATCCAAATGTGGCTTAGCCAACTCCTCAATCCCCCGCGGGTCTACGCGGAAAGGGTGCGCGAGATCCTCGCTGAGCACGGGATCAAGCCCGGCCAAGTTCTCAACGCCAAAAAGCTTCAAGAGGGACTCCAGGCCGTGCTCGATGAGTACCAGAAAAAGGATTTGGGCACGGTCCAAGTGGGCCAGGTCATCCCTCAGGCAAAGCTGGTGGTCCATTTCGAGGAGCTCCCTGTGGTAGCCCACGAATTCCGCGGCCTTTCCACCATCTCCGAGGGGGAAATCCGCGATCTTGTCACTGTTCCCTTGGGCGAAGTTGGGCGTATTTCCCAAATTCGGGAGAGCCTTCAGCGCCTTTCTCGCTCGGTCTACATTTCCGAAGTCAAAGTCGTTCCGGAGCCTGTGCCGGGCGGGGTAAAGCTCGTTTGGGAGGTGAAGGAGCGCGTGGTCCTTCCTAATCCCACTCTGGTTTCCCAAATCGCCGTGGAGGGTGTGACCCTTCTTCCCCCGGAAAAATTCCAAGCCCTTTTGGGACCGGTTCCGCAGGGGATCGCCACCAATGCCGCGGTTCTGCGGGCCCTCCGCCCCCTTTTCGATTACTACCAGCGGGAAGGGTATTTCCTCGTGGATTTCGTAGGGGAGGGAGTGGAAAACGGGGTTCTCCGCGTGCGTGTCCGGGAAGGGGAGCTCGGGCGCATTGAGGTGAAGGGGAATACCCGCACCGCGGAGTGGGTGATCCTCCGGGTTTTAGGGCTTCGCCCCGGGCAAATCCTGAACGAGGCGAGACTCGCGGTGGCCCGGCAATCCCTCATGGCCCTCGGGTATTTCAGCGATGTCCTTCTTGCGCCCTCTTGGGAAGGGGAAAAAGTGCGGCTTGCGGTGGAGGTGAAAGAGCTCGAGAAGCTCGGGAGCATCCAAGGCTCGGTGAGCTTTTCTCCCGAGGCGGGCGGTCTCGTGGGGAACCTCACCTATTCCCAAAAGAACCTCTTTGGCACCGCTCAGGATCTCTCCCTCACCCTTTCCCGCGGGCTTACGGGAAGCAAGGAGACGACCTGGAACTTAAGTTATGTTGGCCGCTCTTTCCCCATCTTCACCCAGGTGGGGCTCGACCTTTACCGCAAGGAAGAGGAAGAGCGCCTCACCCTAGGTGGAAAAGCCCAGGTTTCCTATCCTGTGGCGGACTATTTGGACCTGACCCTTGGCTTTACCGCGGAGGGGAGCACGAAGCTTTCCGGCGAAGTTCTTCCGCCCCGGAACGCCCTGAGCTTGGGCGTAGTTTTCGACGACCGGGATAGCCCGTTCTTCCCGCGCGTAGGGCAGCGGGCCCAAATTTCCTTGGAGAAGGCGGGGACGTTCGCGCCGGGAGTGGAGTACGTTTCTGCACGCGCTGAGATTTCCCGGTTTTGGCCGTTTGACCTCGGCGATTATCGTTGCGCTTTGGCCACGCGGGTCCTGGGCCGGTTGGGCTGGGATCTTCCCACGGAGTACGCGTTTTCCTTGGGTGGCGTGGATTCCGTTCGGGGAGCGAAGAAAATAACGACCGATCGAATGTTCCTTTTGAACGCGGAATTTCGGGTAGAACTCGCCCAAGGGGCATGGTTCGCCCCGTTTTTTGATTTCGGTGTGGATTTGCGGAGCGGAACGATCAAAGCCGCGCCGGGAGTGGAAGTGGCCGTGAACTTAGGCGGGATGTTCGTGCGTCTTTCCGCATCCTGGCCCAACGACCGCGAACCCACTTGGGTTCCGGCCTTTGAGTTCGGGACGAGTCCGATGTTCTGAGCTTAAGGAGGAGAAATGAACAGCAAAGTCGCGGTTTTTGTGGTGATCGGCGTCCTCGGATCCCTGATCCTGGGCTTCGTGGGCGGGATTGTGGGCAGCATGTTGTTCGGACCCAAAGGTGCGGACACCACCGGGCTTGCTAAAGACCTCGGGGCCCTGCAAGCGCGCGTGCAAGGCCTGGAAGGGAAGATCGCGTCTTTGCCCCAAAATCCCACAGGCTCCAGCCTAAAGATCGGGATTGTTGACGCGGAAAGCCTTTTCACCCGGGTCTTTCTCCCTCAAGTGGCCGCGGAGCGCAACGCCCTTCAAGCGAAAGCCCAGGCGATCCAGGAGCTTCAGGCTAAGTACGCCCAGGGCCAGGTTCGAGCTGACGCTTACCAAAAGGAGTACGCCAAGCTCGCCGCCGAATATCTGCAAGCGCAGGTTCAGGTGAACATGTCCATGTTGGACAAGATGATTGCCTCCCCAGGGTTTGCCAACCTCCGCGCGGATCTCCAAAACCTGAAGGACCAAGCAAAACCCCTGGCGGATCAGGTCCAGAACCTCGTGAAACAGGCCCAAGTCACGATCCTCGATTACAACGCCTTTTCGAACCAGCTCCAGCAGCTGCAAACCGCGTTCCAGCAGGTGGATCAACTTCTCACCCAGGTGGCGGCCGTAAAAATTTTGGAGATCTCCCAGCAGGTGGCCCAAGAGCAAGGGTACGACATCGTTCTGCGCACGAAGGACGTGGTCATGTACCAGCGGGCTCCGGCCATCTCGGACCTCACCCCCGAGGTGGAGAAGCGCCTCCAGAACCTGTTCCCTAGCCGCTAATGAACATTGAGGAGCTCAAACGGGTTTTGCCCCTGGGTTACCCTTACCTTCTCATTGATCGCGTCCTCCTCCGCTCGGAGGAAGAGGCCGTGGCCCAAAAGTGCGTGACCATCAATGAGCCCTATTTTCAGGGCCATTTTCGCCCTCCTTTTCCTTCCATCATGCCCGGGACGATGATCCTCGAGGGCATGGCCCAGACCGCGGGTTTGCTCTTGGGCGAGGGGAAGCTCGCGGTACTGGCGGAGGTGGAGCGCGCGAGATTTCGCCGGCCCGTCGTCCCGGGAGATCGGCTTACCTTCAAAGCGAGGGTTTTGCGCCGCCGCGGGCCCGTCCTCCAAGCGCAGGTGCAAGCGGAGGTGGAGGGCGAGCCCGCCGCGGAGGCGATCCTTACCTTGGTGGTGCGCGATGCCGAGAAAGCTCGTTGAGTGTGTTCCCAACGTTTCCGAAGGCCGGGATCGGGAGGTGATCGCGGCCATGGCCGAGGCCATCCGCTCCGTTCCCAACGTCTTCCTCCTCGATGTCCAATCCGATCCCGACCATCACCGCTCCGTTTTCACGTTTGTGGGCGAGCCGGAAGCCGTGGCCGAGGCGGTGTTTCGGCTGTTTGAGGCGGCCTTGCCCCGCATCGATCTTCGGCGCCACCGCGGCGAGCACCCCCGCATGGGCGCGGTGGATGTGGTGCCGTTTGTGCCCGTGCGCGGGGTCACCATAGCCGACTGCGTGGAACTCGCGAAAAAGGTGGGCGAGGAGATCTGGCGCCGGTTTCGCGTGCCCGCCTACCTCTACGGGGAAGCCGCCACCCGGCCCGAACGGGCGGATCTCTCGGAAATCCGAAAGGGCGAGTTCGAGGGCTTCTTCGAGAAGATCAAGGATCCAAAATGGCAACCGGATTTCGGGGAGCCGGAGGTGCACCCTACCGCGGGGGTGACCGCGGTGGGAGCCCGCGAGTTCCTCATCGCGTTTAACGTGAATTTGGGCACCTCGGATTTGCGGGTGGCCAAAGAGATCGCGAAGGCCGTGCGCTTTTCCTCCGGGGGCCTTCGGTATGTCAAGGCCCTGGGAATGGAGCTCAAAGAGCGCGGGATTGTCCAAGTTTCCATGAATCTCACGAATTTCCGGAAAACCCCGCTTCCCCGGGTTCTGGAGCTCGTGCGGCGGGAGGCCGCTCGCTTCGGCGTTCCCGTGGTGGGTACGGAAATTGTTGGCCTCATCCCCGAAGAAGCCCTGGTCCAAGTGGCGGAGTACTACCTGCAGCTGGAGAAGTTCTCCCTGGGGCAGGTACTCGAGCGCCGGATCGAAGAGGCCTTGGGCGGCGCATGAATCTTCCGGAAAAGATCTGCGTTTTGGGTTTGGGAAGGACAGGCCGAGCCCTGGTGGAATTCCTTTCCGGAAAAGCCAAGGTTTTCCTCTCCGAGGCGAAGCGGCTTTCGCCTGAGGAGAAAGGGTTTCTTTCCGCGCACGACGTGGGATTCGAGGAGGGCGGCCACACGGAAAAGGTCCTTTCCGCCGATCTTCTCGTTCCGAGCCCCGGCGTTCCTCCCCACACCGCGGTTTTGCAGAAAGCCGCAAAGAAAGGCATTCCCATATGGTCGGAGATCGAGCTTGCCTATCGGGTCGCTCAGCCCAGCCTCATCGTTGCGATCACCGGCACGAACGGGAAATCCACGACCACGGAGCTTGTGGGCGCGATCCTGAGGGCTTGGGGCGCGGAGCCGGTGGTGGCGGGAAACATCGGCCGGCCGGCGATCGGCACGGTAGACGAGGTTCGGGGAAGGCCTTGGGTTTTGGAAGTGAGCTCTTTCCAGCTCCTTTGGACGGAGGAATTTCACCCCGAAATTGGGGTCTGGCTCAATTTTGCGGCCGACCATTTGGACTATCACGGAACTTTAGCCGCGTATTTTGCCGCGAAAGCCCGGCTCTTTTCGCGGCTTGAGCCCTCCGATGCGGCGGTAATTGCCCGGGAAATCCTCTCCCAAATCTCGCCTGCGGGAAAAACGGTGATGATCGAGGACGTGGAACTTCCTTCGGGTTGGGGCGAGGATGTGCCCGACCATCTCCGGTTTAACCTCAAGGCGGCCTGGGCCGCGGCCCTCCTTTCCCGCTTGGGAAAGGAGCCGCCTCCCTACGAAATCCTGAGGCCCGTTTTGCATCAGCCCCATCGGTTGGAGTACGTGGGGGAGATCCGGGGCATCCCGTTTCTGAACGATTCCAAGGGGACCAACGCCCATGCCACGTGTGCTGCGCTTCGGGCGGTTCCTGGGCCTGTGGTCCTCATTCTGGGCGGCCGGCACAAACGCGGCGGCTATGAATCCCTGGAAGGTCCTCTCCGCGAAAAGGTCCGGGCTTGCGTCCTCATCGGGGAGTCCCGGGAATTTTTCGCCGTGCTTCTCAAGACCTGGGGGATCCCCATGGAATTCGCTTCCGATGCATTGGATGCGCTGCGGAAGGCTTATGGACTCGCGCGGATGGGCGATACCGTCCTCCTTTCCCCTGCCTGCGCGAGTTTCGACCAATACCGAGACTACGCGCACCGGGGGGAAGCCTTCAAAGCGGCCTTTCAAAAGCTTAGGGAAGAGTCAACTGTCCGGTAGCTTCGGGAACTCCCGCACCTTGGGCTAGCCCACAAGACCGAAGGCCTCGCCATCCCTTTCCTTTGCCTTTGGGCATTTTGGACCCACACTCTTTGCGATGCTCGGCCTGGAGGGAAAGGTTCTGGTGGTGGCGCTCTTCCTTGTGCTTGCGGGGCTCATTTTTGTGAGCACCGCTTCTTCTCCCATTTCCACGAGGCTCTACGGCGACCCCTGGGCCATGCTCAAGCGCCAGGCCACCGCGGTGGTGGTGGGCGTCCTCGTCCTCCTCCTTTTTTGGCGGGTGGATTACCATCGTTGGTTTTCGGTCGATGACCTCCTCCTTTTGGCCGCATTTTTCTTCACCTTGCTCACCCTCATCCCTGGGCTGAGCTACGGTGGCCGCTGGTTTTCCCTCGGGCCTTTCGCCCTTCAGCCCTCCGAGTTCGGGAAGATCGCGGTGCTCCTTTATGTTTCGGGCTCCCTGATCCGTCGGGAAAACCTCCTTTCGCAGCCTCGGCACGGCCTCCTTCCCCATTTCTTCGTCCTTGGTCTTTTCGGCCTCGTGTTTCTTTTGCAGCCGGACTTCGGCATGCTTTTCGTCTACGCCGCTTTGGTGGTTTTTCTCCTTTGGGTTGGAGGCGTTCCCACAGGGCACCTCCTCATCTCGGGCGCTTTGGCGCTGCCTTTAGGGCTTGCCCTCCTTTTTTCTGCCCGCTACCGCTGGGAAAGGTTTCTCGCTTTCCTCAACCCCGAGATGTACCGGGATACCGTGGGTTATCAGCTTTATCAGGCCCTTTTAGCCATCGGCTCGGGCGGGCCTTTCGGTCGCGGCCTCGGCGCATCGAGGGTGAAGCTTTTTTATCTTCCTTCCGCGCACAACGACTTCGTTTTCGCGGTGGTCTCCGAGGAAATTGGGTTCCTTGGGGTTTCCGTTTTGCTTGGCCTTTATGTTGGGCTGGTGGTTTTGGGATTCCTTGTGGCCAAGCGCGCGCCGGATAAGCTCGGTGCCCTCTATGCTCTCGGCGCCTCCTTCCTTTTGGGCTTCCAGACCGTGTTGAACCTGGGCGTGGTGGTGGGCGTCGTCCCTGTAACCGGTTTGACCTTGCCTTTCCTCAGTTACGGAGGCTCTTCGATCGTGGTGAGCCTCGCCTTGGTGGGGCTCATTTTGGGAGTGGCCCGGGCACACCGCATCTCCAGGGTGGCCGTGGTCATCCCGGAGGGGTTGGCATGAGGGTCGTGGTGGCGGCAGGCGGCTCCGGTGGCCACGTTTTTCCCGCGCTGGCTGTCCTTGCGGAGCTCCGCCTTCGTCCGGGCGTCTCCGCTTTGGGCTGGATCGGGAATCCCCGGGGTTTGGAGGGGAAAATCGCGAAAAGTCGGCCTTGGATCGAATTTCTCCCCTTGGCCGCCCAAGGCCTTCCCCGCGACCGGCCCTGGGCTTGGCCCCAGGCCCTCCTTCGTCAGGGGAAAGCTCTGAAGAAAGCTATGCGGCTTCTGCGGGAATTCCAGCCCGATGTGGTCTTGGCCATGGGCGGTTATCCCTCCGTGGCACCCGTTTTGGCAGCAAAACGCTTGGGGATCCCCGTGGCCCTGCACGAACAGAACGCCGTGATGGGGCTTGCTAACCGTTTTCTCTCCCATTTTGCCGATCTTGTCCTCCTCTCCTTTCCCGAGACCCTCGGTTGCCCAAAGGGCACAAGGACGTTGGTGACGGGCGTTCCGATCCGCTCGGAAATCACAAGAGTTCCCCCATCCTTAGGGGAGGAACTCCTGGTCCTTGGGGGTTCGTTGGGGTCGCGAAAGCTTTTGGAAGCGTTGTTAGCCGCGGCCCCAAAGCTTTCGGAAATCCCGGGACTCCGCGTGGAGGTGGTTACGGGCCGGGCCGGCGATCCCGCGGAGCTTGGGCGAAGGCTCAGGGAAAGCGGGATCTGGGCGGAAGCCCATGCGTTCACGGAGCGGGTGGAGGAGCTTTTGGCCCGGGCAAGGCTCGTGATTTGCCGGGCCGGTGCCTCCACTTTGGCCGAGCTTTCCTGCGCGGGAAGGCCCGGGATCCTTGTGCCCTGGGAAGGCGCGGCCCATCGGCATCAGGAGATCAATGCCGCGTACGCCGCAAATCTCGGTGGATTCCTCCTTTTGCGGGAAAAGGAACTCTCGCCCGCGCGGCTCTCCGACCTTGTGGCGAGCCTTTGGGCGGATGAGGAGAGGCTCCTTCGGCTCAGTTCGGCGGCCAGGGCCTGGGCCAAACCCGACGCGGCCCGCCGCGTGGCCCAAGCCCTGGAAGCCTTGGGAAAGGATCGGTCATGAAGGATTTCTCCCGGGTTCATCTTGTGGGCATCGGTGGGGACGGGATGGCGGGGCTGGCCCGCCTCCTCTGGCAGAACGGCGCAGAGGTCTCCGGCTCGGATCTCCAGCCCTCGGGAAAGTTGTGGGAGGCCGCGGAGTGGGCCGAGGTCTTCTGCGGCCATGCCGCGGAAAACCTCCCTTTGGGCGTGGACGCCGTCGTCTTCTCCTCCGCGGTATCCCCCGAAAACCCCGAGCTTAAGGCCGCCCAGGATCCTCTGCCCCGCCTTTATGCGTTGCGCCGGCTTTTGGAAAACCGCCTCCTTTTGGCGGTGGTGGGCACACACGGGAAAACCACGACCACCACTTGGCTTGCCCACCTTCTCCGCCAGGCGGGGCTCGAGCCCGGGCATTATGTAGGCGGCCAAATCCCCGGCCTTCCCTCCGCCACCTGGGGAAAGGGAAAATTTTTCGTGGCCGAAGTGGACGAATCCGACGGCCGCTTCGTTTACCTCTCCCCTTATCTTGCCGTCCTCACCTCCGTGGATACCGACCACCTTCCCACCTATCGGGGTTTTTCCGGCCTCAAAAACGCTTTCCGGTCCTTTCTTTTGCGGGCGGAGCATGTCGTGGCTCCTGCGGACGATCCGGGGCTGGTGGAAATCCTGCGGGGGCTACCCCGGGTCGTGACCTTTGGCTTTTCTTCCGATGCGGACTTTTGCGCAAGGGGACTGTGGTTTTCCGGCGAGCGCGCGGCCTTCGAGCTCTGGGCTTTCCGCAAGCGGTTTGGTCCCGTGGAAATCCCAGCTCCCGGGACACACAACGTGCGCAACGCCCTCGCGGCGATGGCCGCCGGGCACATCCTCGGCCTTTCTTTGGGTTTTTTGACCGAGGCCATCTCCTCCGCTCCCAGGCCCAAACGCCGCTTGGAAATCCTCGAGGAGAACGGATACCTCGTGGTGGACGATTACGCCCATCATCCCACGGAGCTCCGCGTCGGCATCGAGGCGTTGAGGTTGGGATGGCCGGGCCGGCGGATCATTGCCATCTTTCAGCCCCACCGCTACACGCGCACAGCCCTTTTGGCCTCCCGTTTCGGCGAGGTTTTGGCCCAAGCCGATGAGGTCGTGGTGACCGAGATTTACCCGGCGTTCGAGAGGCCTATTCCCGGGGTAAGCGGAAGGAACGTAGCGGAGGCGGTTTGGCAGGCGGGAGGGAAAGCCCTTTTTAGGCCGGAGCTTTCCCAGGCCATGGAGGCCGCGGCGGAAATCATCCGCCCCGGCGATATCGTGGTGGCCTTCGGGGCCGGAGACATATGGCGTTTGAGCCGGGAGATGGCCCGCTCGCTCTCCGCCGGCTCCTAGAGGATCTTCCCGGAGAATTCCGGCTCTGGGAGCCCTTGGCGCCCTACACCACTTTTCGCATCGGTGGGCCCGCTTGGGTCATGTATTTCCCCACCCAAGTTGAGGCCCTCGCGGAGGCCATCTGCCGGGTGCGCGCGGAGAACATTCCCTATCGTTTGATCGGCGGCGGAGCCAAGGTGCTCTTTCCCGATCACCCCTTCCCCGGACTCGTGATCCATACCGGGCGCCTCCGCGGGATCCGAGAAAACGGGGAGAGGGTTTGGGTCGAGCCCGGCTTTCCCATTTACGGCCTCGTTCAGCGCGGGCTTTGGGTTTTGGCGGGAATTCCGGGCTCCGCAGGAGGAGCGGTGGTGATGAACGCCGGCACCAAATACGGCTCCATCTCCTCCTACGTCCTTTCCGTGCAGACCCTTCTTCCCGACGGAAATCTGGCCCTCTTTTCCCGCGACGAGTGCGGCTTTTCCTATCGGAACTCCATTTTCCGGGAGAAGCGCCTTCCTGTACTTGGGGTGGAACTCGAGCTTCCCCGGGAAATCCGAAGCGTGGAGGACCTCCTTTTCGAGCGAAAGCGGACGCAGCCCTTAGGGTATCCCTCGGCGGGCTGTGTATTTCGCAATCCCGAAGGGGTTTCCGCGGGCTACCTCATCGATCAAGCCGGCCTCAAGGGCGCCCGGGTGGGCGACGCCCAAGTTTCCGAAAAGCACGCGAATTTCATCGTCAATTTGGGAAATGCCAAAGCTTCGCATGTCTTGGCCCTCATTGAGCGCATCCAGGATACCGTATGGCGAAAATTCGGCCTCACCTTGACTTTGGAGCTCGAGGTCGTCCTCCTTTGATCCGCATCCTTCGCGGCGTTGTCCTTTTCCTTTGCCTTCTAGTTTGCGGTTGGGTTTCCGTGAGGTGGGGAGGGCTCCTCAAAGTAAAGGAAGTGCGAATTTTCCCCACCCGCTATGTGGCCGTGGAAAAGTTGACAGGCGCGATCCTTGGCGCGAACATACTTCGATTGAACCTTGAGCCATTGTGTCGGGAGATCCAGAGCGATCCGCGGGTTTTGGGGGTTGTCACCCGCATTCGCTTTTTTTATGGGCGCGTGGAAATTGAAGTCCGCGAGCGGACTCCGGTTTTGGCCGTGGAACTGCAAGGCGGGGAAAAAGTGTGGGTGGACGGCGAAGGCGTAATTTTGGAGGAAGCCCAAGAGGCGAGGACCGTGGGCGTTTTTCTTGTCGAGGGCCGGGTGCCGAAAGAGGTAGTGGAGGCGGGGCTTGCGTGGGAGAGGCTTCCGGTTTTATTGCGGGAACGTTATCCCAAACTGGATTTTTCTTCGGGAGAGGGGGTGGCCTTGGGCACGCCCCCCGCCTTTTTGGGTGCGATTTGCCAAGTCCCGGAAAAATTAGGTATTCTCACGAAGCTTTGGCGTGCGGGACTATTGGAAGGTTATAAGGCTGTGGATCTGCGCCCGAACGATGTGGTGATTCTCAAGCGGGGCGGTTGAGGATGGTGATGGCATGAAGCGGGAACGATTGGTGGTGGGGCTGGACGTCGGGACGACCAAGGTAGCCTGTCTCATCGCCAATGTGGTGGATGATCTCATCGAGATCATCGGCGTAGGGGTCGCGCCCTCCCGCGGCCTGGAAAAAGGCGTGGTGGTGGACATCGGACGCACCATCCAGTCCATTCGCAAGGCCGTAGAGGAGGCGGAAAACATGGCGGATGTGCGGGTGCGCGAGGCCTATGTGGGTATCGCCGGAAAGCACATCCGTTCCATCAATAACTCCGCGGTGATCTCCATCACCCGAGCGGACCGGACCATCACCCCGGAGGATGTGCGCCGGGTGATCGAGGCCGCGCGGGCGATCCCCATCTCCCCGGATCTCCAGATCATCCACATCATCCCCCGACAGTACATTGTGGATGGGCAAGAGGGGATTACCGATCCCATTGGGATGACGGGAACCCGGTTGGAAGCGGATGTCCACATCGTCCTCGGCTCGGTGACGGCGGTGCACAACCTCGTGCGCTGCGTGGAAGCGGTGGGGATCGGGGTCAAGCAGATCGTGCTCGAGCCCCTGGCCTCGGCCATGGCTGTTCTTTCTTCCGCGGAAAAGGAACTTGGGGTTGTGCTTTTGGATTGCGGAGGAGGAACCACCGACATTTCTGTGTTCCGAAACGGGGACATTTGGTTTTCCAAAACCATTCCCATTGCCGGGGAGCACATCACCCAGGATATCACCGTGGGTCTCCAGACCCCACTAGAGGAGGCGGAACGGATCAAAAAGCTCTACGGCACATGCCTTGTGGATTCCGTGGGGGATGACGAGAAAATCGAGATCGCGACCCTTGGCGGGGAGGGCACCCGCCAGGTCCCAAGGAAAAGGCTCGCCAAGATCATCGAGCCGAGGGTGGAAGAGATTTTGGATCTCGCCATGCAGGAGGTGGAGGACGCGGGTTACCGCGATCTCATTCCAGCGGGAATGGTCATCACGGGCGGCACCTCTCTCCTCCATGGCATTGTGGAGTTCGCCCAGCGCCGCTATGGGATTCCGGTGCGGAGGGGAAGCGTTCCCAAGGATGTTCATGGTTTCCAGGAGATCGTGGAATCCCCGATTTTTGCGACCGGCGTGGGCCTTCTGAAGTTCGCCGTGGAGGGAAAAGATTTCGCCCGATCCCTTCAGGCCAAGCGCTCGAAGGGCATGTTGGCCCGGCTTTTCGGGTGGTTCCGGCAGTTCCTGCGGGGCGGATGATGGGGGGCGAAAGCCCGGCGCGGATCGTGGTGGTGGGCGTGGGCGGGGGCGGCGGAAACGCCGTGAACCGCATGTTCCGCCAGGGCCTGCGCGGCGTAGAGCTTGTGGCCATGAACACCGATGTGCAGGTCCTTTCCCTCATTCAGGCCCACAAACACCTCCAGCTGGGCCCCCGCCTCACCGGCGGTTTGGGCGCGGGCGGCGATCCGGAGGTGGGCCGTAAGGCCGCCGAGGAATCCCGGGAGGAAATCGCCGACATCCTCGAGGGCGCGGACATGGTGTTCATCACCGCCGGGATGGGCGGCGGCACGGGAACCGGTGGCGCCCCTGTAGTGGCGGAAGTGGCCAAGGAAATGGGAATCCTCACCGTGGCCATCGTCACCAAGCCCTTCACCTTCGAGGGACCGGCCCGGGCTCAGAAGGCAGAAATGGGAATCCAGCGCCTCTCCAAGGTCGTGGACGCCCTGATCACCATCTCCAACGACAAACTCCTCAAAATCGCCCCTCCGGATATGCCCCTCACCAAGGCCTTCGAGCTGGCCGATGAGGTCCTGCATCAGGGCGTCCAAGGCGTGACGGAGCTCGTCACCGTTCCCGGGCTCATCAACCTTGATTTTGCCGATTTGGAAGCGGTATTGCGGGGTGCTGGCACAGCCCTGATGGGAATTGGTGAGGCGGAGGGAGAAAACCGCACGCGGGAAGCGGCGCGCCGCGCGATCTCCTCCCCGCTTTTGGACTTCAGCATCAAGGACGCGAAAAAAGCTATTCTCAACATTACCGGCGGCGAGGACCTCACTTTGGAGGACGTGGTGGCCGCAGCAAGCGTCGTGCGGGAAGCCCTCTCCGACCGCGCCGACATCTTCTTTGGGGCCACCATTTGGGAGGGGTTCACCCGTACCCGGGTAACCGTGATCGCCACCGGCTTTTCCCCGGTGAGCGTTTCCGAGCCCGAGCAGGAAGAGAAAGCCGTGCTCATCGAGCAGCTTCGCCGGGAAGGGATTCGCGACGACTACGATATCCCCGCTTTCCTGCGCCGCAAAAAGCCGGAGGGCCTCGTTTAGCCGCGGAATCCGTGGGTCACGGGAAACCGCCAGCCCAAACCGAACGCCTTCGGGGTCACCTTTAAAACTAGGGGAAGCTGACGGCGCTTATATTCAGCCCGATAAAACCGGCGCAGGATCTCCTGAACCAATTCCCTCCCGAACTTTTCCTCGAGCACCTCTTGGGCCGCGTTTTTCTCGAGGAACTCCCGCAAAAACGGATCCAAAACGGCGTAAGGCGGAAGATCGTCCTCATCCCGCTGGTTGGGCCTGAGCTCCGCGGAGGGAGGCCGGCGGATCACCTCTTCCGGAATGATCGTTTTTCCCGCGGCATTGATTTCCCGGGCCAGGGCGTAAACGTCCTCTTTGAGGAGATCCCCAAGGGGAGCGAGGGCGCCCACAGTATCGCCGTAGAGGGTGTTGTAGCCCATGGCGATTTCCGCTTTGTTTCCTGGACAAAGGACAAGGGCGCCCAGCGCATTGGCGATGGCCATGAGGATCACGCCCCGGAGGCGAGCCTGCAGGTTCTCCGCCACCACCCCCGCAGGCGAAATCTCTTTGGCCAAAATCTCCTGCAAGCTCTCGAAGGCCGAGGTTATGGGGATCTCCAAAAGTTTGATCCCAAGATTTACCGCAAGCCCTTTCGCGCCTTCTTCGGAAACGGAGGAGGTGTAGGGGCCGGGGAGGAAGACGCCGATCACGTTTTCCTTTCCCAGCGCCTCCACCGCCAAAACCGTTACCACCGCGGAGTCCACCCCTCCGGAGATCCCAATCACCGCCTTTCCTATCCCGTTTTTTTGGGCGTAATCCCGGATCCCCAAAACCAAGGCCCTATGGACTTCCTCTATCCCTCTTTCTTCCGGGGGCTCCACGGGCTTTCCATCTAGCTCGAACGCGAAAAATCCGGGAGTAAAAGCGGGAGAGGCTAAAAGGAATTCGCCATCCGGCCGGACGCAAAAGGAGCGACCATCGAAGATCAGCTCGTCCTGGCCGCCCACAAGGTTGGCGTAGATAACCGGAGCGTTGGCCTTTTTCGCCCATTTCTTGCCCAAGGAAAAGCGCAGCACGGGCTTTCCCCGAAAGTATGGGGAAGCGGAGATATTGATGAGAAGGTCAACATTGGCTTCGCTCTGCCTGGCCACCGTGCTGTCCGCATACCAAAAATCCTCGCAAACGGAAAGCCCAAGCCGAAGGCCAAAAAACTCCAAAACCTCCGCTTTTTCCCCCGGCAAGAAATAGCGCTCCTCCTCGAAAACGTCGAAGGAGGGAAGGCGTACCTTGGCCTGGTAGCCGGCGATCGCGCCGCCAAGGAGGAGAAAAGCGGCGTTTTCAAGGAATTGGGGCTGCCAAAGGGAAGAGAAAGGGTCCACCTCGTTTTTCGGCCGGGGTTGCGCTTTCGCGATGTGCCCGATCACGATCGGGACCTTCTCGCTTTCCTTGACCACCGCCTGAAATGCCTTTTCTGCAGCCTCCACAAACCCGCGCCGCAAAAGGAGGTCCCTGGGCGGATACCCGATGAGGGCGAGTTCCGGAAAGATCAAAAGATCCACGCTTTCCCTTTTCGCCCACCCCACAGCTTCCCGGATGAGCTCGAGATTTCCCGGCAAATCCCCGACCTTGGGGTCGATCTGTCCTATCCCGATCTTCACAAGCCCGTTCTTAACCGAGAAAATCCGCAAAGTCAATGGCGAAGGAGGGTTGTCGCCTTCGGGGAGAGGGGGTAGGTTAAGAACGTGGCCTTGGTGCGATTTGGCGTGTACTCCGGTGACCCCCTCCTCGTGGAGCGGCGGTTGAGGGAGAGGCTCTCCCGCCTAAACCAGCCGCGGAAGGTTGTGTGTTTTGGCGATGAGATTACGCCGAGCCGCGTTCTTTTGGAGGCGAAAACCGCGGACCTTTTCGGGGAGGAGAAGGCGGTGGTGGTGCGGCGGGCGGATCCCTTGAGGGGGGAGCGGGAGCTCGCGCGGGCTTTGGCCGCGGGCCTTCCCCAGGGCGTGGCCGTCTTTTTCCTGGGCGAGGATTTGCGTGGACCTCTGGCGGAGGCCGCGGAGGAAGCCGAGCATTTCCCGCGGCCTTCCGGAAAAGCCCTGCGGGAGCTGTGCGAGACCTTGATGCGCGAGGCCGGCCTTCCCGTGCATTCCTTCGTGGTGGACCTTTTGGTGGAGGCCGCGGGCGGGGATACCCTCCGCCTGGCCCAGGAAGTCGAGAAATTCGCGATCTGGAAAGGCGGGAAGCTGCCGCGTTCCCGCCTTCCTGAGCTTTGCTTTTTTAGCCAGCCCCAACCCTTCGGACTCCTTGAGGTTTTGGGGGAAAGAAAAGAGGCGTTCGCCGCGCTTTCTAAGCTCCTTCGGGCCCGCTGGAATCCCCAAGCCCTCTTTTACCTTATGGTGAGCCACATCCGCGCCCTTTTGGCCACTTTGAGTGCGGAGGAAGCCCACGGGAGTTTGGAAGGCCCGGATTGGCTCATCCGCCGTAGGCTTCTTCAGGCGCACCGGCTCGGCGAGGCCAAGCTGATCCAGGCCCTTTGCCTCCTTCAGGAGCTGGATCTGCGCATCAAACTGGGCGAGCTTTCGCCCGAGGATGCTCTCCAGCTCTTCATTTGGCAGTGGGCGCGAGCTTAACGGGAACCCTTTGCCCCAAGACCGTTTTTTCCAAAAGCAAGCGGCAGAAGATGAGGGCCGAGAACATGGAGGCCACCACTCCCAAGCTCAGGGTGATGGCGAATCCCTGGACTGGTCCGGATCCCACGAAGAAGAAGATTAGGGCGGCGATGAGTGTGGTGATGTTCGAGTCGATGATGGCGGAGAGGGCCCGGTGGTGACCAGCAGCCACAGCGGCATTGATGGCCTTTCCCCCGCGCCGCTCCTCCTTGATCCGCTCAAAGATGAGAACGTTGGCGTCCACAGCCATGCCTATGGTCAAGACCAAACCAGCGATTCCTGGGAGGGTCAAAGTGGCGTGAAACGCGCGCAGCGCGGCAACGAGGATGAGCATGGTCAAGGCTAGTCCTAAACCGGCGATGATCCCGTACCACCGGTAATAGAGGACCATGTAGAGGACTACAAGGACGAAGCTGATGAGGAGGGACAGGGCTCCGCGGCGGACGTATTCCGCGCCCAAAGTTGGTCCGACCCGCTGCTCCTCCACCACTGTCACCCGGGTGGGCAAAGCTCCGGAGCGGAGGACCACTGCAAGGAGTTTGGCCTCGTCATAGGTGAACCGACCAGTGATGGTTGTGGAATTTTGGACGGCCCGCCAGCCTTGAGCCGCGGCTTCCTTAATGGACGCGGAGATGGCGGGAGCGGAGTAAACCACGCCGTCGAGCACGATGGCAAGCCGATCGCCTACCTGGAGCCTCTTCAGAACCTCCACGAACCGTTCCGCGCCCGCCCGATTGAAGGTGAGGAGAATGTAGAGGCCGGGATTGCGGGGGTCGGTGGAGACCCGGACTTCCGCGTTGTCCAGGACCTCGCCGGTAAGCAAGGGGTCGCCTTCCACCAGGTAATAGCGGCCCGGTTCCTTTCCCGGCAGGATTTCCTGGGGGATCACCCGCTTGGCCGCGAGATCATCGGGGTTGGTGGCCTCATCCAGGACCTTGCGGAATTCCAAGATGGCCGTTCGGCCGAGAAGCTCCCTGGCCTGTTCGGGGTCCGCTGCTCCGGGGATGCGCACCTCCACACGGTCGCTACCCATTGGGCGGATCTCCGCGTTGGCCATTCCGTACTGATCAATGCGCTGGGCAAAAATGGTGACGAGCCGATCCACGATATCTTTCCGTTGGGCTGCGTTCATTTCCTCGAGACCTTGGGCCTGCAGGACCAATCGCACCCCGCCCTGGAGATCCAGGCCGAGCTTGATCACGCGGTCGAAGGGCCAAAACGGATAAAGGAGCCCCAATGAAGCGAAAAGGGCGGCCAAAACAACGCCCAGATAAATCCAGTCCCTGCGTTTCATAACCACCTCACTTCTTCACCTTTTCTACGATGCTGGATTTGGCGATGCGAAGCTTCCCTTCCTCCACGGCAAGGACAACCTCGTTTTCGTCGATGTCCTCGATCGTGCCGATAACCCCGCCTGCCGTCACCACCCGATCGCCCCGCTTAAGGGAGGAAAGAAGCGCGCGGTGTTCCCGCTCGCGCCGGCGCTGGGGCCGGATAAGGAGAAAATAAAAAACGGCGAAGAACACCACGAGGATGACCACAAGCGAGATGAGCGACTGGCTCGTTTCCGCTCCGGTTGTCTGCGCAAAAGCTGTCATGACATCACCCCTTTTGTCTGCACTTTCCCCGCGAAGGCTAACCCGAGTATAACGCAAACCCCGGAAGGTCTCTTACATGAGGTGGGAACGAAACGCCGCGGAGAGGGAGAGAAAGAGGCCGATGCCGATGAGGTCGCCGATGGTGGTGGCCACGGGGCCTGACATCATGGCCGGGTCCAGCCTCAGGCGTTTAAAGAGGAAAGGGATGGCTCCGCCGGTGAGGCATGCGCCCACGGTGGTGCCGGCCAAAGCGATGCCCGCCACCATGCCAAAGAACGGTTTCCGCCAAAGAAGCGTGGCGATAAGCCCAATTTGCAATCCAAGGCCGAGCCCGGCCAAAAGGCCTACTCGGACCTCCTTCCAAAGCACCCTGGGCAGATCCCGCCAGCCCACCAACCCCAGGGCCATTCCCCGGATGACCACGGTCAGGGCTTGCGACGCGGCGTTGCCGCTCATGTCGGCGATGAGAGGCATAAGCGCGGCCACAAAAGAAAGCTCGGCAATGGGGGCCTCGAAGCGGCTCACCAAGCCCGCCACGCTCAGGTTGAGGAGGCCAACCCCATAAGCCAAGGAAGCCTTTTGCGCACGGAGGCCAGCGGCGGATCCAAGGGGAGGTCTTCTCCCGCGGGAATACCGCCCACCCGCAGGAAGTCCTCCGTGGCCTCCTTCCGCATCACGTCCATCACATCATCCACGGTGACGATGCCCAAAAGTTTTCCGTCTTTGTCTACCACGGGCAACGCGAGGAAGTTGTATTTGTCGAAGATTTGGGCCACTTCCTCCACATCCATCTCCGCGGGGAGGCTTATGACCTCCCGATTCATGATCTTCTCCAAGGTGGTCTCCGGCCCGGCCAGGACCAAATCCCGCAGGGACAAGACCCCCAAAAGCCGGTTTTCCTCGTCCACCACGTACGCGTAGTAGACGGTTTCCAGTTCCTCCGCGCGCCGGCGAATCTCCTCGATGGCCTCTTGCGCGGTGAAATGGGCGGGCAAGGCCAGAACTTCCGGGGACATGAGGCCGCCCGCGGTATCCGGCGGATAGGCCAAAAGGGCTTTGAGCATCTGGGCCTTGCGGGTCTCCAGGCGGGAGAGGATGTCCCGAACCGTTTCCTCTGGGAGCTCGGCCAAAAGGTCCACGGCGTCGTCGGGGTCCATGTGGGAAAGGATGTGGATGGCCTCGTCCCGATTGAGTTCAGCTAAAAGCCTTGCTGCCTCCTCGGGGTCCATTTCCCCCAAAGGAGCCGCCGCGGCCCGCCGCAGATAAAGCCGGCGCAAAAGCTCCACCGCTTCCTCTTCGCGCAGGGCAGAAAGGATCTCTGCGACATCCGCGGGATGGCGGCGCAAAAGCTCCTGGAGGTGCACGCGGTCGGCAAGCTTCTCCGGCATACCGCCGAGTTTAGCCCTCAAAGCCCGAAAAGGCGAAATGCACCCAGGCTCGCGAGAAGGACGAGGATGCCCGCGACCCCTACCCCCAAAAGGAGGGGAGGAATCGCGGCTTTAAGGGGGATGCGGAAAAGCGAAGCAAGGAGGGCTCCTGTCCAAACCCCGGTTCCCGGAAGGGGCAGGGCCACAAAAAAGAACAAGGCCCACGGTCCGAACCGTACGAAGCTTTTTCGATGCCTTTCCTGCCAGGCCAAATATTTTGTGACGAGCGGTCCAAAAGGCGCGGGTAATTTCCGAGCGAGGAGAAGCACGCGGGGAAGGAAAGCCAAGAGAAAAGGGATGGGAAGGAGATTCCCGAGGAAAGCCCAAAGGAGAGCTTCCCCGGGCGGGAGCCCCAATGCTAAGGCCAAGGGAATCCCGCCGCGAAGCTCGCTCAAGGGGAGCGCGGAGACAGCCAAAACCCAAAGGATTTCCTTCACGCCCGATTTCTACTTGGTGAACCGCGCCCTTTCAAGTACCATCCCTTGGGCCCATGCGCCTTTATAACACCCTCACCAAGAGGATTGAGGAGCTGGACGTGCGGGATGGGACCGTGCGCATGTACGTATGCGGTCCCACGGTCTACGACCTCATCCACATTGGGAACGCTCGGCCTTTCATCGTTTTCGATGCCCTACGGAGGTACCTGGAGGAGCGGGGATTTCGCGTCATTTATGTCCAGAACGTGACGGATGTGGACGACAAAATCATCCGCCGGGCCCAGGAGGAGGGCCGGGACCCCGCGGAGGTAGCCCTCCGCTATACCCAGGAGTACTTCGCGGACTTGGAGCGGCTTGGGGTCCGGCCGCCGACCTATTCCCCGCCGGCCACGGCTTTCATCCCCAAAATGGTGGAGTTCGTGGAAAAACTCGTGGAGAAGGGCCATGCCTACGTGGTGGATGGGGACGTTTACTTTTCCGTGCGCAGTTTTCCCGGCTACGGGGAGCTCTCGGGAAGGTCCGTGGAGGAGATGCGGGCGGGAGCAAGGGTGGAGGTGGAAGAGCGGAAGCGCGATCCCCTGGACTTCGCCCTCTGGAAGGCGGCGAAGCCCGGCGAGCCCCGTTGGCCTTCTCCCTGGGGGGAGGGCCGGCCCGGCTGGCACACCGAGTGCGTGGTGATGTCCCTCTACCTTTTGGGCGAAACCTTCGATATCCACGCGGGCGGAAATGATCTCATCTTCCCCCATCACGAAAACGAAAGAGCCCAAGCGGAGTCCCTCACGGGGAAGACCTTCGTGCGCCTTTGGCTTCATAACGGCATGCTCACCGTCCGCGGGGAAAAGATGGCCAAATCCCTGGGGAATTTCTACTATGCGCGGGATGTGGTAAAGCTTTTCGGCACCGAGGCGGTCCGCTACTTTTACCTTTCCCGGCACTGGCGGAAGCCCCTGGATTTCTCATTCGAGGCCCTCTCCGAGGCCAAGGCCGCTGTGGCCCGGGTCTACAACTTCCTCTCTGAAGCTTCCCGCATTCCCGAGGGGGTTGCGCCCGCGGACCCCGATTTCTCCCGCTTTCTTTCGGAAAAGCGGACCAAGTTTTTCGAGGAGCTCGAGGAGGATTTCAACACCCCTGGAGCTTTAGCGGTGCTTCAGGAGATCATCGGGGAGGCGTATCGGCGCAACGATCCTGGAGCGTGGCGGTCCGCGGCCGAGGCGGTGCGCGCGCTTTCCCGGCCCCTGGGACTTTTCCAAAGCGAGCCCGAGACCTCCGAACTCGGGAAGCTTTCCGAGGAGCTTTTGGGCCTTTTGGTGGAGCTGCGCGCCCTTTTGCGCAAGGAGAAGAACTTCGCTTTGGCGGATCGGATCAGGGAGAAATTGAACGAACTCGGCGTGGAGCTCCGGGATGGTCCGGAGGGGACGCGCTGGGTTTTGCGCTCAACGGCCTAGCTTTTTGGCGATCTCCTCAAATGTGAGCTTTACGGCAATGGGCCGGCCGTGGGGGCAGCGTGCCGGCTCTTTTGTCGCTTTCCACGCGGAAATGAGGGCTTCCTGTTCGCTTGGGGAAAGCTCCTCGCCGGCCCGGATGGCCGCGGAACAGGCCACCTCCCGCCAGAGCCCCAAAAGCTCGCGGTTTCCCGTGCGCCAGCTTTCCGCTACCGCCAAGAGGGGCTCCAAAAACCCCAGCCGCGCCTGCCGCTCGGCCAGCGCCGCCGGCCAGCCCCGCACAAGAAAAGCCCGCGGGCCAAACGGCTCGAGTTCCACCCCTAAGGCCCTGAGGGTGGGAATTGCCTCCCGCAGGGCTTCCGCCTGATCGAAAGGAAGCTCGATTTGCACAGGAATGAGGAAACGCTGCATGGGCACCTCCGCGCCATCCCGGTAGTGCTCAAAAAGGATGCGCTCGTGGGCCACGTGCTGGTCCACAATTTCGATCCCGTCCGAAGTCTCCACGAGAATGAAAGTTTTCTGTACTTGTCCCAGAACGCGCCAAGGTTTTTCTTCCGCGGGCCCAAAGGGGATCAGCTCCTCGTGCGGTCGCCCAGCCGTCGGAGGGGGAAGCCTTTGGGGTGCGGTGGGAATAGGCTTTCCCTCCCAGGTGGGCGAGAAAGCCCCCAGGGCCCGCATCGCCGCCCTCCGAAATAGATCCTTCACGGCCTCCTCGTTTTGGAAGCGCACCTCTTCTTTCCTGGGGTGTACGTTCACGTCCACAAACTTTGGGTCGATGTCGAGGTAAAGGAAAAACACGGGATGCTGGCCCGGGGAGAGGACCTGTCCCAGGACCTGGTAAATGGGGACCGCAAGGTTTCCCAATTTGACCGGCCGTCCGGCGAGGAAAAGGTGTTGGTCCGCGCGCGTGGGCCGGGAGAACTCCGGAGGGGAGAAGAATGCCAAAAGCCTCATTCCCGGCTCCTCCATTTCCACCCGGATGAGTTTCTTTGTGAGCGTCTCGCCATAGATCTGACCTATGCGGGCCAAAGGGCCTGCGGCCTGAGCCAGATCCAAGACCTTGCGGCCCTCGGAGGTTATGGAAAAAGCGATTTTGGGGTGGGCAAGGGCGAGATGCCGCAGGGTCTCGAGACATTGGCGCGCTTCCGCGGCGGGCGAGAAAAGGAACTTGCGGCGGGCCGGCACATTGAAAAAGAGCTCGGAAACTTCCACGGTGGTCCCCACAGGATGCGGTGCAGGTTTCTCATCCCGGATTTTTCCGCCTTCCACGAAGATCGCGTGTCCAAGATCCGCGTCCTTGGGTCGAGAAACGATGCGGACCTTGGCCACGGCGCAGATGGCCGCCAGCGCTTCCCCGCGGAATCCCAGGGTTTGGATGTAGCCAAGGTCTTCTTCCGTGGCGATTTTGCTTGTGGTGTGGCGCTCGATGGCCAGGCGCATTTCCTCTGGGGTCATGCCGCAACCGTCGTCGGAAACGAGGATTCGATCTATTCCACCGTGCTCGATCTCCACACGGATTTTTGTGGCTCCGGCGTCGAGGCTATTTTCCAAAAGCTCCTTCAGGACGGAGGCCGGCCGATCCACCACCTCGCCTGCAGCAATTTTTCGTATAACCTCTTCGGAGAGCCTCCGGATCCGCACCCAGGGAATATAGGCCTAAAGGACCCGGACCACCAGGCGCGCCGTAGCTCCCAAACTGCGCCCCCGGGTGAGCATGAAATCGCCATGGGCACCCAGGCCCACCTGGCTTTGCGCAAACGCTGACCAACGCCAAAGAACCCGAGCCCCAAGGGGAGCCCTCCCGTACACGCTCGCATCCCCACGCGCAGGATAAACGGGCTTGCCGGGGCGGCCGCCATGGCCTAACCTCCGGCCGAACTGGACAAAAGGGGGTGAAACCGTGTATACTGTGCGGGAGATCGTTTCCCTTTTGGGACTTTCCACGGAAAACCAAGTGCGCAACCGGATCGAGGCCATCCGGGATCTTCTCCTCCCCTATCTTCGCCGCGGCCCCAATAACCAGCTCCTCCTCACCGAAGAGGGTCTCCGTCTCCTCCATGACCTCCAGGCTTTGTGCGAAACCGGGCATACCCTAAAGGAAGCGGCTAACATCTTGCGCTTTAAGGCTGAATCAGACAGCACAATCTCAAAAGGGCAAGTGAATAAAACCGATGAAAACCGGGTAAAAGTGGAAGAGAGTGAGGAGGATGGGTGGAAAGTTCTGCTTGGGCATTTGGCGGAGGAAGTTCGGGACCTTGCCGAGCGCGTGCGGATCCTGGAGGCCAGGGTTCTGGCCAAAGAGGGGCAGATGGCCTGGTGGGAGCGCTGGCGGGACCTCAAAATTTCTTGAT
>Ga0209225_1001355_pt1 | contig 24576 bp, 29 predicted proteins | sample WasSprMetagenome_FD_184732 | JGI IMG/M metagenome (GOLD analysis project Ga0209225, IMG submission 184732) | Sulfidic aquatic microbial communities from Washburn Spring, Yellowstone National Park, USA - WS (SPAdes) (version 3) | ecosystem: Environmental > Aquatic > Thermal springs > Hot (42-90C)... | reverse complement strand
GTAAGAAATAAACTACTGGTCTTTTCTCAGGGTCTGTATCATACCAGTGAACCATTGTCCTTTTATCTTTCAAAATAGCCCATTTCCCATCAGGTGGTTTATTAACAAATATAGAAAAAGAAGAAGGTGGAGTTGTATCAATACAAATATAATTAGGACTTGAACCAAATTTATTAAATCCACCTAAATGTTGGTCGTCACTTGGATACCAGTAATCCTCTGTGTAATAATATGTAGGAGGACTTGTATTATCATTTCTCACATAATAATACCACCTAACCTTATATCTCCCATCACCAAATTGAGAAAAGTTTATAGTTAAATTGCCACCAGAAATATAACTATCATAAACAGGTGTAAGACCACTATCTCCATTTGAACGGTAAATTGTATAATAAGTATAAACAATTGAATATTTATCAGGAAAATTCGGAGGGTTAATTCTTAAAACAGGAAAAGTTGTATACCATCCTGTCTCAATTGAATCTCTTGGGATTCCGATATAATCCGGTGCTGGTTCAGGGTCAGTTTGTGCAAAAGGATAAGCAATTTTAGGAGAAATTTTGCCATTTGGTTCTGAAGGAGTGATGTATGGATTTGCAACTGGACTTGCATTCACTGGAAGGGCATTAGACCAGTCAATTGTTTTATTATGTTCATTATTTTCGTCAATAGCATTATCCTCAATTATAATTTGAACAAAAATATAACTATATTTTCTTATTTTATCCCACAATATCGGATTACTTATTTTAAAAGAACCTCCGAATGTCCCGGAAGTTGTGCCATAAACTACCGGTTTAGATTCTGGGTCGGTAAATTCCTCTAGTTGGACTGCTAAAGTTGTATCAGTTGTTGTCCCTCCATAAAGATAAGTTTTACTAATTGTGCTTATTCCAGAAATATCACTCCAGGTCCCTCCATAACTTATTGTTGAACCTTTTTTCACAACTCCTGAAATCCGTATATCTGAATTCGGTGGCGTATTATCTATAGTGAAAGGGTTTGATTTTTTCCCACTTCTTGTACCATCTGTGCAATATGCTACTATGCAAATTGTAGCAGTATTTGTATTAGCATTGGGTATGTTCCAGGGAGTAAAAGACCCACCCTCACGGTTAGTACCCCCAGAACCTAAATATTGCCAATCTCCCCCTGGATTAGTAGGATTATTTGGAGATCCTGTACCACTGGGAGAATAATAAACTTCCCACTCACTAAGAGTCTTACTATCGCCAGTCCAATCTGCAGTCCAACTTATAGTAAAAGAATATGGTTGCTTCAATTTTTCACTGCCTGTGGGTGCAGTTATATTAATTGTCACCGCATCTACAAAAAAAGAAAATAAGAAAAGAAAGAAAATAAAAAATTTAAAATGTCTCATTTTTTCTCCTTTGTTTTTTATTTTCCCTTTTCCCACCTCGTAGGTGGGCTATGGAAACCTTTGTCCTGCCTACCATTTCAATTTCTCCTTTTAACTTTCTTCTGTCATTCCTATTTTTTCTTTTATCTTTTTTATATCCTCTTTATTTTTTTCAATATCTATTTTATTTTTCTCTACATCACTTTCAATCCTTCTTATCCATTCAACTGTAAAAATTCTCTTCCTGGTCCAATCTCCTTAAAATAACAACCATCTCATCAAGAACATTATAAATTTCCTTTGTGACCATATTTTTCTTTATCTCTTCAAACATCAATGAATGCTTAATCACCTCTGCTCCTATATTATTTATCTTTTCATCCAATCTTTTTACTTCGCTCTCTATCCTTCGGTCTAATTTACATACTTCACTCTCTATCTTTTTATCCAGAATCCCTATTTTTTCATCTAATTTCTTAACCTCACTCTCTATCTTTCTATCCAATTTCTTAATTTCACCGTTTAATCTTTTCTCTATTGACTTAATCTCATTTGTATTTGCTTCTATCTTTTTTGTTAACCTTCTTTCAACTTTATCTATTTCTTTTAATAATTTTTCTTCATTTACTTTAATCAATTTTTCCTTCTTTTCGCCTTTAAAACTTCCTTTCTTTCCCATTTCTTATCCCTCTTTTCCCCTCCCACCTCGTAGGTGGGCTCTGGGAACCCTTGATTTTCCTACATTCCCAAATCCACTTTTTCCCTCGATATCTTCTCTATAAAATCTTTTGCTGTATTAATTGCAGATTTTACCGCACCAACAGAACGAAGGTCTCCTCTATAATATCCTGCTATATGTAATTCATGATAAATATCATAAAACTGTTTTATAAGTTTACCATTATGAACTCCTGCATATTTTTTCAGTGCCTTGATATATTCTTCAACTTTTTTAGGTAATTCTTTTTCTGTAACTCCTCTTTTCAAAAGATATTCATCAATTGCTTTCAAAACACCAAGATAAGCAATCCCACACGCACTCTTAACATATTTTACATCAATATATCTGTTATCTTCTATGGATGACTTACTTAAAATATCTTCTGCATTTTTTATATATTTAATGGCTTCATCCCTCAAGGAATTAGAAATTTTACATTTCTCTTTTCTCATTGTAAATCCCTCTTTATATTAATCTTAAAATTTTTCTTATAAATTTTTCACCTTCATCAAAAACACTATTCACAACCTTCACCGATTTCAATAACCTCTGTAATATCCAGCAATATGAATTTCATCGTATAAATTATCAAATTCTTTCATCAACTTACCATTATATGCAGAACAATACTTCTTCAAGAATTTCAAATATTCATCTTTTTTCTTTGAAAGGTCTTTTTTTTCAACTCCTTTGCTTAAAAGAAATTCATCAATAACTGCCAGAATTTCAAGATATAAACAACCAAAAGCGCTTCTCACATATTTTATATCAGAATAATAATTCCCCTCCTTTCCTGCTTTATTTAAAATTTCTTTGGCATTCTTTATATATCTTTCCACATCATTCATTTTAATTCACCTTTTAATTATTTTATATTACCTCTTTCTCTAAACTTTGTCAATCCCCCAAATCCCACCTCGTAGGTGGGCCTGGGAAACCCTCGTGGCTCAATCTTCTTCAAGCCTAATAAGTTTTTTAATTTTCTGCAATTCCTTCTGATAATCAATATTATCTTCAACAAATTTTTTATATTTGAAAGGCTCCATCTCAATTAAATTTTCAAATTCACAAATTCTAAAAACTTCTTCCAAATTTAAAAATTCTCTGTAGGAAGAGAACTCCCAATCCTCTGGTTTTGAAATTAATCCCGCAGTTGCAGGATTTAGATGAATGTATCTTGTTAAATGTAATAATTGTTCATCTGTTTCAATCAAGACATATTTAAATCTACTTTCCCAGAGAGGCCCTTTCCTTCTGTATTTCAAATTGAAATATTTTGTATAACTGTTTAATATATTCGCCATAAATTTTGAAATACCGCCTTCCTTTTCTTCACCTAAAATAAAATGTAAATGTGTTGGCATAATACAATAACTGACAATTTTTACAAGTTTTTCCCCTGTTTTTTCTTCATCAAATTCTTCAACCTTAGAAAACTTCTTTAATCTCTCATATCTATAATACCATATAACTTTTTGCATTCTTCTGTAATCTTGTTCCCTGACGAAAATTTTATATCCTGCTATACTCTTTGTAAAAACATGATAAAAAACTTCGCTTCCCATCTTTCCAATCCCTTGTCCTTCCTTCATCTCCCCAGCCCACCTCGTAGGTGGGATAAGGAATAAATTTTTTAATAGACACTTAAAATATTATAATAAATGAAATGGAGAAAAAAATCAAACTTCTAACTATTGACCTTGATGGAACTTTATTAAATAGTGAAGGGAAAATAAGTAAAGAAGACAAAATTGCTTTAAAAAAATTTTCAGAAGAAGGAGGAATTGTTGTTCTTGCATCTGGAAGAATGACAGATTGTGTCTCTATATATTCAGATATTCTTGAAATAGATACTCCTTTAATTGTTTATAATGGTGCTATGGTTAGATTGGGGAAAAAAGAAAAAAGAAAAATAATTTATCATAATCCTGTTCCTTTAAAGTATTCAAGATTTATAATTGATTATTGCCTCAAAAACAGATTCTTCCTTAACTTTTATTACAACGATGTTCTTTATGCTCAAGATGACCCTATGTTAAAAAAATATGCAGAAATCTATTCTAATCAGACAGGTGCAAAATATAATTTCATTGATAATTTAAGAATTATGAGAGATAAAAAACCAACAAAACTAATACTTATAACTGATGCAAAAAGTGAAAATATTGAGAGAACAAGAGATTATCAGTATGAATATTTCAAAAAAATTTTTAATGACTCATTGAATATTGTAAAGACAAATCCAGAATATCTTGAATTTATGAAAAGGTCGGTAAATAAAGGGAAAGGGCTATATGCAATTGCGAAATATTATGGAATAAAAAGAAATCAAATAATCGCCTTTGGAGATGGAGAAAATGATATAGAAATGCTTCTTTTTGCAGGAATTTCTGTTGCTCCTAAAAATGCCAAAGAAAGTGTAAAAAAAATAGTCAAAATTGTTTCTGACTACACAAACGACCAGTCATATATTTCAAAATTTCTTAAAAATTATTTATAGGTATCTTCCAAATCCCTTGTCCTTCCTTCATCTCCCCAGCCCACCTCGTAGGTGGGATTAAAGAGGGATTGGTTTGTATAAATTTTTGGCTCCGGTGGTAGGATTCGAACCTACAACCTTGCGGTTAACAGCCGCCTGCTCTACCGTTGAGCTACACCGGAACATTTAAAAATGATACCATAAATAACTCCCAATGTCAAGAGGTGGTTCTTTACCATGAGTTTTCTCTCTTCCTTTTCACCCTCACCTTTCATCCTCTCCCATCAAAGGGAGAGGAAAATAATAAAATAAAAGTATTTCAGAAAAACAAAAAATGTAAAAACCCAAATATTTTAAATTCATAAAAAAAATTGTAAAATTTTTCAGTATGGAAAATCTATTAGAAATTTATGATAAATTTTATGAAGTTTTGAATTATGAGAAAGAAAGTGGAAAGGAATTTGAGAAGATTAACTTATATAATGAAAATGGTCGTATAGCCGAAATCTATCTACCATTAAATTTTGATTCAATCTCAATTATTCTCCCCGGTGCAGGATATAATGAAAAAACCAAAAGAATTATTCTTAAAAATTTAAATTATATGTTAAAAGAAAAAATTGGCCTTTGTATATTTGAGATGAATGAAAGCAATTTAAATAAAAAGGATGAAGAATTTTTTGAATTTTTTAAAAGAGTAGTTGGTGAAGTCAGAGGAATTATTAAATTTATTGATTCAAGTTTTAAGGGAAAAAATTTAAATATTATAGGAGTAAGTTTGGGTGGAATTATTGGATTTATAGTTGGAGCAATAGAGAAGAAAATTAAAAATTTTGTTTTTCTTGTTACCGGTGCAAATATTGAATTGATAACATGGAGAAGTATTTTAAGATTTTATTTGAAAAAGGATTGCAAAAGAAATGTATGCAGGAGGATGCATAAAATTTACAATCATTTTTTAAAAACTAAATTTTATGATGAAATCCAGAATCTGCCGAGAAAATGCTTCCTTTACGACCCTCTAACATATACTGAAAATCTTAAAAACAGGAAAATTTTAATGATAAATGGATTGTTTGATTTTATTATTCCTTTCTGGTCTGTTATAGAAATAAAAAAGAAAATTAAAAATGTAAAGGTTTTGTGGTATCCAGGAACTCATTTAACTTTGAAATATTTTTTGCCATTTTATAAAAAGAAAATTTTAAAATTTCTTAAAAATGGAAATTAATGCAGGAATTGATATAATAGAAATTGATAGATTTGAAAAGATATGCAAAAAGTATAATAAAAGATTTGTTAATAAAATTTTCACACCTTCTGAAAGGAAATATTTAAAAAATGATATTTTAAAAATGGCAATTTCTTTTTCACTTAAAGAGGCAATCTGGAAAACTCTTCCGGAAGAAATACAAAAAAAAACTTTTTTCAAGGATATAAAAATTGGATGGGAAAAAGAAAAACCATTTTTATTAAATGAAATAGAAAATTATAAATTTTTACTTTCCTATTCAATTTCAGAAAATTATGCAATCACTCTTGTCTTTATGTTAAGAAGTGGAATTTAGTACAATCTGATATGTATCAAAAGCAATTCTTAATTCCTCATTCGTAGGAATTACAAACACCTTCACTTTTGAATCTTCTGAACTTATTTCTCCTTCTTTACCTATAATTTTCTTATTTTTTTCTATATCTATTTTAATTCCAAACATTTCCATATTGCTCAGAGATTTTTCTCTAACAAGTGGAACATTTTCACCTATACCACCTGTAAAAGTTATAGCATCAACATTTCCCAAAACTGCCATATAACTTCCTATATATTTTTTCAATCTATAACAGAACATATCAATTGAAAGTGTTACCCTTTCATCTTTATTATAAAGGGGAAGTAAATTTCTGAAATCATTTGAAACCCCTGAAACCCCAAGAAGCCCACTTTTTTTATTCAATATATCACTTACCTCTGATGGTTTTAAATTAAGTCCTTCAATAAGATAAAGAATAACTCCAGGGTCAATATCACCAGACCTTGTTCCCATAATAAGTCCTTCAAGAGGAGTTAAACCCATACTTGTATCATATGACTTCCCATTTTTAACTGCGGTAATACTGCAACCATTTCCAAGATGGCAAGTAATAACATTTATTTCATATTTTCCCTTACCCATAATCTCTGATGTTCTTCTTGCAACATATCTGTGTGATGTCCCGTGAAATCCATATCTTCTTATTTTGTATTTTTGATAAAAATCATAAGGAATTGCATATAAGAAAGACAATTCAGGCATTGTTGTATGAAAAGCAGTATCAAACGAAGCGACCTGAATACTTTTTGGAAAAATTTCCATACAACCTTTTATTCCTGCAAGATTATGTGGATTGTGAAGAGGAGCAAGATATAAATGTTCTTCAATTTTTTTAATAACTTCATCATCTATTCTTACACTGGAAACAAAACCTTCGCCTCCATGAACAACCCTGTGTCCTATACCTCTTATTTCTTCTATATCTTTTATCTCATTTTCAAGAAGTGTGCTTGCTATGAGTTTTAACCCTTCCTGATGATTTTTTACTTTTAATTTATTTTCAATATTTACTTTGCCACTATATTTAAAAATAGAAATTTCCTCTCCAATTTTTTCAACAATTCCATAAGATACAACCTTTTCTTCTGGCATTTCAAAAAATTTAAATTTTATTGAGGAACTCCCACAGTTTATAACAAGAATTTTCATTTTTTTAGATATTCTTTTATAAATTCAACTGCTTTCCCGACAGTTTTTACTTCAAGTGCCTTTTCCTCATCCATTTCAATATCAAATTCTTCTTCAAAAGCAGCAACAAGTTCCAAACTTTGAACACTTTCTGCTCCTAAATCTTCAACAAATCTATCCTCAAGTTTTATTTTATCTTTATCAACTCCAAGAACTTCAGAAACAACTTTTTTAACTCTTTCAATAATTTCAATGTCTTCCATTTTCCCTCCTATTTTGTTATTTTTCTACTTTTTTCAATATAAGATTTTCTTTCGCTTTCAGTCATCTCATAAACTTTTCTTATTGCTTCTTCTTCCTCTTTCAAAAGGACTCTATTTCTCCTTTCCATTGATATTCTTGCTGTCTGTAATGAATAATCAATTCCATAACCTTTCATAAATTTCCCATTAACAAACCAGACAAAAGAAGGAAAATACTTTGGTAAAATATTATTTGCTGTAATATTACACATAATACCAACCATTGTTCCTGTATTAAATAAAGTTCCAATACTTGTCTTTGTATGGTCACCAATAAAAGAACCAACTTTTAATTCACCAGTTTCTGTTAATTTCCCATTCAGATATACACTTACATTTGAATAATCATTTTTTAAATCACTATTAGTTGTTAAAGCACCAAGATTTACAAATTCTCCAACATAACTATGTCCTATAAAACCATCATGGTATTTATTAGAATATGAATGAAATATGCTTTCTTCAACCTCTCCCCCAACTCTGCAAACAGGGCCTATGCTATTACCTTCTCTTATTTTCGCTCCTGACATAATCTGTGTTTTTTCTCCTATATAACTTGGACCTATAATAACAGAAAATGGGAATACTTTAACTCCTTCATCTATATATACAGGACCATCAGAAGTATCAAGGACAACAAAAGGATAAATTTCAGCACTTTTTGCAACATAAACATTTTTTTCAGAACCATAAATTTCTGCCTTTTCTGAAAATTTACCCAGAATTCCTTTTTTATTTGATTTTTCAAAATCAAATTTAATTATTTTAGAGTTGTAATGAATTAAGTCCCACGGGTAATTTATAAGAACAAAATCTGTCTCCTCTGAATTCAAATTTTCTAAAATATTTTTCAAAAATTCATCTATATTACCATTCCAGTATTTTTTTAAATTCTCCTTTTTGATAACACCGTAAACTATATCTCCTTTATTCAAATACAATTTCTCTTCATTCAAATTAAAACTGAATTCTCTGTCAATTAACCATCTACCATTAACAATTAAAACATCATCTTTTAAAAACTCCTCATCATTTACCTTATAATTAAATTTTTTACTTGCAAGACCTTTAAGATAATCCCTGACCCATAAAAATATTTCTCCTTCAGGCAAAACAGAAACTATTTTTTCAAGTAGAGAATTAAATCCACATCTTAATTCAAAAACAAATTTAATATACGAAAGAGGTGTTAAATTTGTCCATTTTGAATCCTCATATATAAGTATTTTCATTTCTTCCTCCTTTTAACTCATAAGGCATGTTATAACAGTTGTAATTATTATATCTTTTGTTTTTGCTCCTCTTGATAAATCACTTACTGGTTTTGCAAACCCCTGAAGTATTGGTCCATATGCTTCTGCCTTAGCAATATACTGTGTTATTTTGTACCCAATATTTCCAGCATTTAAGTCAGGAAAAATAAGGACATTTGCCTTACCTGCAACAGGTGAAAATTCTTTAAGTTTTCTTTTTGCAACTTCTTCACTTATTGCAGTATCAACCTGAAATTCTCCATCAATATCAAATCCAGTATTTTTTTCTTTTGCTATTTTTACTGCTTTTTGAACCTTCTCAACCATAGGATGTGAAGCAGAACCTTTTGTTGAGAAAGAAAGAAATGCAATTCTTGGATTTTCTCCAATAAGTTTTTTATAATTCATCCCTGTTGCAATCCCTATTTCTGCAAGTTGATTTTCATCCGGACATATATTCACAGCACAATCAGCAAAAAAGTAAATTTTCCCATCTGGCAAAACCATTATAAAAAAACTTGAAGCAGTCCTTATTCCTTCTGCATAACCAATAGTTAAAACAGCGGATTGAATAACATTAGCAGTTGTATTTACCGCTCCAGCGACCATTGAATCACATATACCAGCATCAACCATTAATCCCCCAAAAACAAGTTCTCTTTTCACAATCTTTTCAGCAACACCATGAGAAACATTTTTTCTTTTCTGGCAATATCTTTCAACAAATTCTAAAAAATATTCAGATTTAGATGGCTCTATTATTTCAACTTCCGAAATATTATTAATTCCAATATTTCTTGCTAAATTATAAATTTTCTCTTTGTCGCCCAGAAGAACAGGAGAAACTATTTTTTCTTTAACAAGTTCAGAAACTGCTTTTAAAATTCTTTCATCTTCCCCTTCAGGAAAAACAACTTTTTTATTTAATTTTTTAACTTTCTCAATAAATTCATTCATTTTATCCATTTTTTAAACTCTTTTTTGGTTTCCTTAAATTTAAAAAAGTTTTAGAGATATTCTTTTCTCTGCCTCATGAGCAAATTTATAATATTCCTTTCTTTTTAATTGACTTGCTGCCTCCTCATCAAGAATTGCAGTTACCCTTGGGTGTAATTGTAAAGCAGAAGCAGTAATCTGTGAAGTTACAGGACCCTCTATTGCTTTTGCAACAACTTCTGCCTTTTTAATTCCATTTGCTAAAAATATAATCTCTTTCGCTTCAAGAATTGTCCCAACTCCCATACTTAATGCAAATCTCGGAACATCTTCAATCTTCTCAAAAAATCTTGAATTGTCTTTAATTGTCTGTTCATCAAGTGCAACAAGTCGTGTTCTTGAATTTAAAGATGAACCGGGTTCATTAAAGGCAATATGACCATCTCCACCTATTCCAAGAACCTGCAAATCAATACCTCCTGCTTTTTTTATCATTTCCTCATATTTTTTACAATATTCTTCAATTTTGTCAAGTGGAACAGTTCCATCGGGAACATGTGTGTTTTCTTTTTTTATATTTATTCCATTGAACAAATTTACATCCATAAAATATCTATAACTCTGGGGATGGTCTCCAGAAAGTCCATAATACTCATCAAGATTAAATGTAATAACTTTTGAAAAATCAAGGCCTTCCTCTTTATGCATTCTTACAAGTTCCTTATATAAACCGACTGGAGTGCTTCCAGTTGCAAGACCAAGGACACAATTTGGCTTTTTTATTACCAACTCCTTTACTATCTTTGCTGCTTCTTTACTCATCTCCTCATAATTCTTCACTATTATCACTCTCATCTCTCCCCCCTTTTTTGTGTTTTGGATTTTCACCAACCTGTTTATATCCAAGTGATATTTTCCTGTTTTCAGGGTCTATTTCAAGAATCATAACATCTATTTTCTGCCCCTTCCTTAATACTTCAGAAGGATGTTTAATTGGTGTATCTGAAATATTTGAAATATGTAAAAGTCCATCAATTCCTTTCTCAAGTTCTACAAATGCACCAAAATCAGTTATATGATAAACTTTTCCAGTCACTATACTTCCAACAGGATATTTTTTAACAATTTCAGGCCACGGATTTGGTTCAAGTTGCCTTAAACTGAATGATATTTTCTGCTCATCCTTTTTTATATCTATAACTTTTACCTTTATAGTATCCCCAGGAGAAAGGATTTCAGAAGGATTCTTAAGTCTTCCTGTCCATGAAAATTCAGATATATGTAAAAGCCCCTCAACCCCTTCCTCAAGTTTTATAAAGGCACCATAATCAGTAATATTAACAATTTTACCCTCAACAACTGAACCGATTGGATACTTCTCTTCAATATTGTCCCATGGATTTGGAGTTTTCTGTTTTAATCCAAAAGAAACAGTTTGCTTTTCAAGATTTACATCAAGAACCACAACTTCAATTTTTTCTCCAACACTTACAATTTGAGATGGATGACTTATTCTACCCCAACTCATATCATTTATATGTAAAAGTCCAACAATTCCATGCTCAATTTCAATAAACGCTCCATAATCAACAATATTTTTTACTACACCTGTAACAAGTTGATTTTTATTTAAACTTTTCAAATATTCAATCTTTTTTCTTTCCTTTTCTTCTTCAATATATTTCTTCCTTGAAACGACTATATTTTTTCTAAAACTATCAAGTTTAATAATTTTAAAGAAAGTTTTAATACCTACATAATCATTTGGATTTTTTATTGGAACAATATCAGTTTGGGAAGCAGGTAAGAATGCACAAACTCCTATGTCAACTCTAAAACCACCTTTAACTTTTTTATATATAATACCTTCAATCGGCTCGTCATTTTTAAACTTTTCCTCTATTTTCCCCCAGTTTAATTCAATATCTGCTTTTTCTTTTGAAAGGGGAATAAATCCATTAGAGTCAGGGTCAAGAGATTCTATAACTACATAAACTTCTTCTCCATTTTTTAAGTTATCCTGCATTCCTTTGAACTCTTCTTTTGGAGTTATCCCTTCTGATTTAAAACCAATATCAATAACCACTGCTTCATTTAAAACATTTACTACTCTTCCTTTTATTAATGAACCAGGCTTAAAACTTGCAATTTTTTCCTCTAAAACTTTATTAATGACTTGCTCTTTTACCATTTATCCTACCTCCTATAATTTTTTTATGTATTCAATCACCTCATTTATAAAAAAATGAGGTGTTGAAGTTCCTGATACTATTCCTATTTTTTTAAAATTATTTAAATTTATTTTACCTAAATCTGAAATTTTTTCAATATGAAATGTATTTTTGCAGAAATTTTTACAGATATTAAAAAGTTTTTTTGTGTTAGAACTTTCCTTTCCACCAAGAACAAAAACAGCATCAGATTTTTTAGCAATTTCAATCCCTTCCTTTTCTCTTTCTTCAGTTACTTTACAGATTGTATTTATAATTAAAAATTCCCTTGCATTAATTTTATTTATAATATCTTTAGCAAATCCTAAAAAACAATTAAAGTTTAATGTTGTCTGTCCTATTATTGCAACTTTTTCCATTTTTTTCTTTTTCAAATTTAAAAAATCTTCTTCTTTCTCTATTATATTTATTTTTTTGCTATATCCTTTTATGCCCAAAACTTCTGGATGATTTTTATTTCCAATAATTATAATATAATAACTTTTTTTATTCAAATTTTCAACTAAATTATGAATTTTTTTTACAAATGGACATGTTAAGTCAAAAATTTCAAATCCCAGTTTTTTTATTTTTTCAATATCTTTTTTACTTAAACCATGAGACCTTATTAAAAAATACTTACCCTTAAGTTTTTTAATTGAATTACAAACATTTAAACCTTTTGATTTCAATTTCTCCATAATTATTGGATTATGAACAATATCTCCAATAGTGGATATGGATGAAAATTTTTCAAGTAATTTTTCTGTTTCTTCAACAGCCCTTTTTACTCCAAAACAAAAACCAATATTTTTTGCAACAAGTAATTCTTTCATTTTAATTTCCTTATTGTATTCATAATAATTTCACTTACCTCATGATAATTTTCTTTTTCAATATAAAGTGGTTTTCCTACAATAACTTTTACTTTTGCAATCCTTATAAATTTTCTCCCAGGAGGTAATGCTCTGTCAGTTCCAATCAATCTCACCGGAATAACAGGAACTTTACTTTTAACAACAAGAAAACCAATTCCAGGTTTACCCTCTTTTATTTCACCATTTCTACTTCTTGTCCCTTCAGGGAAAATTACCAAACCCTCTCCCTTTTTTAATATCTCAATTCCTTTTCTTAAACTTAATGGGCTTCCTTCCCTTTCAATAGGAATAGCACCTAAAATTTTTATCAGATTTGAAAATATTTTAATTTTAAATAAAGATGATTTTGCGAAATAATTTAATTTTCTTGGACAGACAAAACCTATTGTTGGAGGGTCAAGATAACTTAAATGATTTGAAGCAACAATAAAAGGACCTTTTTTTGGAAAATTTTTTCTTCCTTTGATTTCAATTAAAAAAAATAAATTAAAGACAAAAAAACCAATAAATTTTGCCAATAAGTAAATAAAACTTCTCATTTCTTGATAATTTTTTCTATTTCTTTAAATTTTTTGCTATTTCTCAAATTTTTTAGGTCAGGGTCTTTTTTAATATAATCCTTATTTTTAAATCCAAGGATAATAGCAATTTTTAAATTTTTTAATGAGTTTTCAATATTCCCGAGTAATGAATAATCACATGCAAGGTTATAATATGAGATAGGGTCAAAAGGCATTAAATTTGCAATTTTTTTATCAATCTTTAATACCTTTTTATAATCTTTTAATTTGATATATATGCGAGAAAGTTGTAAAAGAACTTCTAAAAAATTCGGATTAATTTTCACCAAACTTTCATAAAATTTTTTTTCTTCAAAAATTTTTTTGTTTATTTTCTTCATTTAAACTTGATGTAAAATAAAACAATAATGATAAAAACCAATGAGAAAAATATAAGTTTAATTTTGTATTTTTTGCCAACAGGTATTTTTCTTGTATAAAAATAACCAATGAGAGAATATACACTTAATCCAGCAAAAAGACCAATAAGAATAGAAAAAATTCTAATTTTCATTTTTCTATTATGTCCTCAAGAAGTGTAATGGCAACAACTTTGGATTTTAAAATTTTAACATTTTTTCTATTTGGACTTATCCCATCTTTTTTTATCATCATTAAATATTCATGTTTACTCAAAGATATTTCTGAAATATCAAATGCATCTACATCTTCTAAGTAATAATAGTTTTCATCCTCCTCTACTAATTTCCCAATATAAATCCAGGTAGTTGAAGTATCTATAATAACATTTTTATTTTTAAATTCCTTCATATTTTTACTTTTCCAGAATTAAAGTGCAAGGACCATCATTATGTATCTCAACAAGCATCTTTTTACCAAATTCTCCTTCAACAATTTTTAAATTTGACTCCTTCAACTTCCTTAAAAATTTATTATAGATTTCTTCTGCCAGTTTTCCATCCTCTGCCATTGTAAAATCAGGTCTATTACCTTTTCTGCAGTCACCATAAAGAGTGAATTGAGAAACAACCATTATTTCCCCCTTTATATCAGAAATAGAATAATTCATTTTCCCATTTTCGTCTTCAAATATCCTCAATAATAAAATTTTTCTTATAAGATACTCAATTTTTTCTTCTTTATCTCCTTTACCAATTCCAATAAAAACAACTATCCCTTTCCCTATGCTTCCTTTATAAATATTTTCAACATATAATCTTGCTTCTTTTACCCTTTGAATCATTGCCTTCATAATGATTTATAATATCATAACTTGACAAAATTAACAAATTGAATAAAATTTAAAACTATGGAATTTGCAAAGATAGTAGGTTCTGGGAATGATTTTATTGTAATAGATAATAGAAAAAATATAATTAAAAGAAAAAATAGTATTGCAAAAAAGTTATGTAATAGAAAATTTGGTGTTGGAGCAGATGGATTACTTCTTCTTGAAAAATCAAAAAGGGCTGATTTCAAAATGAGGATTTTTAACCCTGATGGAAGCGAAGCAGAAATGTGCGGGAATGGATTAAGATGTATTTTAAGATATATTTATGAGAACTCATTATCAGATAGAAAGAAATTAAAAATAGAAACAAAAGCAGGAATTCTTGATGGAGAAATAAAAGGAAAAAAAATAAAAATAAGAATAAGATTAATTGGAGAGCCAAAATTAAATATTGAAATTCCGGTTGATGAAAATATAATTATTGGGAATTATATAAATACCGGAGTCCCTCATACTGTTATATTTGTGGATGATATAGAAAAAGTAAAACTTGAAGAAATTGGTCCAAAAATTAGATACAATATAATTTTTGGTGAAAAAGGAACAAATGTTGACTGGGTTGAAATTGTAAAAGAAGGATTTATAAAGATAAGAACATATGAAAGAGGGGTTGAAGGAGAAACTCTCTCATGTGGAACAGGTGTTGTTGCTTCAGCGATAATTACATTTTTGAGTAAAGGAATGAAATCTCCTATAAATGTTATTACAATGAGCAAAGAAATTTTAAGGGTCTATTTTGATAATAAATTAGAAAATATTTATCTTGAAGGAAAAACATTTTATTCTTTTAAAGGTGTATGGATTGAAAGTTGAATAAAAAACTTGTTTTTTTAATTTTTCTGATAGTAATTTACCTTTCTGGCAGATGTCAATCCAATATTAAAAATAATATTTCTGAAATTGATGGTTTTGTTGTTTCCTGTAAAGAAAAACCTTTTGAAACAGATATTATTTTAAAGGTTGAAAAATTAATTATTGATGGAAAACCATACAAATGGAATGGGAAAATAATAGTAAAGACAAAAAGAAAATTTGAGTTTTTGAAAAATGAAAAATTAAAAATAAAAAATCCTTTAGTAAATGAAATCCCTGAACCTAAAAATCCATTTGAATTTGATTATAAAAAATTTTTAAAAAGAAATGGTATTTCCTTTGTTGTAGAAACAGAAACCATAGAATTTCCAAAAACAAAAATAAATACATTTCTGTTTTTTTCATACCTTAGAAAGTTGATTGAAAAAAGGATTGAAAATCATATGAAATTTAACAAAGATGGGGCTGAACTTGTAAAACTTATAACAATAGGAAATGATGATATACCCTATTTTATTAGAGAACTTGGTGTTAGAACAGGCATATATCATCTTTTTGTTATATCAGGCATCCATATAATTTTTTTAGTAATTTTTTTAAAAATTATTTTTATACCTTTCCAGAAAATCAACAATACAAAACCAAAATTTTTTCCTGTTATACTTCTTACTTTCCTCTGGTTTTACAATTTTTTATGTGGTTTTAAAATTCCTGTGACAAGGGCAGTAATGATGGTCTCATTTTATATTATATTTGAAATTTTTGATAGATACATTGAACCCATAAATTCAATAATTTTAACTGCTTTACTATTTTTAATTTTTAATCCATCAAACATTTATTCAATTTCCTTTTATCTTTCTTTTTTATCAACAACAGGAATTATAGTATTGCATAAAAAAATAAATCTTATAAAGAAAAGAAATTTCTTAATCAATAATTTTTTGGCAACAATTTCTGCTCAAATATTTATTTTGCCAATTTTATTTTACAATTTTGGATATTTTTATCCTTCTGGAATAATAACAAATTTGATTTTCACACAGATTGTTGGAATAATTTTAATACTTTCTTTTATTTCTATTTTATTTCCAATCCTTTTTACTCTCCTCAATTTTATAACTAACTATTTTTTAAAGGCATTAAATCTTATTTCTAATTTTTCTCCTGCTATAAATATTTATTTCCCTTTATCATTTGTATTTGTTTATTATTTTTTACTCTTCCTCTTTTTATCAGGGATTAAAATAAATAAAAAATTTATTATTACAGGTCTAACAGTGATTTCATTAATTCCTTTCTATTTCAAAAAATCAGATAAGAAAGAAATAATTTTTTTCTCTTCTAAAAGCCCGTTAATATTGATAAACTCAGAAGGTAGAGGTGCTTTAATAATTTTTGATAAAATTGAAAATCCAAAGCATTACAGAGAAATAATTTACAAATTTACAAAAAGTGAAAAAGTCAAAATAGAAAAAATTTTCCTTATAGATGAAGGGTCCTCGGATAACATCTTTTTTGCCTCAAAATTTTCAAAAGAAATTTATTTATCAGAATCAATCAATTTCCCTTATATTCCTTGCAAAAATCTAAAAAGATTTGTAGATAACGAAAAGATAGATTTTTATGATCTTGAATTTATTCTAAAGGATGGGAATTTGATAATAAAGGATGCTTTTATAAAAATTCTCATTTTTTTGAAAGAAAATATTGAAAGTTTTAATGTAAATGATAGTTATTTTCTGATTTATCTGGCGAAATTTAAGAAAAATAAAAAGAATGAGGAAAAAATCAATAATTTAAAACCTCTTTATCTTTTAATTTACAAAAATTTAAAAAAATTTGAAAATTTAAAAAGTTTATGTCAAAATTATTACTTAGAAAAATCAGCGGTTATTTTAAATTTAAAAACAAAAGAGATTAGATATTATAGGGAATAAAAATGGTTGAAGAAAATATAAAAAAAATTAAAAAGGCGGAAGAAGAAGGAGAAAGAATTATCAAAGAAGCAGAAAAAAGTGTGATTGAGTTGATGAATTCTATTGAAACAGAAATAAAAAAAATTAGAGAAATAAATGATGAAAAATTAAAAAAAGAAATTGAAAAATATAAGTTAAATAAAGAGGTTGAAAAGAAAGAAAAAATTGAATTACTTGAAAAAGAAAAAAAAGAAAAACTAAAAAAGATTAAAGAAAATATAGCAGAAAATATTGTAGAAGAAATCTGGAACTATATTATAAATAACATTAGGCAGAAATAACTCTATCTTTTCCAAGTTCCTTTGCCTTATATAAAGCCATATCTGCTTTTTTTATCAATTCTTCAGGTGTAGCGCCATCTTCTGGGAAAGAAGAAACTCCAAAACTTATTGTTAAATCTCCATTTGGCTGTGATTCTTCATTTGGAAATTTAAAATCCTTTACCCTCTGTCTTAACTTTTCACAAATTTTTACCGCATTTTCCTTTGTCGTATCGGGAAAAATAATTACAAATTCTTCTCCACCATATCTTGCAACAACATCAGAACCTTTAATACCCTTTTTTAATATTTCTGCTATTGTCTTTAAAACATAATCTCCTGCAAGATGCCCATTCATATCATTATAAAATTTAAAAAAGTCAACATCGCACATGGCAACTGAAAAAGGAGAATGATTTATTTGGCTTTTTGTAAGAAGTTCAGAAATAATTTTTTCAAAATGTCTTCTATTATATATCTGTGTTAAACTATCTGTAATTGATAAAAGTTTTGTCTTTTCAAACAATTCCACATTTTCAATCATCAATGATATTGGTGCTGAAACCATTCTTAAAAGATTTAAATCCCTTAAAGTAAATTTTTTATTAGTAAAAGAAAAAATTCCGAGTAAACCAATTATATTTTTCTTTTGATATAATCCTGTGACAATAAAAGATGTAATACCTAAATTTTTCAGTTTTTCATATTGAGTGAAGGAAGATATATTATTTACCAAAACTGGTTTTCCCTTCACTGTTAATTCTTCAATCAATTCTATAGGCATTTCTATTTCCCTACCCTTAAAATGAAATTTATATCTATCTCCAAAAAGGGATATTATAATTGTTTCTTCTTTAAATATGTTTTTAATCGCTTCAAGTATTTTATCAATAATTTCATCAAAAGTTAAATCTTCTCCAAATGTTTCAATAATATCTGTAAGGGTAGTCAAAAATGTGGTTTCAAGTTTATAATCTGAAAGCATCAATTTCTGCCTTTCATTTTCTCTTTCTAAATTTTCTATTCTGTTTGAAATTTGAAAATTATAAATAACATCAAGAACGATAAATGAGGATAAAAATATATTCAAAGAAATGAAATAAAATTCCCTTATAAATAACTTGTCCTGAAGGTATGATATATTTATAAAGAGAAGAAAGAGAGCAGAAAATAAAAAAATAAAATTTCTAATATTTCTCATTATTTAAATTAGATTCATTACTTCTTTCACTTTTTTTACTAATATACTGAAATTCTCTGGATTATTGAAAGCGATTTCTGCAAGTGTTTTTCTATTTAATTTTACATCAATTTTTTTAATACCATCCATAAACTTACTATATGAAATACCATTCATCTTACATGCAGCAGAAATTCTACTTATCCATAATCTTCTGAAATCTCTTTTCTTCTTTCTTCTATCTTTGAAAGCATAAGTTAATCCTTTCTCAGAAAATTCTTTCGCTCTTTTAAAAAGTTTTGACCTTCCCTGCCTATACCCTTTTGCCCTTTTTAACACTTTTTTTCTTCTTTTTCTTGATGCAGGTGAATTTTTTGTTCTTGGCATTTTTTCTCCTTTTTATTTATATGGTAATAATCTTTTAATTACTCTTATATCACCTTTATTTTTAAGAACTTTTGCCTTTTTTATCCTTCTTTTTCTTTTTGAACTTTTCTTTGACAATAAATGACTTCCTCCTGCACAATAATGCATAACTTTTCCTGTTCCAGTTATTTTAAATCTTTTTGCAACTGATTTTTTTGTTTTAAGTTTTCCCATTTTTTTCTCCTTTAATATTAACCGGTATAAAAGTAACAGTTAATCTCTGACCCTCAAGTTTTGGTGCTTTTTCTATCTTTCCATATTCTGAAAGTTCCTTTATCAATCTCTCCATTAACTGGTATCCTCTCTCTTTATACAAAATAACTCTCCCTTTATAAAATATACTGACTTTTACTCTATGACCTTCTTTTAAAAAATTTTCAATATGTTGTTTTTTAAAATTATAATCATGCTCACTCGTTTCAGGAGTAAATCTTATTTCTTTTGTCTGTAAAATTTTCTGTTTTTTCTTTATTTCTTTTTCTTTCTTCTTCTGCTCAAAAAGAAATTTTTTAAAATCTAAAATTCTACATACTGGTATTTCTGCTTCTGGAACTATTTCAACTAAATCAAGATTTTTTTCTCTTGCTATATTTAATGCTTCATTTGTGTCCAATATTCCTAATTGCTTTCCTTCTTCATCAATAACTCTAACCTTTGGACTTTTTATCTGAAAATTAATCCTATATCTTTTCTCTTTTTCTCCTTTACCGATGAATAACTCCTTTTTATTATAATTATATCAAAAAAATAAATACCTGTCCAAATATTTTATAATCTATTTTTTATTTCTTTGTCAAGTTTATCAATTATTTCTTCAAAAGTAAAAGAACCAAGCATTCCAACTTTATGTTTTCTTAAAGAGAGTTTTTTGTTCTCCAGTTCTTTATCACCAACAATTATCATATAAGGAATTTTTTCATCCTCTGCATCTTTAATTTTTTTGTTTATTTTCTCGTTTCTTAAATCAATGCTTACTCTAAATTTCTTTTCAAAATCAGATTTCAATTTAATACAAAATTCATTATGTCTATCTGCAATCGGTAAAATTCTTATCTGTTCAGGAGAAAGCCATAATGGGAAATTACCTTTATAATGTTCAATAAGAATACCAAAAAATCTTTCAAAAGAACCTAAAATTGCCCTATGAATCATTATTGGTGTCTTAAAACTCCCATTTTGATCAATATATTTAATTTCAAATTTTTCAGGAATATTAAAATCTATCTGTATTGTTGAACATTGCCATTCTCTTTCAAGACAGTCCTTTATTTTTATATCAATTTTAGGACCATAAAAAACACCTTCTCCCGGGTCTATTTCATAATTTATATTTTTAAATTTCAATGATTTTTCAAGTGATTCTGTTGCTTTATTCCAGTTTTCAATTGTTCCAACATAATTTTCTGGTCTTGTGGATAAAAAAACCTTATATTCTTTAAATCCAAAACTTCCAAGGAAGAAAAAAACAAGGTCAATAATTTTACTGATTTCTTCTTCAAGTTGTTCAGGTGTGCAAAAAATGTGAGCGTCATCCTGAGTAAATCCTCTAACTCTCAAAAGTCCATGTAAAACCCCAATTTTTTCAAATCTATATACAGTCCCTAATTCTGCAAATCTAATTGGTAAATCTCTATAACTTCTTATTTTGCTTTTATAAATCAATATATGGAATGGGCAATTCATTGGTTTCAATTGATAAGCTCTATTCTGGTCAATTTCCATTCTTGGAAACATATAATCTTTGTAAAAAGAAAGATGACCCGATTTTTCCCATAAAGAAATTTCAGCAATATGCGGTGTATAGACAATTTCATATCCATTATTTAAGTGAACTTCTTTCCAGAAATCTTCAATAATTTTTCTTATAATTGCTCCCTTTGGATGCCAGAATATAAGTCCAGGACCATATTCAGGATGAATACTGAATAAATCAAGTTTTTTACCCAAAATTCTATGGTCTCTTTCTTTTGCTTCTTCTAAAAATTTTAAGTAGTTTTCAAGTTCTTCTTTTGTTTCAAAAGAAATCCCGTAAATCCTTTGCATACTTTCCCTTTTTTCATCACCCTTCCAGTATGAGGAGGAAACAGATATAAGTTTAAAATATTTAACCTGTCCTGTTGAATCCAGATGAGGTCCTTCGCATAAATCTATAAACTCTCCCTGTTTATAAAAACTTACAACATCATCCTTTATTTCGTTTAAAATCTCAAGTTTAAATGGTTCATCTTTCAAAATTTCTTTTGCTTCTTCCTTTGTTTTTTCAAATCTTTCTATGGGATAATTTTCTTTAATGATTTTTTCCATTTCTTTTTCAATTTTCTGTATATCTTCGGGAGAAAATGATTTATTTAAATAGAAATCATAATAAAATCCCTTTTCAATTGCAGGACCTATTCCGAGTTTTACCTCAGGAAAAATCCTTTTTACTGCCTGTGCCATAATATGAGATGTAGTATGCCAATATTTTTTATAATCCATAATTTAAAAATATAAAACGGGGCCGACGGGATTCGAACCCGCGACCTCCAGATCGACAGTCTGGCATTCTAAACCGCTGAACTACGGCCCCTGTTCAATTATATAATTTTAGTGCATTTTAATAAAAAAGTCAACAAATGAAAAATTCTCACAATTTAACCCTATTATTCCCTCTTTTCTATCAAGTTTAAACCTATAACAAAATTTGCTCCATATTCTCTCAATTTTGAAAAGTTTTTTTTGGTAAATTTGATGAAATTTTAAATATTCATTAAGAAATAAAATATTAAGACTTGACAAAAATAAAAATTTGTTTTAAATTAGTATGTGAATACAAAATGGAAATGATAAAGCCAAAGTATGTAAAAATAAAGGAGATAATAAAAGAGGAAATAGAGGGAAGAAGGATAAATATATTGTCAGAGAGAGAAATCATCCACAGGTTTAATGTATCAAGCATAACTGCGAGAAGGGTATTAAATGAACTTGAGGATGAAGGATATATTGAGAGGAAAGTTGGAAAAGGAAGCATAGTAATAGAGAGAGAATTAAATGATATAGGTATAATTTTTTATAGTTTCAAAGAGCCGGGTTCTTTCTTCATACATCAGGTTATAGAGGGTATAGAAGAGAAATCGGAGAAAAATAATTATCATTTACATCTTTATACAACAAGAAAAAAGTCAATAACTGAAACAAAAAATTCACTCTATCATCTTTTAAATAAGAATAAACTTAAAGGTCTAATAATCCTCTCACCACTTCCTGAAAATGACATAAAATTTCTTAAGGAAAATAAAATTCCATTTGTTGTTATAGCAAATTATTATCCTGAGATTGATTGCAGTTATGTTATATATGATTATAAAGGAGTTACGAGGGAAATATGTGAGAGATTATACAAAAAAGGAGCAAGAAAAATAGGGATTGTTATAAGTAAGAAAGGAGAATATGGAGCAAAAAGGAGTGGAGATTTAATTTATGATGGATATAGAGAATTTCTGAATAGGAAAGATATAAAAGAGGAGATTGTAATAGAGACAAAAGATGGAGTGAATATAAATGAGATTTTAAAGAATATAAGGAAGGTAGATTTTATGATAATAGGGGATATGGAAGTAAGTGACAAGATAATAGAGAAAGGGATAAATGGTAATTTTGTTTTATACACATATAAAGAAGGATATGGAAGGGGTGTATTTTTTTCATTTAAAGAATATGGCAGAATTGGCTTTGATGTTATAGATAGAATAATGAAGGGTGAAAAGGAAAATATAAAAATAAAATTAAAACCAGAGATGAAAGGAGGTGATTTAATATGAAGATAGTTAGAAATTTTGGTAAGGAACAAAAAACAAGAAAGGAGGTGAGAAAAATGAAAAGAAAAGGCTTCACATTAATAGAGTTGCTGGTAGTAGTGGCAATCATTGCGATACTTGCAGCGATGCTACTACCAGCACTATCAAAGGCAAGGGAAAGGGCAAGGCAAGCACTATGTATAAATAATTTAAAGCAGATAGGTCTTGCTTTCAGAATGTATGCAGAGGATTATGATGGATGGGTAATTGCCCATGCTGCAACATATAATTATGGTCTACCTGGAAGAAGTGTTTCTGGTAGTAGTTTTCTTGCATGGACAGAGTTTTTATGGAGATTAGGATATGTTAAAATAACAAGAAAACCATATTCAACAGAAACAGGTCAGCCAACTCCATATTATGGATATGGGAAAGGAACAAATAGTATTTTTGTATGTCCAAGTGGCAAAGTTGATGTAGATAATATAGGAAGAACATATGGAATAGCAAGACCGAATTTATGGCTTTATAATACTCCCTATGCAAATATGTATGTAGTTTGTCCACAACATGGTAGTTCTCAGTTTTTAAACATTTCAAAATTAAAGATTGCTGAAAAATATATTCTTGTTGGAGATACTGCTTATGTATATTCTGCTGCGCCTCAATATTATGGAATTCAATGGTATTTTCTTGATAATTCAGGAACTTCAACATATGTAGGAGCACCTGCAATTGTTCATCTTCAGGTTGGTAATTTTATGTTTGCAGATGGACATGTTGAAGCAATGAGTGAAGGACAATTGAAAAGTTATAATCCTGTTAGCCCATATACTCCACCTGGAAGATTTACAATTGTTTATATTAAAAAGTAAAAGGATATTGATGAATTGTTAAAAAGGGGGAAAGATGAAGACAAAAATTTTATTTATTTTTACAGTTTTTTTTAGTTTTTCTTTCGGTTTAACACTTTTTGATAATGGAAAAGCAAATTTTTTAATAATTATTCCTGAAAATCCAACAAAGGCAGAGGAATATTCAGCAAAAATTTTATCAAAATATATATTTAAAACAGCAAAAGTTGAAGTTCCTATTGAAAAGGAAAGTTTTATTACTGATTTAATACGGGTAAATATAGGGAATACAGAATATTCAAAGAAAAGGATAAAAGAAAGGATTGATGAGGATGGATTTATAATAGATTTTCCAGATAAAAAGAATGTGATTATATATGGAGGTAGTGATTGGGGCACTTTATTTGGAGTTTATGAATTTTGTGAAAGGTATTTGGGAGTAAGGTGGTTATTTCCAGGAGAGATTGGAGAATATATACCAGAGGTAAAGAAAATTGAAATAAAAGAAGAAAGAATAAAAGAAGAACCATATTTTATTTCAAGGCAATTAAGTGGAAGAAATTTATATTGGACCCCTTTATGGGAAAAAGAAATAAATGATTTACAGATATGGG